>LR025420.1_pt2 | contig 13759 bp, 8 predicted proteins | sample 2322641 | NCBI scaffold set LR025218.1
AAATTATTCGCTGCACGCGAAACTGTTCGTATTTGACCGTCAAAAGTTGTTCATAGGCTCAATGAACTTTGATCAACGATCGATGCATCTCAATACCGAGATCGGTCTGATCATCGACTCGCCCGTGCTCGCGCAACAGATTGCTACGCGTTTTGATGCTATGGTGCAGCCGGCCAATGCCTACCAGCTGGCATTGCGGCCAAACGATGTGGGACAGAGCCTGGTGTGGCGCACTCGGAAAAACGGTAAAACTGTCGAGTATACGACGGAGCCGGCAAGGAGTGACTGGCAAAGAATCAAGGCCAATATTTTATCTTTGCTGCCCATGGATGACGAGTTATAACGGGATGCGGCCCTTGAGTGGAGCAAAAATCCTATCCCTTGGCCGCAGTATACGTCCGATACCAATCAACGAACCGTTTTACGCCCTCCTCCACCGGAGTATAGGAGGTGAATTGGCAATACTTTTCCAGTTCTTCGGTGTTGGCTGCTGTAGCCATCACATCGCCTGGCTGCATGGGAAGAAAGTTCAGGGTGGCTTTTTTTCCCGTAGCCACTTCGATGGCGTGAATATAATCCATCAGAGGGGTGGGATGCTGGTTGCCCAGATTGAAGAGGCGGTAGGGAGCCCAACTGGTGGCGGGGTCAGGATGTTCTTTCTGAAAGCCTTCGTTGGGGGTGGCGGGTTTGTCCAGGACTCTCACGGTGCCCTCCACGATATCATCGATGTAGGTAAAATCACGCACCATCTTCCCTTCGTTATAGACATCGATGGGAGATCCTGCCAGGATGGCCTGGGTGAATTTGAACAGGGCCATGTCCGGGCGCCCCCAGGGACCATAGACGGTGAAGAAACGGAGACCCGTAGTGGGCAGATTGAATAAATGACTGTAGGTATGGGCCATCAGTTCATTGGACTTTTTGGTGGCAGCGTACAGGCTGACGGGATGATCGACGGCATGGTGCTCGGAAAAAGGCAGTTGAGTATTGCCCCCATAGACACTGGAACTGCTGGCATAGACCAGATGTTCGACGGAATGGTGGCGACAACCTTCCAGAATATTCAGGAAACCTTGGATATTGGCATCAATGTACGCCTGAGGATGCTGCAGTGAGTAGCGCACCCCCGCCTGGGCAGCCAGGTTCACGACTCTCCGGGGCTTTTCCTGAGCAAAGAGTGCTTGGAGCGCCGTCCCATCAGCGATATCGAGCCGATGAAAATCGAAGTTTCCATAGGGTGTGAGACGGGCCAGACGCGCTTCCTTGAGGGAAACATCATAGTAGTCATTGAGATTGTCCACCCCAATCACCTCATCCCCCCGCTCCAGGAGATGTTGGGAAACCTGCATGCCGATAAATCCGGCGCAACCTGTAAGAAGTATTTTCATCGGTGATCTCAGGTTACTTTTTATTGCCCTTGCGTGCCGCCAGTTCTGCCTTGATTTCGCGCATCGTGGCTTCCACCTGGGATTTCTGGTAGAAGTTTCCATCGCCTGCTCCCAGGGCGATCTGGAGTTGGTCCATGGCGGCACTGGGATTGTCCAGCAACAGGTAGGCATGGGCCAGGGCTTCATGACTCATCATCTGCTGATTCAGTGCAGAATAAGCCTGGGACTGGAATTCGTAGAGTTGCTCATCGCTACTGGTGAGTGAAATCCGTTCGTTGATGATCTTGAGCGCCTGTTCAGGTAACCCTGCGGTCAGCAAAGCCGTGATATAACCGTAATTGAGCGCACGCTCATCGGGAAAGCGTTGCAATCCATGTTGAAACTGTAGAATGGCCTGATGCACATGCCCCGAGTCCAATGTGATCTGAGCGCGCAGACTGTCAAATAAAGCATTGGGCGGAGAAACGGCGCGCACCTGTTCGAGCAGGGACTGAGCCTCTCCATAAGCGCGACTACGCCACAGCGCAACCGCCTTTCCATAGAGCAGAGGAACGTCCTCGGAACGATGGATATCGTAGTCGTGATTCTGAAAACTTTCCAGTGCTTCATGGGGGGTTCCCACCAGAGCCTGAATACGGGCCTTGATAAGCGCGAAATCTGGACCATCCTGAACTTGCCGGTAAGGAACGTTCTGCAACCTGTCCTGTATTTCCGCCAAACGTTCGGTGGTCAAGGGGTGAGTCTGGAGAAAGGCAGGTGCCCCTTCATAAAAGCGACCATAACGCCCCAACTTGGTAAAAAAAGTCGCCATGGCACGGGGATCGTAGTCAGTCTTGAGAAGGCGACGAATGCCCAGCCGATCGGCTTCCCGTTCATTCCCCCGAGAAAAGTTCAGTTGGGCCTGGACCATCCCGGCCTGTGCCCCCACCACCCCACCCATGGCCCCATCAGGACTGCTGCGCGCCGCCAGAATGGCCGCCGCCATGGCCGCCAGGGAGAGGGGCAAATTCTTGTTCTGATCCTCCATGGCACGGGCAATATGATGCTGGGTGACGTGGGAGATTTCGTGGGCCAGTACCGAGGCCAGTTCAGACTCATTGTCCGCCGCTTCGATCAGCGCCGTATGTACCCCGATGAACCCACCGGGCAAGGCGAAGGCATTGAGTGTGGGATCTTCCAGAATAAAAAATTCGAAGTGATGCTGATCGCCCAGATCATCACTCACGGCCAACAAACGGTGCCCCACGGAACTGACAAAATCCACGCTCTCCGGATCGTTGAAATAGGCGGGATCCGCGCGGATCTCCTGCATCACCTGGCGTCCCAGAGCCATCTCGTCCTTGCTCGACAATGTCATGGAAGAACTGTCGCCCAGGTCGGGTAACTCGTAGGCCGTCAAGTGAACGGACAGCATGCTGACATAAAGAAAAAGTAACCATCGTTTCATGGTGCTCATGATACCTTACCCGCGGAAGTTTTCGCGGAAACCCCTCGGGGCTATGGCCTGCCCCCCTGCTTCAAAGGGTAGTCAGACGCGCCAACTGGACTTCCACCTCGGCCAGAGACTGACGAAAGCGAGCCAAACGTTCCCGTTCCTGAGTAACCACAGTGGCAGGCGCACGATCCACGAAACCGGGGTTATCCAGTTTGGCGCAACAGCGCTCTACTTCGATTCTGGTCTTGTCCCGTTGTTTGGTCAGACGTTCAATTTCCGCGGGGACATCCACCTGCACCTGCAATTGCATCTGAAGGTGATCCACCGTTACCACCGGCGCCTCCACCGACAGCAAAGGCGTAGCACTGGTATCCACCCCCGTGAGGCGTGCCAGATGCATCAGATAGTGTTCCATACCCAAAAGCGCCTGCGTGGCACCCGCCACTTTGAGAGGCAGTCGCTCTGCCGGGCTGATGTTCATTTCTCCACGCAAGGTACGGCAACCGTTGACCCATGCCTTGAGACGTTCCATCGCCTCGTTGGCGGCAGGATCGGGGACCAACGCAGGTTGAGGAAAGGGTTGCAGGGCAATGCTGGAACCCATGGCATCCAGGGGAGCCACCTGCTGCCACAACTCCTCGGTGATGAAGGGCATCAGGGGGTGAGTCAGGCGCAGAGCCGTTTCCAGGATCGAGCGCAATGTAGCATGGGTGGTGACCGCCGTATCGGGGTTGGCCAACTGGGTCTTGGCCAATTCCACATACCAGTCACAGAAGTCTTCCCAGATGAATTCGTACAGGGTACGGGCCACCAAATCAAACCGATATTGGGCAAAATGCTCATGCACCGCCCGAATGGTGGCATCGAGACGCTGTCCAATCCAGCGGTCTGCCACCGTCGGCGACTGAGCCAGTCCCTCCGGGGTTTCCTGCATCAGGACGAAGCGCGTGGCATTCCACAACTTGTTGCAAAAATTCCGGTAGCCATCGCATCGTTGTAGATCAATCTTGATATCTCTTCCATGAGTGGCGAGACTGGCAAAAGTAAAACGCAGGGCATCAGTACCAAAGGCTGGAATACCCTGAGGAAATTCAGCACGGGTGGCCTTCTCGATCTTTTCAGCCTGACGAGGGTCCATAAGGTGAGCGGTGCGCTTGGTCACCAGGGATTCCAGATCGATTCCATCGATCAGATCCAGAGGATCTAGCACGTTGCCACGGGACTTGCTCATCTTGTGGCCCTGGGCATCGCGCACCAGACCGGTAACAAAAACCTCCCGGAAAGGCACCTGACCGGTGAAATGCGTGGTCATCATGACCATGCGAGCCACCCAGAAGAAAATGATGTCGAAGCCCGTCACCAACACACTACTGGGCAGGAACTGGTGCAGTTCCGGGGTATCCGTCGGCCAACCCAGGGTAGAAAAGGGCCAGAGTGCCGAGGAGAACCAGGTATCGAGCACATCGTCATCCTGACGCAGGGGTTTCCCGGCCTGTCGTTCCGCCTCCTGCTGGTTCTCGGCCACATAAACTTGTCCCGCATCATCGTACCAGGCGGGAATCCGGTGCCCCCACCACAATTGTCGGGAAATACACCAATGTTGCAAATTGCCCAGCCAATGCTCGTAGGTATGAATCCAATTACCCGGCACAAACCGGATCTGTCCCTCGTGCACCACGCGCAAGGCCTCTTGGCCCATGCGCTCGGTATCGAGAAACCATTGATCTGAAAGCATGGGTTCGATCACTGCGCCACTGCGGTCACCGCGCGGAATCATCAGGGTATGCGGTTTTACTTCGGCCAGCAGGTTCCGGGCCGCCAGGTCGTCGATAAGACGTTGACGGGCACGAAAACGCTCCAGTCCACGATATTCAGGGGGTACCTGATCGTTCAAGTGGGCATCCGGGGTAAAGATGTTGATGGGCGTCAATCCATGCCGCTTGCCCATCTGATAATCGTTGAAATCATGGGCCGGGGTGATCTTGACACAGCCCGTGCCGAAGGCAGGATCCACCGACTCATCGGCAATCACCGGAATAGTGCGGTCCGTCAGAGGCAAATGAAGTGCGTGCCCGATGAGGTTGCAATAACGCTCATCGGCAGGGTGCACCGCCACTGCCACATCGCCCAGCAAGGTTTCGGGACGGGTGGTGGCCACCACCAGATAGCCCTGACCATCCACGCGAGGATACCGGATATGCCAAAGATGCCCCGATTCTTCGTGGGCCTCCACTTCCAGGTCAGACACCGCCGTCTGCAGGTGAGGATCCCAGTTCACCAGACGCTGGCCGCGATAGATCAATCCTTCCCGATAGAGGCGGACGAACACCTGAGTGACGGCCTGACTGAGGTCCTCATCCAGAGTAAAACGCTCGCGGGTCCAGTCACAGGAACTGCCCAAACGCCGCATCTGCCGGGTAATGGTGGAACCCGACTGTTCCTTCCACTGCCACACCCGCTCCAGAAAGGCCTCCCGTCCCAAAGTGGCGCGCCCTTCGCCCTTGGCTTCCAGTTGACGTTCCACCAGCATCTGGGTGGCAATCCCGGCATGATCCGTCCCTGCTTGCCACAGCACATTCTCGCCCTTCATTCGATGGTAGCGAATCAGGGCATCCATGAGGGTATGCTGAAAGGCATGCCCCATATGCAGCGTCCCCGTTACATTGGGTGGCGGCAGCAGGATACAGTACGCAGGCGTCTGGGGATCAAGGGAAGGCTTGAAATCACCACGCGCTTCCCAAACAGGGTACCAGTGCGCCTCAATGGCCTGAGGGTCAAAAATTTTGGCAAGACTCATGGAAAACAATCCAGTAATTAAGGGTGGAGCCCAAGGCTCAAAAACGATGGTTCGCCAGATTATGGGCCTGCACTTCAAAACCCCGCTGACGATAGAAACGGAAACGCTCCCGTGCCTGCGCTGCATCCTGATCGATCTGACTGACGATTTCCGCCAGACGTTCGAAACGGGCAAAGTACAACGGCGGGTCTGAACGCAGGTTAATCAACACCCGGTGGGAGCGCGGTTCCATTTCCAGGGCATCGATGACGATGGGGGTTTCCGCCGCCAATGCGTGATCGGACCGACAATGGGGCACGAATTCGGCCTGCGGATGGGTCCACAACCTCTGGTCCAGTTGCTGAGCCATGACTTCGTCCGGCACCCGCAACCACACGGGCAGTCCTTGCGCCCATGCCTTGCAGGTCAACTGCAGGGCCACCGGCACCTTGTCCGCCACATGGGTGTAAAAGTCGATGCGTGTCACCCTTACCCCTGACAGCGCTGTTGCAGAAAACGGCAAAACAACCGAACAGGACGGCCTGTGGCTCCCTTTTCCTTGCCACTGCGCCATGCCACGCCAGCGATATCCAAATGAGCCCAACGGTACCGTTTGGTGTAATTCGCCAAAAAACTCGCTGCCGTAATGGTTCCGGCAGGACGACCCGCCACGTTGGCCATGTCCGCAAAGTTGCTCTTCAGCCCTTCCTGGTACTCTTCCCACAAGGGCAAAGGCCAGGCGCGATCACCACTGTAATCCCCTGCTGCCTGCAATTCATTGCGCAGAACCTCGTCATTCGCCATTAACCCTGCGGCTTCGTGCCCCAGAGCAATGACACAGGCCCCGGTCAAGGTCGCCACATCCACCACCACGACAGGTTCAAAACGTTCAGCGTAGGTCAGGGCATCGCACAAAATCAGACGTCCTTCCGCATCAGTATTGAGAATCTCGATGGTTTGGCCAGATAAACTCTTGACCACATCCCCAGGACGGGTGGCCCCGCCCCCCGGCATGTTCTCGCAGGTGGGAATGAGCGCCACGACATTCAGGGGCAATTTCATTTCAGCCAAGGCACGCATCGTCCCCAAGACACTGGCTGCACCACACATGTCAAATTTCATTTCATCCATTTCTGGCGCGGGTTTCAAGGATATCCCGCCGGTGTCGAAGGTGATGCCCTTGCCCACCAGCACCACCGGCTTGGCTCTGGCCTTGCCTCCGGCGTATTCCATGATGATGAACCGGGGAGGAAGATGGCTGCCCGCCGCCACCGCCAACAACGCGCCCATACCCAACTTTTCCATGTCGGCACGGTCCAGCACGCGCACCTTAAGCCCCCAGTCCTTGCCCACAGCCTGCGCCGTTTCCGCCAGGTGGGTAGGTGTACACAGATTGGGCGGCAAATTACCCAGATCCCGCGTCAAATCGGTTCCGTTAGCCACTGCCTGAGCGTGTTCCACGAAACCCTGGGCTTTTTTGAGCGACAGGGAGGAAGGCAGCAGGAGGACGGTTTTTTGCCAGTGAGAAGACGGTTTTGGGGTCTGAGTCTGCTTTGGGATACGGTAACGCTGTTCCCTCAAGGTCAAAACGGTCTGTTCCAGCACCCAGACACTGTCCCGACCCGCCATATCCAACTCGGTCAGAGTACACAGCACTTCCTTGACGGCGGTGTTCGCCAGAGCCTGCTCCATGGAACATACCAAGGTACGGTAAGTGCTGTCCTTGAGGGGATCGCTGCCCGTTTCCACCAGCAGCACACGGCTCGCCGTCACCCCTTGAAGTCCGGATAACAGGAGTGTTTTGCCCGCCTCTGCAGCCAGATCTCCTCGTTTGAGAATCTGCGTCAACTGACCTTCACTCGCCTGATCAAGGGCCTGGGCAGCGGGGGTCAAACAACGGCCTCCCGTCACTGGAACGACGACACAGGCGGTCTTGGTTGAAGCCGGATGTGCTACTTTGAGTGTAAATTCCACGGGGTTTCTCCCTAAAGGGTCATGACCTGAGATAAAGCAGGAGATTATCCCGCCATCCCGGATTGAAGTCAAAAAGCAGGCCGGAGTTTCCGCCGGTCCCAACGAATTTCATAGATCTTCCCTGCGCTCCCGGATCTCCCGGGAACGACGCTGGCCCATCCACCAGCGCCAGGACCAGACACGCTGGCGTTGCTGCAACCAGATCCATGCCACGGTCAAAAAGAGCAGATGCACGGGCCACAAGCCAATCCAGAAGGGCAGTTTACCCTGCGCCACCCAAGCCTGTGCAATACTCATGCAGTTGTAATACACCATGTAGGCCAGCAGGGCAAAAATCATGTTGGTGGAACGTCCACCCCGCACGTTAATGTAGGACAGGGGTACAGAAAACACGGACAGCACCAGCAGGCTCAACGGCAACCCCAGACGCCAGTGCAATTCCCCCCACCCTTCCAGAGTGGGGTTGCGGAGCAGGTTCTGAGCCGACATGGATTTTACCGAAAGGGCCGCCGCCGTCACCCCATGCTGATCGATGCGCAGGCGCGCTTGCTCAAAATCCACCAGACGATAGTTGAGCGTGCCCGGTTCCCCCTCATAACGGCGTCCATGTTGCAACACCACAAAGCGATCTCCATTGGGTTCCGTCGCAATATAACCACTGTCCGCTGCGATCACGCCCACCTGATGGCCCTGAACAGACTGAACGAAGACATTGGAAACCTTCTCCTTGCTTTGGGACAGGGCATCCACGAAGAATACCTGATCTGACTGATGCGACTCCCGGAACACGCCGGGCGTGATCTGGGAGGTGTCGTCCTGCACATCCAATTGTTTCTGATACTGTGCCTTCTGCCCAATGGCCCAGGGCGCAATGACCAGACTGAGAAGCGCCACCACCAGAGCCATGGGCACCGTGAAGCGCAGTACCGGACCGAGAAAACGGTTCAGGCTGACCCCGGCGCTCTGCCAGATGATCATTTCCGAGTCGCGGTAGAAACGGGTCATGGCCAGCAGCAGGGCCGTAAAAATAGAAGCGGACAACAAGACCGGCAGGTAAGTCAAGGAACCAAAAGCCAACATGGCCATCACTGCGCTGCCCGACAAGGTCCCTCCCGCCGCCAATCCCAGCAATTTGACCAAACTGACGGTCAGCAGGATGGCCAGCAAAATGACCATAGCCATCAATGCCGTGCGCGCAAACTCCTTGCGTAAGAGCCGACTGAAGAGCATGATGTCCTCTGAACCCGATAGTCCTCTTTTGTATCAAGAAGCAGGGAAACGGCGCTGTGTCCTAGGGGCACTTTTCTGCGGGCAGTTCCGACTGCGGGTTTCACTCAAACCAGTTTCGCTATAGAATCTAGCGACTTTTGAGTAATAAACGAGGCTAGAGCATGATGGCATCACCCCCCAAGGATCACGATTCAGATCCCCAGGAAACGCAGGAATGGCTGGATGCGCTGAATGGCGTGCTCTGTGCGGTGGGACCGGAACGGGCCCATTTCCTGCTTGAACGATTGGTGGACAAGGCTCGTCGTTCGGGGGCCTTCCTGCCCTATAGTGCCAATACGGCCTACCTCAATACCATTCCTCCAGCGCTCGAAGAACCCATGCCCGGGAACCCGGAAATGGAATACCGCATCCGTTCCCTGATTCGCTGGAATGCCTTGGCCATGGTGGTACGGGCCAACAAGGGTGGGGAAGAACTGGGTGGGCATATCGCCAGTTTTCAGTCGGCGGCCACTCTGTATGATGTGGGCTTCGACTACTTTTTTCGTGCACCTACCCCGGAGCATGGGGGGGATGTGCTCTACACCCAAGGTCACTCGGCCCCGGGCATTTATGCCCGCGCCTTTCTGGAAGGACGCCTGAGCGAAGAACAACTGGCCCACTTCCGCCGCGAAGTGGAGGGCAAGGGGTTATCCAGTTACCCCCATCCCTGGCTCATGCCCGATTTTTGGCAAATGCCCACCGTCTCCATGGGACTTGGTCCCCTCATGTCCATTTATCAGGCCCGTTTCATGAAATACCTGCAAAACCGCGGGTTGGCCCAGACCGAAGGACGCAAGGTGTGGGCTTTCATGGGCGATGGAGAGATGGACGAACCCGAATCTCTGGGCGCCATTTCCTTGGCCGCCCGAGAAAATCTTGACAACCTGATCTTCGTGGTGAATTGTAACCTGCAACGTCTCGACGGTCCCGTGCGCGGAAATGGCAAAATCATTCAGGAACTGGAAGCGGATTTTCGCGGGGCTGGCTGGAACGTCATCAAAGTGATCTGGGGAAGCCCCTGGGATGCCCTCATTGCCAAGGACACCAGTGGCTTGCTGCTGCAGCGCATGATGGAAGCCGTGGATGGGGAATACCAAAGTTTCAAGGCACACGACGGCGCCTACGTGCGTCAGCATTTTTTCGGCAAGTATCCCGAGTTGCTGCGCCTGGTGGCCAACATGTCCGATGACGAGATCTGGCATCTGTCGCGCGGCGGACACGACGCCTTCAAGGTCTATAATGCCTACCTGGCGGCGGTGCGTCACAGTGACCAACCCACGGTGATTCTGGCCAAGACCATCAAAGGCTATGGCATGGGCGAAGCGGGCGAAGGGCAAAACATCACCCACCAACAAAAGAAGATGGGCGAAAGCGCCCTCAAGCAGTTCCGTAACCGCTTCAAGATCCCCATCGACGATGCCGTAATCGCCGCTGCCCCCTTCTACCGCCCTGCCGATGACAGCCCGGAGATCCGTTATCTGCAGGAACGGCGCCAGGCTCTGGGCGGCTATCTGCCGGTGCGGCACAGTGCCAGTGCGCCTCTGGACATCCCCCCCCTGGAATATTTTGCACCCTTGCTGGAAGCCAGTGGCGAACGTCATCGCCAGTGGCGAACGTCATCTATCCACCACCATGGCCTTCGTGCGTCTCCTTAATCTACTCATCCGCGATGAGACACTGAGTCAGCGCATCGTCCCCATTGTTCCCGACGAATCCCGTACCTTCGGCATGGAGGGCATGTTCCGTAGCCTGGGCATCTATTCTTCCGTGGGGCAATTGTACGAACCCCAGGATCATGATCAACTGATGTACTACCGCGAAAGCGTGAATGGTCAGATCCTTCAGGAAGGGATCAATGAAGCCGGCGCTTTCTCTTCCTGGATCGCCGCCGCCACGTCTTATTCCACCCATGGCGTCACCACTCTCCCGTTCTATATTTTTTATTCCATGTTCGGTTTTCAGCGCGTCGGTGATCTGGCCTGGGCGGCAGGGGACATGCAGTGTCGCGGCTTCCTCATCGGCGGGACGGCGGGACGGACCACCCTGAATGGCGAAGGGTTGCAGCACCAGGACGGACACAGTCAGGTTCATGCCTCCTTCATTCCCAACTGTATCTCCTACGACCCTACCTATGCCTATGAACTGGCGGTCATCATTCAAGACGGCCTGCATCGCATGTTCCACGCTCAGGAAAACGTCTTTTACTACCTCACCACCATGAATGAAAACTATGCCCACCCTGCGCTTCCCGAGGGGGCACGGGAAGGCATTCTCAAAGGCATGTACCTATTGCATGAACGGGCGGCATCCAGGGGCCCTTGCGTCCAGTTGCTGGGATCGGGCACCATCCTGCGCGAAGTGGAGGCAGCTGCCCAACTGTTGGCCACGGACTGGGGCGTGTCGAGCAACGTGTGGAGTTGCCCCAGTTTCAATGAATTGGCCAGAGAAGGTCAAAATGTCCTGCGCCACAACCGTCATCACCCCACAGAACCGGCTCAGATTCCCTACGTCACCCAGTGTCTGAAAGACACCCGTGGGCCGGTGATTGCGGCCACCGACTACATCAAAACCTTCACGGAACAAATCCGTGCCTTCGTACCCCGTCGTTTCGTAACCCTGGGTACCGATGGATTTGGCCGTTCCGACACGCGCGCCCAATTGCGCCATTTTTTCGAAGTAGATCGTTACTATGTGGTGGAAGCCGCACTCCATGCCTTGGCTGACGAGGGCGTAATCCCCCTGTCCCAGGTGGCCGAAGCGCAACGAAAATATGCTCTCGACCCCGCCAAACCGAATCCGCTGAAGGTCTGACCCCATGGCACTAAAAAGCAACTTATTTAAACAGATCAAAGAGTTGCTTTTTGGTCCGGCGCGCGACCCCTTTGCGCCGGAAACCCGTCAGCACATCGCCCTCATGGCCTTTTTTGCATGGGTGGGACTGGGTGCCGATGGACTATCCTCCTCGGCCTATGGGCCGGAAGAAGCCTTCAAGGCCCTGGGTACCCATGTCCACCTCAGCCTTTATCTGGCCATTGCCACGGCCTTCACGGTTTTCCTCATCTCCACTGCCTATAACCAGGTCATCGAACTGTTTCCCACAGGCGGTGGAGGCTATAAGGTTGCCACCCAACTGATCGGGCCTCACGCCGGTCTGATCAGCGGTGCTGCCCTGATCGTGGATTATGTCCTGACCATTGCTATTTCCGTGGCCAGCGGGGTGGACGCCGTCTTCAGTTCCCTGCCCACGGCCTGGCAAAGTCACAAACTGACCGTCGAACTGTTCCTCACCCTGTTTCTGATGTTCCTGAACCTGCGCGGGATGAAGGAGAGCATCAAGATCCTGACCCCCATCTTCATGGGCTTCGTCATCACCCATGTGCTGATCATCGTGTATGGGGTGGCCATCCGCGGAAACGAGATCCCCTCCATCGTCCATCAGACGCTGCATGAAACCTCTTCTCTGGCGGGCCAGATGGGTTGGGTCTTTGTGGCCTCCCTGTTCCTGCGCGCCTATTCCATGGGGGGCGGAACCTATACGGGGATCGAAGCGGTCTCCAACAATGTCAATGTTCTCCAGGAACCCCGTGTACATACCGGAAAACTGACCATGTTCTACATGGCCACTTCCCTGGCCTTCACGGCGGGGGGCATCATCCTGATCTACCTGTTGTGGAATGCCGTCCCCTCCAGCAATGGCGAGACCCTGAACGCCGTTGCTTTCCGTTCGGTCATCGCATCCCTAGGTTTCAGTCCCGGCCTTTCCTATGTGCTTCTCACCACCGTGCTGGTCCTCGAAGGGGCGCTTTTGTATGTAGCCGCCAATACCGGCTTGCTGGGCGGCCCCGCCGTACTGGCCAACATGGCCAATGACGGTTGGACACCCTCCCAGTTCAGTTCCCTGTCCAGTCGTCTGGTCACCAAGTACGGAATCCTTCTGATGGGCATAGCAGCCCTCTTCATCCTGCTCTGGAGTGGTGGCATCGTGGACCTGCTGGCGGTGCTCTACAGCATCAATGTCTTTCTCACCTTCAGTCTCTCGCTCACGGGACTGACCCTGTACTGGTGGAAGCACCGCGAACATCCCCAATGGGCCCTTCGCCTCGGGGTCTCCGTGGTAGGATTGATCGTAACTTCGAGCATCCTCATGGTCACCCTGGCGGAAAAGTTTTTTGAAGGCGGGTGGATGACCCTCCTCATCACCAGCGCCGTCATTGGCCTGTGCCTGCTGATTCGCCAGCATTACCGCGAAACAGCCGCCCAGATGGCCAAGGCCGACCATCTGCTGTCCCAGCTCCCGGCCACCCCGGTAGTCACCCCCCCTGCTCTCGATCCCGATGCGCCCACCGCCGTCTTTCTGATCAGTCAGGCCAAAGGCACAGGCATGCATACCCTCCTGTGGGTCCAGCGACTCTTTCCCAACGTCTACCGCAATTTTGTGTTCCTCAGTGTGGGTGCCGTGGACACTCAAAGTTATGGCGGAGAAGGATCGATTGAAGGACTCAAGGAATCCGTTCATTCCGCCTGCGACTACTATGTCAATTTCTGCCATCGGAATGGCATTGCCGCCAAGTCCTACGAAGCCTATGGCACGGACCGAATCGCCGAACTCACCCGTCTGTCCGAGCAGGTCCACGAAGAATTTCCCAACGAATTTCCCAACAGCATCTTTTTTGCCAGCAAATTGATTTTCGTCCACGATAACTGGCTGACGCGCATTCTCCATAACCAAACCGCCCTGCAAATGCAACGTATCCTTCATCTCCAGGGCATGACCATGGTGATCCTGCCCATGAAGGTCGACTGAGACATGCTACCTACCTGATGATCCCTTTATGGTCCTCCTCGCCTCCACCACTTACCCTTTATTTCGCTGCCTGAATTCCTGGCTCTCTCCTGGGGGCAGTACGGGCTCCCTGT
>LR025407.1_pt4 | contig 13694 bp, 8 predicted proteins | sample 2322641 | NCBI scaffold set LR025218.1
AGGGGCGGGAGATCCGGATGAAATACATCTGACCATCGAAGCGCTGCGCCTGGCTATGGCGGATCGGGCGCGCTGGCTGGGAGATCCCGCCGCCACGTCAATTCCTCTCGAACATTTGCTCTCACCGCTTTATCTGACGCAGCAATCCCAGCGTCTGGAACGAAACAAACGGATGGAGGAGGTGCTCCCGGGTACCTGGCCCGAGGGGACGAATACCACCCAGTTCACTGTGGTGGATCACGAGGGAAATGTGGTGAGCGTGACCAGTACCGTGGAAGCTCCCTGGGGCAGCGGGATTCTTGTTCCGGGGTATGGATTTTTTCTGAACAGTGAATTGACGGATTTTAACTTGAAACCCCAAGCCGGGGCCGGGGACCCCGGAGCCAACGATGTGCGCCCGCAGCGCAGACCCCGGAGCAGCATGACCCCCACCTTGGTTTTCAAAGACAATCAGTGGGTAGCGGCTTATGGATCCCCAGGTGGCGTGAGCATCATCAGTACCGTGCTCGAAATGACCCAGGATTTGCTGGATGACGTATTAACCCCGGAAGCAGCCTTACGCCTGCCACGCTATGCGGTCATGGATGCACAGGGCCATACGCTGGTAGAAAAATCCCTTGCGCCGGCTGTCATCGATCAGTTGCGCGCCCGCGGGCATGACCTGACGGTAAGCGAAATACCTCTGGGTTCGGTGCAGTGGGTGGGTGAAAACCCACAAACCCATGAACGTCAGGGCGCCGCCGATGCACGGCGGGATGGAACCGTGATTCGCCTGTTGCCGTGAGAACGGGAATAGGGAGTGGTCAAGGGAGAAAGGTTTTCGTATAATGATCGGTTCAGGTCAATATTTTAAGGCAAGGTAACCATGGACAACCCGCACGAACATCCCCTCGAACGTCGTTTGCAATTGGCATTACCCTTGGCCATCGTACGCACGTTGGCAGAACAGCGTCTCAAAAAATTAGCACGGACGGTGCGTATGCAAGGGTTTCGTCCCGGTAAGGTGCCTTATCGTCTGGTGGTCCAGCAGTATGGTGTCCAGGTTCAGGATGAAGTGCTGAACGAGATGGCTCAGGGCCGCTTTGGTGAGGCGGTCCGTTCTCAGGAATTGAGGGTGGCGGGCCCCGCCCGATTTGAGGCGATGCCAACGGAACAGGCCGATACCTTCGAATTCTCGGCTGTTTTTGAGGTCTATCCCGAAGTGGTGGTGGGGGAGTGGACCGGATATACCATTGAGAAACCGGTTGTTGTGGTGAGCGAAGAGGACATCGAGCGTACCCTTGATGTCTTGCGGCGCCAGCGGGTTCGGTATGAAGCCGTGGAGCGGGTTGCCCAGAAGGAAGATCGAGTTTTAATCGATTTTACCGGGACTCTGGAGGGCGTGGAATTTGCCGGTGGCAAGGGGCAGAATGTACCACTGATTCTGGGAAACGGACGTTTTCTGGCGGATTTTGAACAGGCCTTGCTGGGGATGAGCGCGGGGGAAGAGAAAACCTTTCCTCTGGTATTTCCTGCCGATTACCCCTCTGCTGAACTGGCCGGCAAAACGGTTTCCTTTCATACGCAGGTGCGTGAAGTGGCTGCCCCTGTTCTCCCTGAACTGGATGAGAATTTCTTGCGTTCCGTTGGGGTCACGGAAGGCGGCGTGACGGAGTTGCGTCAGGAATTACGTTTGAATCTTGAACGGGAAGTTCGTCAGAAGATAGGTACGTTGGTCAAGGAACAGGTCATGGAAATCCTGCTTCAGGTAGCCCCCATTCCCGTTCCGCAGGTGTTGGTATACAACGAAATTCAGCGCATGCGCCAGAATACCCAGGAAGAAATGCAGGAGCAGGCCCCCAAAAGACCGGTGCCTGAAATGCCCGATACCCTGTTTGAGGCTTCCGCCCGGCGACGTGTGACTTTGGGTCTGATTGTAGCCGAATTGGTCAAACGGGCTGAAATTTCTGCCGGTGCGCAACAGGTTCAAGAACTCATCGAGGAAATGGCTTCGGCCTATGAACGCCCCGAGGAAGTGGTGCAATGGTACACCCAGAATCCGGCCCAGCGCCAGCAAGTGGAAAACCTGGCACTGGAAGATGCGGTGGTGCGTTGGGTGTGCGAACAAGTCTCGGTCAAGGATGTGGTGCGTTCTTTTGAAGACATGACACGCTCGGTTCAAGCAGGTTGAGGAATTTTTTGAACCCTGGGAAGTCAAACTCCGAAATCCCGGGTGAAAACCCGTCATAACCAATCAAATGGGGGAATACATGGATATTCAAGGGCTGGGGTTGGTCCCCACCGTAGTAGAACAAAGTGGGCGCGGCGAACGGGCCTTCGATATTTTTTCCCGCCTTATGAAGGAACGGGTGATTTTTCTGGTGGGCCCGGTAAATGATGGGGTGGCCAACATTGTCGTGGCTCAGTTGTTGTTCCTGGAGTCTGAAAATCCGGACAAGGATATTCACCTGTACATCAATTCGCCCGGTGGGTCGGTTTCTGCGGGGTTGGCCATTTATGACACGATGCAGTTCATCAAGTCTGATGTCAGCACCACCTGTATGGGCATTGCAGCCAGCATGGGCGCTTTTCTTCTGGCGGCTGGGGCTCCGGGCAAACGTTATGCTTTGCCCAATTCCCGGGTGATGATTCATCAACCCTCCGGGGGAGCGCAGGGTCAGGCTTCCGACATTGAAATTCAGGCCAAGGAAATCCTGTACCATCGCCATCGTCTGAACGAAATTTTGGCTCATCACACCGGAAAACAGGTGTCGGACTTGGAAAAGGATACGGATCGTGATAATTTTATGAATGCACAGGAAGCACTCGACTATGGTTTGGTGGATCGGGTGTTGAGTCGACGTGGAGAAATAGCGAGTTCTTGAACGAGTTGATAGGGATTCGGAGAGTGGGTAAAGAGAAATGAGCGATAAAAACGGCGTCGAAAAATTACTTTATTGTTCCTTCTGCGGCAAGAGCCAGCATGAAGTGCGCAAGTTGATTGCAGGTCCTTCGGTATTCATTTGTGATGAATGCATCGAATTGTGCAATGACATCATTCGTGAGGAAATTCAGGATGCCGATGCGCGCCAGGTGAAGGCGGATTTGCCGACTCCTCAGGAAATCGCCGATATACTGGATCAATACGTGATTCATCAGAAACGGGCCAAGAAAATTCTGGCGGTGGCGGTGTACAACCACTACAAACGCTTGCGCCATCAGGGCAAGGACAAAGAAATCGAGTTGTCCAAGAGCAACATCCTCCTGATTGGTCCGACGGGTTCCGGCAAGACCTTGCTGGCCCAGACACTGGCTCGATTGCTCAATGTTCCTTTCGTGATTGCGGATGCCACTACCCTGACGGAAGCGGGGTATGTGGGTGAGGATGTTGAAAACATCATCCAGAAACTGTTGCAGAAATGTGACTATGATGTGGACAAGGCGCAGCGAGGGATTGTGTATATCGATGAAATCGACAAGATTTCACGCAAGTCCGATAACCCCTCCATCACCCGTGACGTTTCCGGAGAAGGGGTGCAACAGGCCCTGCTCAAACTGATCGAAGGGACCACGGCTTCCGTGCCTCCTCAAGGCGGACGCAAGCATCCCAATCAGGAGTTTGTGCAGGTGGATACCACCAATATCCTGTTTATCTGTGGTGGTGCCTTTGGTGGGCTTGACAAGGTCGTTCGAAACCGATCGGATCGATCAGGTATCGGTTTTGGCGCGGAAGTGATGGGAAAGGATGATCGAGGGTTGACCCAGGCATTGTCAGAAGTGGAGCCGGAAGATCTGATCAAGTTTGGCCTGATTCCTGAATTTGTGGGGCGCTTGCCGGTGCTGGCAACTCTTGAGGAACTGGATGAGGAGGCTTTGATCCAGATTTTGACGGAACCGAAGAATGCACTGACGCGCCAGTTTCAGAAATTGTTTTCCATGGAGAACGTGGAACTGGAATTTCGTCCCGGCGCACTCCAGGCCATTGCACGCAAGGCCCTGCAACGCAAGACCGGAGCCCGCGGCCTGCGTTCCATCATTGAACATGCGCTGCTGGATACCATGTTTGAATTGCCGAACCGTCAGAATGTCAGTAAGGTGGTGGTGGATGAAAATTGCATCCTGTCGGAGGGTGCCCCCCTGCTGATCTATGCCGATACACAAAAAGTGGTGGGGGTTTAGGCCGTCCCTCTTGAAACCTCTGAGGATTTCCCCCATCTGTTGTTAGGTTCAACTTTCAGAGGTTATCTCTTATGAGTACAGTCACTCAGGAATCCGTGCAATTACCTCTGCTCCCTTTGCGGGATGTGGTTGTTTTTCCACATATGGTCATTCCTCTTTTCGTGGGTCGCCTCAAGTCCATTCGCGCTTTGGAGTTGGCCATGGAAGCGGGCAAGAATATTCTGTTGGTGGCGCAGAAATCCGCCTCCAACGATGATCCCGGAGTGGACGAATTGTATGACGTGGGGAGTATTGCCACGATCCTTCAATTACTGAAACTGCCCGATGGTACGGTCAAGGTTCTGGTGGAGGGCGTTCAACGGGTGACGGTGAGTGAGGTTACTGAACCCAATCAATCCCATTTTCTTGGGGTGGCAACACCCATCAAGGAATCTTCCAGCGAGCATTCGGAACTGGAAGCCCTGCGTCGAACCTTGCTGGGGCAGTTTGAGCAATTTGTCAAACTGAACAAGAAAATTCCTCAGGAAGTATTGAGTTCTTTTTCCAGTATCGAAGATGCGGGACGTCTGGCAGATACGGTGGCTACCCATGTTCCTTTGAAACTGGAACAAAAACAGGAGGTCCTGGCTCTTTTTGACGTGCGTAAGCGTATCGAGCAATTGCTTTCACTGCTGGAAAGCGAAATCGACATTCTTCAGGTAGAAAAGCGCATCCGAGGGCGTGTCAAACGGCAGATGGAAAAAAGCCAGCGCGAATACTACCTCAATGAACAGGTCAAGGCCATCCAGAAGGAGTTGGGAGACAACGAAGATGGTGCGGATATTGAAGATCTGGAAAAAAAGATCCGTACGGCACACATGTCCAAGGAAGCTCAGACCAAGGCCGAATCAGAACTCAAGAAATTGCGTCTGATGTCGCCCATGTCCGCAGAAGCCACGGTGGTGCGTAACTACATAGATACCTTGGTGGCGCTGCCCTGGAAAAAGAAAACCCGGGTCAGTTCGGACCTGGCAAACTGTGAAAAGGTTCTGGATCAGGATCATTTCGGCCTGGATAAGGTCAAGGAACGGATCGTCGAATATCTGGCCGTTCAGGCACGGGTGGATAAAGTCAAAGCCCCTATCCTGTGTTTGGTGGGGCCACCGGGGGTGGGGAAAACTTCTCTGGGAAAATCCATCGCCCGTGCCACCAATCGCAAGTTTGTACGCATGGCCTTGGGCGGAGTACGGGACGAAGCGGAGATTCGCGGACACCGTCGGACCTATATCGGTGCCATGCCGGGGAAAATTCTGCAAAGTCTGACCAAGGTGGCAGTGCGCAATCCTTTGTTTCTTCTGGATGAAGTGGACAAGATGGGGCAGGATTACCGGGGCGATCCTTCCTCGGCTTTGCTCGAGGTTCTGGACCCGGAACAAAATCATACCTTTACCGATCACTATGTGGAAGTGGAGTACGATCTGTCGGATGTGATGTTTGTTGCGACAGCCAATACCCTGAACATTCCCTCTCCTCTGCTGGATCGTATGGAGGTGATTCGACTGTCGGGGTATACGGAAGATGAAAAGATCAATATTGCACGTCAATACCTCTTACCCAAACAATTGAAGGCCAATGGGTTGAAGGAAGATGAGATTTCGGTGGCGGAGGGTGCTTTGCGGGATATCGTCCAATACTACACACGGGAGGCAGGTGTGCGTGCCCTCGATCGTGAAATTGCGAAGATCTGCCGGAAGGTGGTCAAGTACCTGCTTTTGTCGAAGAAAACAGGGAAGGTGGCGGTGACTTCACGCAATCTGGAAAAATATTTGGGCGTTCGTCCCTACACCTTTGGGGTGGCAGAAAAAACCAATCAGGTGGGACAGGTGACAGGCTTGGCCTGGACGGAAGTGGGCGGTGAATTGTTGACCATCGAGGCGGCCCGGGTACCCGGAAAGGGGAAAATGACCACCACCGGGAAACTGGGAGAAGTCATGCAGGAGTCCATCCAGGCCGCGCTCAGCGTGGTGCGCAGTCGCGCTACACGCTTGGGCATCCATCCCGATTTTTATGAAAAATCAGATATTCATATCCACTTGCCTGAAGGCGCGACGCCCAAGGATGGACCGAGTGCGGGGACGGCCATTACCACTGCCATGGTGTCCGTGCTGACGGGCATACCGGTGCGGGCCGATGTGGCCATGACCGGTGAGATTACCTTGCGGGGTGAGGTGTTGGCCATCGGTGGTCTCAAGGAGAAATTGCTGGCCGCGCATCGGGGGGGGATTCGGACCGTTTTGATCCCCCAGGAAAACTGTAAGGATCTGGTGGAAATACCAGACAACATCAAGGGACGCCTGGAGTTACATCCCGTCCGTTGGATTGATCAGGTTCTGGCCCTGGCATTGGAACGAGAACCGGTGCCCTTGCCGGAGGCAGGTGCAGGAGAATCGATCATCCCCCCCGTTCCTGCGGCAGCGACGCCCTTGACGCCCCACGGGGAAGTCGTGGTCACCCCTGCGGGCATCACGCATTAATTTGTAACAACTCGCTGGAAAATGGTTGACAGAGGACGCGTTGCCCCTTATAAAGGGCGATGCGTCCTGTAGTGAAACATCCCGTGCAGGATGATGAGGGCTGTTGTTGTTCCTAACTAACAATAAGGGGTATTCCAGGTGAACAAAAGTGAACTGATCGAACAGATGGCTGAGGCGGCAGACATTTCCAAAGCGGCTGCAGGACGGGCTCTGGAGGGAGCCATCAGCGCTATTCAGTCGACGCTCAAAAAGGGCGGACAGGTTTCTCTGGTCGGGTTTGGGACGTTTCACGTGGGGAAACGGGCAGCGCGTACGGGACGTAATCCCAGTACAGGGGAAACCATTCAGATCGAAGCCGCAAAAGTTCCCAAATTCAGGGCTGGTAAAGTGCTCAAGGATAGTGTAAACTAGCGGTCTTTGGGTGCTTAGCTCAGTTGGTAGAGCGTCGCCCTTACAAGGCGAATGTCGGGGGTTCGAGCCCCTCAGCACCCACCAAGTACCGGGTCATTCGCCGGTCAAAAGTTAAGGAGTGGTAGTTCAGTTGGTTAGAATACCGGCCTGTCACGCCGGGGGTCGCGGGTTCGAGTCCCGTCCACTCCGCCAATATTATCTTTGTCATGTATGGCGCAAGCTGTTCTGTTAGAATGGATCTCCGTAAGCCAGTCCATGCGCCTTCTTTTCTGAACTGGAATTCGACGGGGCACGTGCCTGTTCCCACAGATAACAAGGTAAAAAGATAACATCCATGACTCCTCCTTCTGCTTCCCCAGCCAAGCAACCCGTTTACGCCATTTTGGGCGCCATCAGCATTTCTCATTTTCTGAACGACATCATGCAGTCGTTGCTGCTCGCCCTTTATCCTTTGTTTAAAGGAGAATTCGCGTTAAGTTTTGTGCAAATCGGGCTAATTACCCTGTGTTTTCAACTGACTGCCTCCATATTACAACCTATCGTTGGCCTCATTACTGACCGCCGTGCTATGCCGTGGTCATTGGCGGCAGGTATGGTCTGCACTTTTACCGGCTTAATAGTGCTGTCTCAAGCCAGCAGCTTCGCACATGTATTGTTGGCAGCCGCACTGGTCGGTTTAGGCTCTTCCATTTTCCATCCCGAATCTTCCCGTGTTGCCCGCATGGCTTCCGGTGGTCAGCACGGTTGGGCACAATCTATTTTCCAGGTAGGTGGCAATGCCGGTGCAGCCGCTGGCCCTTTGCTAGCTGCCTGGTTCGTGCTGCCTCGTGGACAACACAGCATTGCCTGGGTTGCCCTTGCCGCACTCGTCGGTTTGGTTATCGTGTCATATGTCGGTCGATGGATGCGCCATCAACACCGAAAAGCACGCGCCAACCAATCGCTCACGCCACCAGCAAGTATTTCGCGTCGCCAACTCATGATCTTGGGGTTGCTGTTCACGCTGATGTTTTCCAAGTTCTTTTATTTGAGCAGCCTCAATAGCTATTTGATGTTTTTCCTGCAACATCAATTCCATATTTCTACGCTGGTGGCACAATACCATTTATTCGCGTTTTTGGCTGCCGTCGCAACGGGAACTTTATTGGGTGGCGCAATCGGCGATCGCATCGGTCGCCGTCGCGTCATTTGGATCTCAATTTTGGGCATTGCCCCTTTCACCCTGGCATTGCCCTATGCCAGTCTGCAAGGTTCATTATTTTTAAGCATCATCATAGGCTTCATGCTCGCTTCGGCGTTTCCCGCCATGGTGGTCTATGCACAAGAGCTGTTCCCTGGCCGGGTAGGCGCCATTTCCGGCTTATTTTTTGGTTTGGCATTTGGCCTTGCCGGCATCGGCGCAGCACTGCTCGGAAAGGTCGCCGACACGTATGGCATCGTCACGCTATATCATCTCTGTTCATACTTGCCACTGCTGGGCATCTTTGCGTTAAAACTACCTGAGTTACGCCCCACGAAATCAGGGTCTGATAGCGTGGACATGATGAACGGCGTGGACATGAAATAAGCGACAACAGGTCCCCAAATGGTCATGCGAGAGCCGGAAGCCAGCGACTTAACACAACAGATGCCGCATTTGATTGCAGGTGCCGATGCGGTCGGGTCGGAGTTAATTACCCGTGTGGCACAATGGCGCCATGCCGAAGCAGATGAAACGGCATGGGCACATGCTTTAGGTACAGCATTGTTGGTGGCACACTTGCAGCTTGATGCTCACAGCGTAGCGGCAGCTCTGTTATTGGGTACCGATGTAACGGATGCGCCGGTAGATGAAGAGGTCATGCCTCTGGTTCGCGGCGTTAACCAGCTGGAAGGCATAGGCCAACTACTGGGTAATACGGACAAGTCGCGGCGCGATGGGCACGACCAAGCCGAGAATCTGCGCCAGATGTTATTGGCCATGGCGACTGACATTCGGGTGGTATTGATCAAATTGGCTGAATGTTTGCAAAGTTTACGGACAATCATACAAAGTGGCGACAAATTGACACAACAACGCTTGGCATCCGAGGCACAAGAATTATTTGCGCCGCTGGCCAATCGTCTGGGGGTGTGGCAGATCAAGTGGGAAATGGAGGATTTGGCCTACCGCATTCTGGAGCCGGAAAATTATCGGCGCATTGCCCGTCTGCTGGACGAAAAACGGCTGGATCGCGAATGTTATATCAACAAGGTGGTCACACAATTGCAAACCGGGTTGTCACATGAAGGTATTGCGGCGGAAGTGACAGGCCGCCCCAAGCACATCGTCAGCATTATCAACAAGATGAACCGCAAGCACTTAGGTTTTGATGAACTGTATGACATTCGCGCAGTGCGAATTCTGGTCCCAGAACTGAAAGACTGCTACACAGCACTTGGTCTGGTGCATCATTTGTGGCAACCGATTGTGGGTGAGTTTGATGATTATATCGCCCATCCCAAGCTTAATGATTACCGCTCGCTGCATACTGGCGTGGTCGGACCGGAAAATAAAGCGCTGGAAGTGCAGATTCGCACCTTTGCCATGCACCAACATGCTGAACTGGGTGTAGCGGCGCACTGGCGTTATAAAGAGGGTGGTGGAAAATCGGATGCCATGATCGACAAGATTGCCTGGTTACGTCAGATTTTACGCTGGAAAGAGAAAAATTCAGACAATCAAGCTTTGGCAGACCTGTTCAGAAATGAATTGTTTCAGGATCGCATTTATGTGTTAACGCCCCAGGGACAAGTCATTGATCTCGAATCCGGTGCCAGCCCAGTCGACTTTGCTTACCATGTACACACGGATCTGGGACACCGTTGTCGCGGTGCCCGAGTTGATGGTGTCATCGTATCGCTGAATACGCCATTAAAAAATGGTCAACGGGTGGAAATTCTCACTGTCAAACAGGGCGCGCCGAGTCGCGACTGGCTCAACCCGGCACTGGGTTATCTGGTGACAGCGCGTGCACGCGCTAAAGTACGGCACTGGTTTCGGACCGAACATTTCACGGAACATGTCAACGTGGGTCGTGAAGTGCTGGAACGCGAGTTGCGGCGTTTACGCGCACATGACATCAATATCGACAAACTGGCCGGGAAATTGGGACATGCGCGCGGGGAGGAGTTTTTTGCTGCACTGGGGCGCAACGATATTGGCATGCATGCACTGGCGACAGCCATCGAGTCATTGACGGCGCAAGCGCTTCCAGCCAATCCACCGCCAATGCGTACGCGTGTGGCGACATTGCTGGATGCACAATCAGTATGGATAGAAGGTGTCAGTGGTTTACCCGTCACATTCGCAAAATGTTGTCATCCTGCGCCTCCGTCCAGCATTGTGGCCTATATCACGCAAGCGCGTGGGGTGACGGTGCATCGGCGCAATTGCCCGAGCATCTTGCGGCTCGATGTTTCACGACAGGACCGATTGTTGGCGGCGTCCTGGAGCGACAGCGCGCAGGAAAACCTGGTCAAACTCCGTGTAGAGGCATTTGATCGGCAAGGCTTGTTGCGCGATGTGTCCGCTTTACTGACCAAAGAAAAGGTATCTGTACTCAGCGTCAACATTGAATCGCGGGCAGATATGTCGATCATGCACTTTCAGGTACAGGCACAATCAACGGTAGATCGCGCCCTGTCGCGTATTCGTCACTTGCCGCATGTGATGCTGGCGGAGCGCGTGAATTATCCTGAAAACGGCAGTTGACCCCTGTTAAGGACGCGGTGCACACCCCTGTTTTCAGAATTTCACGCCTCGGGCGATGTCTCCAACTGCCGTTTCCGGCATTGTTTTGATGAAGTAGCCAACAAAAGCGGATTCAGGCCGTCACCGAATCAATCGGGAAATAACATGCGACCTGTCTGCCATCCTGCAAAGTGCGTATCGCGGGATAATTCACCTCACACACAGCTTCGGCACGCGGGCAGCGCGGGTGAAAATAACACCCCGTTGGCGGATGGCTGGCCGAGGCCGGTTCGCCGCGCAAGCTGACGAGCGTGTGACCGGTGAGTGTGGGCACCGCTTGCAGCAGGGCCTGGCTGTAGGGATGTGCCGGGGAGGCTGCAATGGCTGCGCTATCACCCTGCTCAACAATACGCCCCAGATACATCACCGCCATACGCTGCGCCAAATGACGCGCCAGCGGCAGGTTGTGAGTGATAAATAACAAACTCAGCCCCATACTGGTTTGCAACTCACGCAACAAGTTGACAATCTGCGCCTGCACCGACACATCCAGCGCGCTGGTGGGTTCATCACACACCAGTAAACGGGGTTGCACCGCCAAAGCACGGGCAATGGCAATGCGTTGGCGTTGACCACCGGAAAATTCATGGGGATAACGGTTTAAAGCCTGCTTTGACATGCCCACTTGCGTCATGAGCTGTTCCAGTAATATTTGACGGCGCGACGCGTCAGTCTCTACACCCAGTGCCACCATACCCTCTTCCAGCAGGGCACGAATTCGCATACGCGGATTGAGCGAAGCAAACGGATCCTGAAATACCATTTGTATGGCGGCACGCTGCGCCTGTAACACTCGACGCAATTCCCCGCCCAAAGCCACGCCATCCAGTTCGATGCGCCCGGCAGTCAAGGGTTGCAATTGCACAAGAGACTTACCCAGGGTTGTTTTGCCACAACCGGATTCACCGACCAGCGCTAAAGTTTCTCCTGGAAACAAATCCAGATCCACGCCATCCACAGCTTTCAATTGCCGCCGTTTGCCAAAAAAAGTACTCGACCGCAGATCGAAATACACCTGCGCATCGCGCACCGTCAGCAATGCCTGTTTGTGATGCACAGCCAAAGCTGGTTGCGCACTATGAGACGAAGTCAACACGGTTCCTGATTTTATTTGGAATGGGGATGACACCGCATGGCAACGCACTTGATGACCATTGCCCAAATCTTGCCAAACAGGTGCCACACTGCGGCATATTGCCTGTACCTCATCGCAGCGCCCGGCAAACCGGCAACCTTCAAACACACTGTCCAGGGCCGGAACACTGCCTGCAATGGCTTTCAGGACCTGATCGGGTTGAGAAGGCAATGCGGCGAACAATTTCTGGCTATACGGATGCTGCGCCTGTTTAAAAAATGCTGCGCGAGGCGCCAGTTCCACCAATTCACCCGCATACATCACGCCTACCTGATCAGCCATGTACGCCGCCACCGCCAAATCATGGGTAATCAACAACATGCCCATCCCGCGCTCACGTTGAACCTTGCGCAACAATTCCAGCACTTGCGCTTGCACCGTCACATCCAGCGCCGTGGTCGGTTCGTCCGCAATCAACAAGGCTGGGTTACCGGCAAGGCTGATGGCAATCATCACCCGCTGTTTCATGCCGCCCGAAATTTGAAACGGGTAATCGCGCAAGCGTTGTGCCGCATCGGCAATGCCGACTGATTGCAATAAATCAGCCGCCGCCTCGTGCAAGGCTCGTCCATGCACCCCCCGGTGCAAAGACAAGCTTTCTTCCAGCTGCTCTCCCAGCGTCAATACCGGATTCAGGCTGGTCATGGGTTCCTGAAAAATCATGCCGACCGTCCCGCCGCGCACCGAGCGCATGGCTGATTCGGGCAGTCCCAATAAATCTTGTCCGTGCAAACGGATATTCCCAGCCTGATAACGTGCTGATTCGGGCAGCAAACGCATGATGGCCAGAGCGGTCATCGACTTGCCCGAACCTGACTCACCCAGCAAAACAAAGGTCTGGCGGGGCGCAACGGCAAAGCTGATCCCGTCTACCACCCGAACCTTGCCAATGGTGATGCGCAGCTCACTGACCTGCAATAAACTTTCGCTCATCGCCGCCGCCCAAGTGGATCAAACGCTTCGCGCAGACTGTCGGCAAACAGGTTGGCCGACAACACCAATACAAACATCCAGCCGAACGCCGAGGCCAATGGCCACCACACCACGGGTTCACGCGACAGCTCCAGACGTGCAGCGTTGATCATGTTGCCCCAACTGGCCATGGCTGGATCCACCCCTACGCCCAAATAAGACAGCACGGCTTCGGCCAACACAAAACCTGAAAAATCCATCACCATGCTAATCAAAATCAAATGCAGTAAATTGGGCAATACATGCCGACCCATGATGCGCCAGTCGGATACCCCCAAGGTACGCGCAGCCAGCACATAATCCTGCTCGCGCAATTTGAGCGTTTCGCCGCGCAACACGCGACACAGGCTGGTCCAACTGGTCACGCCAAGTATTCCGCACAAAAACAACAAACGGAAGTCTGCCCGTGACGCCGCCGAATCAAACAACGCCGGATGAGTTTCGATAAAGCCCTGCATCAGCAGCACTGCGGCCACAATCAGCAACACGCCCGGAATCGAATTAAGGGTGGTATAAATATACTGGATCACGTCATCCACCCAGCCGCCGAAATACCCCGCAGCGATGCCCAAACCCACTGCCAGGGGCAAAGTCACCAGGGTGGTCAGGGTGCCCATCATTAAACCTGTGCGCACACCTTTCATGCTTTGGTACAGCACATCCTGACCGATTTTATCAGTGCCCAGAACATGATACACCGTAGACCATTCGGCCATCATGGCGCCCAATATAC
>LR025626.1_pt3 | contig 13375 bp, 13 predicted proteins | sample 2322641 | NCBI scaffold set LR025218.1
GCCGAAAAATCGCACAGTTTGCGAAAAGAAGCTGCACTGCGCTGTGGGATCAGGATTCCTGGAGAGGTCGTATAGTCAAGGGGAAGGGTCCAACCCTGAACCCAACCTTGGTCGAGTTGTAGTCCCGTGGGTTCGATGGCAAAGAGGCGATGTCCCCGTTGGTTGGCGGCACGCATGATTTCAATGGTCGAGTCCTTGTCAGGCTTGAGTTGGTCCAGGGGGTCGATGAGAAAAGCCAGATCCATGGGGAAAGGTCCGTGGGTGAAGTCAGGAGGAGAATCGGGGCGCCATCATTTCCAACTCGCGCGCTGCAGCCAACAGTGCCAGACGGGCGACAACCCCATAGGTATAGAAACGATTATGCGGCGCATCCGGTTGGTGGGTACAGTCTGCAGACATGGCGGGGGTCTGGAAGGCCAGGGGGGCGAAATGGGCGCCGGGGGCATTGAGATTTTCGTCGATTCCCCGTTCGGTATGAACCCGATAAAATCCCCCCACCACGAAATGGTCCATCATGTAGACCACGGGTTCTGCGACGGAGTCCTCGACGGTTTCGAAGGTGGGTACCCCTTCCTGCAGCAATACCTCATGGACTTCCTGACCTTCCTTGATGACGGCCATTTTGTTGCGTTGGCGGCGATTGAGTTGATTCAGTTCCTTGGGGTCCTTGATGGTCATGACTCCCATTCCATAGGTACCCGCATCTGCCTTGAGAATCACAAAAGGGTTTTCTTTGATGGCGTATTCCTGGTATTTTTGACGAATTTTTTGGAGCAAGTCGGCAACCTGGGACTGGACTTCCTCCAAACCGATGCCTTGCGAAAAATCCACGCCGGAACGATGGTCGAAATAAGGGTCGATGAACCACGGATCGATTTGAATCAAGCGGCAAAATTCTTCGGCAACCTGGCGATAGGCGGTAAAGTGAAGGGATTTGCGGCGTGTGCTCCAGCCGGCCCAGGGAGGGGGAACTATGGCTTGCGAAAGATTTTTTAGCAGGTCGGGAACGCCGCCGGACAGATCATTGTTGAGCAGGATGGCGCAGGGGTCAAAGTTCTCCAGAACCAGACGGTTGCCTTGGCGTTGGACGGGTTCCAGCAGCAGGGACCCTCCCTGGGGTAAAGGCACCTCGGTGGGTTGAGCGAGATCGGGCAGTAAACTGCCGATACGCACCGTGAACCCTGCGCGCTGAAGAATCGACTTCAAGGACGATACATTTTGAAGGTAATAGGGATTGCGCGTGTGATTTTCCGGGATGAGCAGGAACTGGCGGGTATCCGGACAGATTTTCTCCACTGCGCTCATGGCGGCCTGAACGCAAAGGGCATCAAATTCCTTATTCAGATTGTTGAAACCGGCAGGGAACAAGTTGGTGTCCACTGGTGCCAGTTTATACCCGGCATTGCGCAGGTCCACGGAGGCGTAAAAAGGAGCGGAGTGTTCCTGCCATTGGTGTCTGAACCAATGTTCGATGCGGGGCATTGCGTCAAGAATCTGTTTTTCCAGAGTCAGCAGGGGGCCCGTGAGGGCGGTTGTCAGATGGGGCACCATGGGCTCGTTCCTAAGGTTTAGCCGGCCCATTCTATCAGTGCACCCAAGATGGTGCAGCAGATTGGTCAAAGAAAAAAGAAAGTCTGCAAGGTTAAGACGCCGAGAAAATTTCTCGGAAATCAAGGAGAAAGTTCGGTGGTTGCGTAGGGTTATAAAGAGTACTATAATGGTACTGTATACGAAGAATTCCTTTGGTCTGATATGGACAACAGTATGATTCGCATCGGTAAACTGACAGACTACGGTATTCTCATCCTCACCCATATGGCGCAGGGTGAGGCGCGCCTGTTTACGGCTCAGGAAGTCTCACTGGCCGTGGGCGTTCCCTTGCCTACCACCACCAAGTTACTCAAAACCCTGGTTCACGGCAATCTGCTTGATTCCCAGCGCGGAACCAAGGGCGGCTATCTGTTGGCGCGTCGCCCCGACCAGATCTCCATGGTGGATGTGGTGACCGCTTTGGAGGGTCCGGTGGGATTGACCGACTGTGGAACCGCCCAGCATCCGGGAGATTGTCAGCGTTCTATTTCCTGTGCCATCAAGACCAACTGGCAGCGCATCAACCAGGCCGTGCATGATGCACTGGCGCAGGTGACACTGGCGGAAATGCGTCTGCCCGCCGTTCATCCCGTTCATTTACCGGCATCCCGAGCCAATTTACAGAGAGTCTGATCATGAACTCTATCACCGATACTTTGGAAGGCCTGATTTCACTGGAATACCGACATGGATTTGAAACCTCCATTGAAGCGGATGAGATCCCCAAGGGGTTGTCCGAGGACACGGTACGCCTGATCTCTGCGCGCAAGAACGAACCAGAATTTCTTCTGGAGTGGCGTCTCGAGGCTTATCGTCGCTGGCTCAAAATGACTCCGCCCACTTGGTCCAGTGTTCATTATCCCCCCATTGATTATCAGGACATCATCTACTACTCCGCACCCAAGTCACAGAAGGATGGACCCAAAAGTCTGGACGAAGTGGACCCTGAATTGCTCAAGACCTACGAAAAATTGGGAATCCCTTTGCATGAGCGGGCTATTTTGGCAGGGGTGGCGGTGGACGCGGTGTTCGACAGTGTTTCCGTGGCTACTACCTTCAAGGACAAGTTGGCGGAAGTTGGCATTATTTTCTGCTCTTTTTCAGAAGCGGTGCAGCATCATCCCGAGTTGGTCAAACAGTATCTGGGTACGGTGGTGCCGGTCCAGGATAATTTTTATGCGGCTTTGAATTCGGCAGTGTTCAGTGATGGCTCCTTTGTCTATATCCCGCCAGGTGTGCGCTGTCCCATGGAATTGTCTACCTACTTCCGTATCAATGCCAAAAATACCGGGCAATTTGAACGCACCCTGATTATTGCGGATCGAGGTGCATCTGTGAGTTATCTGGAAGGTTGCACAGCCCCTATGCGCGATGAAAACCAGTTGCATGCCGCGGTGGTGGAACTGGTAGCGCTGGAAGATGCAAAAATCAAGTATTCCACGGTACAAAACTGGTATCCGGGGGACAAGGATGGGCGTGGAGGGATCTACAACTTTGTCACTAAACGTGGCGATTGTCGGGGAGCGCGTTCCCATATTTCCTGGACACAGGTGGAAACCGGATCGGCCATTACCTGGAAATATCCCAGCGTGATTTTGCGTGGGGAGGAATCCGTGGGTGAGTTCTATTCTGTAGCCTTGACCAATCATCGCCAACAAGCAGATACAGGAACCAAGATGATTCATATCGGCAAGAATACCCGCAGTACCATCGTGTCTAAGGGGATTTCCGCAGGGTTTGGACAACAGGCTTACCGCGGATTGGTTCGCATGGCCCGTTCGGCCACGGGAGCGCGTAACCATACGCAATGCGATTCCCTGCTTCTGGGAGATCGTTGCCAAGCCCATACTTTTCCCTATATCGAGGTCAAGAACAATACGGCAACGGTAGAGCACGAGGCTTCCACTTCTCGGATCGGTGAAGACCAACTGTTTTTTTGCCGTCAACGCGGCCTGTCAGCTGAGGATGCAGTTTCCATGATCGTCAATGGGTTTTGCAAGGAAGTCTTCAAGGAATTACCCATGGAGTTCGCGGTGGAGGCGCAGAAATTGCTCGGGGTCAGTCTCGAGGGCAGCGTGGGCTGAGACTTGCTCCAGGGATTCAGGACAAATTCAATCATTTTGGAACGATGGAAACGCTATGTTAAGCATCAAGAATTTACAGGCATCAGTGGGCGACAAGGCAATTTTGAAGGGAATCAACCTGGAAGTGAAGGCCGGTGAAGTGCATGCCATCATGGGGCCGAACGGTTCGGGGAAGAGTACCCTGTCCAATGTGCTGGCGGGACGGGAGAATACCACCGTCACGGGGGGCAGTGTGACCTATCAGGGCAAGGATTTGCTGGCATTGGCAGTGGAAGAACGGGCTCGAGAAGGAGTTTTTCTGGCTTTTCAGTATCCCGTGGAAATTCCCGGGGTGGGCAATGTCTATCTGCTCAAGGCTGCACTCAATGCTCAGCGCAAGCATCGCGGGTTGCCTGAATTGGATGCCATGGATTTTCTGGCTCTGGTCAAGGACAAGATGAAGTTGATGGAAATGAATGAGTCGATGCTTTATCGCGCCGTCAATGAAGGTTTTTCCGGTGGTGAGAAAAAGCGTAATGAAATTCTTCAGATGGTGGTTTTGGAACCCAGTTTGGCCATTCTCGACGAAACTGATTCGGGTTTGGATATCGACGCCTTGAAAGTTGTGTCCCATGGGGTCAACAGTTTGCGCAGTCCCGAGCGTGCCATGATTCTGGTGACTCACTACCAGCGATTGCTGGATTACATCAAACCGGATTTCGTGCATGTGCTGTCCGATGGACGCATTCAGCGCTCCGGTGGTCCTGAATTGGCTTTGGAATTGGAGCGCGAAGGTTATGCCTGGGTTGGGGATGCAAAGAACGCAGGAGTGGTTGCGCCATGAACCCATTCCTTGCCCAATGCCGCGCCAGTTTTGAGGCACAAGCGACTCAGGAAGGGACGGTCGAAGGGAGCCAGCGTCAGGCAGAATGGACCCGATTCGAAGCCCTGGGGTGGCCGACGACACGTCTCGAAGATTGGAAGTACACCGCCTTGTCGGGATTGGAGAAGTTGTCTCTGCACCACTCAATCGAACCCAGAGAAGCGGTGAAGGGAGCGCCGAGAGCGCTTCTGGAGGGAATACCCGCGCCCCGCCTGGTTTTTGTGGATGGGATGTTTCAACCGGATCAATCCATGATTGAAGGACTTCCCAAGGGAGTTCACCTGCGTTTTTGGTCTGAACTGGATGCGCGGGAACGGGAACGATTTACACAAAAGATGGCGCCAGCCCGTGCCCTGACGGCTTTCGGTGCACTCAATGGCGCTCTTTTTACAGAGGGAATCTGGATTACGGTGGACGCGGGATGTGCGCTGGAAACACCGTTGCATCTGGTGAAGGTGAGTCTGACGGGACAACGTATGAGTCATGGGGCCCTGTTGCTCGAGTCGGAAGAAAACAGCGAGTTGACCCTACGGGAACACTGCTTGGGGAGCACCGATCAGCCTGCCCACAGCAATTGGGTGACGGCCATCGAACTGGCACCTCAGGCGCGTTTGACCCTGGTGAAGGTGCAACAGGAAGGTCTCCTGTCTTACCATACGGCTGCGTTGCATGGGCTCCAGCGCGCCGGTAGCCAACTGCAAGTTTTTGCCTTCGCCTTGTCTGGCGCGCTGGGACGCAATGATATTACTCTGCGCTTGATTGAGCCCCATGCCGAATGTGTTCTCAAAGGCATGTATCGGGTGGCGGACCGTGCCCTGCAGGATTTTCATACCACGATCGAACATGATTCCCCGCACTGTACCAGTGATGAGTGTTTCAAGGGCGTGCTGGAGGGCTCGGGCAAAGCCGTGTTCAATGGACGGGTTCGGGTGGCACTGGATGCCCAGAAAACATCCTCACGCCAGTCAAACCACAATTTGTTGTTGTCCGACAAGGCCGAAGTCAATACCAAACCTCAGTTGGAAATATTCGCCGATGATGTGAAATGCAGCCATGGTACTACGGTGGGTCAACTGGACGAGGAGCAGTGGTTTTATCTGCGTACGCGCGGGATTGCCGCGGATTTGGCCCGTACCCTGTTGATTCAGGCCTTTACCCTGGAGATTGCCGAAGCGATTCCCCATGTTGACGTGCGCGCAGAGGTTCGGCGCTTGTTGGGTGGCACGGTTGAGGAGAATGGCCATGTTTGACCCTCATCTCTGGCGTCGTCAATTTCCCATTCTGGAGCGGAAAGTTCACGGGAAACCTTTGGTGTACCTGGATAATGCCGCGACGACTCAAAAGCCACTCGCTGTACTGGATGCGGAACGATATTATTTCGAACATTTCAATGCCAATATTCATCGTGGCGTCCATGCGCTCAGTCAGGAAGCCAGCGAGGCCTTTGAAGGGGCTCGCGAAAAAGTTCGCGCGTTTCTGGGGGCGGCACATGTGGAAGAGATCATCTTCACCCGTGGGGCAACGGAGGCCATCAATCTTGTGGCTCAGACGTGGGGCCGTACTCATCTCGAGGTTGGTGATGAAATTCTGATCAGTGCGATGGAGCACCATGCCAACATCGTACCCTGGCAAATGCTGTGCGAAATGACGGGTGCTCGACTCAAGGTCATTCCCATGGATGAGCGAGGGGTTTTATTGATGGATCAGGTGGATCACTTGCTCACGGCGCGTACCCGTTTGGTGGGGATCACTTTGGTGTCCAATGCGCTGGGAACCGTGAATCCTGTGGTTGAGATCATCCGCAAGGCCCACGCAGCAGGTGCCAGGGTGCTGGTAGACGGGGCTCAGGCAGTGGCTCACGTGGCGGTGGATATGGTGGCCTTGGGATGTGATTTCTTCGTGTTTTCCGGGCACAAGTTGTATGGGCCCACGGGGATCGGTGTCTTGTATGGAAAAAAGGACCTGCTCACGGCGATGCCCCCGTATCAGGGCGGTGGGGACATGATTTTGCAGGTTACCTTCGAGAAAACCACTTACAATCAGATACCTTACAAGTTTGAGGCCGGGACGCCCCATATTTCCGGGGCTATCGGACTGGGGGCAGCCATCGACTTTGTTCGGTCCGTGGGACTGGAGAACATTGCGGCCCATGAAGACCGGTTGCTTCAGGAAGCGACCGAGCGCGCTCAACGGGTCAACGGCCTGCGCATCATCGGAACGGCACCGGGCAAGGCCAGCATCTTTTCTTTTGTGCTGGAGGGCATCCATCCCCATGATATTGGAACCATTCTGGACAGTGAAGGGGTGGCCATTCGCAGTGGCCATCATTGTGCCATGCCGGTGATGGACTATTTTCACCTGCCCGCTACGGCACGGGCATCCTTTGCCTTGTATAACACCCTGGAGGAAGTCGAGAGCCTGTTCCAGGCAATCGAACGGGTACAAAAACTGTTCCTGAATTGAGAGGGTCTCATGAGTGATTTGCGTGATCTATATCAGGAAGTGATCTTTGATCATAACCGCCATCCCCGCAATTTTGGTCCTTTGCCGGGAGCCAATCGCCATGCCGATGGTTTTAATGCCTTGTGCGGGGACAAGTTGTCTCTCAATCTGAAAGTCGAGGACGGCATTATCCAGGAAGCCCGTTTCGAAGGTTCGGGTTGCGCCATTTCCACGGCTTCGGCCTCCCTCATGACCGAGGCCCTCAAGGGACGTCATGAAGCCGAGGTAGCCGAGTTGTTCGAAGGTTTTTACCACATGGTCAAAGGAGAACCTTATACCGTGGAGATGGGCAAACTGGCCGTTCTGGCGGGGGTAAGCGAATTTCCGGCACGGGTGAAATGTGCCACCCTGGCTTGGCATACCCTGAATGCAGCGCTGCATCAGGCCGATCAACCGGTTTCAACGGAGTAGATCATCATGTCAGCGATTGAATGGTTAAACCAGAAAGAGCCTCAACCCGAACCAGTCGAAGGGTCAGCCAGACGTTACGTCTCCGTGGGTCGTCAACCTTCTCCCGAACCTCCTTCCATTCCCTTGGAAGAGGCTATTGCGGCGGGGTTTCCGGGGATGGAGGCCAGTGACATACCCAAACCTGCAGCGGCTCCGGAATTTTCTCGGGATGAGTTGGAGGAAATGGTCATTGCCGCTTTGCGTACCGTCTTCGATCCCGAAATTCCTGTCAACATTTATGATCTGGGATTGATTTATGGTTTGACCATCGACCCCCAACAGGCGCATGTGGATGTTCGGATGACCTTGACCGCGCCGGGTTGTCCCGTTGCTCAAACCTTTCCGGGAGAAGTGGAACAACGGATGACGGAGGTGCCGGGCATTGATTCGGCCCACGTGGAATTGGTCTGGGAACCCCCCTGGACACGGGAACGGATGAGTGAATCCGTGTTGCTCACACTGGGCATGCTCTGAGGGGCCGGTTCTCTTTCCCGGAAATTCTTTCCTGCGGGCTATTGGCATACGCAAGGAAGCGGATTGTCTTGCGCTTTTTGAAAGAAAGATGCATGCCGTCATGGGGCATCATGATTCTTTCCAAAGGGCGATCATGGCTTTTACCTGCGTCTACAGTCGGGCTTTGTGGGGTGCGGAAACCCCGCTGGTGAGGGTGGAAGTCCACCTGTCCGGCGGGTTGCCCCAGTTTAATCTGGTGGGTTTGCCCGAGGCAGAGGTACGCGAGAGCCGGGATCGCGTGCGCGCCGCTTTGAATCACTGCGGTTTTGGTTTTCCCCTCCAGAGGGTGACGGTCAATTTGGCCCCTGCCGAACTTCCCAAGCATTCCAGTCGCTACGATTTGCCCATCGCCATAGGAATTCTGGCTGCTTTTAATCATTTGCCTCACGCTCTGCTTGAAAATTGGGAATTTGCCGGAGAATTGGGATTGAATGGCGACCTGTGCGCCATTCATGGAGCTTTACCCATGGCGGTGGCTGTTGCGCAGGCGGGACACTGGTTGATGGTGGCACGGGCTTCGGCTCCAGAGGCCGTACATGGCTATCCTGCCGGGGTATATGGAGCTACCCACCTGCGTGAGGTATGGGATCATTTGACCAGTCGTTCTTTATTGCCGCTTGTTCATTTGGAGCCACAGGACAGGGCTGCTGTGATCATGCCGGAAATCGATCTGGCTCAGATCCGTGGACAGAGTCAGGCGAAAAGGGTATTGGAAATTGCCGCAGGGGGGCGTCACCATCTATTGTTGGTGGGGCCTCCGGGAGTCGGGAAATCTCTATTGGCACGTTGTCTGCCGGGCATTTGTACCCCCATGACAGGAACGGAAGCCTTGGCCCTGGCTGCCATTCGGGCAGCACATCGAGAAACCATCGATCCCTCCCTTTGGCGCGTCCGTCCCTTCCGTCATCCTCATCATTCTGTGACGACGGCTGCATTGATGGGTGGAGGACACGGGACACACCTTCATCCTGGAGAGGTTTCCCTGGCTCATGGGGGAACATTGCATCTGGATGAACTGGGCGAGTTTCCAACGCATTTGCTGGACATGCTGCGTGAACCCCTCGAGTCCGGTCAGGTCGCGGTATCCCGGGCGGCGCATAAGGTCATTTATCCTGCCCGCTTTCAACTGGTGGGGGCCATGAATCCTTGCCCCTGTGGTTATCGCGGTCATCCCGCCGGGCGGTGTCGGTGTACCCAACCTCAACTGGAACGCTACACGCGCCGTCTGTCCGGTCCATTCCTTGACCGAATCGACCTGCAATGGGAATTGCCCTCCCTCACGGCAGAGGAACTGATGGCGGAATCCCCTGGAGAATCCAGCGGGGTTGTGCGCCAGCGCGTCATTGCGGCTCAAGAACGCCAGCATGAACGTCAGGGTATGACTAATGAGGGTTTGGGGAGTGATGCACTGCATCGCGTAGCCCCCTTATCCGCCCAGGCCAAAAAATTATTGTTGCGCGCCGCAGATCATTACGAACTCAGTGTACGGGCCGTGCATCGCGTATGGCGTGTGGCCCGCACCATTGCGGATTTAGGTATGGATGAGGGTGTGTCTGAAAGCGCCATTGCCGAGGCATTGCATTATCGGACCGGTTTTGGAAAATTCAATCCCTCATAAGTGAGCAGAGGTCCCGGTGATGGCCTGAAAGGTGTCACTTTCCTTGCTGCGCTTCCCAAGTCGCCACTTTGGCTTCCAGTTCGTTCAACTTCTCCCGGGTGCGGGCCAGCACCTGAGTCTGACGGTCGAACTCCTCCCGCGTCACCAAGTCTGCTTTTGCCAGGAGACTGCTCAACAGTGCGCGAGCATTCTTCTCCACATCGGCAACGGGGGTCTTGGCAACCAGGTCAGAAATTTTTTTGGTGAATTCGTCGATCAACGTATGGGGGTCCATGGAGGATTCCTGAAGGGTTGGCTGAACAAGAGAACATTCTATCCAATTTTCGTGCGCGGGTTTTTGTCATTCCCTTTATTTGCAGGGGGCCATGCTCCAAATTGGACGGGTATGCGATGGGAGCGCACTTATTTGGTGCGGTTTTTTTGGATCTTGATAAAAATTGGCCTAAAAGGTTGGAAAAAATGAAACTTTTAGGGAGGTTCGTGGTTGGCACGGTCTGTGCTTAATAGGGGAGGGAAGTTGTCGGAAAGGATTGACCGGAATTTCATGCACAGGTTCAATTTTTTTATGAATTCTTTGTATCGGTATTCCTATGATGAGCATCGTAATTTAATTCCAAACTCCAAGGAGAAAACCCCATGAAAGCCCCCCTGCCCTTCCCGCTCAAATTAACCTCTTGTTTTTTGATGATGGGGATGATGACGGCTGCCAACGCAAAGGAGGATGAAACCAATGCAGAGCCGGAAATGACCATTGCCAAGTTGTTCAAGGCCTCCAGCATCGATGTCTCCGGCTATCTGGATGCCGGGTACATCGGCCACAACCAGATGCCTGATCCCAATGTTCAGGTGTTTGATACCAGTAAAAATTCCTTCAGCCTCAACCAGGCCTCCATCACCATGTCTCAAACTCCCAAGGAGGGGATGGGCTGGCTGGTGGATTTGATTGCCGGGAGTAATGCGGGGTATCTGTGTTCCTACGGGGCCTGTTCCGGAAATAATCTCAACCCGTACAATTCCACCATGGGTTCAGGGGGGAACTTTGACCCCACCCAGGCGTACATGCAATATGCCACTGGACCCTGGACCCTGATCGGCGGGAAGTTCAATTCCATGTCGGGGGTTGAAGTCCCCAACAGCGTGGCGGATACCAACATTACCCGTTCCATCCTCTATGGCCACAGCCCCTTTACCCATACGGGGGTGCGTGCCGTGAACGCTTTGACGGATGCCACTACTGTAACCATGGGGGTCAACAATGGCTGGGACCAGGTGACGGGCATGACTTCCTCAAAGACCGCGGAATTTGCCATCAACGAGGCTTTTACCAAGGATACGTCGCTGTTGTTCGATGTATACAGCGGGGCTGAAACGGTACCCACTTCCCTCGACTGGGCGGGGATCATTCCGGCGGGGACCATTACCAACATGTATACGGCCAATGCAGGGACTCCTTTTTCCGGAATCAGAAGTGGCAATCGAACCTTGCTGGATATGGTCTTTACGTCCAATCTGACGCAGTCCCTGACTTTCATTCTGAATGCGGATCATTCCAGCCAGCAGAATGTGGTGATCGGTGCCACGCCCAATCAGGTGGGGACAGAGGTTTACTGGGGGTTGGCAGCCTATCTGAATTATCAGATCAACGATCAATACCGGGTATCATTCCGGACGGAACAATTGAAGGATGAATCGGGGGTGGCGGTGGCGGCCCCAGGAACGCTGCCTGGTCCCAATACCGTGCGGGAAGCAACCTTGACTCTGGGGTACGCACCGGTCAAAGACTTCGAACTGCGTGCCGAACTGCGGGGAGACCGTGCGAGTCAAGGAATCTTTGCTTCTTCCAATGGGACCCTGTATCAGAGCATGGTGACCTATGGTTTGCAAGGCATTTACAAATTCTAACTAATTGAAAATTCAAAGAGGAGAGATCATGAAACTTGTGACTGCAATCATCAAACCTTTCAAGTTGGATGAGGTGCGGGAAGCCCTGAGTGCCATAGGTGTACAGGGGATCACCGTCACCGAAGTGAAAGGGTTTGGACGGCAAAAGGGGCATACCGAACTGTATCGAGGGGCCGAATACGTGGTGGATTTTTTGCCCAAGGTCAAGTTGGAAGCGGCCATCAAGACGGAATTACTGGAACAGGTCATCGAAGCCATCGAAAAGTCGGCCACCACAGGCAAGATTGGGGATGGGAAAATCTTTGTGTACGATTTGGAACATGTGGTGCGGATCCGGACCGGTGAAACCGGCTCGGATGCCCTATAAGGAGAATGAAAATGAAAGCACGATGGAAAACATTGAAAGTTGCCGCCTTGGCACTGTCTCTGAGTTTGGGGACCGTGGCAGTGATGGCCGATGACACGGCAACTCCGCCAACCCCTGCGCCCGCAGTTTCGGCTCCCGCCGCTCCAACTGCCGCTGCGGATGCTACTCCAGCGCCCGCAGCGCCGGCTGCAGCAGCCCCGGCAACCCCCACTGCTCCCTTTTTAGTGGGGTTTGATAAAATCGATTCCGGGGCCACGGCCTGGATGTTGACATCCACGGCATTGGTCCTGTTCATGACCATCCCGGGTTTGGCGCTGTTTTATGGGGGCATGGTCCGCAAGAAGAACGTGCTGGCTACCCTGATGCAAAGTTTTGCCATCTGCGCCATGGTGACGGTGTTGTGGGTTGTGGCGGGCTATAGCCTGGCTTTCATGCCTGGAACTCCCTGGCTCGGGGGCATGAGTCGCTTCCTGCTGGATGGCATGCTGTATCAGAATGAGGCCAAGAAGGTGATGGTGCACCATGCTGCCACGGCTATTCCGGAATCGGTCTACATGATGTTCCAGATGACCTTTGCCATCATTACTCCTGCCTTGATTGCAGGTGCTTTTGCTGAACGCATGAAATTCTCGGCCATGATGGTGTTTATCGCGCTGTGGTCACTGCTGGTGTATTCCCCCATCGCGCATTGGGTTTGGGAACCGGGCGGCTGGCTGGCTGGCAAAGGCGTGTTGGATTTTGCCGGGGGTACCGTGGTGCACATCAATGCCGGGGTGGCTGGTTTGGCGGCAGCGCTGGTGTTGGGCAAACGGGTGGGCTATGGCAAGGAACCCATGGCACCCCATAATTTGGTATTGACACTGGTGGGTGCCTCCATGTTGTGGGTGGGTTGGTTCGGTTTCAATGCTGGTTCTGCGGTGGCAGCCGATGGTCGTGCCGGGATGGCCGGGATGGCCATGGTGGTCACCCAAGTGGCTACGGCGGTTGCGGCTCTGTCCTGGATGTTTGCCGAATGGTTGACCAAGGGCAAACCCAGCGTGTTGGGCATTGCTTCCGGGGCGGTGGCCGGGTTGGTGGCCATTACGCCCGCTTCTGGTTTCGTCGCCACGGGGGGGGCCATTGCCATCGGAGTGGCTGCGGGCGTGATCTGTTTCTGGGCCGCCACCAGTTTGAAACATATGCTGGGTTACGATGATTCTCTGGATGCCTTTGGGGTGCATGGTATCGGCGGAATCGTGGGGGCCTTACTGACCGGGGTCTTCAATGTCAAGGAAATCAGTGCCGTGGATGGCAGCCTGGCGACTCAGGCTCTAGGGGTTGGCGTGACGGTGGTCTACGGGTTCGTAGTCTCCTTCGTGCTGCTCAAGGTCATCGACATGGTGATGGGTCTGCGTGTCAGCGAAGAAGAAGAACGTGAGGGACTGGATCTGGTCCTGCATGGCGAACGCATCGAATAGTCTTTCCTCTCTCCGTCAGGGAATTGGGGC
>LR025281.1_pt1 | contig 12879 bp, 12 predicted proteins | sample 2322641 | NCBI scaffold set LR025218.1
TTTCCGTCAAACCCCCCCAGAAAGAGTATCGCGCCAGCAATCCCGATCATCACCACGAAGGCTCCAAAATCGGGCTCCTTGAGCAGGAGTAACCCCACCAGAAACATCACGATCAACATGGGCAAAAACACTTTCTTGAGGTCATGCATGACTGCGGCCTTGCGAGCCGTATAATCTGCCGCATAAACAAGTACGAAAAACTTCATGAATTCGGATGGTTGAACATTAAATCCCAGAAAGGACAACCAGCGTCGACTGCCATTGACTTCCTTGCCTACGCCAGGAACCAGCACGAGCAACAACCCCAGTGCTCCCACCCCGAAAAGCGGGAGTGCATATTGTTTCCAGCGTTCCAGAGGTACCTGAAATGCAGCCCATCCCGCCAGAAGGGCGATGCCTACATAGAAGAGCTGACGAACAAAAAAATATGTGGAGCGAAACCCCAGATGGCGATCGGCTTCCGCACTGGCAATGGAGGCGGAATACACCATGACCAACCCGAATGCCAGCAAGGTCATGATGGCCCACAGGAGGGGCAGATCAAACTCGGACTGTTCCGCGATCCCGAGGGGGAAATTAAAACGTTTCATAACCGTTTTTCCTCCCCGCTTTGAGCCAGAGCATGCACTGCCGCACAAAAAACTTCCGCACGATGGAGGTAGTTGCGAAACATATCAAAACTCGCACAGGCCGGAGACATCAACACGCTCTCTCCCGGCCGTGCCAGGGCAAAGGCCCGCTGCACGGCATCCTGCATATCTGCCGCAAAGATACGAGGAACGGCCAGTCCTTCGAGCACTTCATCAATCCTCATGCCATCCCGTCCAATCAAAACCACCGCCCGGGCATGAGTCACCACTGCCGGACGGAGAGGAGAGAAATCCTGGCCCTTGCCATCTCCGCCTGCAATCAATACCACTGGCGCATCCACGCCCTTCAAGGCAGCCACGGTAGCCCCCACATTGGTGCCTTTCGAATCATCAAAGAAACGCACCCCCGCCACCTCGGCAACCCATTCCACTCGATGGGGCAACCCCCGAAATTCCCTGACGGCAGTGAGCATGGCCGGTACCGCCCAGCCCAAGACCTGCCCCATGGCCAACGCCGCCAATACATTGGCCACATTATGTTCCCCCCACAGGGGCACTTCGGTACGCCGCAGAACCCGATGATTCCCCTGTACCAGCCAGCGCTCCCCGTTTTGCAGGATAACCCCCCAATCCCCTGTATTGACGGGGGCATCCAGACCAAAAGTAATTGCCTCCGCTGAAACCATGGCTTGCACCCAGGGATCTTCACGATTTCCCAGCGGGCTTTCACACCCCTGATAAATACGTGCTTTCATCGCAGCGTAGGTTGCCATGTCCGGATAACGATCCATGTGATCCTCACTTACATTCAGGACCACGGCACTGTCCGGAGCCAGGGAAACGAGGGTTTCCAATTGGAAACTGGACAATTCCAGCACCAACACTTCGGGCCAGGGCGAGGTCATCAGGACCTCCAGCAAGGGAACGCCAATATTCCCTGCCACGATGGTACGCAAACCCTGAGTTCGAGCCATATCGCCTAACAAGGAGACCACCGTACTTTTCCCGTTGGACCCTGTAACCGCCAGAATTTTGGGGCGCTGGGGATGTCGCGCCAACACCCGGGCGGCCACCTCCACATCACCCAGAAAAGACATCCCACGCGCACGCCATCCATGAATCAGGGGATCACCCAGCGCGACTCCCGGGCTGATAACCACCCAATCCATCGTCTGAAACAAACTGTCCTGCCAGGGACCGCCAATAAACTCCACGGTCGGATAGGTTTCTTCCAATACCTGCCGATGGGGAGGCTGGATGCGCGTATCCGCCACGCGTACGTCATATCCTTGCTGTACCAACCAGCGCACAGCGGCCCAACCTGTGTCGCCCAACCCCAGGACCAGGACCCGGTGTCCCGCAGGCATCAAAGAAGGGTAAAAGGGTTTCGTCATGATCAGCGAATCTTGAGGGTAGAAAGGCCAGCCAGAACCAATACGGTGGTAATGATCCAAAAACGCACCACCACCTGGTTTTCCTTCCAGCCTTTCAGTTCAAAATGATGATGGATGGGGGCCATACGAAAAATACGGGTACCCGTCAATTTGAAGGATACCACCTGCAATACCACCGATAGAGTTTCCAATACGAACACACCACCCATCACGAACAACACGATTTCCTGTCGTACGATCACCGCCACCAACCCCAGGGCCCCTCCCAGGGCCAGAGCACCCACATCCCCCATGAAAACCTCGGCCGGATAGGCGTTGAACCAGAGAAAACCCAGTCCCGCTCCCGTCATCGCAGCACAGAAAATCACCAATTCGCCTGCCCCCGGAATACTGGGAAAGCCCAAGTAACCCGCAAACACTTTGTTCCCGGCCACGTAGGCAAATATAGCCAAAGCCCCTGAAATCATGGCGGTGGGAAGTATGGCCAAACCATCCAGACCATCGGTCAGATTGACCGCATTGCTGGTACCCACAATGACAAAATACGTCAGGATCACGAACCCCGCCCCACCCAGAGGCAAAGCCACCGTCTTGAAAAAGGGCACGATGAGTTGTGTCTCTGCGGGCGTGGTCGCCATTTTCAGCAAGGCAACCGAAACCACCACTGCAATAAGGGACTGCCAGAAATACTTGGTTTTGGCAGACAGTCCTTTGGGGTTTCGATGAACCACCTTGCGGTAATCATCCACCCAACCCACGGCTCCATAGCCCAGTAAAGTCAATAATACCAACCAGATGTAACGATTGGTCAAATCTGCCCAGAGTACCGTCGTCACAGAGATCGCCACCAGAATCAAAGCGCCGCCCATGGTCGGCGTGCCGCTTTTGACCAGATGGGTCTGAGGCCCATCATTGCGCACCGCCTGTCCAATCTTGTATGCCGTCAACTGACGAATCATGGCGGGTCCAAACAGAAAGGATATCCCCAGGGAAGTCAGTGTCGCCAGCACTGCCCTGAGTGTCAGGTACTCGAATACGTGAAACCCTCTCACGCCGGCTGCCAACCAGTGGGTCAATGCCAATAACATGAGTCCTTTTCCTGATAAATGTTCATTGAATCAATCCCTCCACCACCGCTTCCATGCCCATGAAACGCGATCCCTTGACCAATACCACTGTGTCCGCATTCAGCTGAGGACGAAGCACCTGGATCAGGTGCCGGGTTTCGGTTTCGTGCCGGGCCGAGGGGCCAAAGGCCAAACTGGCTTCCCGCGCCAGATTCCCCAGGGTATAGAATTCATCGATCCCCAAAGTACGCGCCAATTGCCCTACTTCGGCGTGGAGCGCGGGTCCCTCGGGGCCCAATTCACCCAGATCCCCCAGCACAAAAATCCGCCGTCCCGGACGCTGGGCCAAAACTTCCAAAGCTGCTTGCACCGAATCCGGGTTGGCATTATAGGTATCATCCAGAATGAGGGCACCCAAGGAAGAAAAACGGCTTTGCAACCGCCCCGGCATGCCGGCAAAATTTTCCAGACCTCGCTGCACAGCCCCCATGTTCACCCCCAGCGCCAAGGCAACCGCCGTGGCCGCCAAGGCATTTTCCTGGTTATGTCGCCCAGGGCTTGCAAACGTACCGTCACGGATTCCGCTGACCCACGAATGTGCAGCAATCCACGCTCAGATTCGCCGCGCACGCTCGCCTTCTCTTCAAAGCCAAAGGTCAACATTTCGTGGGGGGCCGCCGCACTTCGCAGCACTGTGCCATAAGGCCCGTTTTCTGGAAGAACGGCCACTCCTGTGACACCCAACCCTTCAAATATTTCTCCCTTGGCCCGCGCGATCTCTGCCAATGAACCCAAATGGCCCAGATGAGCACGCTGTATATTGGTGACCACCGCCACCTCCGGTTCGGCGATCCGGGTCAACCGGGCTATTTCACCGGCATGATTCATCCCCATTTCAATGACGGCCCAGCGGTGTTCAGGACCAAGGGCCAATAAAGTCAACGGCAACCCGATGTCATTATTGAAATTACCCGGGGTTGCCCACACTGTCTGTGCGCCAGCGGGGTCAGAAGCACGGAGAATGGCCGCCACCATTTCCTTGACGGTGGTCTTGCCGTTACTTCCCGTCACTGCCACCACGCGCGGATTAATCTGGCGACGCCGGGCGCGCGCCAGTTGGGCCAATGCCGCGCGCGTCGAATCCATCCGCCAGCAGCAGTCCCAATCCTGTACTGCAGGCACATCCCGTTCGATAATGGCCCCTGCCACACCTCGAGTTCGCACTTCCCCCAAAAAGTCGTGTCCATCAAAAAACTCACCCTTGATGGCGATGAACAGATCTCCTGGCCCACAGTCCCGACTGTCGGTAGTGATCCGCAACAATTCCGGATTACCGCCCTTGGGTACCCCCCCCAGAAGATGAACCACCTCGTGCCACGTCCAGTTCATGAATGATCTCCAAGCCATGCCTGTACGATTTCCACATCACTGAAGGGCTTCGCTTCGCCCTGTGCCAAAATCTGTACCGTTTCATGCCCCTTCCCCGCGATCAACACGACATCCCCCGAACGGGCTGCGCTCAACGTACTCTGAATGGCTTTGGCCCGATCTTCCTCAATGAGAAAAGCAGGAGCCTCCATCCCTTTTTTGATCTGCTGAAGAATGTGCCGGGGATCTTCATCGCGCGGATTGTCGCTGGTCAGAACCACACGTTCTGCCCCCTGTTCTGCCACCCGTCCCATCAACGGTCGTTTACCCTCATCCCGTTCACCCCCGCAACCGAAAACCACCCATAACTTTCCACCCCGCGCCACCCGACTGCGCAAGGTTTCCAGTGTTTGACTCAGCGCGTCGGGAGTATGGGCATAATCCACCACCACCCACGGATGATCCCCCCCCCCAAAACCTTGCATGCGTCCTGCTGGAGCCACCAGATGCGGAGTAGATTCTACCAAAGCCGCCAGGGGAATCCCTTCCAGCAAGGCCGCGCCCAATACGGCGAGCAAATTGGACAGGTTATAGTCCCCAAGAATGGGGGCCTCGATGTGCGCTTTTCCCCAGGGACTGGAAAGTTCAAAACTCACTCCCTGAAGGGTCCAATGGACGGAACTGGCCACCAATTGTTCGATCGCCAGATTTATTCGTGCCGTTCCGCGCGTATAACCGATCACCCTGTCCGTAGCCCCCCCTTGCGCGTAAAGTATTTTCGCAAACGGATCGTCTAGGTTGAGCAAGGCATAGTTGAGATCAAATGCACGAAAAAGGCGTGCTTTGGCTTCCCCATAAGCCTCCAACGTCCCATGGTAATCCAGATGATCCCGAGTCAAATTGGTAAAAATTGCTCCGCGGAAGGTGACTCCAGCCACGCGCTCCTGCGCCAGCGCATGAGACGACACTTCCATGACGCAATGTTGCGCACCCTGGCCCCGTACTCGTGCCAACCACTCTTGCAACTGAATAGGGTCGGGAGTCGTGTGAGTCGTGGGCATCAGTTTTCCTGGAAAACCATTTCCCAAGGTGCCGATTACCGCGCTGGAATATCCCTGCCGTTCCAGTAGTTGCGCCAACCAGTGACTACAGGTGGTTTTTCCATTGGTCCCCGTCACCCCGATGACCCGCAGCGCTCGGGAAGGGTGTCCCCATTGTTGTCCTGCCAGAGTGCTGATCCTGCCCCGCAGTCCCGATACAGACCGATGGGGGACAGACCATCCCTCATCCCATTCAAAACAGTCGCTTTCCCACAGCACATTGGCTGCGCCGCGCGCAAGGGCCTCCGGAATGTAACGTCGCCCGTCCCGGACTTCTCCGGGATACGCCACAAAAGTCCCTCCGGAGCGGACCTGCCGACTGTCCGAACAGAGGTCCAGGCAACGCATTCCCTCAACCCAAATAGGTTCGGGCCTGGCGAAATTCTTCCCGTCCAGGCCCGTTGTTTGCACGGTTTCTTTAGGGAGGATCATGTATGGTGGCCCCCGGTTACAGCGGGAGAACCGGCTATGGTGGGGGGCTCTGGCGCATCGGGGGGAATGTCCAGAAGTTGCATGATTTCGCCGGTCAGTGCAGAAAATACCGGAGCCGCCACCTGTCCCCCATAGTAACGACTCCCCGCGGGTTCATCGATCATGACGGCCACCACGATGCGCGGTGCGGAAACCGGCGCAAAACCGATGAAAGACGCCACATACTTGTTCACATACCGCCCCCCCACGACCTTATGGGCGGTGCCTGTCTTACCCGCCACCCGGTAGCCTGCGACCCGTGCCTCAGGAGCCGTTCCTTCTGCGCTCACCACGGTTTCAAGCATGGCCGTGACTTCCCGTGCCGTGCGCACAGACAATACCGGACGTCCTGGAGGAAGGGCACTCACCTTGATCAAGGACAGAGGGCGCAAGATTCCATCATTGGGAAATACGGTATATGCCCGCGCCATCTGTACCAAACTCACGCTCATGCCATTGCCAAAGGCCATCGTTGCCTGTTCGATGGGCTTCCAGTTCTGATAGGGACGTAGCCGCCCCCCGGCCTCTCCGGGGAAGCCCAGTCGAGGTTTCTGGCCAAATCCCACATCCGTGAAGAGATCCCACATCTTTACCGGAGGCAAATCCAGGGCAATCCGTGCGGCGCCCACATTGCTGGAATGTTCGATCACTTCAGAGACGGTATAGGATTCGGCCACATGATCATCATGAATCAGATGATTGCCAATGGCCAACACCCCACCGTGGGTTGAAATCACCGTATCGGGTCGAATTTTTCCGACTTCCAAGGCGGTTGCAATGGTAAAAGGTTTAATGGTCGAACCCGGTTCATAGGTATCGGTAATGGCGCGGTTGCGTAATTCCGTTCCTGACAAGCCACCCCGTTGATTGGGATCATAGTCAGGGCTGTTGACCAGTGCCAGCACCTCGCCGGTACGGCTGTCCAGCACCACGATGGCCCCGGCCTTGGCGTGACTGGATTCAATAGCCCGATGAAGTTCGCGTGCGGCCAGGTGCTGGATGCGCGCATCCACGCTCAACAAGACATCTTGTCCCTGACGGGGCGAGCGAATGTTTTCCACATCTTCAATCACATGCCCGGCCCGGTCCCGAATCACCCGACGGGCGCCCGCCAATCCCTGGAGTTGCGCCTGATAAGTCAGTTCCACCCCTTCCTGACCCTTGTCATCCGCATCTGTAAAGCCCACGAGATGCGCCATTTCACTGGATTTTGGATAGGCTCGATGAAAACCATGCTGCAGATAGATTCCGGGGATCTTTAGATCCATCACGCGCTGGGCCTCATCCAGCGGCAATTGCCGTTTCAGGTACACGACCCCATCCTCACCTTTCAAACGGCGCGCAATTTCCACAGGATTTTCGTTCAGAAGGTGGGCCAGTGCGATGCGTTGGGCCCCATCGATCTCAAGATCTTCTCGATTGGCCCAAACCGATACGGCGGGAATACTGATGGCCAGAGCCTGTCCATTGCGGTCACGAATGATGCCCCGACTGGCAGGAATCGGCAGAACCCGACTGTAGCGCTCTTCACCTTTCTGTTGCAGAAAATTTGCATGTATCCCCTGCAACCAGAAGGCACGCACGCCCAGCACCAGAAAACCGCTCAACAATAGCCCCTGGATCAGGAATGAACGCCAGCGTTCCAGTCGAATTTCCAGTTTCCCGACCTTGGGAATCCCCTTACGCATTTTCACCGCGTCTCACCTCGGGCCAGTGGAGCCACCACCAGCAAATGTTTCTGGGCGGGGGTAGGCAATTGCATGCCGAGTTCATGCAGGGCATGGGCTTCAATGCGGTGACTGGCAGAAAGTGTACCCTCCTCGATCTGCAACTGATCGTCCTCGGTTTGTAACTGCACCTGACGGTCCTTTTCCTGTTGCAAATCGATATACCGGCGGCGGGTCTCTTGCTGGCTTTGAATCACACCCAGAGCCAGGACCATAACCAACAGAAAGAGCAGTACATCGCGTCGTGTCATGCGCCCGTCCTTTCCGCAACGCGCAGAATGGCACTCCGGCTACGGGGGTTACGAACCACCTCGGCACGACCGGCACGTTGAGCCCGCCCCACCAAACGCAAAAGCGGTGCAGGCCGATCGGATTCGCGCACGGCCATGCCCCGAGGAATTTCTGGTGGACGAGAATGGGCCTGAAAATAATGTTTGACCAACCGGTCTTCGAGGGAGTGGAAACTGATGATAACCAGGCGCCCTCCGCTCTTCAATACACGCAGCGCCTGAGGAAGCACCGCCGCCAATTCATCCAGTTCGCGGTTGATGTGCAGACGAATCGCCTGAAATGTTCGGGTTGCCGGATCCTGCCCCACTTCCCGCGTGCGCACGGCGGTGGCCACGATTTGAGCCAGTTGACGGGTGGTTTCCAGTGGTCGCTGGGCACGGGCCTGAATGATGGCACGGGCCACCTGGCGGGCGAAGCGCTCTTCGCCCAGTTTGTGAATGACCTCGGCCAGTTCTTTTTCATCCACCTGATTGAGCCAGGTCGCAGCCGTCATCCCTTCGCCCGGATCCATCCGCATATCGAGGGGACCTTCCTGACGGAAACTGAATCCACGTTCAGCTTGATCCAGTTGGGGTGAAGAGACACCCAGATCCAGAAGGATCCCGTCCACCCCCGTGATCCCCAAAGAGAGAAGGACCTCTTCCAGTTGAGAGAAGCGCGCTTGACGCAAAATCATGCGTGGATCCTGCAGTGCTTGTCGGCCTGCGGCGATGGCAGCCGGATCCCGATCCAGGGCCACGATCTGGCCGGAGGGAGCCATTTCCTGCAAAATGCGCTGACTATGCCCTCCGCGCCCAAAGGTACCATCCACATAAATACCCTCCGGACGCAGATCAAGTGCCTGCACCGCTTCCTGGAGCAGGACACTGTGATGGATATCGGAATGGAATGACTGGGCCATGAGGATCAGAAAGAAAGGGATTCCAGGCCGGCGGGCACCAAGCCAGCCCCCAGACGCTCGATTTCGGCAAACTGTTCTTCCCAGGCAGCCGGTGCCCACAATTTGAAGTGACTGCCCTGTCCGAACATCATTACCTCTCGCTCTATGCGGGAAAAACGACGCAAGGCCGCCGACACCAATACCCGTCCGGCACTGTCCATTTCCACATCGTCGGCATGCCCCACCAATAATCCCTGAAGCAAAGTGGTTTGACGATCCAAACCGGAAGTTTTCATGATGGCATCCCGAATGGGTTCCCAGGCGGGACGAGGATAGAGGAGAAGGCAACGATGAGGATGAGCTGTAATCACCAACTGCCCTTCCGATTGGGCGCGAAGAATCTCGCGGTAGCGCGTGGGAATCGCTAGCCGTCCTTTGGAATCCAGGCTGATTTCTGATGGCCCTTGGAACACATACCCCCCAACCGGAAAAGTTCCCCCCACAAATTCCCATTAATTCCTACTTTTCGCCACTATAGGCTAAGCAATGATGCGGGTCAAGGGAGAAACCCCTCAAAAAACCGAAGGATGGGAACCATTTTTTATAGGGCAGACTCTGAACTTGCAAATAGGAAGCATTCTCGTTTAAAATCTCTCCATAGGGGGTTTATGCATTCATGAAAAACCGAATCTTTCGCGTCACCCATATGGCTCCTGGAGAATCCGGCACCATTACCCAGGTCAGCCTGGACGATGGAGCAGATGTCCGTCTGGGCGAGGAGGGCGTGCGTCGCCTCGTGGAACTGGGCTTCATTCCTGGAGAGCATCTGCGTGTGATCCGGCGCGGTTTCCCCAGCGGGGACCCCATTGCCGTACGGGTGGGAAATTCCACATTCGCCTTGCGCCGAACCGAAGCGGCAGCGATCAAGGTCATTCGGGACGACGCATGAGTCATTCCACGGTTGCTGCGCTGGTTGGGGCTCCCAATTGCGGGAAAACAGCCCTGTTCAACCGACTCACGGGAAGCCACCAGAAAGTGGCCAACTATGCAGGCGTCACCGTGGAACGCAAGGAAGGTTCTCTCACTTCACCTCAGGGCAAGCGAATTCAAATCGTGGACTTGCCAGGCACCTATAGCCTGACCCCCACCTCTCTCGATGAATCCATCACGCGCCGAGCTGTCCTGGGTCAGTTGCAGGAGGAAACCCCGCCGGAATTGCTGGTCTGCGTGGTAGATGCCACCAACCTGCGTCTGCACCTGCGTCTGGTACTGGAACTGAAACGCCTGGGACGCCCTCTGGTTCTGGCCCTCAACATGATGGATCTGGCACGGAGCCACGGTATCCTCATCGATGTTCCCGCCTTGTCCCGCGAACTCGATCTGCCTGTGGTGGAAACCATCGCAGTGGACAGTGGCGGAGCAGCCGGTCTGGTGGCCTTCATCGACCAAAATACGCCCTTCGCCGTTCCGGCAAGAACCGTGCCCTGGAAAGATCCGACTCCTCAGGAACTACAGTCCATTCAGTTGCGCGTGCGCACCATTCTGGCAGCGACCTGCGATGAGTCGAAGCGCGATGACCACTGGAACGAGCGCATCGATCGGGTGGTCATGCACCCCTTGTGGGGAATGCTCATTCTTGCCCTGGTCCTGTTCCTGACTTTTCAGGCGGTTTTTACCTGGGCCACCATTCCCATGGATCTGATCAAGGGAGTGGTGGGAATAGCCGTGAACTGGGTACACCAAATCTTGCCCGCCGGCCTGCTGCGTAGCCTTCTGGCCGATGGAGTCCTGAATGGCGCCGGCAGTGTCCTGATGTTTCTGCCCCAAATCCTGATCCTGTTTGCCTTCATCCTGGCTTTGGAGGACTCGGGCTATCTGCCTCGGGCGGCTTTCCTGCTGGACCGCGTCATGGGCACCGTCGGCCTGTCCGGGCGCTCCTTCATCCCGCTCCTGTCAAGTTTCGCCTGCGCCATTCCTGGCATCATGGCCACGCGTACCATTCAGAACCCAAGGGATCGTCTGACCACCATCCTGATTGCGCCCCTGATGACGTGTTCGGCTCGACTTCCCGTCTATGCACTGCTGATTTCGGCCTTCATTCCCAATCGTCCGGTACTGGGTCTATTCAACCTGCAAGGGGTGGTTTTGTTCATTCTTTACTGTGCCGGAATCATTTCAGCCATGGGCGTTGCCCTGATCATGAAACAACGTGCCCGCCATCGTTACCAGGCCTTGATGATGGAACTGCCTGCCTACCGCTTGCCCAATCTGCGCAATCTGGTCATGGGTCTGGTAGAACGGGGAGCCCTGTTCATCATGCGCACAGGCACCATCATTTTGCCCATCACCATCGTCATCTGGTTTTTAAGCGCTTTCCCTCCCCCTCCCCCGGGTCTGGTCGGCCCTGCCATCCGCCACAGTTTTGCAGGCATGATCGGCCAGGTCCTCGGGGTATTTTTTTCCCCCATCGGATTCAACTGGCAAATCTGTATTGCGCTGATTCCAGGAATGGTCGCACGGGAAGTGGCGGTGGGGGCACTGGGTACAGTCTATTCCCTCTCCGGGGAAGGAGGTAACAGCGTCAGCGAGGCGCTCGCGCCCGTGCTGGCTCATTCCTGGAGTTTACCCACTGCACTGGCCTTACTGGCCTGGTACGTCTATGCCCCCCAATGTGTCGCCACCTTGAGCGCGGTACGGCGCGAAACAGGCTCTTGGCGAATCCCCTCTCTCATGCTCGTCTATCTCTTCGGACTGGCTTATGGAGCGGCTTTTATCACCTATCATGTTGCATTGGCCTTCACAGGAGCATAACCATGTGGGATACCCTGATCACCCTGGCCATCGTAGCCGCCGCCATCGTTTACTCCATACGTCGTGTTTTTTTCAGTTCCCATTGCTCGGGAAAGGACTGCGAGCGTTGCAGTCCTCCCACGAAATCCGATCACTGAAAAACAGGGGAAGCATGGACCAGCGCATTGCCTGTTTGTTGGCTGAGGATGCTGACCCCCGTCTGCACCTCGACCCATACACTGGTGTCAATGCTTACGGGATTCCTCCATTACCCCAGGACGAGGTAGGGGAGTGGGGTTCGGCCACGGCTTCCGCCCTGTCCCAGAGAAGTTTTCAAGTTTTGAGACAATGGTGGCCCACGGTGGCAGAGAACCCGGAACGACGCCAGATCCAGGAAATCCTGGCTCAGGAATTGTTGCAGGTCATGGAACTTGATGCGGTTCATTATGGAGCGAACCTGTATTCATCGGGGAGTGGGGCATTGGGCGAGGGAGGGCGGCATTTGCTCAGACAGATGAAAAACCCCGTTCTGATCCTGTGTCAGGGCAGCGAAACCGGAAGTCGAGTTCCCGAAGCGCTTCAGAATGCTTTGGGTTGCACGCCGGCAGAGGTCATATCCCTGCCGGTGCGCGCAAAGAGCGGGGGCTTGATTCCTGCCGCGCTACGGGATGAACTGTGCTGGACCCAGGTGATTCCTTGGCTGAAGTCCGGCAGACAAGTTTTGTTGGTACTGACGGATGGAACCAAGACGGGGCAGGTGGTTCCAGGTGTGGACGGCACGCGGGAAATGGTCGCCCGTTATCCTGGGCAACTTCACGTGTTGGTGGATGCTTGTCAGTTACGTGTTGCCTGGTCGAGGGTGAAAGATTATCTGGACTGGGATTGGCCGGTGGCCATCACGGGGTCAAAATTTATCGGAGGGCCTCCTTTTTCGGGGGCGTTGTTGTATTCCCGTACCTGTCATAAAGAATTTGAATCGAAGGAACAGGTTTTGGGCGTGGGCGTCCTGTTGCGTTGGGTTGCGGCGCTGACGGAAATGAAACGCTGGCACCTCGTTCCAAAAGAGGGTTTGGGCAGATATCTGGCAAGGTTTCAGGCGGCATTGGAACAGCAGGTCGGACGTTGGCCCGCCGTAGCCCTGGAATCCATGCCAAGGCTGGAGCGGAGCGGTGACCTGGAACTGTGGGATGTGCATCCCACT
>LR025556.1_pt2 | contig 12859 bp, 8 predicted proteins | sample 2322641 | NCBI scaffold set LR025218.1
ATTGAGAACACCGGGGGGCACAATGTCGGCAATCAATTCAGCCAGGATCAGGATGCTGATCGGCGTCGACTCAGCTGGCTTCAGCACCACACAATTGCCTGCGCCAAGGGCGGGAGCCAATTTCCATGCGGCCATCAGAATCGGAAAATTCCAGGGAATGATCTGACCAACCACACCCAGCGGCTCATGATAGTGATAGGCCACCGTGTTTTCGTCGATGTCGCTCAACGTACCTTCCTGGGCGCGAACACAGCCAGCGAAATAACGGAAGTGATCAAGGGCGAGCGGAATGTCGGCATTCAGTGTCTCCCGGATGGGCTTACCGTTGTCCACCGTCTCGGCGTAGGCCAGTAGTTCAAGGTTGGCTTCCGGGCTTCCATACAGTCGGCGATTTTCAACAGAATGCGGGCACGCGTGGCCGGAGCGGTCTTGCCCCACTTGTCCGCAGCGGAATGTGCAGCGTCAAGTGCCAGTTCGATGTCTTCAGCGCCGGAGCGGGCGACCTGAGTGTAGATCTTGCCGTTGATCGGAGTAATCACGTCAAAGTACTGGCCCTTGACGGGGGTGACCCACTTGCCACCGATAAAGTTGTCGTATTTGGCCTTGAACTGGACTTTGGCACCTGCGGCACCGGGTGCGGCGTAAATCATGGGGATCTTCTCCTGCAAGTTTTCTGGCGCGGCAGGCCGATTTCTTTATTTGGAGGCATCATCACCGTACCATACATGTCTTGGAAGGTCAAAACTATTGGTCCAACGTCGAAACTATCACCTAAACCTCCCCTTTGCCTCGCCGCTCAATCGAAACACGCGGGCTGTACCGCTGACAAATTCGTAGATATTATCTTCAACGCATAGGGAAATCGGCGGCGCCGCATCATCGCGTCCACGAACCCTGAGCGCGTCGCGCGTGAGCCGCAAATCGAGTGTGAGAAACTCGTCGAAGAGCTTTTTCCAGGCTGAGGCATGCACGCTCGCGCTTTTCGTCAGCACCCCATCCAGATCGAACAGAACGGCATCATAGTCGCGCGGCGAGAGAGTGATGACGGGACAGATACAAGTCATTTCGCATCCTGACTGCTGAGTCCAACACGCTGCTCTGTCAGTATCTGCCTCATATCCCTTGAATTGTCAGCGGCCCGCCCAGCACTCCAGCGCCAGTTACGAATCTCGGGCATGTCCTGACCATTCTTGTCGATGTACTGCTTGTGCTCGATCAACTTGTCCTTGAGTTGCTGTTTCAGGTCCATACCCTTGTCGCCGGTCTGTGGCAGGCGGTCGATGGCGTCCATTACCAGGTGGAAGCGGTCCAGGTCGTTCAGCACCGTCATGTCGAAGGGCGTGGTGATAGTGCCCTCTTCCTTGTAGCCGCGCACGTGGAAGTTGTTGTGGTTGATGCGACGGTAGGTCAGGCGGTGGATCAACCACGGGTAGGCGTGGTAGGCAAAGATCACCGGCTTGTCTTTGGTGAAGAGCTCGTCAAAATCCATATCACTCAAGCCGTGCGGGTGCTCGCTGGGTGGTTGCAATTTCATCAGGTCAACGATATTGACCACGCGGATTTTCAGATCGGGCAGATGCTCACGCATGATAGAAACGGCAGCAAGTATTTCCAGCGTGGGCACATCGCCGCAGCAGGCCATCACCACGTCGGGTGACACCGCCTGATCGTTACTGGCCCATTGCCAGATGCCGATACCCTCGGTGCAGTGCTTGACTGCTTCGTCCATGCTCAGCCACTGCGGCGCCGGATGTTTACCCGCAACCACCACGTTGACGTAATGACGGCTGCGCAGACAGTGGTCCATCACCGATAGCAGGCAGTTTGCATCGGGTGGAAAATACACGCGCACCACTTCTGCCTTCTTGTTCACCACATGGTCGATAAAGCCGGGATCCTGATGGGTGAAGCCGTTGTGATCCTGGCGCCATACATGCGAGGCAAGTAAATAATTCAGCGATGCAATTTTTCTGCGCCACGGTATGTGCGCGGTGACTTTCAGCCATTTTGCGTGCTGGTTGAACATCGAGTCGATGATGTGGATGAAGGCTTCGTAGCAGTTGAACAGCCCGTGTCGCCCGGTAAGCAGATAGCCCTCGAGCCAGCCTTCACACTGGTGTTCGCTGAGCATTTCCATCACACGACCGCTCGGTGCAAGACATTCGTCATTCGGCAGAGTCGCAGCATCCCACTGGCGTTCGGTCACGTCAAACAATGCTTCCAAGCCGTTGGAAAGTGTTTCGTCGGGACCAAACACACGGAAATTGTGCTGCTCATCGTTCAGCTTGGCAATATCGCGCAGGAATGGGCCAAGCACATGCGTGTCGCCGATGCCCGGCGCGCCAGGCTCAGGCACGCTGACCGCATAGTCGCGAAAATCCGGCATACGCAGATCGCGCAGCAGGATGCCACCATTGGCGTGCGGGTTAGCGCCCATGCGGCGACAGCCCAGAGGTACAAGTTCGGCCAGTTCCGTTTTCAGGCGTCCCTGCTTGTCGAAAAGTTCCTCAGGCCGGTAACTCTTCATCCAGTCTTCCAGCAGTTTTAAGTGTTCAGGATGTTTGTGCGGGTGCAGCGGTACCTGGTGCGCACGGAAGGTACCCTCAATCTGCAGGCCGTCGACGACCTTGGGGCCGGTCCAACCCTTGGGCGATTTGAGCACGATCATCGGCCAGCGCGGACGGGTGAGGTCGCCGAGCGCGCGCGCGTCGTGCTGGATTTTTTTGATCTGTTCCACTGCTGTGTCGAGTGCTGTGGCCATCACCTCATGCATCAGCGTAGGGTCGTACCCCTCGACAAAGATCGGCATCCAGCCATAGCCACGCAGCAACTGTTCCAGTTCCTCATGTTCGATTCGGGCGAGTATGGTCGGGTTGGAAATCTTGTAGCCATTGAGGTGCAATATCGGCAGCACCGCGCCGTCGGTAGCCGCATCGAGAAATTTATTGGAATGCCACGCGGTAGCCAGCGGTCCTGTTTCCGCCTCTCCATCGCCGACGACACAGGCGACGATCAGATCGGGATTATCGAATACAGCGCCGAACGAATGGCTTAACGAATAGCCTAGCTCGCCGCCTTCATGAATCGAGCCGGGACACTCCGGTGAGGCGTGACTGGGTATGCCGCCGGGAAACGAAAATTGCAAAAACAGCTTCTGCAGTCCGGCCTCATCCTGACTGATGTCGGGATAGACTTCGCTGTAAGTACCCTCGAGATAGGTGTTGCCCACCACCGCCGGACCTCCGTGCCCGGGGCCGGCAACGTAGATCATGTCGAGGTCGTACTTCTTGATGACCCGATTCAAATGCGCGTAGATGAAGTTCTGCCCCGGCGTTGTGCCCCAGTGGCCCAGCAGCATTTTCTTTATATCCGTAATTGTCAGCGGACGTTTCAGTAGCGGATTGTCGCACAAGAAAATCTGGCCGACCGACAGGTAGTTGGCGGCACGCCAGTAGGCGTCCATCTTGTGCAACTGTTCTGCAGAAAGCGTGTTTGTCTTCATTTTTCAGTGCTCCTTTTTTTATCAAGATCGAGAACGCGGCAAACCCGTCCTGGCTATCATCGAATGAGGACAGGGGGTTGCGCGCATCAGCACTGCAATCGTTGATCCTGAGTGGGGAAAGGCATCACGAAATTCCCCGACTTCGGGTTGTCGCTGTGCGCACAAGGTGAGGCATGGCGTACGGGAAGCCCGATAAATTGAGCGCCGAACCCAATCGGACCCGCACCACCAGGGCCAGTGTAACCCAACCTTGGCTGTTCAAAAAGGTAGGCCGGTTGGCCTTGTGGCTGTGATCGTGTTTGACGCTGATCCCTGGCCCCTTCTTCGCGCAACGAGGAACCAGCGTATCGTCGATGATCAGCAAGTGTTTTTTGCATTTTTTGAAAATATTTATCGCGCAGATGGATACCTTCGATATTTGGAAAAACCCGTGAATGTCTAAAGTTCAGCCTCTGTAATTAAAGAAGCGAATATTTCTCGGATGGTGAGCATGCACAGGAACCTCTTTTGCCGTGCACAGGTTAAGGAGCATGCCCGCCTCTGCGGAACGTATCTGTTCGTTAGCGCACTCAGGACATATCGGGATGCTCGCGCTGCGACCGCTGCAAAACACTAATCAAAATCAGCACAGGATATCGCCCGTAAAGTCCAATCAATGCGCCCCACTCACGCCGTATTTTCCATGCTTTCCTGATACTCACCCCGCTGTGCAGCACCATTCAAGCGTGCCCGTTTCAGCAGAGCCTGCTGGGCCGCGCCAACGTTCTCCGCCTTACCCTGCCAAGCTTGCAACACCGGCTGTTGCAGTGCGCGGCCATAGGAAAATGAAAGCAACCAGGGCGCATCACCGACATTCATGGCATTAAGGTTGGCCGTCGCCTGTTCCGGACTCAGTCCACCGGAGAGAAAATTGATGCCAGGCACCGCTGCCGGTACCGTGCGCCTGAATACCCGCAGGGTCGCTGCTGCGATCTCTTCGGGACTGGCCCTGACGGAATGGTCCTTACCCGGCAACACCATACTGGGTTTCAAAATAATGTGCTCCAGTACCACATGATGGCGGTGCAGTGCATGAAATATTTCCTTTTGCACCGCTTCGATTACTTCGGCGCAACGGGCCAGACTATGATCACCGTCGATCAACACCTCCGGCTCGACGATGGGCACAATACCTAGTTCCTGGCAGACTGCCGAATAGCGCGCCAGCATCTCGGCGTTGGCGCTGATGGCAAGAGACGTGGGATTGTGTCCGCTGATCTGATAGACATCGCGCCACTTGGCAAAACGCGCACCCTGGCTTTTGCAGTGTTGCAAGCGTTCCGCCAGACCGTCCAGTCCATAGGTAATGAGATCGCCGGGCGACAGCGCCAGCGGACCCTTGCCCTTGTCCACCTTGATACCGGGAACAATACCTCGCCGCGCCAGAACTTCGGGCAAAAGGATATCGTCATCGCTGGTCTGGTCCAGGGTCTCCTCAAACTGGATCACGCCGCTGATATAGTCCTCAATTCCGGGGGTAGTAAACAGCAGGGCGCGGTAGACGCGGCGATTCTCCTCAGTAGACTCAACCTTGATCGCCGCAAAGCGTTTGGCGATGGTGAGATGGCTCTCGTCGGCGGCGAGAATACCCTTGCCAGGTTGCACCATCTGCTCGATGGTGGCCTGAAGTTCGTCTGCAATGGTCATGATTCATCTCCTGTGATAGATGCAGAAATGGCTGATACGAACACCAACGGGCGTTAGTATTTAATCGGAACAAACAATAACGTCCCGTCAGATTCCTTCAAAGACCCGTCATTCTGAAGTGGACCCCTATGTCAAGACAATAATGAATTTCAAGGAATTTTTGCGTAACAAAGGTTTTTTGAAATGGCGCCCCCGACGGGAATCGAACCTGTAATTGCCCCTTCTTCCCACTTCGGCTTTCGCCGCCGAAAATCCTTTCGTTCGTGGGCTGGACTTTACCTTGACCCTAATCCCGAACCGGGATGACAGGCCGCATCCGTCAAGTCTCTACACATTTTCCAGCACTCTGGAACTTTGCTCGGTATTGCCTCGTGCCAGGCACAGGGGGTTCACCGACTTTGAATGCATTCACCAGCCTCTTTCGATGACGGGTGCCCAATGATGTTTAGGAGGGGGCCGTTATATCCATTTAACTACGGGGACGCGCCTGCGCATTCTATCACCATCTCACCTCCATAACATGTGTGCATGATCTACTCAGAGAAACTCCCCAAACCTGCAACCAGGCGAAGAGCGAAAGTGGGACATGGCATAATACTGTTGCATCTTTTTGTATCAAGTGACAAGATGCTTGCCCCGTTGGGTATCGAACACGCGCGCACCGTGATCAACCAGGAGTCTGGTTCGGATGTCGCGAAATTAGAGAATATCAACATATGGCCCTCGACTATGCTACTTTGAACACCCTGCGCAACCACCATCCGGCTTGGAAGTTGCTGCGCTCGGATCATGCCCCCCTGGTGGCCAGTTTTTTACATCGGGTGTTCGTGTCGTCCAATGTGCGCGGAATGAATGCCACCGATTTGGCCGAGGCGCTGGAGGATGAACTCTATGGTTTGCGCCAGCGATTTGGTGACACTGCCTTCCCCAAAAACGGGATGGATTATCTGAACGACTGGGCCAGCACCGAAAAAGGTTGGCTGCGCAAATACTACCGCCAGGGAACCGATGAACCGCAATTTGACCTGACATCGGCCACCGAGAAGGCCATTGCCTGGCTGGGGACACTCACCGAGCGTAGTTTCGTCGGCACTGAATCGCGCTTGATGACCCTGTTCGAACTGCTCCGGCAAATGAGCGCGGGTTCCGAAATCGATCCGGCCAAGCGCATCACCGAATTGCACAAGCGCCGCGAGGAAATCGATGCCGAGATCGCACGGGTGTTGTCTGGGGATGTGCCTATACTGGACGACACGGCACTGAAGGATCGATTTCAGCAATTCATGCAGTTGGCGCGAGAACTGCTGACTGACTTTCGCGAGGTCGAGCATAACTTCCGCATGCTCGACCGCCGGGTGCGCGAGCGCATCGCCCTCTGGGAAGGCTCCAAGGGAGCCCTGTTGGAAGAAATCATGGGCGAGCGAGACGCCATCGCCGATTCCGATCAGGGCAAGAGTTTCCGGGCCTTCTGGGATTTTCTGATGTCCAGCCGGCGACAAGAAGAATTGACCGAATTGCTGTCGACCGTGCTCTCTTTGGCGCCCGTCGCTGACCTCCAGCCGGATGCTCGCACGCGGCGAGTACATTATGACTGGCTGGAAGCCAGCGAACATACCCAACGGACGGTGGCCCAACTTTCTCAGCAACTCCGACGCTTTCTGGACGATCAGGCATGGCTGGAGAACCGCCGCATCATGGATATCCTTCATGGTATCGAAGCCCAGGCGCTGGCGCTCCGGGAACACCCCCCAACCAAAGACATCATGAACCTCGCCATTCCGGCCGCCTCTTTGGAATTGCCGATGGAGCGCCCCTTGTTCACCCCCACGCTGAAACCGCTGATCGCCGACATCGAGTTGCACGCAGGCACAGAGGAGGGGGATATGGCGGCGCTCTATGATCAGGTGGTAGTGGATACCGTACAACTGGCCCGGAATATCACTCAGGCATTGCAGGAGCGAGCCCAAATCACTCTCGCCGAATTGGCCAAAGCGTATCCGCTCGAACAAGGGCTGGCGGAATTGGTGGCGTATGTACAATTGGGTAGCCAAACCTTCGCCGCCGTGGTGGATGAGTCCACGCGGGACCTCGTTGGCTGGGAAACAACTGCTGAGGATGGGGTCATCGTACACCGGACGGCAAATCTACCTCGGATGATTTTTGTGAGATGACGATGGACGATGACACTCTTGCCATGACCCCTTCTCTCGGTCAAATCGACCCCCCTGATTTGTCGGTACTGATCATCAGTCTGCCCAAGGGCGTGATCTACCGCGATGATAACGAACGCCTATGGGGAGCGTTGCTTTCTCTCCAGGCCAGGGTCAGGGATTATGTATCGGTGCTGGCTTTGGCTTTGGTACTCGACGAGGCCGAAGGCTATGCCTTCCTGAAAAGCCGTCTCGAATCGGAAGATGAGGTAGGAAACCCAAAACTTCCCCGATTGGTGGCGCGGCGCCCTCTGTCCTTTCCCGTCAGCCTGCTGTTGGCTCTGCTGCGCAAGAAGTTGGCGGAGTCGGATGCCGGAGGGGGCGACACCCGGTTGGTACTGACCCGCGAAGACATCCTCGAATTGGTGCGGGTGTTTCTTCCTACAGCGAGCAATGAGGTGAAATTGGTCGACCAAATCGAAACCCACATCAACAAAATTGTCGATCTCGGGTTCCTGCGGCGCCTGAAAGTTGGCGCTGGCACCACTACGGGCCCGACAAGTTACGAGGTAAAACGAATCCTGAAGGCATTTGTCGATGCTCAGTGGCTGGCCGACTTCAATGACCGTCTGGCCGCCTACCAGGCACAATTCACGGAAAATATCGACTCCGCCGGAGAGGTTAGCGATGAATGAAACCCGATCCCAGAGTTTTGACTTCGTCGCCGACGATACCCTGTCGGGTTTTCGCCTGAAACGACTGGAGGTATTCAACTGGGGCACCTTCGATGACCAGGTATGGACGCTTAACCTAGAGGGCAAGAACGGGCTATTAACGGGAGATATCGGCTCCGGGAAATCCACCCTGGTGGATGCCATCACCACCCTGCTGATCCCTGCCCAGCGCATAACCTATAACAAGGCAGCGGGCGCTGATACCAAGGAGCGGTCCCTGCGCTCATACGTATTGGGCCACTACAAATCGGAGCGCAACGAAATTACGGGCACCGCTCGACCAGTATCCTTGCGCGATCATAAAAATTATTCAGTGATTCTCGGCGTATTTCACAATGCCGGCTATGACCAAACCGTAACCTTGGCCCAAGTTTTCTGGATGAAAGATGCCGCCGGACAGCCAGCGCGCTTCTTCCTGGGAGCCGAACGGGACCTGACCATCACCACCGAATTCGCCCGTTTTGGCACTGAAATTTCCGCATTGCGCAAAAAATTGCGTCATCTGGGCGCGGAAATCATGGACAGTTTTCCCCCGTACGGATCCTGGTTTCGACGCCGCTTTGGCATCAACAACGATCAGGCACTGGAACTGTTCCATCAGACGGTATCGATGAAATCAGTGGGTAACTTGACTGACTTCGTTCGCAGTCACATGCTGGAACCCTTCGAGGTGGCGCCGTACATTCAGGCACTGATTACCCACTTCGATGATTTGAACCGTGCCCACGAAGCCGTGCTCAAGGCCAAACGGCAGGTGGAACTGCTCACGCCCATGGTGGCGGACTGTCAACGGCATGCGAATCTGGCCAACGAGATTGAGGAATGGCGGAAAGGCCGCGAAGGACTGCACACCTATTTTGCAGGTCTGAAACTCGCCTTGCTCGACAAACGCCTGATCAACCTCAAGGGAGAATGGGAAAAACTCAATGCTCAGGTTGAACGACTCGACGACCATCAGGATCAGCAACGGGCTGTCATCGATGAGATCAAGCGGGGGATTGCCGCCAATGGTGGAGATCATTTGGAAAGACTGTCGTCCGAGATCAAGCGCAAGGGTGAAGAAAGGGATCGTTGTCGCCAGAAGGCGCATCGCTATGAAGAACTGATCACCGCAGTGGGTGAAGTACCCGCCTCCGACGGGGATGGCTTTGTGGATCAGCGTGCCCGTTTGTCCGTATATGCCGAAACGGTGGCAGAACAATCAGCGGCTCTGGAAAATCAAGAACGAGAACACGATTTTGCCTTCCGCAAAGGCAGGGAGGAGTATCAAGCCCTCAGCGAAGAAATTTCCAGCCTGAAACATCGCCGCAGCAATATCGAAAACATCCAGGTGCAAATCCGCACAACGCTCTGTGCAGCATTGGGGATACCGGAGGAGGACATGCCCTTCGCTGGCGAACTGATTCAAATACGCGAAGAAGAGCGCGCCTGGGAAGGCGCGGCCGAGCGGTTTTTGCGCAGTTTCGGGCTGTCTCTGCTGGTACCCGATGCACGCTATCCGGCGGTGGCTGAGTGGGTAGACACAAACCAACTGCGCGGTCGTCTGGTCTTTTTTCATGTGCGTCCCCAGAAAAAATCCCTCGATTTCCCTACGCTGCACCGGGATTCTTTGATCCGAAAACTCTCGATCAAGCCGGACTCTCCGTTCTATGACTGGCTGGAGCGCGAGTTGACCCACCGCTTCGATGTGGCATGCTGTGTCACAACGGGAGCAGTTTCGCCGCGAAACCCGCGCCATGACCCGAGCCGGACAGATCAAGGATCCCACAGGGCGCCATGAAAAAGATGACCGCTATCGGATCGAAGATCGTAGCCGCTATGTGTTGGGCTGGACCAACAGCGCCAAGATCGCGGCTCTGGAGGATAAATTCCACCGCCTCGAACGACAATTAGGCGAACTGGGTCACCTGATCGGTAAGGTCCAGGGGGCACGCAAAGAGGTTCAGACGCGCCTCATCGCATTATCCAGACTAGAAGAATTCACCGAATTCGACGAACTGGATTGGACGACCAAAGCCGCAGAAGTGGCTCGGCTCGAAGATGAATTCAAACAATTCGAATCGTCATCCGATAAATTGAAGCAGTTGAATGACCAATATCGTGAGGCAAACCAGAGACTAGAGAATCTCCGCAAAGATCTGGATACCGCCCGGGACAAACGCTCCAAAACCGAGCAAAAGCGCATGGACACGGATCTGTACAGGCAGGCGGTCTCCGCTCAGATCACGGAGAAACCCCTTGATGCGGCGCTCAGCGCCCGCTTGGAAAACACGCGCACCGAGGCCCTGGGTCAACATCTGCTCACCGTGGAGTCCTGTGATAACCATGAGCAACAAGTTCGTGGTTGGTTACAAGGACGCATCGATGGAACAACCAAGAAACTGTCAGATTTGCGTGACAAGATCATTCAGGAGATGATGGCGTTCAAAGAGTGGTTCAAATTGGAAACAGCGGATTTTGACGCCAATATTGATGCCGCTTTCGAGTACCAAAATCTGCTCGATCGGTTGAATCGGGATGACCTGCCCCGCTTTGAGACGCGCTTCAAGGAACTGCTGAACACCAATACGATCAATGAAATTGCCAATTTTAATGCCCGGCAGAACCGTGATCGGGAACTGATCAAGGAACGGATCGGGCGCATCAACGAATCGCTGACACAGATTGACTACAATTCCGGGCGCTATATCGTGCTGGAATCCCAACCCAGTCCAGATGCGGACATTCGGGATTTTCAGTCAGAGTTGCGGGCCTGTACGGAAGGAACCCTCACCGGTTCGGAAGATGCCCAGTATTCCGAAGCCAAGTTTCTTCAGGTAAAAATCATTGTGGATCGCTTCCGGGGCCGCGACGGACTCGCCGATCAGGATAGAAAATGGACTGCCAAGGTCACCGATGTACGTAACTGGTTCCTCTTTGCCGCCTCGGAACGCTGGCGTGCCGACGATATCGAGTACGAACATTACTCGGACTCCGGTGGAAAATCGGGGGGGCAGAAGGAGAAACTGGCCTATACTGTACTCGCAGCCAGTCTGGCCTATCAATTTGGCCTGAAATGGGGCGAAGTCAAGTCCCGATCCTTCCGTTTTGTGGTCATTGATGAAGCCTTTGGCCGAGGATCAGACGAATCTGCCCAATATGGATTGAAGTTGTTCAAACAACTGAATCTGCAACTCCTGATCGTTACCCCCCTCCAAAAAATCCACACCATCGAACCTTTCATCGCTCATGTTGGTTTCGTACATAACGAGGGGGGGCAGGCGTCTAAATTGCGCAATCTGACCATTGAGGAATACCGCACCCATCGGCCCCAAACGCTACCGGCATGAGTTGGACCACGTCCCGCGAGTTGAAGCAACAGGTAGTTCGTCTCTGGGAGCGGGGAGACCTGCTGCGCTCAGAAATCACGGGAGAATCCCGATTCCCGCTGAAACTGGCCCTGACAATTCCCACTTCTGCAGAACTCACCGAGCGTTTTGATGCTGTGCGTGTCTGGATCGCGGGTCTGACTGCCCTCCCCCATACTCGGATCGAGTGGCGCGAAATCAATCATCGGGTTCAGGGCACGCAACGACTCCCCCAGTCGATCTGGGTGGATTGCCTGGAAGACGCGCTTCTCTGGATCGGCCGGCGTGCCGAAGCTGCCCGCTTCGAAGAACTCGCATCCCTGACCCGCTCAACCCATGCAGCACTTCTGGCATGGTTGGCCAAACGACCCTTCCAAGCGCTCGAACTGGTTGAAGTGTGGCCTCAACTGCTCGAGGTGGTGATCTGGATGCAACAGCACCCGCACCCCGGCATCTACCTGCGGCAAGTAAATATTGCAGGGGTCCATAGCAAATTCATCGAGGCCCATCGCAGCGTTCTGGCCGAATGGTTCGACCTTGTCTTGCCGGCCTCGGCAATTGCTGCAGAGCATACCGGAATCCGTCAATTTGCTCCACGCTATGGTTTTCTCGACAAACCGACGCGTATTCGTCTGCGTGTGCTCGACCCACAGATCAGATGGATTTCGGGGTCCCCTTGTCCCGATATCACCTTGGATGCTAACAGTTTCGCCCACCTCAACCCGCCACTTCGCCGGGTGTTCATCACCGAAAACGAAACGAATTTCCTGGCATTTCCCCAAGCCTCCGAAGCCATCGTCATTTTCGGCGCCGGCTACGGCTGGGAAGCACTGTCTCGGGCCACATGGTTGCACCGTTGTGACCTGTCTTACTGGGGCGACATCGATACCCATGGATTCGCCATTCTGGATCAATTGCGTCGTCACTTCCCTCATACCAAATCGTTGCTCATGGACCGGTCAACCTTGATGGCACACCTAACCTCATGGGGTTCAGAACCCGACCCCATCACCCACGACCTGCCAAACCTCACAAAAATCGAAGGTGCCTTATACGACGAGTTGAGGGATAACCGGATCCGCACCCACCTCCGACTGGAACAGGAAATGATCAACTATTCCCTGGTGGAAGCCGCGATAGCGGACGAAACCGACCTCGGATCCAAGAAAGCATGTTTGGAGCATCGACTTTGACACCTTGGAATTTTGGTTGAGTTAAAAGTGAGCAGAGGGAACTTGCACACCGGATAGCGCTCTTGTTAACGCATCTGCTCAAGTGGAAATATCAACCAGAAAGGCGAGGTGCAAGTTGGGATTCAAGGTTAAGGAAAACCCCCAGTCTCAAGGCTTCCATCGAAGATGCCGATTGGTGGACAGATCCTTGGGCGGATGCGGTTCGCGCCTTCTTTAGTGAAACCAATCTTGACATGGAACTGCCCGA
>LR025218.1_pt2 | contig 12402 bp, 14 predicted proteins | sample 2322641 | NCBI scaffold set LR025218.1
CCGCGTGTCGCCATCACCTTGGAAATGCGTTCCAAACCCGTGTTCTCTGCTCCGCTCATGGATGTTCCGTGGTCACAAAAAAAGTCCCCGCATCATTCAAACCTTCGTGAATAGGTAAATCATGAGGCTCCCGGGGAACCTCGTCCACACACTGCTCGCGAAAAGCCAAAGCCAGACGCCAGGCGTGGGAGGCTTGAGGCAATAGACGATCATAATACCCGCCTCCATAGCCCTACCCGCCTCCATAGCCCAGACGCCCCCCCCACCTATCAAAGAGCAAGCCAGGCACCAAAACGAAATCGAGAGTCTCCGGGCGCACAGGATCGCAAAGGTGCGGAAGGGGTTCTCGCAGTCCCCAGAGACCGGGGGGACCCAGTTCTGTATCAAGATCCCGTACCCGATAGAGCATCAAAGTATCACGGTCGATACGGGGCAATACCAGGGATCGTCCCAGTTTGAGGGTCGCGCGCAAAAGAGGCCAAGTGTTCAGTTCTGAACCCATGGACCCGTACAGCAGAAGAACCTGGGCCGCCTGGAAGCGCGGATGCTCATGGAGCAAGCGATGCAAATCGAAACTGCGTCGTTCACGCTGGGCCGGGGGAATTTGAGCACGTTGTTGTAATGCCCAATGGCGCAGGGATTTCTTGTCGACATTCAAAGAGGGGAAAATATTCATGACCGTGTCCGGAACGATTGATTCAGAGTGCGGTACAATGCCGCGTCATTTTTCGATCAGATTATGAAGGATAATTCCATGTCCCGAGAAAATATTTCCAGTGGTTCCACTTGGGAACCCATTATTGGCTATTCCCGTGCCGTCAAGGTGGGAAATCAAGTTTTCGTTTCCGGCACCACCGGAACAGGTACCGATGGTCGCCTGGTGGGACCCAATGACCCCGAGGCCCAGACTTTGCAGGCGCTGGACAACCTCGAGCAGGCATTGAAACGAGCGGGAGCTGAATTGACCCATGTGGTCCGCACGCGCATTTTCGTCACCCAGATCGATCAGTGGGAAAAAGTCGCCCGAGCTCATGGAAAATACTTTGGTGAAATTCGCCCTGCCACCACTCTGGTGGAAGTCAAGCGCCTGATCGACCCTGAAATGCTGGTGGAAATCGAGGCCGACGCCATCATTCTTCCCGCCTGAGTTTTGGCCAGTCAGCACTCTGCATTTCCTGCAGACGGCTGACGGTACGCCGAAAGTCACCATTTTTCATGCCGTCGGGATACAGTTCGGCGGGCGGCAGCGCGGCCGAAACCATCATCGTCACGCCCCTGTCGTAACACACGTCCACCAACCAGATCAAACGCTGGGCGGCATCGCGCATTTTATCCGTCAGAAGAGGAACATCGGACAAATACAGGGTATCGAAATCTGCAACCAGTTCCAGATAATCTCGTTGTGACCGGGCGGACCCGCAGAGTACGCCAAACTCGAACCAGACCGTTCGTCCGCATAATCCCCGCACCGGAACGATACGCTCCATGAGGCGTAGGCAGGCACGCGTTTCAGGGTGTGAACAATGCTGCCGAAAATGCGCTTCGAACCGACTGTGCGTCGCCACATCCAAAGGGTACAGGTAGTGAGGTGAGGTTCCTGCTTCGTCCTGGCGATGGTCTTGGCTCCCCTTTAGTTCAATCACATCGAGATACTCTCGGATCAAAGCAATGGTGGGGAAAAAACGTTCCCGTTGCAATCCATTGGGATACAAATCTTCAGGCGCGTAGTTCGAGGTCAGGACCAATACAGCCCCCCATTCGATCAACGTTTCCAATAGACGTTGCAGGATCATGGCATCGGCAATATCACTGACCTGAAACTCATCAAAGCAGAGAATCCGGGTTTCCACGATCCACTCCGCCGCCACTCTCCGGAGCGGGTCCTCCTGTCCTTGTAACTGATTGAGTCGCTCATGCACTTGTGCCATAAATTCATGGAAGTGCAGCCTTTTCTTGCGTTGATAGGGCAAGGTGGAAAAAAAAGCATCCACGAGGACCGTCTTACCCCGCCCCACGGCCCCGTACAGATAAATTCCGCGCGGTGGACGTCGGTTGCCAAAGGTACGGGCCAGCAGGGTCTGGCGATATTCCTTGAATTCCACCAGAGCATCGTGTAAAGCCTGCAACTTTTCCACCACCGGCCATTGAAGCGTATCTGCCCGATAATCTGGGCGGGTCTGAAAGGATTGATACCATTGCAGGGGACCGTGCACAGGAAAACTCACAGGTTGAGCGTGCGCCCATCCACGCCCAGACAGGCTTCGCGCAGGGCTTCACTGAGAGAGGGGTGGGCATGGACAATGCGCGCCAGATCTTCACTGGAAGCCTGAAATTCAAGAGCAACCACCGCTTCGGCGATTAATTCGGAAGCCTCGGGACCCAGGATATGAACCCCCAAAATGCGGTCAGTGACAGCGCAAGCGATAACTTTGACCAAGCCCTGGGGAGCACCCCGCGCTTTGGCACGACCATTGGCCTGGAAAGGGAAACGTCCAATACGCACGGCCCGCCCCGCTGCCTGGGCGGCTTCCTCGGTCAATCCGACCCAAGCCAATTCAGGTTCGGTATAGATGACCGCAGGGATATGAACCAAATTCACCTCAGGCAACTGACCAGCCAAACGTTCGGCCACGGCCACCCCCTCTTCTTCAGCTTTATGGGCCAACATGGGGCCCCGCACCACATCTCCAATGGCCCACACGCCCGGCACCGGCGTTCGGCAGTGGGCATCCACGGGAATACGACCCTGCCCATCGGGAGCCAGCCCCACTCGTTCCAATTCCAATCCCTTGGTATTGGGACAACGACCCACCGCGAGTATCAATACATCTGCGCAAAGTTTCCGGGATTCTCCCCCGCTCGTATACGTCAAGTTAAGTGATTCTGTTGTTTTTTCAACTGCTTCCAGATGAATCCCTAACTCGATTCTGAGACCGGAAGACTGGGTCAAAATTTTCAGGGCCTGTTGCGCCACTTCCTGATCTGCTTCTGGCAAAAAAATATCCCGAGTTTCCAGCAGGGTAACCGAACTCCCCAGGCGTTGCCATACGCTACCCAATTCAAGACCGATGACTCCCGCCCCTAAAATTACCAACTGGCGAGGCACCGTGGTCAACGCCAAGCCACCGGTACTGTCAAGAATTCTTTCCTGGTCGAAGGGCATGCTCTCCAGGGTGCGAGGAACCGAACCCGTTGCAATGATCACCTGAGCGGCGGCGATATCTTCTCTTTCCTGATCCTTGCGTTGAACGGTCAGATGGATCTGATCCCCTTCTTTTCCCTTAAAACTGGCACGCCCCGGCATAAAAGACACACCATTTTTTTTGAAGAGATAGCCCACCCCGGCAGTCAACTGCCGTACGATCTTTTCCTTGCGTGCCTGCATGCGCGCCACATCCAGTTGAACCGGGCCGGCATCAATGCCATGCCCGGCGGCCTCCCCGATGATCCGGGCATACAAGGCAGAGGATTCCAACAAGGCTTTGGAAGGAATACACCCGACGTTCAAACAGGTACCCCCTGGACTGGGACGCTGTTGCCCATCCACCCCCTCATCGACGCAGGCTACCCGCAACCCAAGCTGAGCGGCTCGCAGGGCTGCCATGTATCCACCAGGTCCAGCACCAATAACAACTAAATCAAATGATTGCATGATATATTTAATATTTTTTATAAATCAAGAAGCCAACGCGCCGGGTCTTCCAATCCCTCCTTCATCGCCACCAGACCAAGAACGGCCTCACGACCATCGATGAGTCGATGGTCATAGGACAAAGCGAGATAATTCATAGGTCGAATCACGATTTCTCCCTCCACCACCATTGGCCGATCGCGCGTGGCATGGATGCCCAGAATCGCGGACTGAGGAGGATTGAGAATGGGCGTGGAAAGCATGGAACCAAAAACACCCCCATTGGTGATGGAAAAGGTTCCTCCCGACAATTCTGCCAAGGTAATATGCCCGGCATCGGCCCGTTGAGAGAAATCGGCAATCTGACGCTCGATATCAGCCATGCTCAAGCGCTGTGCATCACGCAGGATAGGAACCAACAATCCCCGTTTACTGCCGATTGCCACGCCAATATCGATGAACTCGGGCGTTACCCAATCCGTTCCCTCGATGCGCGCATTGAGCACCGGATAGCGCTGGAGGGCAGAAACCACCGCCTTGACGAAAAAGGACATGAGCCCCAGGCGAATGCCATGCTTTTTTTCAAAAGAATCCTTGTAGCGTTGACGCAGGGCCAGAACTGCCGACATATCCACTTCGTTAAAGGTGGTCAAAGTGGCCGTGCCTGACTGTGACGCCATGAGACGCTCAGCCACACGCCGACGCAAAGCTGAGAGCGGCGTTCTGCGCTCCTGACGCGGTGCTCCAGGCAGGAGTGAGGATGACGTTTCCACGCCGGCGGGTTCCACCTGTCCGGAGGTTGGGTCTTGAATGACATCTTCCTTCAGAATACGCCCACCTCGTCCACTTCCTCCTTTCACGGACGGCTCTCGTCCCTGTTCCCGCAAAATTTTGCTGGCCGCCGGCATAACCAATACAGGGGCTTCAGGCACGGTTGCAGCAGGGAGCGGCACAGTGCTGTCCTGGCCCTCTTCCATGAGGGCCAGGACTTCATGGGATTGAACCTTGTTCCCCACGCCCTTGAGAATCCGCTGAAGCACGCCCGCACGGGGTGCTGGAACTTCCAGCACGACCTTGTCGGTTTCGATATCCACCAACTTTTGATCCCGTTGCACCGGGGCTCCCTCAACCACATGCCAAGCAAGCACGGTGGCTTCCGTAATGGATTCTGCCAAGGGGGGGACTTTGATTTCCAGGGACATGGTCATACCTCTATGGTCACAGAGTCAGGGCAGCCTCGAGGAATGCCCGGCGTTGTTCTTCGTGTAGGTTGAGATAGCCCACGGCAGGCGCAGCCGACGAGGGACGTAAAGCATAACTCAAATGCTGGTCCGGGCGCAGGTGACGCACCAGATAATGCTGAATACGGTGCCATGCCCCCTGATTGCCCGGTTCTTCCTGACACCAGAGCACAGAATGTGCGGCCGGATAGCAGGCGAGTTGGGCGACAAATTCCTCATGGGGAAAGGGATAGAGTTGTTCCAGACGCATCAGAACAATGTTCTCTATCTGCCGTTGTTCGCGCTCCGCCACCAGATCGTAATAAACTTTTCCGGAACACACCACGATCCGTTGTACAGCCGCAGGATCGATGGTCTCTTTCACTTCAGCGAGGATAGGGCGAAACCCGCCAGCAATAAATTCTTCCAGTGGGCTACTGGCCTCTTTGCGGCGCAACAGGCTTTTAGGAGTGATGACGATGAGGGGTTTACGCAGGGGACGCAGCATCTGACGTCGCAACAGATGAAAGATTTGGGCCGCCGTACTGGGAATGCACACCTGCAGATTATAATCGGCACAGAGTTGCAAGTAGCGTTCCACCCGTGCCGAAGAATGTTCCGGGCCTTGCCCATCATAACCATGGGGCAATAACAGGGTCAGACCACAGAGTCGACCCCATTTAGCCTCGGCCGAACTGATGAATTGGTCGATGACCACTTGGGCACCATTGGCAAAGTCGCCAAACTGGGCCTCCCAAAGTACGAGATGCCGGGGCTGAGCCGAAGCATAACCATATTCAAAACCCAGTACGGCTTCTTCCGAAAGAAGAGAATCAATCACCGTAAAAGGCGCCTGGGTGGGACTGATATGCTGCAGGGGAATGTGGATGCCCGCATCCCAACGTTGGCGGTTCTGATCATGCCAAACGGCATGGCGGTGAGAAAAGGTGCCGCGCCCACAATCTTGCCCCGACAGGCGGACGCCATAGCCCTCTTCCACCAGAGAAGCATAGGCCAGGGACTCGCCCATACCCCAATCCACCGCCAGCATTCCTTCGCCCATCTGACGCCGATGGTCCACCACCTTACGCACCGTGGGATGCAATTCGAATCCCTCGGGAATCAGGGTCAGACGTTCAGTCAGTTGGGTCAGGCGCGCGCGTGTAAGGGTAGTGTCCGCCGATGTCCGCCAATCAGCCTGACGATACGGTGTCCATTGGGCCGCATGGGCATAGGGTACTTTGGGAGAAGGTCGAACGATGGACTCGAGCAATTCGCCTCGATCGAGGGCGGCTCGATAATCTTCGATCATGGCGTCCGCTTCTTCCTGAGTCAGACGAGCAGATTGAATCAGATGCGCTGCATAGCGCTGACGCGTGGTGGGCAACGCCTGAATTTTTCGGTACATCCAGGGCTGCGTCACCATCGGTTCATCCTGTTCATTATGACCTAGACGACGATAGCACACGATATCCACCATCACATCGCGATGAAAGGTGGTGCGATAGTCCAAAGCAACCCGCAGTACGCGCACCACCGCTTCGGGATCATCTCCATTGACGTGGAAGACCGGGGTTTCCGTCATTTTTGCCAGATCGGTGCAATAGGTGCTGGAACGGGTATCGCGCGGATCCGAGGTGCGAGGTGGTAAACCCAATCTGATTGTTGATGACGATGTGAAGCGTTCCCCCGGTTCTGAACCCCCGGGTTTGAGACAAGGCCAGCGTTTCCATGACCACGCCTTGACCAGACAGGGCAGCATCGCCATGAATCAATACGGGAAGAACCCATTCACCCTGCGTATCCCCCCGACGATCCTGACGCGCCCGTACCGACCCCTCCACCACTGGGTTCACAATTTCCAGATGCGATGGATTGAAAGCCAGCGCAACATGCACCGAGCCTGTCGGTGTATCCACGTCGGAAGAAAAGCCCTGATGGTACTTTACATCCCCCGAGGTCAGGCCCGTTTCATGCACCCCTTCAAACTCCAGGAACAGGTCGCGCGGCAGTCGTCCCAAACAGTTGACCAGCACGTTGAGGCGACCGCGATGGGCCATTCCGATGACAATCTCTTCGATCCCCTGGGCACGCCCTTCATGGATCAAGATATTGAGGCAAGGAATGAGCGATTCCCCACCTTCCAGAGAAAATCGTTTCTGTCCCACGAAACGGGTATGCAAATAGCGTTCCAAGGTTTCTGCCGCACTCAAATGGACCAACAGCATGCGTTGTACCTGAGGTTCCAGAATTTCGGGGGAATTTTCCATACGCTGCTGAATCCAGCGCTTCTGTGCTGTATCCGTCAGATACATGTACTCCACACCGACGGTGCCACAATAGGATCGTTGCAGGCGGGTCAGGATATCGCTCAGCGGCGCTTGAGGTGGCCCCACCAAGGACCCGGTTTCAAAAACCATGAGCCCATCGAGGTCGGCCAGTCCGTGATAGCCCAGGGTCAGTTCGGGAACTTCAGGCAAAGGATGACGTTCGAGGGGATCGAGATGTGCAACCCGGTGTCCCAGGAAACGATAGGCATTGATGAGGCGCAGCACCGCCACCTGCCCCGGCACCCCCTCCTCGCTTCGGGGCGCTGAAGAACCCTGCTCCAGTGCTGCAAAATACGCCTGCCAATGCGCATCCACTTGTTCCGGAGTTCTCAGCCATTGATCGTATTGAGATTCGATCCATGATTGCGCCGTGCCTTCCTCATCTCTTTGACACATGATCCTATCTCCCCTGTGCAACCTCAATGATCCCGTGCTTCGAGGGGAACCCAGTCGCGCTGCACAGGCCCAACGTACAGTTGACGGGGACGCCCGATCTTCTGCTGAGGGTCACTGATCATTTCATTCCACTGGGTAATCCAGCCCACCGTTCGGCCCATGGCAAAGACGGCAGTAAACATGCTGGTGGGAATGCCCAGCGCCCGAAGGACGATGCCGGAGTAAAAATCCACATTGGGATAGAGTTTCTTGGTGATGAAATATTCGTCTTCCAGAGCAATCCGTTCCAGTTCCAGAGCCAACTTGAACAGGGGGTCATTATGCAGGCCCAGTTCCGTCAGCACTTCATGGCAGGTCCGACGCATCACTCCTGCACGCGGATCCATGTGTTTGTAGATTCGATGACCAAAGCCCATGAGACGGAATGAGTCATTTTTATCCTTGGCGCGGGCAATATATTTACCGACTTGAGAAACATCCCCGATCTCTTCCAGTTGCTTCAGAACGGCTTCGTTCGCTCCTCCGTGCGCAGGGCCCCACAGGGCTGCTATGCCCGCAGCGATACAGGCGAAGGGGTTGGCACCACTGGATCCTGCCAGACGCACGGTGGAAGTGGAAGCATTCTGCTCATGGTCGGCATGGAGCGTCAAAATACGGTCAAAGGCACGCACCAGAACCGGATTGGGCACATATTCCTCACAAGGGGTGGCAAACATCATGTACAGGAAGTTGGCTGCATAACTCAAATCGTTACGAGGATACATGAAGGGTAACCCCTTGTTGTAACGATAGCACATGGCAGCAATGGTGGGCACCTTGGCCAGCAGACGCGTGGCCGAAATGGCACGGTGTTCGGCATTGGTGATCTTGAGGGCATCGTAATAGAAGGCGGAAAGTGCACCCACCACCCCCACCATCACCGCCATGGGATGAGCATCGCGTCGGAACCCTTTGAAAAAATTATGCAATTGATCATGGACCATGGTATGACGACGAATACTGGTCTCAAAGGTCTTTTTTTCCTGTGCCGTGGGCAATTCGCCATTCAGCAATAGATAGCAGACTTCCATGAAATCCGAGTGTTCCGCCAATTGTTCGATGGGATAGCCGCGGTAATACAACAAACCCGCATCGCCATCAATGAAGGTGATGGCCGACTGACAACTGGCTGTAGCCAGGAATCCTGGATCATAGGTAAACAGGCCGAGTTGCTGGGCCAAGGTTCGAATATCGATCACTGCTGGTCCGAGGGCGCTGGCATAAACCGGTAACTCGATCTGTTGACCCTCATAGGTCAATAATATTTTTCCTTGTTCATTCATTATGTTCTCCAGCAGTATTAATGTATTTAATTAGGTTTCGCCAATTTTTTCAAGGAGGGCCACCCACTCAGGTTCACAAGGGATTCTACCCAGCACTCGATCGAGCAAGCCGTTGTCGTCCAGTTGCAGCACTTCGCCATATTGATCCAATTCGCCCGAAGTCAGTGTTACCAGATGATGTTCCAGGAAACGCTGCAACAATAGATCCATTTCGAGTAGACCTCGTCGACTGCGCCAGCGCAGGCGTTCAAGCATACGCTCCGAAGATGCACTTCCCTGTTCCTGGATCCTTGTCATCTCATACCATCCGTTTGACCATCATCCCCTTGATTTTTCCGATGGCCGCCGTGGGATTGAGCCCCTTAGGGCAAACCTCAACACAATTCATGATGGTATGACACCGAAAGAGCCGATAGGGATCATCCAGATCATCCAGTCGTTCACGGGTGGCCTCGTCACGAGTATCTGCAATGAATCGGTAGGCTTGCAGAAGAGCTGCAGGGCCTAAAAACTTGTCTGGATTCCACCAAAATGAAGGGCAGGAAGTGCTGCAACAGGCACAGAGGATGCACTCGTACAAGCCATCCAGTTCCTCACGATCCTCAGGAGATTGAAGGCGTTCCTTCTGAGGCGGCGGTGAGGTGGTTTCCAAATAAGGTTTGACCGAGTGGTATTGCTTGAAAAATTGCCCCATGTCCACGATCAGATCCCGAATCACCGGCAGCCCCGGGAGGGGACGCAAAACCACCGGCTCAGTCAAACCCTGGAGGGGCGTGATACAGGCCAAGCCATTGCGCCCATTGATATTCATGCCGTCGGAACCGCACACACCCTCGCGGCAGGACTTGCGCAACCCCAGCGAATCGTCCTGGGCCTTGATGCGCAGTAGGGCATCCAGAAGCATGCGGTCCGTTGGCTGGAGTGCAACTTCATAATCCTGCATGTAAGGACGCTCGTCCTTTTCCGGGTTATAACGATAAATGCTGAACTTCATGACAGGTCCTCAAACGACAAAACTTAATAAACCCGCACTTTGGGTTCAAAGGATTCCACCGTCAGGGGTTGCAGATTCACGGGTTTGTAGGCCATCCGACTGCCCTCCAGATACCATAAACTGTGCTTCAACCACTGCCGGTCATCCCTTTCCGGATAATCCTCGCGCGCATGGGCTCCCCGGCTTTCTTCACGGGCAGCTGCCGACACCAGGGTGGCTTCAGCCACAATCATCAGATTCTGCAATTCCAGTGCTTCTACCCGTGCCGTATTGAATATCCGACTTTTGTCTCCGATGCGCAGGTGACGCGCCCGTTCAGCCAGCATGCGGATTTTTGACACGCCTTCCTGAAGGAGTTCCCCCGTTCGAAAGACGCTGGCATGGTGCTGAACCACTCGGCGCATTTCCGCTCCCAATGCGGCCACAGATTCACCGGCTTCCGTGCTTTCCAGGGCAGCCAGACGAGCCAGCGCCGGTTCTTCGGCCCCGCGCGGCAGATCCCGCGCTTCGGGATGGGTTTTGAGCCAGGCGCTGACATGGTCTCCGGCAGATTTACCGAATACCAACAAATCCAGCAAAGAATTGGTGCCCAGCCGGTTAGCCCCATGCACGGACACACAGGCACATTCTCCGATGGCATAGAGCCCTGGGACGGGTTCCGCCACTTTCTGCCCACGGGGTACCACCACCTGTCCGTAGTAGTTGGTGGGAACCCCCCCCATCTGGTAGTGACAGGTGGGAAGAACGGGAATCGGCTCCCGAACCGGATCCACCGAAGCAAATTTGAGCGCGATTTCACGAATTCCCGGCAAGCGTTTGTGAATGACTTCTTCCCCCAGATGGTCCAACTTCAGCAGGACATGGTCTTTTTCCGGGCCCACCCCCCGTCCTTCCTTGATTTCCTGATCCATGGCACGGGAAACCACATCTCGACTGGCCAAATCCTTCATAGTGGGCGCATATCGTTCCATAAAACGCTCCCCCAGGGAATTCAGCAAGATCCCCCCTTCTCCACCCTTCTCCACGGACGCCTTCCGTAATCAAAATTCCAGCACCTGCCACCCCGGTGGGATGAAACTGCCAGAACTCCATATCTTCCAGCGGTATCCCGGCCCGTGCCGCCATGCCCAAACCATCCCCGGTATTGATATAGGCATTGGTACTGGAATGATAAATTCGCCCTGCCCCCCCTGTGGCCAAAATGACGGCCTTCGACTGGAAAAGGACGACTTCGCCGGTTTCCATTTCAAGAGCCACCAGTCCAACTACAGCCCCTTCCCTGTCCCGAATCAGGTCGATCGCCATCCATTCCACAAAAAATTGACATTGTTCGCGAATATTTCGTTGATATAGCGTATGCAGCAAGGCATGTCCCGTTCGGTCAGCCGCAGCACAGGCTCGTTGGACAGGATTTTGACCAAAATTCTGGGTATGACCGCCAAAGGGGCGCTGATAAATGGTGCCATCGGAATTTCGGTCGAAGGGCATGCCGAAATGTTCCAACTCATAAACCAGTTCTGGTGCCTTGCGACACATAAACTCGATGGCATCCTGGTCTCCTAGATAATCCGACCCCTTGATGGTGTCGTACATATGCCAAAGCCAGTGATCTTCCTGCATGTTCCCCAGGGACGCACTGATACCGCCCTGGGCCGCCACAGTATGGGAACGGGTCGGAAAAACCTTTGAAAAGACAGCCACGGCATGTCCCGCTTCCGACAACTGGAGCGCTGCCCGCAACCCGGACCCCCCGCCCCCCACAATGACCACATCGAAATCCTGTTTGTTCAACCCCATGTTTAACCCCATAAAATCTCGGCGGACCACAGTACCTCTGGCAGTAAAGTCAGAATCACCCCCACCTGCAGGGTCAAACGCAGCCCAACGGGCTGGATATAGTCCATGAAGATAGCCCGCAAGCCGATCCAGGCATGCCAGCACAAGGCCAGAATGAACAGAAAGGTGGCAATCCGCACGGGGCGTTCATGCAGCAGGGTCGCCCACTCATGACGATCCGCCGGATGAGCCAAAACCACCCACAAAAGCGCCATGAGGGTATACCCCCCCATGATCACGGCGGTGATCCGTTGTACCAACCAATCCCTGAGGCCGTAATGGGCCCCCACCACGATTCTCTTCACCATGCCAGCAACTCCACGATCAAGGTCAAAAAACCGCTGACACCCAGCACCCACAGACTGGAACGACGAGCTTGCGCCTTGTCCAGACCGAGGTGAATATCCAGCAGCAGGAAACGGATACCCGCACAAAAATGATGCAAAAAGGCCCAAATCAATGGAGCCAGAACAAGACGGGGAAAAACCCCCAGTTCCCCCGCGCGCTCCGGGTGAAGCCCGCGCTCCAGAAAATAAAGGAAGAGAGGAATGCCCGTCAGAAACAAGATCACCCCACTGACCCGGTGCAAGATCGATACAACCCCCGGAAGGGGCAACTGGATGGTACGCAAATCGAGATTCTTTGGGCGCTGGGTCTTCATGAACGATCATCC
>LR025298.1_pt1 | contig 12238 bp, 9 predicted proteins | sample 2322641 | NCBI scaffold set LR025218.1
GTATGAATGCCAACGCGGGTCTGTAGCTCAGTTGGTTAGAGCACACGCTTGATAAGCGTGGGGTCGGTGGTTCAAATCCACCCAGACCCACCAATCTGTGGGCATTCTACGTTCTTTAACAAACTGGATGAAGTAAAGGATTTGACTGCTACGAAGGGAAGAGGGCTGGTCGCGAGACTGGTTTAATTTCAAGAAAGCGTAGTGGTCAGATACTGGGTTAGATTGTATTGACACCTTCTTTGAGAGAGGGAGGTGAGATAAACACGAGCTTATAGCATTTGGTACTTTACGAGGTAGGGATGTGAGGTGCTTGAGGTTATAGGATCAAGTGAATAAGTGCATGTGGTGGATGCCTTGGCGATTACAGGCGATGAAGGACGTGGTAGCCTGCGAAAAGTTTCGGGGAGCTGGCAAACGAGCTTTGATCCGAAAATGTCCGAATGGGGAAACCCACCCGCGAGGGTACCCATACCTGAATACATAGGGTATGAGGAGCGAACCTGCCGAACTGAAACATCTAAGTAGGCAGAGGAAAAGAAATCAACCGAGATTCCCGTAGTAGTGGCGAGCGAACTGGGAAGAGCCTGCAACAGATAGCCATTGATTTAGCGGAAAGGCCTGGAAAGGTCTGCCATAGAGGGTGAGAGCCCCGTACGCGAAAAGTGAGTGGTGAGACTGAGGTTGCGATAAGTAGGGCGGGACACGTGAAATCCTGTTTGAAGATGGGGGGACCATCCTCCAAGGCTAAATACTCGTAATCGACCGATAGTGAACTAGTACCGTGAGGGAAAGGCGAAAAGAACCCCGGGAGGGGAGTGAAATAGATCCTGAAACCACATGCATACAAACAGTAGGAGCCCCAGATTTAATGATCTTCGGGTCTTTGGGCGAGCGAAGTGAGCCAAAAGACTATTAGAAGATGAAATACTGACGATCTTCAGGGAGTTAATGGTCTTCGGGTCTTTGGGCGAGCGAAGTGAGCCAAAAGACGATTAGAAGATGAAATATTGATCTTCATGGATTTTTGATCTTTGAAGGCTGGTAAATTTGGATTGATTTTGAGGGTCATTAGATCTGGGGTGACTGCGTACCTTTTGTATAATGGGTCAGCGACTTACATTCCGTGGCGAGCTTAACCGAATAGGGGAGGCGAAGCGAAAGCGAGTCTGAACAGGGCGTTCAGTCGCGGGGTGTAGACCCGAAACCAGATGAGCTATTCATGGCCAGGTTGAAGGTAGGGTAACACCTGCTGGAGGACCGAACCCACTAGTGTTGAAAAACTAGGGGATGAGCTGTGGATAGGGGTGAAAGGCTTAACAAATCTGGAAATAGCTGGTTCTCTCCGAAAACTATTTAGGTAGTGCCTCACGTATCACTTCTGGGGGTAGAGCACTGTTTTGGCTAGGGGGTCGTTTAGATCTACCAACCCAAGGCAAACTCCGAATACCGGAAAGTGCGAGCGTGGGAGACAGACATCGGGTGCTAACGTCCGGTGTCGAAAGGGAAACAACCCAGACCCTCAGCTAAGGTCCCCAAGACATGGTTAAGTGGAAAACGAGGTGGGAAGGCGAAGACAGTCAGGAAGTTGGCTTAGAAGCAGCCATCCTTTAAAGAAAGCGTAATAGCTCACTGATCGAGTCGTTCTGCGCGGAAGATGTAACGGGGCTCAAACCATGCACCGAAGCTAGGGATATCCGAAAGGATATGGTAGGAGAGCGTTCTGTAGGCCGTTGAAGGTGAGGTGTGAACCTTGCTGGAGGTATCAGAAGTGCGAATGCTGACATGAGTAGCGATAAAGCGGGTGAAAGGCCCGCTCGCCGAAAGCCCAAGGTTTCCTGCGCAACGTTCATCGACGCAGGGTGAGTCGGCCCCTAAGGCGAGGCTGAGAAGCGTAGCTGATGGGAAATCGGTGAATATTCCGATACCTTGATTCAATGCGAAGGGGGGACGGAGAAGGTTAGGCTAGCCGGGTGTTGGAAGTCCCGGTTTAAGCGTGTAGGCAGATGCTCTAGGCAAATCCGGAGTGTCAATGCTGAGGCGTGATGACGAGGACCTACGGGTCTGAAGTAGTTGATACCCTGCTTCCAAGAAAAGCCTCTAAGCGATAGTTGAATCGAGACCGTACCGCAAACCGACACAGGTGGGCAGGATGAGAATTCTAAGGCGCTTGAGAGAACTCGGGTGAAGGAACTCGGCAAATTAGCACCGTAACTTCGGGAGAAGGTGCGCCCCAATAATGTGAAGGTCTTTACGACCTGAGCAAAAAGGGGTTGCAGTGAAATGGTGGCTGCGACTGTTTAATAAAAACACAGCACTCTGCAAACACGAAAGTGGACGTATAGGGTGTGACGCCTGCCCGGTGCCGGAAGGTTAAGTGATGGGGTGCAAGCTCTTGATCGAAGCCCCGGTAAACGGCGGCCGTAACAATAACGGTCCTAAGGTAGCGAAATTCCTTGTCGGGTAAGTTCCGACCCGCACGAATGGCGTAACGATGGCCACACTGTCTCCACCCGAGACTCAGCGAAGTTGAAGTGTTTGTGAAGATGCAATCTACCCGCTGCTAGACGGAAAGACCCCATGCACCTTTACTGTAGCTTTACATTGGACTTTGATGGGATTTGTGTAGGATAGGTGGGAGGCTGTGAGGGTATGCCGCCAGGTGTACCGGAGCCAACCTTGAAATACCACCCTGATGTCATTGAGGTTCTAACCTAGGTCCATGATCTGGATCGGGGACCGTGTATGGTAGGCAGTTTGACTGGGGCGGTCTCCTCCCAAAGAGTAACGGAGGAGTGCGAAGGTATCCTAGGTACGGTCGGACATCGTACTGATAGTGCAATGGCATAAGGATGCTTAACTGCGAGACTGACAAGTCGAGCAGATGCGAAAGCAGGTCATAGTGATCCGGTGGTTCTGAATGGAAGGGCCATCGCTCAACGGATAAAAGGTACTCTGGGGATAACAGGCTGATTCCTCCCAAGAGTTCATATCGACGGGGGAGTTTGGCACCTCGATGTCGGCTCATCACATCCTGGGGCTGTAGCCGGTCCCAAGGGTATGGCTGTTCGCCATTTAAAGTGGTACGTGAGCTGGGTTTAAAACGTCGTGAGACAGTTTGGTCCCTATCTGCAGTGGGCGTTGGAAGTTTGAGGGGGGCTGCTCCTAGTACGAGAGGACCGGAGTGGACGAACCTCTGGTGTACCGGTTATGACGCCAGTCGTATTGCCGGGTAGCTATGTTCGGAAGAGATAACCGCTGAAAGCATCTAAGCGGGAAACTTGCCTCAAGATAAGACTTCCCTGAGGGCTTGACCCTCCTAAAGGTTCGTTCGAGACCAGGACGTTGATAGGTCGGGTGTGGAAGCGCAGTAATGCGTTAAGCTAACCGATACTAATTGACCGTGAGGCTTGATCCTATAATCGCAGGCATCTGCGAGTTCGTGAAAACAATCAATCCAGTAACTTTACTTCAATCCAGTTTGTGCGTGCCGACGCGTTTTTTGTTTGGCGGCCATAGCGTCTTGGACCCACCCCTTCCCATCCCGAACAGGGACGTGAAACGAGACAGCGCCGATGATAGTGTGGATTACCCATGCGAAAGTAGGTCACCGCCAGACACCCTACCCGTTCCTTCTGCTTCACAGAAGAAACACCAAAAAAAGCACAGTCCTTTGGGACTGTGCTTTTTTTTTGGCCCGTATCTCTGTATTATTTGTTGTATTGCAGGAACTTTTGGCATTTGGTCATGCAGGGTCAATTCTTGCTATCATTCTCCTCTAAGTTTTGCATGGGAGACTCCACTGGCTTCGTTTCAAGAAATATCCAAATTTCTCGCAAGTGCAGAACGGCGCGCCTTTAAACAGGCGGTCTATGCAGTACAGGATGATTCTGCAGCCCTGGATGTGGTTCAGGACGCCATGCTCAAGTTGACTGAGAGTTATTCAGATCGACCGGTGGAAGAACTACCCCCGTTGTTTCAGCGTATTCTCCAAAATACGATTCGAGACCATTATCGGCGTTTCAAGGTTCGTTCCGCCTGGACACCATTGGCTGGTTCTTTCCAGCGAGGGGTGGAGGAGGGAGATGATGACTTTGATATTCTCGATTCAGTGGAGGATTCTGGAGAAGGCCGACACTTTTCTTTGGTTCCGGATTTGCAATTAAATCAAAAACAAACACTTGTTTTGATTGAGATTGCTTTACAAAACCTTCCCCCGCGTCAACGAGAAGCCTTTCTGTTGCGTTACTGGGAAGAGAGAGATGTTGCCGAAACCGCGCAAATCATGGGGTGTTCTGAGGGGAGCGTCAAAGCCCACTGTTCCCGTGCCGTTCATGCGTTGGCACGGGTCTTGGCTAGTCAGGGATTAAATGACCATGGATGAAAAAACTTTTGCAAAATTGCTTTGTCAGCAACTGGATCGGGGGCTCAATGATCTTGATCCCTTGGTGTTGGCACGTTTGCGTACCCAACGCCAGAAAGTGCTTGCGCAAATGTGTATTTCCACGGGGAGGACGGGGTGGTCGTTGAATGGAACACATTTGGCCGTGGGCGACTATGCGGGGCGATGGTCTCTGATGTCCGTTCTGCTGGTTTTTTCCCTGGTATTCTGTGGTTTTTGGTGGCAGGCCAAACATCAGGAGTCAGAGGAGGAGGCGGGATTGCTCGAAGCCAGAATTCTGGCAGCAGAAATACCCCCTCAGGATTTAGCCCAAAAGGATTTTACTGAATGGCTTCAGGAAAAGCGCTGATTGCGGTTTGTCTGCTGCTTTTATGGAGCACCGCAGGCGCACAGGAAATGGTATCGTCACCTGTGTGGTCCTCATTGACTCCCGAGCAGAAGACTATTTTAGCACCAGCTGCCCGGGACTGGGATCACCTTTCTTCCTTACAGCGCAAGAGGCTGTTGAGTGCGGCTCAACATTACCCAAAACTGTCTCCGACGGAACAAGCGCGTTTTGAGAAAAACATCCCGATCTGGACGCATTTATCCAAAGCAACTCGCGACCAGGCACGTCACAACTATAAAGTATTTCATGCACTCCCCCCGGAAAAACGTGCCGCCATCAAATCCCGTTGGCGTGCTCATCATTCCTCTGTAACTGCCAGTGGAGTACCTGTTTTGACGCAAACCGTACCTGTTTCCAGTTCTCAGCCAACTCCTGCCGTGGTAACCGGTTCTGTTCCTTCCTCGGGAGCCTTGCCGGGGGCACCTGTCCCTGCGGGCAAGACTCCTTGACTCCCGGCTCATGGATACGTTTGCCGTTGCGACCCCGCCTGATCTGTTGGGTCTATGAGGCCCTGTTGGTAGCGGGCGTACTCATTGCGGCGGCTTTGCCTTTCGTTCGATTGACCCATTATGCGCTGCATCCCGAGTTGCGCGAGTGGTATCGTCTCTATTTGTTTGGCGTGGTGGGGCTCTACTTTTCCTGGTTCTGGCACCGTTCAGGACAAACCATTCCGATGCGCACCTGGCATCTTCAATTGCTGGATTCCACAGGGCACCCCCCCTCCTGGGGACGGGCCTTTCTGCGTTATGTTCTGGCGATTCCCGGATATTTAACGGGAATCAGCCTGCTCTGGGTCCTGGTGGACAAGGAGGGGCAATTTCTTCATGATCGTTTGCTGGGTTTGACCATGCGCCAATATTAGGCGCGTTTCTCTCCCCACCAGCCGAGAAATAGTGCCAGTCCCAGAAAAACCAGGCTGGGTGCCGTGGTACTGTAAATGGGGCCCCAACCGTTGAGTTGTCCCAGATAGGAAAAAAAACGGTTACTCAGATAGAAGCCCAGACCCAGACCAATTCCAATCATGATACGTACGCCCACGGCCCCTGCGCGGGGGCGTTGCAGCCCAAAGGGAAGGGCCAGCAACATCATGACGAGACTGGAAAAAGGGTAGAACACTTTGCCCCATAGGGCGACTTCGAAACGTAAGGTTTGTTGATGGTTGTCACGCAAATGCTGAATATAGGTGTGAAGATTCCACAGAGCCATTTGTTCCGGTTACACCAGCAAGGTGGACATCACCTGGGGAGATAAAACGGAATTCCAGCGCACATGGTCTTCATGCACCACCGAAACTCCTTTAGGGGTAAAGAGGGTCCTTTCCACCTGTTTCATTTCCCACTCGTGATCCTGCAGGTAGAGGGCGTTGTGTGCAGTACTGATGCGCTGTAGACGGCGATTATTGTCAAATTCGTAGATGCGCAGGTCTTCCAGCGAATTGTCCGGCATCATTTCGCGAATGTTGATGAAACTTCCCTTGTCCTTGATCCAGATACCCGAGCGGAACTGGGTAGCAACCAGGTTGTTGAGGGCTTTCAAACGCCATTGTTGTGCGGCTTCCTCCGTAAAAGGCATGATCAGTTCCCCCAGAATGAAAGCCACCAGCACAAATCCGGCACCGATTCGAAGCAGGGACTGCGCCAGTCGCTGACGGGACATGCCTGAACTGCGCATGACCGTGATTTCAGAATGCTGAGCAAGATTGGTCAGGGCATAGAGTGTACCAATCAGGGTGGCAATGGGGAATAATTCATAGGCATGGCCCGGCAGGGCCAAGGCAACGAAGACGCCGATTTGCCACAGAGCATAACCTCCTTTACCGATGTCGTTCAGTTCGTGGATGAGATCAAAGAAGGAAAACAGGAAGAGCAAGGCAGTGAACACCAGTCCGGTGCCAGATAGAATTTCACGGGCCAGATAACGGTCGATCAGTAGCCCGCGCCAGCGTTTCACAAGGTTTCCCGCAACTGATCCAGGATCGTTGGGTTTTCCAGCGTGGAAATATCCTGTGTCATGGGTTCACCACAGGCCAAGGAGCGGAGTAAACGGCGCATGATTTTGCCGGATCGGGTTTTGGGCAGGTTATCTCCAAAACGGATATCACGGGGCCTGGCAATGGGGCCGATTTCCCGGGTTACCCATTGGCGCAATGTTGAAGCCAATTGTTGGGCTTCTGCTCCGGCAGGGCGTTGCTGTTTCAGGACCACAAAAGCCACAATCGCTTCTCCTGTGATGTCATCGGGTTTCCCCACCACGGCTGCCTCTGCCACCATAGGGTGGGTCGCCAGAGCGGATTCCACTTCCATGGTACCCAGGCGGTGTCCCGATACATTGAGGACATCGTCGATGCGTCCAGTGATGGTGAAATAACCCGTCGTAGGATCCTTGACTGCCCCATCTCCCGCCAAATAATACCCCTTCAATTCGGAAGGAAAGTAGGTTTTCTGGAAACGTTCCGGATTGCCCCACAGATTTCGCAGCATGGCGGGCCAGGGGCGGCGGATGACCAGCGAACCGCCATGTCCAGGAGGGACTTCCTGTCCTGTTTCATCCACCACCGCCGCATCGATGCCGGGCAAGGGTAGGGTGCAGGAGCCCGGGACGAGCGTGGTGGCTCCGGGCAAGGGGGCGATGACATGGCCACCGGTTTCTGTTTGCCAGAAGGTATCGGCAATCGGACAACGACTGTTTCCTACCTGTTGGTAGTACCACATCCAGGCTTCCGGATTGATAGGTTCTCCCACCGTACCCAGAAGACGCAGACTGGACAAATCAAAACGTTGGGGGTGAATTTCGGGATCCAGATTGCTGGCCTTGATCAAGGAACGAATGGCGGTGGGGGCGGTATAAAACACGGATACCCGATGGCGTGAAATCATCGACCAGAATCGTCCAGCATGGGGCCAGGACGGAATCCCCTCGTAAATGACCTGGGTGGCTCCTACGGCCAGAGGACCGTAATTGACGTAAGTATGGCCGGTAATCCAGCCGATATCGGCGGTACACCAGTAGACGTCTTCAGGGTGGTGATCAAAGACCCAGGTCATGGTCAGGATGGACCATAACAGGTATCCGGCGGTGGCGTGCTGTACGCCCTTGGGTTTGCCTGTGGATCCCGAGGTGTAGAGTATGAACAGGGGATGTTCTGCTTCTACCCAAGTCGGAATACAGAGCGGTGATTGGGATTCTTCCAGTGGTTTCATCCATAGATCCCGCGCGGAGTCCCAGGGAATATTTTCTCCAGTTCGTGCGTAGACGATGACTTTTTCCACCATTCCAGCACCCATGCTCAGGGCTTCATCCACAATGGCCTTGAGTTGGATAATTTTGCCCCCACGTTTCTGGCCATCGGCGGTGATGATGAGGCGTGCGCCTGTGTCCAGTATGCGTTCCTGCAAGGATTTGGCTGAAAAACCACCAAAAACCACGGAATGAATGGCCCCGATCCGGGCGCAAGCCTGCATGGCGACGATGCCTTCGATGGACATGGCGATGTAGATGATGACTCGATCTCCCTTGCCGATGCCGAGAGACTTGAGGGCATTGGCAAAGCGACAGACGCGCTCATGAAGAGCATGATAGGTGAGGGTGGTAACCGTCCCATCGTCAGACTCAAAGATCAGGGCGGTTTTTTCACCCATTCCGCGTTCGATGGGGACATCCAGACAGAGATGGGAAGCATTCAGTGTCCCTTCTTCAAACCAGCGGTAGAAGGGGGGATTCCGGTCATCCAGAACGGTCTGAAAGGGCGTTTTCCAGACCAGATAGGTGCGCGCCAGACGTCCCCAGAATTCCTCCGGATCCCGTTCTGCTTCCCTGACCAAGGCCAGGTAGGCGGCATGACCTGAAACATTGGCCTGGGCAACCCAAGTGGCATCCGGTGCAAAATGGCGATGTTCACGGTGCAACACTTCAGTCGACATGATTTTTCCCTTTGAGAGTCTGAAGATCGGGCCGTGGGCATGGGGGAAATTCCCTCAGACCCCACTTTGGGGCACGAAGCGTTATTATAGCCACAGTCGCAGAGAAGAATTTTCTGCATGGGTGCTATTTTACAGGGAGAGAACCGGTGGTCAGCATAGAACAAAAAGATCTGGTCCAGAGTATTGCAGATGCGCTGCAGTACATTTCCTATTATCACCCTGTGGATTATGTTCAGGCCCTGGGGGTCGCCTGGGAACAGGAGCAATCTCCTGCGGCCCGTGATGCCATGGCCCAGATTCTGACTAATTCGCGCCTGTGTGCCGAGGGCCATCGTCCCATCTGCCAGGACACGGGCATTGTGAATGTCTTTCTCAAAGTGGGGCTGAAGGTACGCCTGAACTTGACGGGTTCATTGGAGGATGCTGTGAATGAAGGCGTACGGCAAGCCTATCTGAATCCTGACAATCCCTTGCGTGCCTCCATCGTGAGTGATCCCGCCGGAAAACGACAGAACACCAGGGATAACACTCCTGCGGTGATCCAGGTATCACTGGTTCCGGGAGAGAGAGTGGAAGTCATCCTGGCGGCCAAAGGAGGAGGTTCGGAAAACAAAGCCAAACTGGTGATGCTCAACCCTTCGGATTCCTTGGTGGATTGGGTTTTGACCACTGTCCCCACTCTGGGCGCTGGCTGGTGCCCTCCCGGGTTGCTGGGGATCGGCATTGGAGGAACGGCAGAGAAGGCCATGCTCCTGGCCAAGGAATCTTTGATGGATCCCATAGATATGAGCCTGCTTAAGGCACGGGGCCCCTCCAATACGGTGGAGGCTCTTCGCATCGAACTGTATGATAAGGTCAATGCCTTGGGCATCGGCGCCCAGGGGTTGGGCGGAATGACCACGGTACTGGATGTCAAAATCCTTGACTATCCCACCCATGCGGCATCACTGCCGGTGGCCCTGATTCCCAATTGTGCTGCCACGCGCCATATTCATTTCACCCTGGATGGCTCTGGCCCGGTTTCCCTGACCCCACCCCGACTCGAAGATTGGCCCGCAGTGACTTGGCGGGCTGCTCCAACGGCTCGTCGGGTGAATCTGGATACCCTGCGGAAGGAAGATCTGGCGGACTGGAAACCCGGCGACACGCTTCTCTTGAGCGGTAAATTGCTGACTGGGCGCGATGCGGCCCATTTGCGTATCCAGCAGTTGCTGGCCCGGGGGGAACCCTTGCCGGAAGGACTGGATTTTACCCATCGCTTCATTTATTACGTGGGTCCCGTGGATCCGGTGAGGGGAGAGGTGGTGGGCCCCGCAGGCCCCACCACTGCCACCCGCATGGACAAGTTTACGGAGTTTATGTTGGAAAGAACAGGGCTGATGGGGATGATCGGCAAGGCCGAGCGCGGTCCCCAGGGAATCGAGGCCATCCGAAAACATCACTCGGTTTCCCTGATTGCTGTAGGGGGGGCGGCTTACCTGGTTGCCAAAGCGATTCGTGCCGCACGGGTGGTGGCCTTCGCTGATTTGGGCATGGAGGCAGTCTATGAATTCGAGGTGGAGGATATGCCCGTTACGGTGGCAGTGGACTGTGCGGGCAATTCAATTCACCAAAGTGGTCCTGCCGAGTGGCGGATCCGGTTGTCCGACATCGCGCATCATAAAAACTGAGGCTCTATTTCCGCTTTGAGGGCGTTATGGGAAAGTGATCCCTGTTTCGATGGCGCGGCAGAATGGTGGTGACAGGACGGATCAGGAGGAAGGCGGGATCAGCGTGGCCAGAGTATTCAGAACCTGGGTGACCTGCCGGGCGCGCTCCGATGCCCCCGGTGCCCGATACAGCACGCGTAGGCGATCGTTGCCCGCCAAACGGTAGTGGGGTTGATGTTGCAGCAGGTGAATGAAGTCCAGGGGGTCGAAGGGAGGCTGGGCGGAAAATTGAATCAGCGCGCCTTCATCATGGGCATCGATTTTGCGGATGCCCAGAGGCCGGCCCAAAATGCGCAAGCGGTGACTTTCAATCAGCGTGTGGGTTTCCTCCGGTAGCAAACCGAAGCGATCGATGAGTTCTTCCTGCAGATCGGTTAAGGTGTCGACGGTGTCACAGTTGGCCAGGCGTTTGTATAGAACCAGACGCTCGTGAATGTCCCCGCAGTAGGCGGCAGGAAGCAAGGCTGGAGCGTGCAGGTTGATTTCCAGGGCAATGTCGAGAGGCCGTTCCGGATCCCAGGTTTTACCTTGTTGAAGAGCTTTCACCGCTTGGGTCAGCATCTGGGTGTACAAGTTGAATCCAATTCCCTGGATGTCTCCACTTTGAGAGTCCCCCAAGACTTCACCGGCGCCCCGAATCTCCAGATCCTGTAGTGCCAGGTAGAATCCGGCTCCCAATTCCTCCATCTGCTGAATGGCTTCCAGTCTTTTTTTGGCGGTGGAAGTCAGGGCGTCCTCCGGAGGAGTGAGCAGGTAAGCATAGGCTTGATGGTGAGAACGGCCCACCCGACCCCGTAATTGATGCAACTGGGCCAGACCGAAGCGATCAGCGCGATGGATCAGAATGGTATTGGCGTTAGGGACGTCGATGCCTGTTTCGATGATGGTGGAACAGAGCAAGAGGTTCACTCGTTGCTGGTAGAAATCGCGCATGACCTGTTCCAGTTCCCGTTCACGCATCTGGCCATGGGCCATGGCGATGCGTGCCTCCGGAAGTAGTGCACTCAGGCGCTGATGCTCGTTTTCCATGGTCTCTACTTCGTTGTAGAGAAAATACAGTTGTCCTCCTCGTTTCAGTTCACGCAAGACTGCTTCACGGATCAGACCATCTGATTGAGGATGCACGAAGGTTTTGATGGCCAGACGTTTTTGCGGGGCAGTGGCGATGACCGAGAAATCCCGCAGTCCCTCCAGCGCCAGAGAGAGAGTGCGAGGAATGGGGGTGGCCGTAAGAGTGAGAACATCCACTTCGGCGCGCAGGGCCTTGAGGCGTTCCTTCTGACGTACCCCGAAACGGTGTTCCTCATCGATGATGACCAGTCCAAGGCGCGCAAAGCGAACGTTTTCTCCGATCAGTTTATGGGTGCCGATGACCAGATCGATTTTGCCTTCTTCCAGGGCCAGCAAAGTCGCGGTGACTTCCTTGGCGGAGCGGAAACGGGATAACTCGGAAATCCGTACCCGCCAATCGGCAAAACGATCAGAAAAGTTCTGGTAATGCTGTTCAGCCAGCAAGGTAGTGGGGACCAACAGGGCAACCTGGCGTCCGGCATGGATTGCCTGGAAGGCTGCGCGCATCGCCACTTCGGTCTTGCCAAAACCCACATCGCCACAGATCAGCCGATCCATGGGTTTGGCGGCGGCCAGGTCGGCGCGTACGGCTGCGATGGCAGCGGATTGGTCGGGAGTTTCTTCGAAGGGGAAACCGGCAGCAAAGGCGGCGTATGCCTGATCATCCAGAGGGCAGGCCCAACCGGTGCGGGTAGCACGCCGTGCATAGAGATCAAGCAGTTCGGTTGCGGTATCGCGAGCCTGACGAGCG
>LR025302.1_pt1 | contig 12171 bp, 12 predicted proteins | sample 2322641 | NCBI scaffold set LR025218.1
GGAGGATTAAGTGATGGCCAACGGATGGACACCAGAGCGCAAAGCCCGGCAATCGGCCTTGATTCGTGCATGGAGGCCCTGGGAACGCTCCACCGGGCCAGTGACAGAGAAAGGTAAAGCCGAATCTTCAAAGAACCGCCAAAAGGCTCTGGACGCTGCCCGGCAGGAAATCGAGGACGCACGAAAAGCCTTGGCTCAGGCGGAACGGAACCTTGAGCGGCTGGGGGAAAAACCCCGGCACGACCTTATGGCCACCTTGAAGCGGATGCGCTGAACCACCTTCCTGCCTGGTGTTGCTACTGCTATTCCTGCTACTTTTGCTACGATCCCACGCCCGGCAACCTGTCGGGATTCCCCACAGGTTCCACCTGACTGCCTGGTGAGTACCGGCACCGTCACATCCTGACGAACACGGGGGTTAAGTTGTGGCCAGTCTGGTCTACACCGTGGCCGAGGAAATCATATCTGTCACTTACCCGGTTCATTACATCGCGACCGGCTTCGACTTCAACACGACCGACGAACTCCCACCCGCCGTCAGGGTTATAGCGTCTTGCTTCATAAACCACGCACGGTACATTGTTGATACGCACCCTATCCTTGAGTTGAAACTCCACAGCGCCATCATGCTGTTGTAGTTTTCGCGTGAGTCCGTTTTTTCCGCTGTAGAAAGCCATGATTTTCTCCTCCTGGTGACTGGTGGTTCAATCTTGCCAGAGGTGTGCGCAGAAGTCTATGGTTCCTCCCAACCAGCACCATACCGGGGTTATGTCACTGTTACGTAACCATCATAACCACCAGACTGGCCACTCTGTGCTGATGCTCAAACCCCTGGAGGCAGCGAAGGCGAAGGCGAGAATGCTGGAAGGAAATAACCAGTACAGGAGCCCTAGTCATAATTATGACGAGGCCACCCGCACCGATGAATCCATAGCATCCAAAGCCGGGGTGGGTATCGCGGGGCACCGTGAGGTGGACTATGTATCTTTGTCAACGCATTTCAACGTACCGAACTCGGGTTATTGCTCAAACCGTTGGAGGCAGCGAAGGCGAAGGAACGGCAGTTAAGAAAACCAGCGGATTCTGTTAGTCAGAATTCTGACGAACAAACAGAAACCCGCACTGATGAAGCCGTAGCATCCAGAGCCGGGGTATCAAGAGACACAGTTCGCAAGGTGGAAGCCATTATCGTCACTGTTACGAATCTCAGCATAAACCAAGTCCGAACCTGAAAACCGTATCATCCCGTATCACCCAAGCACTTTGGCTTATGTGGGGTGTTATGTGGGGTGGATGAAAATCACTGTTGTAACTCCATGATTCTATTAAGGTGATGGTGGAGGCGGCGGGAATCGAACCCGCGTCCGTCAGTCCTCTACAAGCAGATCTACATACTTAGTCTGGCTCTTTGGTTTTAATCCGTACGACGTCAACCGACGAACTTCGCTTGGACGATCTCCCTTGAGTTTAGGAACCGATGAAGGAGCCCCATCAGGTCACGAGCCTCTGTAAATGACCCTGCCATTCGGTTTCCCGAACTCCCACCCAGAGACCAGTGGGTGCAGGGCCTAGCCGTCAAGCGGCTAGGGCGTAGTTGTCGTCGTTGGCAACTATATGGTTTCCAGATGGATTTACGAGGTCACTGGTCCTCGGTATGCACTGCATTGCTTTGCAACCGCCGTCGAAGCCAGGTCGCCCCCAGTCTCGAACGTGGTATTATGCCACATCTGCTGTATTCTTGAAATGTGTTGTTGGAGTGATGAAATTAATGACATTTGAATCCTTGGGACTTTCTCCTGAAATACTGCGAGCGATTACAGACGAAGGGTACACCACCCCAACTCCGGTCCAAGTTCAGGCCATCCCTTTGGTGTTGGCGGGGCAGGATGTGCAGGCAGCTGCTCAAACCGGAACAGGAAAGACGGCGGGGTTCACTTTGCCCATTTTGCATCGTCTCCAACCCATGGCCAGTTCCAGCCCTTCACCGGCGCGTCATCCCATTCGTTGTTTGGTACTGACGCCAACTCGTGAGTTGGCGGCTCAGGTGCAGGAAAGCGTCAAGACCTATGGACGCCACTTGGCATTGCGCAGTACGGTGATCTATGGCGGGGTGGCCATGCCTCCTCAGGTCAAGGCATTGCAGGCTGGCGTGGAGATCGTGGTGGCGACTCCGGGACGCTTGCTTGATCATGTCCAGCAAAAAACCATCAATTTGTCTCAAGTAGAAATTCTGGTACTGGATGAAGCGGATCGAATGCTGGATATGGGCTTCATTCCGGATATTCGAAAGATCATCGCCTTATTGCCGGAGCGTCGACAAAACTTGCTGTTTTCTGCGACGTTTTCTGAAGATATCAAGAAATTGTCCCAGGGGATCCTGAATAACCCGGCAACCGTGGAAGTGGCGCGGTCCAATACCACGGCAGAGGGTATTACCCAACTCATCTATCCCGTGGAAGCGGAGCGTAAACGGGCGTTGTTGACTCATTTGATTCGTACGCTGCCCATTCCTCAGGCCATCGTGTTCACGCGTACCAAACATGGGGCCAATCGTTTATGTGCTCAACTGGAAAAAGAACAGATTCCTGCGGCAGCCATTCATAGCGACAAAACCCAGTCCCATCGTATGCGCAGTCTGGAACAGTTCAAGGCTGGTGAAGTCTCTATTCTGGTGGCCACGGACATTGCGGCACGGGGGTTGGATATCGACCAATTGCCCTTTGTGATCAACTTTGAACTTCCCCATGTGCCAGAGGATTATGTGCACCGCATTGGCCGGACCGGACGGGCCGGTAGTGAAGGTTGTGCCATTTCTCTGGTCAGTCCGGAGGAAAGTCGTGAGCGGCAGGCCATCGAATCCTTGATCAAGCAGACCATTCGCGAAGAAGTTTCCGTGAATTTTGAGGTTGTCGAACCTGTGCAGCGCCCTGAGGGACGGCGTCCTCCCCGGGAAGCCGAGGGTCGTTCACGAACTGATCGTCGTCCTGTTGCGCGTCAGTCGGAGGTAGAGGCAGTGGAGCAAGTCGTTCGAGAGCCCAAGGTGCCCCGTCCTGTCCCGGAAGTGCCGAGGTCGGTATATTCCCATCATCACTTCAGTCGTCCTCCTCTGGGTTCGTCCGGCATCAAGAAACATCGTGAAATCCCTGCGTTGTTGGGAGGTTTGCTGAAGAAGACGCCGTGAGTATGGAATTCTGTCGACACGAATCAAAAACCGGGGCATGGGTATTGACCTTGCACATCCAACCGGGTGCCAGTCGAACCGAAGTTGTTGGAAAGCATGGAGATGCCCTCAAAATCCGTTTGGCCGCCCCGCCGGTGGACGGACGGGCCAATCAGGTCCTTCTTCGTTTTCTGGCAGAGCAGTTTCAACTCTCTCTGGATGCCGTGGAATTGCGCAGCGGTTTGACTGGAAGGCACAAACGGGTGGCCTTATATGGCTTGGGAATGGTTGATCCAATGAAAATATTGTTATTTAATTCATAGTATTGCGTTATGAGTTTCATGTTTTTTGTTCGAACCCATCAAATTCCTTAGAGAACTGATTCATTCCATGGACAAGTCAGAAATCCCCAGTGCGTTGGAGATCGGTCAGGCTCTGCGTCAATGGTTGCCTGAATCGGCCATCCTGACGACGCCCGAATCCAAACGCCCCTATGAAACCGATGGGTTATCGGCCTATCGTCAGATGCCTTATGTGGTTGTGCTGCCTGCCACGGAAAAGGAAGTACAGGCTGTTCTGCGCTATTGCCATGTCCTGCGTATTCCGGTGGTTGCACGCGGGGCAGGGACAGGGCTTTCTGGGGGGGCCTTGCCCCACGAAAGCGGGGTATTACTTTCGTTGGCACGGCTCAAGAATATCCTGCAAGTCGACCCTTTGGCACGCACAGTGCGGGTTCAGCCCGGTGTACGGAATCTGGCCATCACCCAGGCAGTAGACGCCCATGGGCTGTTTTATGCGCCGGATCCTTCCTCCCAGATTGCTTGTAGTATCGGAGGTAATGTGGCCGAAAACTCGGGGGGGGTGCATTGCCTGAAATATGGTTTGACACTACATAATATTCTGCGTCTCCGGATTCTGACCATAACGGGGGAAGTGGTGGAAATCGGTTCGGAAGCCCCTGATAGTGCGGGGTTCGATTTTATGGCCTTGCTGACGGGAAGCGAGGGATTGCTGGCGATTGTTACAGAAGTGACTGTAAAAGTTATTCCTAAGCCAATGGTTTCAAAGGTCATAATGGCGTCTTTTGAGATGGTGGAAAAGGCCGGTGATGCGGTGGCATGCATGATTGCGGCGGGGATCATCCCGGCTGGACTGGAAATGATGGATTCCTTGGCTACTCGTGCGGCAGAGGATTTTGTCCATGCGGGCTATCCGGTGGAAGCCGCAGCCGTGCTGCTTTGTGAATCCGATGGGATGCCGGAAGTGGTGGAGGATGAACTGGCGCGCATGAAAACCATACTCGAGGAAAACGGAGCCACGGAAATCAGGGTTGCGCGGGATGAAGCGGAACGATTACGCTTCTGGGCCGGGCGCAAGGCCGCTTTTCCGGCAGTGGGACGATTGGCCCCAGATTACTACTGTATCGATGGAACCATTCCGCGTCGTCGTCTGGGCGAGGTACTGCGGCAGATCGCCGATTGGTCCCTGGAATACGGACTTGAAGTAGCTAATGTGTTTCATGCAGGGGACGGTAATCTACACCCTCTCATCCTGTATGATGCAGGGGTTCCCGGTGAATTTCATAAAACGGAAGAGTTGGCGGGACGAATTCTGGAACTCTGCGTGGAAGTCGGAGGAACCATCACGGGAGAGCATGGCGTGGGCGTGGAAAAAATCAATCAGATGTGTGTTCAGTTTGGACTGAATGAAATAACGGTGTTTCATGGGATCAAAGCGGCTTTCGATCCGGAGGGATTGCTGAATCCCGGAAAAGCGATTCCAACCTTGCAGCGGTGTGCTGAAGGGGGCCGAATGCATGTCCACCATAACCAGTTGCCTCATCCCGAACTCTCCCGGTTTTGATCATGCAGGGCGAGTTGGAACCCCTTTGCGCACAGGTTCGGCAGGCCTATGAAGCCAAACGCTCCCTGCGCATCCGTGGGGGTAGCAGCAAATCCTTTCTGGTATGCTCCGCAGCTCATGAGGTTTTAGATCTGCGTCTGTATACCGGGATCGTGGACTATGAACCGAGTGAACTGGTGGTTACGGCACGGGCCGGAACTCCTCTAATTACGCTGGAACGTCTGCTCGAGGAAAATGGCCAAATGCTGGCCTTCGAGCCGCCTCATCTCGGGCTGCAGGCCACGGTGGGCGGGATGGTGGCTGCAGGATTGTCGGGGCCGCGCCGCATGGCCCAGGGAGCTGTCAGAGATTTTGTGCTGGGCGTTCGTATGATCGATGGTCAGGGGCGAGATTTATCCTTTGGGGGGCGCGTCATCAAGAATGTGGCAGGTTTTGATGTTTCTCGACTGATGGTGGGGGCCTGGGGATCCTTGGGGGTATTGACCGAGGTTACTTTGAAGGTCACCCCCCTTACCCATGCCCAACTGACCCTGGAGTGGAGTCTTTCGGAGGCCCAAGCCCTCCAACGGATCAATGAATGGGCGGGACAGCCTTGGCCGATTACGGCATCCAGTTATTATCAAGGACGTTTGCGCGTGCGTCTGGAAGGTCCACGCAAGGCACTGGAGTCCAGCGCAGTCCATTTGGGAGGAAAGGAAGTTCTGGAGGGGAAGGGGTGGTGGATTGGTTTGCGTGAACAACAACTGGATTTTTTTATGACCCCCAAGCCCCTTTGGCGGATGGCTGTGCGAACGACCACAGGACCGCTGGGTTTGTCGGGTCAAACGCTGGTGGAATGGGGGGGGGGACTACGCTGGATTGCCTGCGATCATGGTCCCGCTCAGGTTCATGCCATGGCGCGGGAAGCCGGAGGGCATGCCCAGCAGTGGCACGGCGGTGATCCGGCTCGTCCTTTTCCAGAGCCTCCCTCAGGCGCACTGCTGGCCCTTCACCGCAACCTCAAGAAAGTCTTTGATCCGGCTGGAATTCTGAATCCGGGGCTCCCCGGTTTTCTGGAAGGTTAAGGCCATGGAAACACATCTTGACGAAAAAACCCGTGCATTACCGGCGGCAGTTTCCATAGAAGGGATTCTTCGTTCCTGTGTGCATTGTGGATTTTGCTTGGCTACCTGTCCGACCTATCAGATACTGGGGGATGAACGGGATAGTCCGCGGGGCCGAATCTACCTGATCAAGGCACTCATGGAAGGCAAGGCCGAGGGGAAGGAAACCCGCCTTCATCTCGACCGCTGTCTGACCTGTCGTTCTTGCGAGACCACCTGTCCCTCAGGAGTGGAGTATGCCCATTTGCTGGAAGAAGGACGTCAGTGGGTAGAAAAAACCGTGCCTCGCCCCTTGGGGCAACGGGTGGTTCGTACCTTGCTCAAGACCGTACTGCCCCAACCGGTACTTTTTCAAACCTTGTTGAATATGGGGCGCATGGTGCGTCCCCTGCTTCCCGAGCGTTGGCGTTCCGCCATTCCCCACCGCCAGGAAGCGGGCTGGATCCCTTCTGTCCGCCATGCCAGACGCATGGTGTTTTTGGCGGGTTGTGTCCAACCGGCTTTGACCCCGGCGACTCAGAGCGCGGCACAACGTTTGCTGGATAGATTGGGCATTTCAGGTGTGGTAGCGCCCAGTGCGGGATGTTGTGGGGCCCTGGCTCATCACCTGGGAGATGAAGAAAAAGCACTGCAGGCCATGCGTCGTAATATCGATGCCTGGTGGCCCTTCGTGGAACAAGGGGCAGAAGCCATTATCAGTACGGCTTCGGGTTGCGGGGTCGAAGTGCGCGAATATGGGCATGCCCTGCGCCATGACCCCGCGTATCGGGAACGGGCCCGTCGGGTGACCGAATTGGCCCAGGATATTTCTGAAGTACTGATCAGAGAGATCGGCGTAACCCTGGATGAACAACGATTGACATTGAAAAGCCTTGGCATCGATTCTGACCAGTCCAAGGGGCGCGTTGCTTTTCATGCCCCTTGTTCACTCCAGCATGGATTGCGCCTGCGTGGGGGTGTGGAACAGTTGTTACGGGCAGCGGGGGCAGAACTCACCGCCGTAGAAGATGGGCATCTTTGTTGTGGTTCCGCCGGCACTTATTCCATGCTCCAACCCGAGTTATCCGAGCAACTCAAGATAAACAAACTGGCGGCTCTCAAGGCTGGAAAACCGGAGGTCATTCTGAGCGCCAACATTGGGTGTCAGATGCATCTGGCCAAGGATGAGTCGATTCCCGTTCGGCATTGGGTAGAATGGCTGGATGATCTGATTCCTCGACGTGAAAGAAGGGCTTGATTCCAGCTCCTCTTGTCCCTATCTTGTGCCTATGGGATCCGTATAATAGATTCCGCTTCCAGGGAGATGACTCATGTTGGCACTGCGTCGTTCCAAAGACAGGGGATATGCCCACCAAGGCTGGTTGGAATCCTGGCATTCCTTTTCCTTTGCAGATTATCATGACCCGGCGCACATGCATTACAGTGTTCTGCGGGTCCTGAATGATGACCGGATTGCACCGAATAGTGGGTTTGGCACACACCCTCATCAGGACATGGAGATCCTTACCTACCTTCTCGAGGGCAGTCTGGAACACCGGGACAGTATGGGGAATGGATCGGTGATCCAAGCTGGAGAGGTACAGAGAATGAGCGCGGGCAGCGGCATCACCCACAGCGAATTCAACCCATCCGAATCTGATCCTGTCCATCTGTTGCAGATATGGATTTTGCCTGACCGGCGGGGACGAACCCCTGAATATGAACAGAAAAAATTTCTGCCGGAAGAACGGCGCGGACGGTTCTGTCTCATTGCTTCTCCAGATGGGCGTGACGGGTCTCTGACGATTCATCAGGACGTCCGGATTTATGCCTCGATATTGGGGGCGGATGACACTCTGGTATACGATTTTGATCCAGGGCGCAAAGGTTACCTGCAAGTGGCGGCTGGCGAATTGATCGTGGATGGACGTCCTTTGCGGGAAGGCGATGGATTACGCATCGCCCAGCGTGAACGAATTGCCATTGGGACTCCGGGACAAACGGAATTCCTGTTGTTCGATTTACCCTGATTCATGAATTATGCGGAATCTCTGAGTGAGGGGCGCCTGTTGCGGCGCTACCAGCGTTTTCTGGCGGATATCGAACTCGGTGATGGAGAAGTCATTACAGCACATGTACCTAATACAGGCAGTATGTTGGGATGCTTGGAGTTGGGGCAAGGCGCGCGCCTGAGCCGTGCCCGCGACACCACCCGTCGCTGTCCTTATACCCTTGAACAGATTCAGGTCGGTAAGGTTTGGGTCGGGGTGAACACACATCGGGCCAATGCATTGGTGGGGGAGGCATTGAAACGGGGCGCGATCGAAGAAGTATCGGGCTATGCCAGCCACCGCCCGGAGGTATCCTACGGTCAGCAACGTAGTCGGATCGATTGGTTGCTTGAGGATCAAAATTCTCCCGTTTGTTATCTCGAAGTCAAGAGCGTAACCACCAGTCTTGAACCGGGGATAGGATTGTTTCCCGATGCTGTCAGTCAGCGGGCTTTGAAGCATCTGGGGGAATTGCGGGACTGTGTGGTGCAAGAGGGCGCGCGGAGTGTGTTGCTGTTCTGTGTTCAACGCGCGGATGTTCACGTAGTACATCCTGCGGATGCCATAGATCCTGCCTATGGCCGGTTGCTGCGCGAGGTGATGCGTGAAGGGGTGGAAGTGTTGGCTTACGGGGTTGAACCTACCCGAACCGGCCTCCTTTGGGGGCCGAGGATAGGCGTTCATTGCCCTTGATTCTCCAGGGAATGGTCCTTACTCATCGAGTGTGCAGCGATACTTTTGTCCATGAAACTGAACTTCCATCATTTGAGAGCATTTGCAGAAGTTGCCCGTACCGGTAGTTTTACAGGTGCGGCAGAATATCTGCACCTCACCCAGCCCGCCATTTCCAAGGCAGTCAGCGGTCTCGAAGAGATCCTGGGCATCGCACTGCTGGAACGAACCTCCCGTCAGGTCAAGTTGACGCAAGCGGGTGTATCTTTGTTCTCTCACGCCCGTTCCATTTTTGCCCTAGAGCAGGCAGCATTGCAGGATATCGAAGAACGGCGCGGATTACGCAAGGGTTGTTTGCATATCGGCGCCAGCACGACCATTGCTACCTATTGGCTGGGACGGGATCTGGCTCTTTTTCTGGAACGCCATCCCCAGATCGACATTCGGGTGAGTAGCGGGAACACGGAAACCATGGTACATCAGGTACTGGAAGGCTTGGTGGAGGTGGCGCTGGTGGAAGGGCCGGTGGATGAGGATCGTCTGAATTGCAGATTATGGCACAATGAGCCCCTGCTTCTGGTGACGAAACCGGGAGTGAAACGGGAACATCTGGGGCAATGCCGTTGGATTCTTCGAGAAGAAGGATCCGGCACGGCACGGGTAGTGGCGGAAACCCTGGCGCATCTGGGAATTGTCCCTGCGCGACAGATTATCGTGCAAAGCAACCAGGCGGCCGTTCAGATGGTTGTCGCAGGCGTGGGAGTTGCCATCGTTCCTGCGATCATGGCGGCCCACCATCTCGAGCAGGGAGAGTTGGCCTACATTCCCTGGTCGCAGGGAGACCTGCAACGTCCTCTCAGCCAGATCTCCCTGAAAGGACGACCAGCCAGTCCGGCACGCGCGGCCTTTGAATCTTTCCTCGGTGAAACTCTAACTCTACCAAATCCCGCTTCCTGAGGTGATTTGGTAGAGTATCATTCGGGACGTTTACGAAAAGGAGAAAGCGCCATGCAAGCGGACAAGGAACTGGATGTCAGGGGAATGAGTTGCCCCCTGCCGATCTTGAAAACAAAAAAATCCTTGGCGGATATGGTGTCGGGTCAGGTGCTCAGAATCATTTCCACTGATGTCGGTTCGATGGGAGATATACAGGCTTTTTCCAAGCAGACGGGTCACGAGTTGATCTCTGCGGCACAAGAGGGAAGTGAGTACACCTTTTTTCTCAGAAAGAAGTGAGCCCGACTCCCTTCGAGGGACACGCCTTGGGTTGAATTTTTGGTACCATGAGTCATGGAACATCCCTTTACGAAGTTTATACGGCTGCTGGGCAAAGGACAGCGCGGTGCCCGCAGTTTGACCGAAACAGAAGCCGAGGAAGCCCTCGAACTGATTCTGGCGGGAGCGGTGCGTCCGGAACAGATTGGGGCATTTCTATCTCTGGTTCGCCTCAAGGAGGAAACGGCAGAAGAAGTGGCCGGTATGGTCCGGGCATTGCGACATTCCCTCCCTTTGGGGCCCAAGGTACTGGTGGATCTGGACTGGGCCAGTTATGCTGGGAAACGACGTCAATTGCCTTGGTATGTACTGTCAGCGTTGCTTCTGGCCGAACGTGGCATTCGGGTACTGATGCATGGTCTGGAGCAGGTGGAGGCCGAACGCCGTTCCGTTTCTGATGCGTTGAAAGCCTTGGGAATCCCCAGGGCATACTCGCTGGACGAGGCGGCGGACTCCATGGTGAAGACCTGTTTTGCCTTTATCTCCGTGGCAAATTTTGCACCCCAGATCATGAAGTTGCTAGAGTTGAAGCAGGTGCTGGGGTTACGTTCGCCCATTCATACGGTGGCACGAATGAGTAACCCGTTGAATGCGCCTGTATCTCTGGTGGGAATTTTTCATCCGGGCTATGACAGGATTCACCAGCAGGCAGCCCGATTGCTGGGAGATCCCTGCATGTTTGTCTTCAAGGGGGAAGGGGGGGAGGCTGAAATCAATCCGGATGGCGCGACCCAACTTTATTGGTCTAGACAGGGCGTAGCGCAGCAGGAACTCTGGCCAGCCTGTTTCGAGAAACGGCATCTGCGGGATGATTCCATGGATTGCGCCCGTTTGTACCGTGTGTGGGCGGGCAGCGAGGAGAGTGACTATGGGGAGGCTGCGGTGGTGGAGACGGCAGCAGTTGCTCTATTCGCCATGGAACGAGCGACCTCTGTTGAAGAAGCACGGGCACTGGCCGGAGAATGGTGGAAAGGGCGCGATCGTCAGCGTTTTACCGGGCCGCGTCAGGATTTCATCCCCCTGGGAAAGGTATTTTTGGTGGGAGCCGGCCCAGGAGACCCGGACTTGCTCACCGTCAAGGCATTGCGTCTCATGAATCAAGCGGATATCGTGGTATATGACAATCTGGTATCACCGGGGGTCATGGCTTTACTTCCTCCGGGGGCGACGTGCCTCTATGTGGGTAAGCAACGGGGTCACCATGCCGTACCGCAGGAAAGCATCAATGAACTTCTGGTGCGTTTGGCGCTGGAAGGTAAAAGGGTGCTTAGACTCAAGGGGGGAGATCCTTTCATCTTTGGACGAGGGGGAGAGGAAATCGAGACCCTCGCCGCCCACGGAATTTCCTTCGAGGTGGTTCCTGGCATCACCGCAGCTTCTGGCATTGCGGCCTATGCTGGAATCCCCCTGACGCATCGGGACCATGCCCAATCCTGTATCTTTGTGACGGGCCATCTCAAGGATGGAACCATGGATCTGGATTGGGTAAATCTGGCGCGTCCTCAGCAAACTCTGGTGGTGTATATGGGTTTGCATGGTCTGGAAATTTTATGTCGGGAACTGATCAGTCATGGTCTTTCCCCGACGACCCCGGCCGCGATCATTCAGCAGGGAACCACACGGCATCAGCGAGTCATGACGGGCACGCTGGAAACCTTGCCGGCGCAAGTACGGACCGAACCCCTGCAGGCACCCACCCTGATCATTGTGGGCGGAGTGGTGAGTTTGCATCGTACCCTTCACTGGTTCAATCAGGAGACATCAAGCCCGTCAGGCCTGTGAATTCCGGAAGGTTCTTTCAATCCTGTCCGGTTCCGAGCGGTTTGCAGAATTGGGTTTGTAATGCTTTGATGATGGCAATGGACTCTGGGCTGATCACCCGGTAGAAAATGTGCTTACCATCTCGTCGGGTGGCCACCAGACCCTCTTCTCGCAAAATTCCCAGTTGCTGTGACAAGGTGGGCTGATGGATGTCCAGAGCAGACTCCAATTCGCTGACACAAGACTCACCCTCTGCCAAACGGCAAAGAAGGACGAGACGATCCGGGCTGGCCAACACTTTAAGAAA
>LR025233.1_pt5 | contig 11777 bp, 12 predicted proteins | sample 2322641 | NCBI scaffold set LR025218.1
AAAAGCGGGAACCCATCTTCCTCTGGACCCTGGTTTTTCCGTGGAGGGAGCCTGGCCCTTGCTGGATCTGGGAGCTTGGCAGCGTTATCTGGACCGTTGGAGCCAGAAAGCGGGGGCGGCTCCGATCAGCGAGAGCAAAGTGGGTCATGTCAATGTGACGTTTGGGACCGTGTCCTGGGCCGGACGACTCTGGCCGGACGTGGGCATCGACGCACGGGTCGAAGGAAAACAGTGGCTGATCCGGACCCGGGGGCGTAGTATAGCCGGGGATTTGATCAGGGTGCAGGGGGAACCGGGACGTTTGGAGGGACATTTGGTCCATCTCGTCATTCCAGCGAGTTCTCATCCTGATGCCCCCGCCGGGGCAGAAAATCATACTCCGGCGCTGGCCGCACAGATGCCCACCATGGACCTGCAGGTGGAGCATCTGACCCTGCCGGGAGGTTTGGAGGGGCATGCCCATCTGGTGGGCACTCAGGAGGGCGCAGGGGTCTGGCATCTGCAGACCCTGACGCTGGTTTCTCAGGAAACCCAGATACAGATGGAGGGGGTCTGGCAAGATCAGCCCAAGCCGCAAAACCACTACCAATGGGACGTCAAAACAGAGGATTTGGGAAATTTTCTGACCGGATTGGGGTATCCCGGACTGGTGGCTCGTGGGAATGGTGAGGGACATGGGCATATCCAATGGCCCGGCGCGCTGGAAGACTTCAGTTTGACGGGGGTATCGGGGCATGCGTCCCTGAATCTCAAAGACGGGCAATTCTCCAAAGTGCAAACGGGGCCAAAGTGCAAACGGGGGGGCTGGGTCGTCTGATCAGTTTGTTCAGCCTGCAAACCTTGCCACGCCGAATCACCCTGGATTTCAACGATGTCTTTTCGGCGGGGTTTGCCTTTGATCATCTGACCGCAGACCTCGCTCTGGACCATTCCCGGCTGGATACGCGAGATTTCGAAATGGCCGGGCCCGCAGCCCACGTCAAGTTGTTTGGGAAGGTGGATCTGGCCAATGAAACCAGCGATCTGACTGCCCAGGTGGCTCCGTCGGTAGAGGACAGTGTGACTTTGGCTTCCACCGTGGTGGGGGGGCCGGTGGTGGGTGCGGCTTCCTGGGTGTTGCAAAAGATTCTGGGTAACCCCTTTGATCAGGCGTTAAGTTATGCCTACACGATTCAAGGACCTTGGGACGATCCTCGGATACAATCCGTGGGTCATCCTTAGAATGACATGTTTGTCCATAGGGAGAATGAATGATGAAGCGGATTCTTGAGGTGGCGGGAGAGTCCATCGATTCCGGGTTTGGCAAAGCGCGTCCCCTGCCGGGCAGTTTTCGGGTGGCGGCGTTACAGATGGCTTCGGGGCCCCATCTTGATGCCAACCTGTGTGAGGCAGAGCGGCTGATCAAGATGGCGGCCGACGCTGGGGCCTCTCTGGTGGCTTTGCCCGAGTTTTTTGCCTTGATGGGGATGCGGGATTCGGACAAAATCGCCATTGCAGAACCCTTTGGGCGGGGATCGGTCCAGGAATTTTTGGCGCGCAGCGCACGGCGCTTCGGAGTCTGGCTTGTGGGTGGAACGGTTCCGCTCAAGGGGCATGACGACCGGCGCATCCGGAACAGTTGTCTGGTTTACGATACAGAGGGTCATTGTGTGGCACGCTACGACAAGATCCATTTGTTTGAGTTTCAACGGGCTCAGGAACGTTATGACGAGGCGCAAACCATCGAGCCGGGCGACGAGGTGGTGACCTTTGAGTCTCCTTTTGGCAAGATCGGGTTATCGGTCTGCTACGATCTGCGTTTTCCGGAACTGTACCGCGCCATGGGTGAAGTGGACCTGATTTTCATTCCGTCGGCCTTCACGGAAACCACCGGACGGGCTCATTGGGAACCCCTGGTGCGGGCTCGTGCCATCGAGAATTTGGCCTACGTGGTGGCTCCGGCCCAGGGCGGCTACCATATGAACGGACGAGAAACCCATGGAGCCAGCATGATCGTCGATCCCTGGGGCGTGGTTCTGGATCAGTTGCCCCGGGGTTCGGGGGTGGTGATGGCAGGCGTCAATCCCGTCCATCAGGCGGATCTGCGCAGTCAGTTGCCTGCCTTGTCCCGACGCCGGATTCCTTGGGAAAAAGGATTGGTTTGATTTTATGGTGGCACCGCATTTCATCTCGTACAGGAATATTTAGGATTATGTCCATGGACCCCATTTCCATTGCTAAAGCAACTTTGCTGGCACCGTTCGCCCTTGAAGAAGAAGATTTGTCCCGTACCCTGGGTTCGATGCTGACCCACGACGTGGATTATGCCGATCTGTATTTTCAGTATTCCCGTTCTGAGGGCTGGAGTCTGGAGGAGGGCGCGGTCAAGTCGGGTTCCTTCCATATCGAGCAGGGGGTGGGCATTCGTGCCATCAGCGGAGAAAAGACCGCTTTTGCCTATTCCGATGACATTCACGGTGAAGCACTGCAACAGGCGGCTCGAGCCACGCGGGCCATCGGACGTTCCGGTCAGGAGGCAACCTGCCCCCTATTGCGGGCAAAAACACACCCGGCGGCACCCCTCTATGCCCCCCAGGATCCTTTGTCGACCTTGCCTGACGAAGCCAAGGTACGGCTTCTGGAGCGTTTGGAGGGGATGGCGCGCCGGATCGATCCCCGTGTTGTCCAGGTCATGGCTTCCCTGGCAGGGGAATACGAAGTGGTATTGGTGGCGCGCAGTGATGGGGGATTCCAGGCTGACGTTCGTCCTCTGGTGCGGGTTTCCCTGCAGGTGATCGCCGAGCAAGGGGGGGTGCGTGAACAGGGATCGGCGGGGGGAGGAGGGCGTTGTGGCTACGATTATTTCAGTGACACCCTTCTGGAAGGGTACGCCCATCAAGCCGTGCAGCAGGCTCTGCTCAATCTGGAAGCCCGCCCCGCGCCGGCGGGCACCATGACGGTGGTCCTGGGCTCGGGTTGGCCGGGAATTCTCCTGCATGAGGCCATTGGGCACGGATTGGAAGGGGATTTCAACCGCAAGGGAACCTCGGCATTCAGTGGGCGAATCGGTCAACGGGTGGCAGCGGCAGGGGTGACGGTGGTGGATGACGGGACCTTGCCGGGGCGACGGGGTTCCCTGCAGTGGGATGACGAAGGTCAGCCGGGACAATGTACCCCGTTGATCGAGGATGGGATATTGCGGGGGTATCTGCAAGATGGTTTGAATGCCCGGTTGATGAAGATGGCGCCCACCGGAAACGGACGACGGGAGTCTTTTGCCCATCTGCCTCTGCCGCGCATGACCAATACCTATATGCGCAATGGAAATCGTCCGCCCGAGGAGATCATTGCATCCATAGACCGGGGAATCTATGCGGTGAATTTTGGCGGTGGGCAAGTGGACATCACCAGTGGCAAATTTGTTTTTTCCATGTCCGAGGCCTGGTGGGTGGAAAACGGGAAATGCCTGTACCCGGTCAAGGGCGCAACCTTGATTGGAAATGGACCGGATGTGCTCACCCGGGTCTCCATGATTGGTCATGATCTGGCTCTGGATCCGGGGGTGGGGGTTTGTGGCAAAGAGGGACAGAGCGTTCCCGTGGGCGTTGGTCAACCGACCTTGCGCATTGATGGTCTGACGGTGGGTGGGACGATCTGACCCCCCCTTTGGTAGAATGTTGCTTTTGGCCAGTCGGGAATTCGGGAAATGAAGGATATTTTGCCAGAGAATGACGATGTAAGGGTTCAGGGCATCGAGGAATTGGTGACCCCGGATAAGGTGTTGCAGGAGACCCCCAGCACCACCGCTGCTGGCCAGCTGGTCTTCGATACCCGTCAGCAGATCCATTGCATTCTCCATGGGGTGGATGACCGCCTGCTGGTGATCGTGGGGCCCTGTTCAATTCATGATCCAAAGGCCGCACTGGAATATGCCCAGGGGTTGATCCCCCTGATTCAGCACTGGAAGCAGGAATTGCTCCTCGTGATGCGGGTGTATTTCGAGAAGCCGCGCACCACGGTGGGGTGGAAGGGGTTGATCAACGACCCCGCACTGGATGGCAGTTTCAAGATCAATGAAGGGTTGCGGGTGGCCCGTCGTCTGTTGTTGACCATCAATGAAATGGGGGTTCCCGCCGGAACTGAATTTCTGGATTTGATCACTCCGCAGTATCTGGCGGATTTGATCAGTTGGGGGGCCATCGGGGCGCGTACCACGGAAAGTCAGGTGCATCGTGAGCTGGCTTCGGGGTTGTCCTGTCCCGTGGGGTTCAAGAATGGAACCGATGGAAATCTGCGGATCGCAGTGGATGCCATTCGGGCGGCTCAGCAGCCCCATCATTTTCTGTCGGTGACCAAGGCGGGGCGTTCGGCCATTGTGGCGACGCGAGGAAACGAAGATTGTCACGTGATTCTGCGGGGCGGAAAATTGCCCAATTATCAGGCACACCATGTGGAGGAGGCTGCCAGCCAGTTGGCTCAGGAAGGGTTGAGCGCGCGTATCATGATCGATCTCAGTCATGCCAACAGCGCCAAAAACCCGGAAAATCAGGTACAAGTGGGGCACGATGTGGCGCTGCAGTTGCGTCAGGGCGAACAACGCATCATGGGGGTCATGATCGAGAGTCACTTGCGCGCAGGACGTCAGGATCTGATTCCGGGGAAACCGTTGACCTACGGTCAGAGTATTACCGATGGATGTTTGGCCATGCCACAAACCGCGCACATTCTGGAAGAACTGGGCATGGCCGTGCGGGCCCGGCGAGCCCGGGAAAACGAGGAGGAATGAACGATGGAAGATGAATTTCATGTTCATGGTGCCCATGAACACGAAGTGGAACATGCGGCCACCCATGGGCAGGGAGGAACGGTGGCGCTGGCCCAGCAGGTGGCAATTTTCACGGCGATTCTGGCGGCGATTGGTGCGGTGGTGAGTTATCTGGGCGGGAATACGCAGAATGAATCGCTCATGCACAAGAATGAAGCAGTACTCTACAAAGCCCATGCCAGTGACCAGTGGAGTTTCTATCAGGCCAAAAGTACCAAGGCGCATCTGATGACTTTGGCGTCCCAACTGGCCCCGGAAGACAAGCGGCAGGGTTATGCCCAGGATTTGAAGCGTTATGAGACGGAAAAGAAGGAGATCAAGGCACGGGCCGAGGCTTTTGAGGCACAATCTCGATACGAGAACGAGTTGGCCGACAAGTATTTTCATCCACACCATGCTCTGGCGCTGGCCATGACTTTCATACAAATTGCCATCGCCCTGGCCTCGGTGACTGCGCTGACGCAGCGGCGCTGGTTGCTCTGGCCCGCCGGTCTGGGCGCGTTGGTGGGCTGTGGGCTGGCAGTTTGGGCTTATCTCTAAGGACAGGTAATGAAAACGGTATTTCTGGAATTTGAACAACCCATTGGAGAATTGGAAGCCAAAATCGAGGAACTGCGTTTCATGCAGGAAGATTCGGCGGTGGATATCTCCCAGGAAATCGAACGGTTGCAAAAAAAGAGTCAGACCCTGACCAAGGATATCTATGCGGGCCTCAAGGCTTGGCAGGTGGCGCAGGTGGCCCGCCACAGTCAGCGCCCCTACACTCTGGATTACATTGAGGCGCTGTTTACGGGGTTCGAAGAGTTGCATGGCGACCGGAGTTTTTCCGATGATCCGGCCATCGTCTGTGGGGTGGCCCGTTTTGGTGAACGCCCTGTGGTAGTGATTGGTCATCAAAAGGGGCGCGATACCAAGGACCGCATCTACCGGAATTTTGGGCAGGCTCGCCCGGAGGGTTACCGGAAGGCACTGCGTTTGATGCGTCTGGCGGAGAAGTTCCACTTGCCGATTTTTACCTTTATCGATACGCCCGGCGCTTATCCGGGGATTGGTGCCGAGGAACGGGGGCAGTCGGAGGCCATTGGGCGTAATTTGCTGGAAATGGCGGCCCTGCAGACGCCGATCCTCTGTACGGTGATTGGGGAAGGAGGGTCGGGCGGTGCATTGGCGGTGGGGGTAGGGGATGCCACCCTGATGCTTCAGTACGGAATCTATTCGGTGATTTCTCCAGAGGGTTGTGCTGCCATCCTGTGGAAAACGCCGGAAAAAACCAGCGATGCAGCGGAAGCTCTGGGCATTACTTCCGCCCGTCTAAAATCGCTGGGTCTGGTGGATAAAGTGGTGGCAGAACCGCTGGGGGGGGCGCACCGGGATCCCGTGACCATGATGCAGAACCTGCGTCGTGCCCTGCAGGATACCTTGAAGTCCCTGGATGCCTTGACCCTGGATGAATTGTTGGCGCGACGTTATGATCGTCTCATGGGGTATGGAAAGTTCAAGGAAAACCACTGATTCCCTGTCCCAGCAGGTGTCCCGACAGTTGACCGGATTCCTGCAACCGGGGCACCGTTTGGTGGTGGCCCTGAGTGGCGGACTGGATTCGGTCGTGTTGCTGCATGTACTGCGCGGACTCCGGTCTGACCTGGACTTTCGTTTGAGTGCGGTGCACGTCAATCATCAACTTCAATCTGCCGCCAATGACTGGGCGGCGTTCTGTGCACGGTTATGCCGACAGTGGCAAATCCCCTGCGCGGAATTTGTCGTGACGGTGATCCGGCAGGGGGGGGAAAGCCTGGAGGCGGTGGCCCGTGCCCGGCGTTATGAAGTTCTTGCCCGTCAGGAGGCAGAGTGGGTGGCATTGGCCCATCACCAGGACGATCAGGCGGAAACCGTCTTGTTGCAGTTGCTGCGGGGTGCCGGACTGCCGGGGTTGCAGGCCATGCCCGCGCAGCGTTTGCTGGCCCCGGAGGGACCCTGTCTGGTGCGCCCTTTGTTGGGGGTTTCCCGCGCCGTCTTGCACCGTTACGCCGTGGCGCAGGATCTGGAATGGGTCGAGGACCCCTCCAATCGAGATCCCCGGCATGCGCGGAATTTTTTGCGCCAACGCGTGGGTCCCTTGCTGGATGAGGCTTTTCCGGCCTGGCGCGCCACGTTGAGTCGGAGTGCGCGCCATCTGGCACAGGCGCAGGCAGTCCTTGAGGACCTGTCCGCCCAGGATGGGCAGCAGGTTTCCGATGAGCAGGGTTTGAAGGTCGCGGCATTGCACTCCCTGACGGAGGCTCGTGCGATCCATCTCCTGCGCTGGTGGATTCGGCAACAGGGGGCACCGGCCTGCTCGGAACGGCGTTTACAGGAGATTTTGCGCCAGGGCAAGGCGCGACCCGATCACCACCCGGAAATTCATTGGGCCGGTTGGACCTTGGTGCGACGTCAAGGGTACTGGAGAATTTCGCCACCAGTAGGGCGGGATTCTTCCTGATTTCTCCGGGGGGACAGTCTGCGTTTTCTTCGGGCCCATGATAGAATGGAAAGGTTTTTACCCTATACTTTTTTGGAGCCCCGCATGTCCCTCGAGAGAACCCTGTCTATTTTGAAACCAGACGCCGTTGCCAAGAACGTGATCGGTGAGATTTATTCTCGCTTTGAAAAGGCCGGTCTCAAGGTGATTGCTGCCCGTATGGCCTGGCTGTCCCAAAGTGAAGCTGAAGGTTTTTATGCCGTCCACCGCGAACGTCCTTTTTTCAAGGATCTGGTTTCGTTCATGACTTCGGGACCGGTAATGATTCAGGTATTGGAAGGTGAGAATGCGGTCCTCACCCATCGGGATCTGATGGGTGCCACCGATCCCAAAAAAGCGGCTCCAGGCACGATTCGTGCGGATTTTGCTGAAAGCATCGATGCTAATGCCGTCCATGGTTCTGATGGTGCGGAGACTGCTGCGGTTGAAATCGCTTACTTTTTCCCGTCCTCCCAGATTCATTCCCGTTGATTTGATGAACGATGACCATCAACCTGTTGGGTTTGAATCGCACTGAACTCACCCAGTTTTTAACCGGATTGGGTGAGAAGCCTTTTCGTGCCCGGCAGGTGATGCGTTGGATTCATCAGGAAGGCGTGGCAGATTTTGGTCAGATGACCGATCTGTCCAAAACGGCCCGTCAACGTTTGGCAGAACATGCCCATGTGGACGTGCCTGCCTTGGTTTCCGAGCAAACTGCCGAGGATGGAACGCGCAAGTGGGTGCTCTCACTGGGACCCGGGAATGCCATTGAAACGGTTTTCATTCCCGAAGCCCGCCGTGGGACTCTGTGCATTTCCTCACAGGTGGGTTGTGCCCTGGAATGCTCTTTCTGTTCCACCGGGCGGCAAGGATTCAATCGCAACCTGACGACGGCCGAGATCATTGGGCAGGTGTGGTGGGCCAATCAGGCTCTGGGCGCCAATGAGTCGAACGAACGGGTCATCAGCAACGTGGTTCTGATGGGCATGGGTGAACCTTTGCTCAATTATGACGCGGTGGTGACGGCCCTGGATATTTTACTGGATGATTTTGGCTACGGTTTATCACGGCGCCGTGTGACCCTGTCCACCTCCGGCGTGATTCCGGCTCTGGATCGTTTGAGCGAACGAGTTCCCGTGGCGCTGGCGGTTTCCCTCCATGCTCCCACCGATGAATTGCGCGATCAACTGGTGCCGATCAACCGGAAATATCCTCTTGCCGCTTTGATGGCAGCTTGTGGACGCTATCTGAAGACAGCGCCCCGTGATTTTATTACCTTTGAATATGTGATGCTGGCGGGGGTCAACGATTCTGACCGGCAGGCACGGCAATTGATCGATTGTGTACGAGAGGTTCCCTGTAAATTTAATCTGATTCCCTTCAACCCCTTCCCGGGGTCCGGGTATCGACGCTCTGCGCCGGACAGAATCGCCCGTTTTAGAGATATCCTCATGGCATCGGGACTGATCGTGACGGTGCGCAGGACGCGCGGAGATGACATCGATGCTGCCTGTGGCCAATTGGCAGGGAAAGTGGTGGATCGCAGTCGGCGGCACGAGAAACGCGAGGAAGAACGGATATGAATGAGGAAACGGGCGAGCAATCCAGCGTAGGTCAACGTCTTATTGCATTGCGCGAGCAGAAGGGGCTCACGCTTCAGGACATGGTGCAACGACTGCGTTTTTCTCCGCACCAGTTGCAGTTGCTGGAAGCCGGCGACTATGACGCTTTACCCGATATCATGTTTGTGCGTGCTCTGGTGCGCACCTATGCCCGTCAGTTGGGCGAACCTCCTGAAGTCTTGCTGGCCCAGCTCGAGCGGGAACGACAGGATGCACGACCCCCCCATCTCACGCCGCTGTTTTCCCCCTCTGTTCCGCCCAAAAAGCACCGAACCTGGGGCCAGGAAATTTCGACTTTCTGGAAACAGGTGCCGCGCGCGTTCTCCATGGGCGTGTTGCTGATCATGGTCATCCTGGGGGTGGCCGGCATGGTGGGTTGGAAAACCGGCGTTTTTTCGGGAAAGAATCTTCTGGAAGTGGTGACCGTGGTGCATTCCTCTGCCCCTCGATCCTCGTTTTCCAATGCGCTTCCTCCCCTGGAATCCGCTCCGGTTCTGCCTGAACCGGCGCGCCCCCTTCCCGCCGGGAACGTCTCTGAAGAAAACAGGATGCCCCTGTTGTCCGACGCCCCACCCGTGTACCCTGCACCCCTTCAGGGATCGGTGACGGAGAAGCCATGAGCCGCGGCAGTATGCAGGGGGTCATCCCGCGTCGTCATTCCCGTCCGGTTCAGGTGGGGGGGCTATGGATCGGTGGGGATGCGCCTATCGTTGTGCAATCCATGACCAATACCGATACTGCGGATTTTGAGGCGACCCTTCACCAGATTCAGGCCCTGGCCCAGGCGGGTTCGGAATTGGTACGGGTGACTGTGAATACGGCGGAAGCCGCCCGTCAGGTCCCTGAATTGCGCCAGGCCCTCGACCGGTCGGGGTATGACGTTCCTCTGGTGGGAGACTTCCACTTCAACGGACATAAATTGTTGAGCGAATTTCCCCACTGTGCCCGGGCACTGGCTAAATACCGCATCAATCCTGGCAATGTCGGGCAGGGCTCCCGACGCGACGAACAGTTTGCACGTTTGATCGAACTTGCGCGATCCTACGATAAACCAATTCGGATTGGCGTGAACTGGGGTAGCCTGGACCCTCAGGTCATGGCCCGTTGCATGGATGAAAACGCCCGTTTGGCGGAGCCCCATCCGGTTTCCTGGGTCATGCGTCAGGCGCTGGTGACTTCGGCGCTGGAAAGTGCTGCACAGGCGGTGGATTGGGGGTTGGCACCCGAGCGCATCACCCTGTCCTGCAAAGTGAGTGGAGTGCAGGATCTGATTGCCGTTTATCGGGATCTGGCCCGGCAGTGTGACTACCCGTTGCATCTCGGTTTGACGGAGGCCGGCCTGGGGAGCAAGGGGATCGTGGCGTCCACGGCAGCTATGGCCGTGCTGCTACAGGAAGGGATTGGGGATACCCTGAGGGTGTCATTGACGCCGGAGCCCGGCGGTGATCGTACCCTGGAAGTGCGGGTGGCCCAGGAAATTCTTCAGACTCAGGGATTACGCGCCTTTACGCCGCAGGTGATAGCCTGTCCCGGATGTGGGCGAACCACCAGCACCTATTTCCAGTCCCTGGCTCAACAAATCGAGGGTTACCTGCGCCGTCAAATGCCTCTTTGGCGACATCGATATCCTGGGGTGGAGCATCTGCAGGTGGCAGTGATGGGCTGTGTGGTCAATGGTCCCGGCGAAAGCAAGTTGGCCAATATTGGCATCAGTCTTCCCGGTTCGGGCGAGCGTCCGGTGGCCCCCGTCTACGTGGACGGAGAAAAGACCGTAACGCTCAAGGGCGAGCGGATTGCAGAAGAATTTCAAGCGCTGGTGGAAACTTATGTGGCCCGGCGTTACGGAGTGGGAACATGAAAGGTGAACAATTTCAGGCCGTCCGGGGGATGAACGATGTCATCCCCGGGGTGAGCGAGCAGTGGGCATTTCTCGAGGAAGAAATTCGTCAGTGGTTGCGTGCTTACGCTTATCGGGAAGTCCGGTTTCCTGTGGTGGAACCCACTGCTCTCTTCGTTCGTTCCATTGGGACGGCGACGGATATCGTGGAAAAAGAGATGTACAGTTTCGTGGATTCACTCAATGGGGAAGCCTTGACCTTGCGGCCCGAAGGAACGGCTTCCTGCGCCCGACTGGTCATACAACATCATCTGTTGTATGACGGACCTCAACGACTTTGGTACATGGGCCCCATGTTTCGCCATGAACGTCCCCAGAAAGGACGTTACCGGCAGTTTCATCAATGTGGCGTGGAAGCGATGGGCTTTGCCGGCCCCGAGGTGGATGCCGAACTGATCCTCATGACTGCCCGGTTATGGCAGCGTCTGGGGCTGAAAGAGGTTTTCCTGCATCTCAATACCATTGGTTCCAGCGCTACTCGGGCGCGTTATCGTACGCGTTTGCAAACCTATTTTTCGGCCCACACGGACCGCCTGGACGAGGACTCACGGCGTCGTCTCGGTACCAATCCCTTGCGTATTCTGGACAGCAAGAATCCGGCCATGACCGACCTGATCGAGAATGCTCCCCGTCTCATGGACGATCTGGACGAGGAATCCCGTATTCATTTCGAGAAATTGCAAAGGTTGTTGCAGCAGAATGGCGTGGAATATCAAATCGATACGCGCTTGGTGCGCGGATTGGACTATTACAATGCCACGGTGTTTGAATGGATGACTCCCTTGCTGGGGGCACAGAGCACCATTTGCGGTGGGGGACGGTACGACGGACTGCTGGAGCAGTTGGGCGGGAAGCCCGCTCCGGCCTGTGGTTTTGCCCTTGGAATGGAGCGGCTCCTGGCGTTGCTGGAACAGCACCCGCAATGGGCACAGCGGTTCGGGGCCCATCCTGAGG
>LR025530.1_pt2 | contig 11085 bp, 9 predicted proteins | sample 2322641 | NCBI scaffold set LR025218.1
CGGATTGTATGCTATTGGCGAAACGGCCTATACAGGTTTGCATGGTGCCAACCGTTTGGCCAGCAATTCACTGCTGGAATGCGTGGTGATGGCCCGTGAAGCCAGTTCAGCCATTCTTTCCCAGCCACCCTTCGCACCTTTGACCTTCATCCCGCCTTGGGACAGTAGCCAGGTCACCGACCCTGATGAGGAAGTGGTTATTTCTCATAATTGGGAAGAATTACGCCGTTTCATGTGGGATTACGTCGGAATCGTGCGTACAGACAAACGGTTAGAGCGGGCGGCGCATCGTTTGAAACTATTGCATGAGGAAATTCTGGAGTTCTATACTAATTTTCATGTCAGTCGAGACTTGCTCGAATTGCGCAATCTTGTGATGGTTTCCCAACTCATCGTCAACTCTGCACGCTTGCGCAAAGAAAGTCGAGGGCTTCACTACAGCCGGGATTATCCGCTGAGTTCCGCATCCTCTTGTCCCACTCTGCTCACTCCCTCCTGAATCTCCTTCAGGCAGCCCCCAAATGAGGTACCAGTCCTGCCGTCCGTAGTGCATCGGCTCGAGTAAAGTCCAGCATCCTCTCGATGGGCAAACGAGCGCGATCGACAAGACCAGGATCGATCGTAACTTCAGGCGTACCCGCAAACAGAATGGCGCGCAGATTTTCCAATCCATTCATGGCCATCCAGGGACAATGGGCGCAACTCTTGCAGGTAGCGCCCGACCCGGCGGTGGGAGCTTCGATAAAGGTTTTATCCGGATAGGTTTGACGCAATTTATGGAACATGCCATTGTCCGTGGCGACGATGAAGGTTTCCACCATCGGGGTGCCTGCAGCTTCCAGAATACCCCGCGTGGAACCGACATAGTCTGCCAGTGCCAAAACGGCCCGGGGCGATTCAGGATGGACCAATACCCTGGCCCAAGGCATTTTCATTTTCAAGTCCGCCAGTTCAGCGGCCTTGAACTCGTCGTGAACGATGCAGGAACCCTGCCAGGAAAGCAGATCAGCGCCCGTTTCCTGAGCCACATAGTCCCCGAGGTGACGGTCTGGTGCCCACAGAATTTTTTCCCCCTGTTCATGCAAGTGGCGAACCACGGCTACCGCACAGCCCGATGTTACCACCCAGTCGGCACGCGCCTTGACCGCAGCACTGGTATTGGAATAGACCACTACGGTACGGTCGGGATGGGCATCGCAAAATGCATGGAAGGCGTCGCTGGGACAGCCCAGATCGAGAGAACATTCGGCTTCACGTTCGGGCATCAGTATGGTTTTTTCGGGTGACAAAATCTTGGCTGTTTCTCCCATGAAACGTACCCCGGCCACCACCAGGGTCGTTGCTGAATGCTGCTTGCCAAACCGGGCCATTTCGAGAGAATCGGCTACCAGACCACCGGTTCCCTCGGCCAGATCCTGTAGATCGGGATGAACATAGTAATGGGCTACCAATACAGCATTCCGCTGTCCCAGAAGATCTTCCAGTTCCTCCAGCAAAACCCGCCGCCGTTCCTGGGAAGGCTCTTCTGGGACACGAGCCCAAGCCGTAGCAAGGCCTTGTGGGTTTTCATAATCTATTTGAATATTACAGGCTGACATCCTTAAACCTCATGGAAAAATCAATGGATTTGATGTCCTTGGTCAAAGTTCCGATGGAAATTCGATCCACCCCCAATTCTGCAATCTGGCGTACCGATTCCAAGTTCACTCCCCCGGACACTTCGACTCGCGCCCGTCCGGCAACCTGCATCACGGCCTGTCGTTGCATCTCGAGGGACATGTTATCCAGCATGACCATATTTGCTCCGGCGATGAGCGCTTCCTCCAATTGCTCCAGAGTTTCCACCTCTACCTGAATGAACTTATAGGTTCCCTTGATGCTCTGTGCCAAGGTAACCGCCTGAGTGATGGAACCCGTGGCAGCAATATGATTTTCCTTGATCAGGATGGCATCGTAAAGTCCCATTCGATGATTGGTCCCCCCCCCGATCCGCACGGCGTACTTTTCTGCCAGACGTAGCCCAGGAATGGTTTTTCTGGTATCGACGATCACCGCCCGTGTACCAGCCACGGTACGCACGAACTGGCGTGTTTGAGTAGCAACACCCGACAGTGTTTGCAGAAAATTCAGGGCAGCCCGTTCACCGGTCAGCAATGCCCGTGCCGGACCTTTCAACGTAGCCACTCTCTGTCCGGGAAATACTTCCGCGCCTTCGGCCACCTGCCACTCCACCTGCAGACGAGAGTCCAGTTGCCGAAAAACTTCATTCACCCAAGGTTGCCCGCACAGAACCGCACTTTCACGAACCAGGATCAGTGCTTCAGAAACCACGGGTTCCGGAATCAGGAATGCGGTCAGATCCCCTGCGCCCACATCTTCAGCCAGAGTTCTTTGCACCTGTTTTTCGAGGTGCAAGCGTTGCGCCATACCCTCCTGTTGCGTTTGATGGGGTTCCATCCATGCCCTTTCTTCCACCTCGCCTCCCTGATCAAATGTACAGTGAAAAACTGCTATTGTCCCAAGGACTGCAGGGGCTTGCAATATGAATCCAGAGAATTGGAGTAAAATGCGACTTTTATTAATTTGAGAAGGCCTGTCTGCTTGCCATTGCCTATGTTCCAAACCATGCTCAAGGCCAAACTGCACCGCGTCTCGGTGACCCAGTCAGAACTGGGTTATGAAGGGTCCTGCGCCATCGATGAAAATTTGCTGGAAGCGGCGGACATTCATGAATATCAGCAGATCGATATCTACAATGTCAATAATGGAGAACGCTTCACGACCTATGCCATTAGAGGTGCGCGCAACACTGGCATGATTTCCGTCAATGGCGCCGCTGCCCGAAAAGCTCAAGTGGGAGACATATTGATCATTGCCACCTATGCCAGTTATGCCCCGGAGGAATTGAAAAACTTCTCGCCACGCCTGGTTTATGTGGACGAACGTAACCAGGTCAAACGCATGGAACACGAGATTCCGCTACAAAAAGTTTGAAATCCAGAACACTCATTTTTGAAGTGCTGCGGTCAATTCAGGAACCAGTAGGTTCAGATCCCCCACCAATCCATAATCTGCCACAGCGAAGATGGGCGCATCCGGGTCCTTATTGATGGCCACAATAACCCGGGAAGTCTGCATGCCAGCCAGATGCTGGATGGCTCCTGAAATACCGATTGCAATATACAGGTCCGGAGCGACCACCTTGCCCGTCTGACCCACCTGAACGTCATTGGGGGCATAGCCCAGGTCCACGGCGGCTCGGGACGCCCCAAGCGCAGCGTTCAACTCCTCTGCCAAAGGCCCCAGCAAAGCCTCATAATGTTCTGCGCTACCCAGTCCGCGCCCACCGGACACTACGACTCGGGCATTCTCCAGGGAGGGACGACCTTCCTGCGCATGCGTGTGCACAGAAATCCGGGTGGACAACGGCATCGCTGCAGGACAAGGCAGATTTTCCACCGGTACCGGTTCAGTCCTTTCTCCCTCTACCCCCGGAAAAGCCGTGGTGCGCACCGTCATCAGTTTGAGGGATTCGGGGCAGCATACCGTTGCCCAGATGCTCCCGGCGTAAATCGGTCGGATAAAGGTATCGGAAGATTCCACGCCCACGACATCGCTGATCATGGCCACATCTTCCAATGCAGCCAAGCGGGGCATCCAGTTCTTGCCAATGGCCGTCGCGGCGGTCAGGATATGCGTATATTGACGCGCCAGAGGTCGCACCAGGGCGCAGAGCATTTCCGCCAGTCCCTCCGCAAGGGTCGCTCCTGATCCATTCAGAACCCGATGGATCCCCGGCAAATGTTGAGCCTCCACCAGGGCGGAAGTCGTATCTCCTCCCCAGATCAGCACATCCGTATCCCCTTTCAAGGCCTTGGCAGCCGCGAGTAGGGAACGAATGGAGGACTTCAAATGACCGTCAGGGCCCAACTCAGTGACCAGTAAAATTCGGTTTTCCATCGTTCAAATCACCTTGGCTTCATTTTTGAGACGCGCCAGCAACGTGGCCACGGAGTCCACCTTGATACCGGCAGGACGTTGGGGCGGTTCCTGGACCCGCAGAGTCTTCAAACGGGGTTCCACCGTTACCCCTAACTCCTCGGGGGTCAGGGTTTCGATAGGTTTCTTGCGGGCCTTCATGATATTGGGCAACGTGGCGTAGCGCGGTTCATTCAGGCGCAAGTCCGTCGTAATCACGGCAGGCAAAAGCAGACGCAGAGTTTCAGTACCTCCGTCGGTTTCCCGCACCACGTCTACCCTTCCCTCTCCCATCTGTATTTCAGCGGCATTGGTGGCCTGCCCCCAATTCAGCAGGGCAGCCAACATTTGTCCAGTCTGGTTTGCATCATCATCGATGGCCTGTTTACCACAGATCACCAAGGTTGGCATTTCACGCAGGACCACTGCTTGCAATAATTTAGCCACGGCCAGGGGTTGTAATTCCGTGGTCGAAGATACCCAGAGCGCTCGGTCAGCGCCCAGAGCAAGGGCTGTACGCAATCCCTCCTGAACCATTGCATCTCCACAGGAAAGAGCCACCACTTCTGTGGCCAGCCCTGCTTCCTTCAAGCGAATCGCCGCTTCCAGAGCAATCTCGTCAAAGGGATTGAGGGACATCTTGAGCCCGGCCAACGCCACACCGCTGCCGTCTGCCTTGGCTCGAGCCTTGATGTTGTAGTCCAGAACACGCTTCACAGGGACCAGTATTTTCATGGGGTTTCCTTGTACATGACAGGGCAGGATTCTATCATACCCGTTCGAACAGCCCGGCAATCCCCTGTCCCATACCCACACATAGGGTCACCAAACCGTAACGCCCGTTAGTGCGGCGTAAACCATGAATCAACGTAGTCGTGCGTATGGCGCCACTGGCCCCCAGGGGGTGACCAAGTGCAATCGCCCCCCCCAGGGGGTTGAGCCGAACTGGGTCGAAGGCCAGATTCTTCTGAACCGCCAATACCTGTGCCGCAAAAGCTTCGTTGAGCTCGATCCAGTCCAGTTGAGCAAGACTGATCCCATGCCGTGACAGCAGAGGGGGTACAGCCTTGACCGGGCCAATCCCCATGATCTCCGGCGGCACCCCTTTGACAGAAAAACCCAGGACCCGCGCCAGAGGGGTCAATCCATGATGGTGCACTGCTTCTTCGCTGGCCAGAATGAGGGCGGCGGCTCCGTCAGAAATCTGACTGCTGTTGCCGGCCGTGACGCTTCCCTTGACGTGGAAGGCTGGCTTGAGCCGAGCCAGAATCTCCAGACTGGTATCAGCACGAGGGCCCTCGTCTTGGTGCCAGGTTCTCTCCTGTGGTGTTGTCAGTCCTGTGTTCAGATCCAAAAAGTGCTGAAGTAGGGTGACAGGGGTGATTTCTGCTTCAAAAAACCCCTGGTGTTGTGCTTCCAGTGCACGTTGGTGCGATTCCAGAGCCACCGTATCCTGTTCCAAACGACTGATGTTCCACTGATGGGCCAGATTTTCCGCAGTCGCCCCCATTCCCCAAGCCAACGGCGTGTGAAAAGGCGTCTCAAAAATCAGGGGACTGGGCGCAGGATGCCGGCCCATCATGGGGATGCGGCTCATGGATTCTACGCCACCGGCAATCATGAGGTCTGCGCTGCCCAACTGAATGCGTTCTGCCGCCATCTGGATGGCAGACAATCCGGAGGCACAGAATCGATTGACCGTCATCGCTCCTGCGGAGAGAGGCAATCCCGCCAGAACTGCCGCACTGCGCGCAATGTTGAGCCCCTGTTCTCCTTCCGGCATGGCACACCCGATCACCACATCTTCAATCGCTTCCGGATCCAGCATGGGGACCTGTGCCAAGGCTCCCCGCAAGGCTGTAATGAGCAAGGTATCTGCCCGTACCTGGGCAAACTGTCCACGCCCCTTCCCTACAGGGGTACGGGTAGCCGCCACGATATACGCTGTTTTCATGTCACTCTCCTGACTAATTACGCACAGCCTTGCCGGTTTCCAGAAAAGACTGAATGCGTTCCCGACTTTTTTGGGTGGCCAGCAAGGGACCGAAATGCGTCCGTTCCAGGCCAAGCAGGTAGTCCACATTGACCAAGGTTCCCGCAGGCAATTCTCCACCGCAGGCGACCGTGGCCAAGATACGTCCGATCTCGAAATCATGCGCCGAAATTTGCCCTCCCTGTAGCGCATTGACCAACCCTGCAAGCATTTGGGCCCGTCCTTCCACTCCACCCACCGGAAAGAGTCGAGGCAAAGCAGGCGCATAACCGGACTCCGCCAATGCCAGAGCTTGTGTCAGGGCCACATGGAGCAATTCTTCACGGTGCGGAACGAGAACGTCACCGCTTTCGAGCCAGCCCCAGGAACGAGCTTCCTGAGCACTTTGGCTGACTGTGCAGCGCAGGATGCGCGTCAAATCCTCCTGCAGGTAGTCAGCCACCTGCAGGGGCGATTGGGCGGCCAAGGCGCGCAATCCTGCGCGCCGGGCGACTTCCGTCAGCCCCCCGGCACCGGGAAAGATCCCTACATTGACTTCCACCATGCCAAGATTGGTTTCTGTATAAGCGACCCGGCGGGTACAGTGCAGCGAGACTTCACACCCACCGCCCAGTGCATAGCCTTGCAAGGCTGCCACGGTGGGCACTGCACTGCAGCGCAAACGCTGAACCACGCGCTGGAACCGTTCCTGAGCCAGTGCCAACCCCGTCAAACCATGACGGGTATAGGTTTCGATGAACCCCTTGAGATCTCCGCCCGCTGAAAAGTGCGGGTCTGGACTCCACAGGACCAGGGCACGGTAATGCCCTTCAGCCTCGGTCAGCGCCTGATCCAGCGCTTCCAACGCAACTTCGCCCAGGATATTCATCTTGGTACGAAGGGTCAGAATCAAAATATCTTCATCCAGTGTCCAGAGTCGCGCGGCTTCGGATTCAGCCACCGTCCGTCCCGCGCTGGCTGCAGTACTCCCCCCCTCACCCAACAAGCGCAGGGGGAAGTGCTGACGTTTCAACCAGGGCGGGGAGAGACGGGGACTGAGGGTGGCACGAGCCGCTGACCAGGAGCCCTGTGGCGTATGAACGACCTGACGTTGTGGATCCATGGCCCAATCGGGCAGAGGGAGGTCCACCAAGGTTTTTCCTGCCCGTCGATCTTCCTCGATCCACGCCGCCACCTCTGACCAACCCGACAGTTGCCACTGTTCGAAGGGGCCGAGGGACCAACCAAAGCCCAGGCGCAGTGCCATATCCACCTCACGGGCTGAAGGCGCCATGTATGCCAGGTTCAGGGCGCAGTAGTGAAACAGATCGCGGTGAATGGCCCACAAAAACTGGGCCTGGGGGTGGGTGCTGGCACGCAGACAGGCCAGTCTTTGGGACAGCGAAACCTCCAGACAAGCCTTCACCCCTGCCTCCGCCTTGGCTCCGCTGGGCACATAGGAACGGGTCATGGGGTCCAGACGAAGAATCGTCTTGCCTTCCTTTCGGTAAAAACCAGCGCCAGTTTTGGCACCCAGCGCCCCTGCCGAGATGAGTCCCTCGAGGAGGGGGAAAGGGGCAAACAGGGCACGAAAAGGATCATCCGGTGCCTGGGTATAGGTTGTACTGATAACATGGGACAGAATGTCCAATCCAACCACATCGGCAGTGCGATAAGTGGCAGAACGGGGCCGTCCCAAAAGAGGCCCGGTCAAGTCATCCACCAGATCGCAGGACAAGCCAAAATTCTGAGCCTGATGAAAGGTAATTACTGTTGCAGCAACCCCAATACGGTTGGCTACAAAGTTCGGCGTATCCAGAGCATGGATAACGGTCTTGCCCAGACGGGTAGTAATGAAGGATTCCAGAACGGTAATACTGTCCCGATCCGTCCGTGTCGTGGGAATCAATTCCACCAATGCCATGTAACGGGGGGGGTTGAAAAAATGCATGCCACAGAAACGCGTTTGAAGATCTTCCGGCAAAGCGGCACTGAGTTCCTCCAAAGACAGACCGGAAGTATTGGACACCAACCAGCCCTGAGGAGCCAAGTGGGGTAAAATGCGCGCATAGAGTGCTTGTTTCCAGGCCAACTGTTCGCCGATAGCCTCGATTACCAGATCACAGGTGGAAAGTCGGGGCAAATGATCGTCATAATTGGCCACTTCGATCAAACCTGCCCGTTCGAGTTCGACCAGGGGAGGCGGGCTCATTTTTTTTAATCCATGAATGGCCTGCAGAACCCGTCCATTCGTGGGTCCTTTGTCGAGGGGCAAATCATAGAGTAAAACAGGAATGTCCAGGTTGACGAGGTGCGCTGCCAGTTGCGCCCCCATGACCCCGGCCCCCAATACGGCCACGCGCTGAATCTGAGCCATCTCTCCTCCCATGCAGATCTATTTGTTTCATTCTAACCGAATCTTTCTTTCAGACTGTATCCCTTGAGTTTAAAATTCGAAACATGAACATCATTCTCGATTTTGCCGAATGTTCAGGGCTGCGCATCCGGCGCGTATTTCGTGAACCCCGTCAATGTCTGATCGCCCGTTCGTTGGCGGAGGTGCGTCCCGTATTACGCCAGGTTGCCCAAGCGTGTCAGACAGGTGCCTATGCTGCAGGCTTCGTGGCCTATGAAGCTGCGGCCGCTTTCGATACAGCCGCCCTCACCCATTCTCCCCTGAACGATTTTCCTTTGGTCTGCTTTGGACTATACGACGCCCCTCTACCAGGATGGGAAGAAGAAAGCGCCTCCATCCCGGAGGCATCCAAAGGGCCTTGGCAACTCAGCCTGACGCAGGGAGCCTATACTCAGGCAGTGGATACCTTGCGTCAGGCCATTGCGCAGGGTGAAGCTTATCAGATGAACCTGACGTTACGCCTGGAGAGTACGTTCTCTGGCTCCTCCCTGCGGTTATACGAGCAACTGCGCCAAGTTCAGGATGCTGATTTCAGTGCCTGGCTGTCCTGGACCGGCGGTGCCCTTCTCTCCCTTTCACCGGAACTGTTCTTTGAAACCCATGGCAATCGTATCCTGACTCGTCCCATGAAAGGCACCGCATCCCCGGAAAACGCCTGGAACTTGGCCCAGTGCCCAAAAAATCGGGCCGAAAACATCATGATCGTCGATCTTCTGCGCAATGATCTGGCCCGCATCGCTCTGTCCGGATCAGTCGCCGTCACCGATCTCTGTCGGGTAGAAGCTTACCCCACCGTACATCAAATGACGTCCACGGTAACCGCCTCCTTAAAACCCGATACCGACCTCGAAGCGATTTTCTCTGCCCTTTTTCCCTGCGGATCCATCACCGGCGCCCCCAAATGGCAAGCCATGCGCTGGATCAAACAGTTGGAAAATGGTCCGCGCGGAGCCTATTGCGGGGCCATTGGCTGGATTCGCCCAGGCGGGGATGCGCAATTCAATGTGCCCATCCGTACCCTCTGGCACGACGTACCTCATGATCGCCTTCGCTGTGGCGTGGGCAGCGGTATCACGTGGGAGTCGCAGGCCCCCGCCGAATGGGCTGAAATTGCCACCAAAACCCGTTTTCTGGAAGGGTACGCATCCGTCGATCTGCTCGAAACCCTGCGTCTCGATCTGGGTCTCTGGGAACTCCCCCATTATCACTGCCGTCGTCTGCTCCACTCCGTTCAGGCACTGGGCTTTCCTGCTTTGACAGCGGAGCGTTTTACCGAGGCTCTGGATCGTTTTGCGCAACAGTACCCCACCGGATCTTATCGGGTACGCTTGCGTTACAACCGGCAGGGAAACTTTCATCTCGAAGGCTTTGCCCTGTCCCTTACTCTTCAGAAAACCCCTCAACCAGTCTGGCTATCTGCTCATCCCTTTCCCTTCGATCCCCAGACAATGAGGCATAAGACCACCGAGCGCAGCCTTTACGATGCGGTCTTCTCTTCTCAGCCCACCCGGTGCTTCGATGTGCTGTTATGGAACGAGCGGGGAGAATTGACGGAATTCACGCGCGGCAATCTGGTGCTTGAAAAAAAGGGTAAAAAACTGACCCCCCCACTGTCCTGCGGACTACTGGCCGGCACGCTCCGTCAGTTTCTCTGTGATCAGGGAGAACTCGAAGAACACATCCTGACTCGTGAGGATCTGGTTCAAGCCGATCGACTTTGGTTCATCAACAGCGTGCGCGGCTGGGTTCCAGTGGTTCTCAAGGTACCAGAGGAGTGATCGGCACATCTACATGCACGGGGGCGCTGTGCTGGAAATGGAGATCCAGGGGCACGGTCTGACCGGCCACCAGAGGATGATCCAGGTCCTCCAGCATCAAGTGGTGTCCTCCGGGTGCCAAGGTCACTTGACCATGAGCGGGGATCACCAGATGATATTCATGTTCCATGTGTGCCATGTCACCTTCCATTTCCATAGTTTGATGCAGCATGATGTGTCCAGCCACTGCACTGTCTGCGCCTTCCAGGGCATCTTCCCGATCACCCGGATTGACCAGGGTCAGATACACCACCCCTTCCTCCTGCCCAGGAGCCGTGGCGCGGGCCATCGGGTGCAGAATCTGGATGATAGGGGTATGCGCCGCCTGCACGGCAGATTCCGAAACGGGAGCAGACGTAGGACTGAGCAAAGGTTCAATCCCGGCCAGCAAAACAGATTCAGGCAATCCATGATCGTCATCGGCCGCCCAGGCATTCTGGCGCACGATTCCTTTCCGGTCCACCAGGATGGATAAAGGCATACGCCAAATCCTTCCAAATTCATCCACCTCAGCATGGTTCTTCAGAACCCACGGGAAGTGATAATTTTTCATCATGTCGCGAGCCATGGGCTGGTCCTCGCTACTGTCCATGTCGATGGCTATGATATCCAGACCTCGGGCATGATATTTCTGATACAACTTTTCCAGACGAGGCATCTCCTCCCGACAGGGAACACACCAGGAAGCCCAGAAGTGCAACAGGGTGACATGACCCCGCTCGCTTTGTGCCGTCACCCTTCCTCCGCCCTCCAGGTTCAAGGTATAGGCCGGTACGGGGGCGTTCATCTCGAGGGCCTGCACAAGAGGTGCAGAACCCAATAGAGAAGCGACAATGAACCAAAATATAGAACGCTGCATGCAAATTCTCCTTTTTTCAGAAAAGTACGATAAAACCCCAATA
>LR025359.1_pt1 | contig 10420 bp, 11 predicted proteins | sample 2322641 | NCBI scaffold set LR025218.1
CTAGCAACACGACGAGCAACGAGGAGAGGAAGGCAAGCCGCACGTTCATATCGGTCGCGCTTGGCCATCGCGCTCGCAAAACCATGCGGGGAGCGGCGCGCCTCGCTCCGAAACGTTCGCGAAGAGTATGAGTTGCGACTGTCGACAGCCAATCGAGCCGACGCTTCCTCCGCGCGGCACGTTATTTCTGCGGACCGAGATCGATCATCTACGCGTGAAAATCGAGCGCGCACTGCCGGAAGCAACGGTGGAGCGCTCGTGGTTGCGCGTCAGCGGAGACACCGATGCATTACGTGCGTACGTCGCGAGGCTTGCGGTGGCGATTACCTCGGTCGAATCGGAGCGCCTCCACGCGCTCGTCGTTGCCGACGACGAGCCGCTAACCGTCGACCGCGCCTTCGAGAGCATGCCGTTCGCCGTCTTGCAGCGACGGATCGAGTTCGACTGGCTCGGCACCGCAATCGCGAGCCGGGCGTTCACCACGCATTTTCAACCGATTTTCGAATCCTCGGACCCAACGCGAATTTTCGCGCGTGAGGCGCTGCTGCGATTAGCGAATTCCACCGCCCCGATCGGCCACCTCTTCAGCGTCGCCCAGGAGATTGGCTTGGCGCCGGCGCTCGATCGCGTCGCGCGCGAGAGCGCCATCGACACCTTTGCTGCGGCCGGGTTTTCAGGGAAGCTCTTCCTGAACTTTATTCCATCGTCGATCTACGATCCGGTAACCTGTTTAGCGACCACCTTCGCCGCGTTGGAACGAAACGGCATCCCCTTCAATCGCGTGGTGATGGAGGTCGTTGAAAGCGAACGCGTGGATGACGTACAACACCTTCTGCGCGTGCTCGATTTTTATCGCGAACGCGGGCTCGCCATCGCGCTCGACGACCTCGGCTCGGGTTTCTCCTCGCTGAACATGCTCGGTCTCCTTCGCCCGGATTACGTCAAACTCGATATTGCGTTGATCGCCGGGATCCACCTCGACCCGTTCAAAGCGACGCTCGCACAACGCCTCATCGAGCTTGCGAAGGAGTTGAAACTCGCAGTGATCGCCGAGGGGATCGAACGCCCCGAGGAACTCGCCTGGGTTACGGCACAGGGCGTCGATTACGTGCAAGGATTCTATTTAGCGCGGCCGGCGGCGGCATAACGGAACGCTCCTCGCCCCAAAAGGGCGAAGAGCGTTCCGTGCATGGCGGAGAGGGAGAGATTCGAACTCTCGAGACGCTCATCACGTCTGCCCGCTTTCGAGGCGGGTGCCTTCAACCGCTCGACCACCTCTCCATATTGCGACGCGGGTGCGACGCCCGTACTACCGCGGCGCCTCGCGATTCCCTTCCCGACGCCCGCGAAAAAACGCGACCAACTGCTCGGAGCTCTCCGCTTCGAGCACCCCCGCACGCACCTCCGGGCGATGATTCGTCTTCGGCGAGCGGAGGATATCGAAGGCTCCACCATCGGCCCCTCCCTTGGGATCGGGCGCGCCGTAGACCACGCGGCCGATACGCGCAGCGATGAGCGCGCCGGCGCACATCACGCAGGGCTCCTTGGTGACGTAGAGCGTTGCATCGCTGAGGCGCCAACGCCCGAGCCGTCGCGAGGCTTCGGCGATCGCGAGCATCTCGGCATGCGCCGTCGCATCGTGCTGAGATTCCTTGCGATTCCAGCTCTCGACGACGAGTTCGCCGACGCAGAGAACCGCGCCGATCGGCACCTCGCCCTCTGCCTCGGCGCGTGAGGCGAGCTCGATCGCGCGGCGCATGAAGTCGATGTCGGTCACGGAGATTCTCGCGCCCGGAGGGATTCGAACCCCCGGCCTCTGCCTTCGGAGGGCAGCGCTCTATCCAGCTGAGCTACGGGCGCAGGATGCGTCGCGACTACCCGGCCTCCGGCGGTACGCCGGGGCTGGGAATGTGTTTGAAGAGGTCGAGCTTATGATCGACGAGGCCGCGATAGAATTTTCGCACGCAATCGGGGTGGCCGAAGAAATAGGTGCGCGCATAGGCAAGATCGTCCCCCGAGCTGTCGGGGACGTAGTGCGAGAGTTCGATCTCTTCCATCTGCGAACGGTCGACCGGATGCGGGCAAAAGTCGCAAGGAATCGTTGACATCGCTGAGCTCCCTTTTACACGAAGGCGCGGCCACCGCGAGGGCGGCCGCTCCCCGTTTCTCTGACTCGGGGGTGATTTGAACACCCGACCAAGGGCTTATGAGTCCCCTGCTCTACCGCTGAGCTACCGAGCCACGACCGGCATAAAACCGATGATACGACACCGTACTCTACCAGCCCCCCGCCCGAGGTTCAAGAGGGAAGGTCTGCGAAGGACGCCTCCATGCTGAAATTACGCTTACTCCTTTCGTTCTTGCTAACAGGCGCCATCATGCTTGTTGCGGCCGCGCCCGGCCGCGCCGATAGCGCCGCCGCCATTCTCGCCCAACACTTTGCCTACGTGGGATGGAGCGGGGGCGCACCGCCGTTTCACTCCCTCGTCACCGAGATCAAGATTTTCAATAAAAGCGGTAAATTGCAGTATGCCGGCCAGATTCGATATCTCGGTCTTGCCTATCGCGAAGACACCCGCTCGGTTCGGACGGGGCGCGAAAATTCAAAAGGGTTCACTGGTACTATCGCCTGGCAAACCGATTCCAACGGCTTTACAACGCCGCAATTGGGGGACTCTGCCAGACTAGCGATCGATCGTGACATTATATTCAGCGAAGCGTACTCTTCATTCCCGGCATCGGTTCGCCCCGCTCTACGCGTTGCGGGGGTGCGCTATCCGGTCATTCGGATATCGCCTCAACACCTTCCTTCGTTCGACCTTGCGTTTAACCCGGAAAACGGAGCACTCGTACAAGCTACGATCGCGCCCGACACAGACTTCACCGAGGTGCTTCAAGTTGATGCATACTCCGAGGTTCTTCCGGGAAAGCGAATGATATCGGCCTTCCATTTTCAATCCTACGGTTATCGGTACAAACTCTCAGAGTTTCAGCCGAACGTTTCGCTTCCTGTAGACGAGGTGGAACCGCCCTCACAAACCGCTACGTGGACGTACGCCAACCCTAATCCGTTTCCAATATCGATCACGCAACATCGTGTACTCGTGAAGGCAAGCGTTAACGGAGTACCCGGCACCTTTATTATCGATTCGGGTGCCGACGGAATTGTCTTTTCGCGAAAATTTGCGAAAGCGGCTCATTTGACAGATGTCGGGCACGCGACGGCGGAGGGCGTAGCAGGCGCTTCGCAAGAATCATTAGTTCGAGTAAAAAGCATCGATATCGGAGGAAACACGTTGTCGAACGTCAATGCGAGTTCGATGAACGGCAACGGGCTCGGCGCAGACGGATTGATCGGCTTTCCGCTATTTGCCGATGCCGTCACCACCATCGATTTCACAAACGGAACCCTGCAACTTCAAGATCCCAATCAAACTCATCCGAGCAAACTCGCAGGGATCCATGCGATCATCGACCTTTCCTCGGGGATACCTCAAGTCCCGATGAAAATTGATGGGCGTATCCCTGTCGATACATTTCTCGATACCGGCGATCCATACTTAGTGCTCATTCCCAAATCGTTGGTTTTTCAAGAGCATCTCACGATGCTCGTAGACAACACGCTCGGTGGTTATTTTAGTTCGCACGTCGCGGTAGGTGGAGTCGGAGGCAGATATCAAATCGGCCACTGTGGTCGGCTCGATTCGATCGCTTTCGGGCAGATCGTTTACCAAAATCCCAAGACCTGTGAGACGACATCATTCATCGGCTATCGAGCGCTCGTCGGGCTCGATTTTTTACGGCATTTCAAACGCATCATCTTCGACTATCCGCAGAGCCGGATGATCTTCGTACCCAAAGTCTGAACGCACGAAAACGAGGGCGAACGTTCTCACGTTCGCCCTCGTCGGTGATCTGCGGTCGGAGGGACTCGAACCCCCAACCTACAAGTTCGTAGCCTGTTGCTCTATCCAATTGAGCTACGACCGCACATCGTCGTTGAGACGACCGCCCATGATACGGGGCCGGCCATTCGCATTCCTGCTATGCGTGCAGAGCGCGGATTCGGAGAGAGAGGGATTCGAACCCTCGATACGACTTGACATCGTATAACGGTTTAGCAAACCGCCGCCTTCAGCCGCTCGGCCATCTCTCCATCGCGGCGCCGCCCAATATACCACGGAGGGTGAGCGGGCACCTACACTTTTTTACAGATCCGCTGGCGAAGGAGGCGCCTGGCCGCCCCCGAGAGGGCGCGAGGGTGGAGCTGAGGTTAGCGGAAGAGCCCGAGTACCGACTGAGCGTTATTATTCGACTGCGCGAGGACCGAGGTGCCGACCTGTACCAGGACCTGCAATTTCGTAAACTCCGTCGTCGCTTGCCCGACGTTGAGATCGCGAATCGAGGATTCCGAGGCTTGGAGATTGACGGCCGCGATATTGTCGTTATTTGCATCCTCGTTGAGACGCACGACGACCGCGCCGAGCAGCGCCTGTTGATTGAGAATCGTATTGAGCGCTTGATCGATTTGGCCGATCGCGTCTTCGGAGCCAATCGAGGGATTGTTCGCGGCCGAGAGTGCCAGGTTAATATTCGAGATTCGGAGCGTCTGCGTATTCGTCGCCTGAAGCCCGATTTGGATGGTATCACCCTCATTCGCACCCGATTGGAAGTTAAACGCGGGATTATTCGGGTTGGTCAACGCCGCGACGTTCTGGCCGATTTTCAGGTAGGCGCTCGTACCGACATCCAGAGACGAAATAGAGCCAATCGTAATCGAAGTGTTTTCAAAATCGGACGAGACTTGATTCGCGCCAAACAAAGTACTGTCGACCGAGACCGCTCCGGTCGCGCTGTTGACGAACGTTTCTTGGACGGCAATCGAGACGCCCGTATTAACGACTTGCAGTTCGATCGTACCGTCAACCGTTGCGTAACTTCCTAATGCATTATACGCCACCGAGGTACCGATGGTCGTATTGAAGTTCGCATTCGCGGCTGTGACGGATGCAATAAGAAAGCTGCTGTTTACTCCAACGTTTACACCATTGTTTACCCCTATGCCGAGGCCGTTAGGGGTAGTGCCCGTCCCGTTCACGGTGAAATTGCTAAATGTTAAGGGCGACGTACCGGAATTGGTTAGATCCATACGAAGCGTGCCCGTCGCGTCGGTCTCAGTGGGGCGTAAATAGGGTGAGGAGCCGGAGGGCGCACTCGTGGGAAAAACCGGCCCGACAACCAGGTCCTTGGACTGGTAAGCAACGCTGGCACCTGAAGAATTGGTTACCGTCCAGCCTATCGTTACAATAGTAAATGGCGCTAATCCGCCGATTGTGAAAGCGGGCGAGGTTGCTCCCGCCGCTAGGGTATAGCTATTGCTGCTGGAACTACCACTCGCGTTTGCGAGCGCGGCGTTAGCCGTGATCGTTGCCGTTGCATTCTGCTGAGGCTGGAAACCGGCATGGCTGCCGTCGAGCAACGGTTGCCCGTTGAAGTTGACGCTCTGCGAGATGCTGTTCACCTCGAGCAGTAGCTGGCTCACTTCAGCCTGAAGGTTGAGGCGATCCTGGTTGCTGTTAAGGCTCGACGAAGCCTCGACCGCGAGGCTACGAATGCGCTGCAGAATATCGGTCGTCGTCGAAAGCGCACCGAGCGCGACTTGCGCCGCGTTGTTCGCGTTCTGGACGTTCTGAACGGCGGTGTTGAAGCCATCGACCTGCGTTTGCAGGTTCGTTGCGATAGCGAGACCGGAGGGATCGTCCGCCGCGGAGTTGATGCGCAAACCAGAAGAGAGCTGAGTAACCATGTTCTTCAGCGCGCTCTGATTATTGTTCAGGTTAAACTGAACGCTATTGGCCAACAGGTTGTTGGCGATACTCAGTCCCTGAGCCATCATTCCTCCATGAAGTTTCGAACCCGGCACGAACGCCCTGAACCTCCGGCCCCCATCCTGGAAACCGCGCCCGCCCTATCGGCAGGAAGCCACTCCTCCTTTACGTTTTTGGAGGCCCTAGCACCTTTTTTAGTCGCGCGGCGCGCTCGGTTCCTCCAACGGCGGCTCCTCGACGAACTCGGCTTCAATGGGCGGCGCCGCCGTCGGCCCCGCGGTGGTCGGTGCGCCCCGGCGCGGGCGCAACGCGTAGAGCAGCGCGTCGATGCCGAGGGGGCGGCCGAGCGGCAGCAAAAGGCAGAGCGCGCTCAGGACGATGGCGATGCCGTCAATTCCGGTCCAATCGGCGAGCGAACTCATCCCCCCCTTGGAGGCGAGATAATTCAGCCCTAGCACGATGCCGACACCCCCGGCGAAGCGGGTGAAGATCCCCAGGACCAGCGCACAGCCAACCAGCACCTCGCCGGAGCGGACGAGTTCGGCGAAGATGCGTTCGTGCGGCAGCACGAAGCCGACGAGAAAATCGTGGTAGGGACCGGCGGTATGCGCGACGGCCTGTGCAAGGTAGGTCGCCATCAGCCCGGTCGGCGGCATAAAAGTCGCCGGATGGGTAAACTTTTCGATTCCGTATGCGAGCCAAAAGAGCCCAGCATAGAGGCGCAGCGCAGTGAGGACGACCGCATACTGTCGATTACTGGGTAGCACTGCGGCGCCCGCTACTCGTGTGCGCTCTCTTCGCCTTCTTCGGACTCCTCGGCGAAGAGCAGAAACTCGTCGAGAATCTCCTGCGCGAGGTCGTCATCGTCGAGTAAGTTTCCGACGCTGTCGGTCACGATGAACTCAGCCTCTTCGTCGCCTTCGCCCTCATCGCTACCGTGCACGAGAACCGCGTAGGTCTCGCCGCTCTCCTCATCGGCGAGCGTGCCGACCACCTCGAACTCGAGGGATCGCCCGTCGTCGGTCTCGATCGTTAACAGTTCTTTGAGTTCCAGGGGCTTACTCGGGGCGGGACTGGTATGGTCGGACATAACCTCTCCTATCGTTCGTAGCGGGCGATGTTCGCCATCTGTTCGGCGAGCGTTCTAGCGAAGACGTGACTGCCGTTCCCCTTCGCGACGTAGTACAAAAAATCAGTCTTTGCGGGGTGAAAAGCGGCCTCGATCGAGGCACGACCGGGGTTGGCGATCGGCCCGGGCGGCAGCCCTGCGTGCAGGTAGGTATTATATGGCGACGGGACGCGGAGATCGGCGTACGAGAGCGTACTGCGATGATGCGGGAGCGCATACTCCACCGTCGCATCGATCTGTAGCGGCATCCCCAGTCGTAAGCGATTGTAAATAACGCTCGCAATCAGCGGCCGGTCCCGGTCGATCTTCGCTTCGCGTTCGATCATCGAAGCGATGGTAATCGCTCCTACGAGCGAAACGTGCAAGGCACGAGCCCGTCGGCGTGCGTGCGCGGGGAGTTCCTGGCGAAAACGCGCGAGCATCTGCGATTCGATCTGCGCCGGCATCGCGCCGATTGGGACGAGATAGGTGTCGGGGAAGAGAAAGCCTTCGAGCCCGGTGATGCGCTCGCCGTCGACGGTCGCCGAATCGTGTCTGAAAGCATATTCGAGCGCGCGCTCGTCGCCGAGGCCGTGGCGCGCGAGGCGGCGAGCGATATCACGATCGGTAAACCCTTCGGGAATCGTGACCCAGATTGAATTGCGCCCTCCGGCAAGCAATCGGTCGAGGAGATCGACGGTGCTCGAGTGCGCCCGAAAGCGATAGCGCCCGGCCTGCACCTTCGCGCTCGCACCGCGGATGCGAGCGAGCGCTCGGAGAAGCCACGGATGGCGCGTGACCCCATCGGCGGTAAGTGAAGCGACGATCGCATCGAAATCGCTGCCGGGGGCGACGACGATCTCGGTTTTGTGGAGCGGCAGCGCGCGATCCCAAAGCAGGCCGTAGGCAGCGTATGCGACGAGACACGAGAGGGCAATCGCCACGAGCGAGAACGGGATGGAGCGGAGGCGCATATTACGAAGAACGCTCCCGTTCGCGCCGCCGTCGCGCTTGGTAGCTCTCGAGAATGAGCACGGCGGCAAAGGCGTCGACACTCCGTTTGCGTCGTTCGCGCGAGAGGTCGGCTGCGAGTAGCGCTTTGTTCGCCTGCGCGCTGGTCATGCGCTCGTCGATGCGATGGATCGCCACCGGGATCGCGCTCTGTAACTGCGCGACGAAGGCATCGATCTTCTCCGCAGCGAGCTTTCGCGTGCCGTCGAGGGCGAGCGGATCGCCGACGACGAGATCGCGTACGCCGTGCTCTTCCACCAACGCTCGAATACGTGCGATATCGGCTCGGAGGTTCGTGCGCTCGATCGTCGGCAGCGGAAACGCGAAGGTTTCAGAGGGGTCGCCGAGTGCGACGCCGATCCGCTTGCTGCCGACGTCGAGTGCGAGTGCGCTCATACCGGTCCGTACGCGTAGCCGGGCAACGCGCTGACGCGCAGCGGGCGCGCGCAATAGTGTGCGATCAGTGCCTCGATCGCCGCCGCCGCCTGCGGGCGCGCCTCGACCGCCGCGCCCGCTCCACGTTCGCGCCCCAGGGCCGCAAAATTCGCACGGTCCTCCGGATCGAGCGCGATCTCTTCGCGATGCGGTCGGCGACATTTTGCATCGAGGATCCCACCCTCACTCGCATCGAGCCAGCTCCGATCCTCGAGCATATCGCTGCAAAGACAGCAACGTTCGGCGGGCGGCATCGAGCCGAGTAAATCGAGCAGACGGAGGGAGTAGCGTGCGATGAATCGATGTGGGCGTTCGCTCTTTGCAACCGCTTCGAGCGTCGAATCGAGGAGATCGAAGATCTCCGGCACCGGCTCTCCCGGCTCGCACAAGACGTCGACCCGCTCCAACGCGAGCGAAGCGACGGCGAAGCGCTCGGGTTCGACGAGCGCGGTCCACCGCTGCGAACGCTCCTCGGCGGAGACGATGACGTCGAGCGAACGGCCGCGGTGCAGCATCATCTCGACCCGACCTGCGATCTCTAAGCGCCCGCCAATGCGGCTCTTCGGACGGCGCGCACCCTTTGCAACGGCGTCGAGCTTTCCGAACTCGCGGGTGAGCATCCGAACGATGCGATCGGCCTCGCCGAGCGGCCGCGCGCCGAGGACCACCGCTAGCGCGCGATAGCTGCGCTCCTCACCGCTCACGGCAACGATTCGGCGTCGAACGCATCGGGGAGCAACTCGCGCAACGGACGCGTCGTCGGTTGCCCGCTACGAAGCGTCACCACCTCGATATCGAGCCCGAATTCTGCAATGAATTGCCGGCAGGCGCCGCACGGTGAAAGATCGAGCTCCTTCGGGCCGACGACGGCGATGGCGAGGTAACGCCGCGCTCCCTGAGCGACCGCGCGAACCACCGCGGCACGTTCGGCGCAGAGCGAGAGCCCGTAGCTCGCATTCTCGACATTCGCTGCGGTCACGATCTCCCCCGAATCGAGCAGCAGGGCCGCGCCGACCGGAAAGGCAGAGTACGGAGCATACGCGTGTTCGCGTGCGTGGGCCGCCCGTGCGACGAGTTCGGCGATGCGCTCAGACGAGAGCATCGTCCGTGCGCTCCGATTCGGTTCTCCCGTTGTAAAAGACGCGGACAGCGAGAATACGCCGACGCCGTAGACGGTCGACGCGCAGGCGCGTCTCGGGATCGGCAACGACCTCTTCGCCCTCACCGGGAAGGCGGCCAAAGAGCCCGACCGTATACCCACCGATCGTTTCGAACTCTTCGGTGGGGAGATCGGTGCCGAGTTTGGCGTTGACGTCTTCGATATTGGTCGCCGCCTCCACAATCGCTTCGCCCTCACCGACGACGTGAATCGGTTCCTGTTCGTCCTCGTCGTGCTCGTCGCGAATCTCGCCGACGATCTCTTCGAGCAAATCTTCCATCGTTACGATGCCCGCGGTGCCGCCATATTCGTCGACGACGATCGCCATCGAAAACTTATCGCGTTGCATCTCGCGCAACAATTCCGCGATCTTCTTGGTCTCCGGAACGTGGACCGCCGGGCGCATAAAAACGCGCAGCGATTGTTGGGCGAGCGTACCGTTTGCCAAGGCGACCAATAATTCACGATCGTGCACGACGCCGACGATATCGTCGCGCGACTCTTCGAAGACCGGAAGTTTGGAATAGCCTTCGGCGATGACGACGTCGAGCGCGCGACGCGACGATTCTTCAACGGAAATCGCGATCATCGATGGGCGAGGTGTCATCACCTCGCGCACGATCGTATCCCCAAATTCGATGACCGAATGAATCATCTCGCGCTCTTCTTCTTCGATGACGCGTTGCTCAGCGCCGACGTCGACGAGCGTGCGGATATCCTCCTCGGTAACGAAGAGCGAGGTTCGACGATCGACGCCGAAGGGGCGAAGCATAAAGACGGTGATCCAGAGCATCAGCCGCACGAACGGCGAGAGCAGCCACGCAACGGCGCGCATCGGCATCGCTAGCCGCACCGCCCAGCGCTCGCTATCGGCAACGG
>LR025367.1_pt1 | contig 10402 bp, 14 predicted proteins | sample 2322641 | NCBI scaffold set LR025218.1
AGCAGGCAATCGCCGCCAAGGAAGATCGTCTGCGGCGGCTCTGGGCCGCTCGTCTCGCGCACCAGATGGACCATCTTCCGCCGTTCGATGATGTCTTTCGGGAAGTGCTGCGTGCGGTTCGCGCTGCCGATTTGCCGAAGCCGGAAGCCTGATCAGTTGCTGGCGCAGCAAAGGAAGTCGACAATTGTTTGTTTCGGTATTCAACGAAACAGCATCAATCTTTACTGTGCAGTAAAGATAAACCGTAGCGCCATCACGCCGTATAGAGTCCGCGAGTTCCAAAGCACCTTTTGTTTTACCGTTCGAGTCCACACGGATATGACGGTAAATGCAGACGCCTATATTTCGAAGAAGAATTTACCGGCATATTTACCGTCAAATCTTCGCGCTGCATGCGCGAGTCGCCGATACGGCGAAAAGCGCAAAGCCTTTCGAGATCAATCGCTTGTCGTTTCAAACCTGAATCGTTGACGATGTACCTGTAGGCATCGCAGAAATTCATTAAGTCTTTGGCAATTCAGGGAAAACTCTAGAATACATGCAACCCCCTCACTCCCACTCTATGGTCGCGGGAGGTTTACCGGAAACATCATAAACTACGCGGTTGATCCCGCGCACTTCATTGATGATTCTATTGGACACTTTTCCCAGCAGGTCGTATGGGAGTTCGGCCCAATGCGCTGTCATAAAGTCACTGGTGACCACAGCACGCAAAGCCACTACATGTTCATAGGTTCGTCCATCGCCCATGACACCTACAGAACGCACGGGCAAAAATACCACGAAAGCTTGAGAAACTTGGTCATACCAACCCGAAGAACGCAATTCTTCAATAAAAATAGCATCGGCACGCTGCAGTAAATCAACAAACTGAGGCGACACTTCGCCCAATACGCGCACACCCATACCCGGTCCCGGAAAAGGGTGGCGATGGACCATTTCAGAGGGAAGCCCCAACTCTACTCCCAAGGCGCGTACTTCATCCTTGAACAGGTCGCGCAAGGGCTCAAGTAATTTCAGGTGGAGTGTTTCAGGAAGCCCTCCCACATTATGGTGGGATTTAATATTCTGGGCTTTACCATTTTTGGAGCCGGCAGATTCGATGACATCCGGATAAATGGTTCCTTGAGCCAACCACTTGGCCTGCGGTAAGCATCCTGCTTCACGCTGAAACACCTCGACGAATTCACGACCAATGATTTTTCGTTTCTGTTCCGGGTCTGTGACACCGGCCAGATGTCCCATGAAGGTTTCCCTGGCGTCTACATGAATCACTTTGAGGCCAAGGTGCTGACCAAAGGTCGCCATGACTTCCTCGGCTTCTCTGTAGCGTAACAAACCGTGATCCACGAAAACACAGGTCAACTGGGAACCAATGGCTTTATGGATGAGAACCGCCGCCACCGACGAATCCACTCCGCCGGAAAGTCCGAGAATCACGTCATCCGTTCCCACTTGAGCACGGATCGCCTGCACGGCTTGCGTGATAAAATGGGGCATGGTCCAATCCCCACCAAGACCGCAAATGTCCCTCACAAAACGGGTCAAAAGCGCCTTTCCCTGCACGGTATGGGTAACTTCCGGATGAAACTGAACCCCGTAGAAATGGCGGGTCTCATCGGTCATGGCCGCAATCGGAGTCACTGTATTCGCTGCACTGATAAAAAATCCTGAAGGTAGCGAGGTTACTTTATCGCCATGACTCATCCATACTGATAATAGGGATTCTCCGCGCGGACCTTTCTGATCACACAACTCGCCAAACAAAGAGGATTCGCCCAAGGTCTGGACGGTGGCATGCCCAAATTCCCGCACGGTAGCATTTTCCACCTGACCACCCAACTGGGCAGCCATGGTCTGCATGCCATAACAAATCCCCAGAACGGGCACTCCCAACTCAAACACGGACTGTGGGGCACGCGGCGCTTCATGCCCCGCGGTCACCGAAGCCGGCCCTCCGGACAAGATCACTCCCTGCGGTGCAAATTCCCGCACAAACTGATCGGTGACATCCCACGGATGTAATTCACAATAGACCCCTGCCTCCCGAACACGCCGCGCAATCAACTGGACGTACTGAGCACCAAAGTCAAGAATTAGAATTTTCTGGCGGGACATAACTCAATCTATATGGTAATTGGGTGCTTCTTTGGTGATGTGGACGTCATGAACATGGGACTCACGCATTCCGGCATAGGATATTTCCACAAACTCTGCGCGTTGATGAACTTCGTCAATGGTATGACAGCCCAGATAGCCCATGCTGGCCCGTACGCCTCCCATCAACTGATGAATCACCACCGAGACTGGCCCCTTGTAGGGAACGCGCCCTTCAACGCCTTCGGGAACCAACTTGTCAGCGTTGATCTCTTCTTCCTGAAAATACCGATCACTGGACCCCTGCTGCATCGCTCCCAAAGACCCCATACCTCGATAAGATTTGTAGGAACGCCCCTGAAACAATTCGGTTTCGCCTGGTGCCTCTTCAGTGCCCGCAAACAGTCCTCCAATCATCACTGTATTTGCCCCGGCAGCCAGGGCCTTGGCCACATCTCCTGAAAAACGGATGCCGCCATCGGCAATACAGGGTACCCCCGTTCCTTCCAAAGCAGTCGCCACGTTATGAACTGCTGTAATCTGAGGAATGCCGACTCCCGCAACGATACGAGTAGTACAAATAGAACCTGGGCCTATCCCCACCTTGACGCCGTCGGCACCATGATCCACAAGTGCCAGGGCCGCTGCAGCGGTGGCAACATTGCCGCCAATCACTTCCATATGGGGATAATGGCGCTTGATCCAACGGACCCGATCCAGGACCCCCTGGCTATGCCCATGGGCCGTATCTACGACCAACACATCAACCCCTGCCTCGATCAGAGCCGCAACTCGCTCTTCTGTACCTTCCCCTACGCCAACGGCAGCCCCAACTCTCAAACGTCCAGCGGAATCCTTGGCTGCCAGGGGATGCTCGCTGGATTTGAGAATATCTTTCACGGTAATCAAACCGCGCAATTCGAATTGATCATTAACGACCAACACTCGTTCCAATCGATGTTGATGCATCAATTTCATGGCTTCGTCACGCGTTGCACCTTCGCGCACCGTCACCAAACGCTCTCGCGGCGTCATCACCGCGCTCACCGGTTGATCCAGGCGGCTTTCGAAACGCAGGTCCCGATTGGTCACAATACCCACTACCCGTCCATTTTCCACCACTGGCAAACCCGAAATACGATGCTGGCGAGTGCGTTGAACCACCTCCCTTACCGGCATGTCCGGAGTGATGGTGATCGGATCTCGCACCACTCCGGATTCGAAACGTTTGACCTTGGCCACTTCGGCAGCCTGCTGCTCAATGGAAAGATTTTTGTGAAGAATCCCGATTCCTCCTTCTTGAGCCAGAGCAATGGCCAGACGCGCTTCGGTGACTGTATCCATGGCGGAGGACAAGAGAGGGATATTCAGGGTGATTCCACGGGACAACTGCGTCGTTAAGGTGACTTCCCGCGGCAATACCTGTGAATGGGCCGGTACGAGTAAAACATCATCAAAAGTCAGTGCTTTTTCAACCACGCGCATGACCTGCCTCCCGTGCAAAAGCGCATTATACGCCAGTCCTCTATTCTTCTGGCGTCTACCCCTGCAGCAAAACCAGATTATCCCGATGAATCAATTCGGGTTCATCCACATAACCCAGCACGTTTTCAATGCTCTCTGTCGGCTGCCCCAGAATTTTGGTGGTTTCCCGAGCAGAATAATTCACCAACCCCCGAGCGACTTCCTTGCCTTCCTTGTCCAGGCAACTGACCAACTCTCCGCGTTCAAACGCTCCTTGCAAACCTGTCACTCCCACGGGCAGCAAACTTTTTTGTTCTTGGCATAGAGCCGTAACTGCCCCCTCATCCAGCATCAAACTGCCCCGCACCGGCAAGGCATCACCCAACCATTGCTTGCGTGCCGTCAAAGCAGGAAGGCTGGCCAGCAATTGGGTACCAATACTCTCTCCACTTGCCAATCGATTCAAAACGTTGGGTTCTCTTCCCCCAAACGATGGCCGTATGTGCACCACTGCGTGCTGCCCGTTTGGCGGCCAAAACTTTCGTGAGCATTCCACCACGCCCCAGAATTGAACCCGCACCACCCGCCATGGTTTCGAGGTTCGGATCTCCTGCCTTTGCTTCGCCAATCAAGGTTGCGTTGGGATTCTTGCGCGGATCAGCCGTAAAAAGTCCGGCTTGATCCGTGAGGATTACCAATCCATCGGCTTCGATCAATTGGGTCACCAACGAACCCAAAGTGTCATTGTCCCCCACCTTGATTTCATCCGTTGCCACGGTATCGTTTTCATTGATAATGGGAACGACCCCCCAGCCTAACAAAGTGGACAGGGTGGATCGGGCGTTCAAATAACGTTCGCGCGAAGCCAGATCGGCCCGCGTCAACAAAATCTGGGCCGTACCGACGTCATAGGACCGAAAACAAGTTTCCCACCCCTGGATCAAACCCATCTGTCCCACGGCGGCGGCGGCTTGCAGTTCATGTAAAGCCTTGGGTCGATCATTCAATCCCAGACGTCGCATCCCTTCGGCCACTGCCCCTGAAGAAACCAGCACCACAGATTTCCCTGTTTTACGCAGGAACTGGATTTGCTCCGCCCAACCTTGCATGGCTTCGTGATCCAAACCTCGCCCCTCATTGGTCAACAGACTGCTGCCAATTTTGATGACCAAACGGTGTGCTGTGCGCACAAAGGAAGTCATTTTTTGCTCTCTGAGGAATTAGATGTGTCCTGGTCCAGACCTGGCTCAGCACCCAGAACAGGGGTGTCGCTTATCAAATCATCGCGCGCAGATTCATCGATTTCCGGATTCTGTGCTTTCATTTCCTGAAGATACCCCATGATCGCAAAACACAGTTCCCGACATCCTTCTCCCGTCAGTGCCGACAATTCAAAGAACTGTCGAGGCCCTAAAGACTGCTCAAAAAGCGCCCGGACTTCAGAACGCGCCTCTTCAGAAAGCATATCCATCTTGTTGAGGAGAATCCAGCGTGGCTTGGCATGAAGCGCCCCATCATATTTGAGCAATTCATTGCTCAAGGCTTGAGCCTGTCCCACCAGATCTATTTCTTCATCGAGCGGTGCACAATCCACCAGATGCAACAATAAACGGGTGCGCGTCAGATGGCGCAAAAATTGATGCCCCAATCCGGCACCTTCCGCCGCGCCTTCGATCAAACCCGGGATATCCGCTATCACAAAACTACGCGCATCATCCACTCGAACCACCCCAAGGTGGGGTTGAAGCGTGGTGAAGGGGTAGTCAGCCACTTTAGGACGTGCCGCAGAAACCGCACGAATAAACGTTGATTTACCCGCGTTGGGATACCCCAGCAGACCTATGTCTGCCAACACCTTGAGTTCAAGTTGTAATTCTTTTTCCTCGCCGGCTTCACCCTTGGTGAACTGACGGGGAGCACGGTTGGTGCTGGACTTGAAGTGCAAATTACCAAGGCCGCCCTGTCCTCCCTGCGCCAAAATCACCTGCTGACCATGCTGCGTCAGATCTGCCACGATGGCACCTGTTTCAACTTCCCGAATCAGGGTTCCCACGGGCATGCGGAGCATCACATCCGGCGCTCCCCGCCCATTGCAATCCGAACCACGACCAGATTCACCACTTTTAGCCCGGTGGATACGCGCGAAACGATAGTCCACAAGGGTGTTGATATTACGATCAGCCACCGCAATGACACTACCCCCGCGCCCACCATCACCGCCATCGGGCCCTCCCCTGGGAACATACTTCTCGCGCCGAAAACTGGCAGAACCGTCCCCACCTTTTCCGGCATGAATTTGGATCAGTGCTTCATCAATGAATTTCATATCAATAAAAAAGCCCTATCACAACGGATAGGGCTTTATTTTCCTGTAATCGCAATGGCCGATCAAGCAACGCTGGCCAAGGGTTCAATGATGACGATCTTGTCGTTAAGCGGTCCCTTGTTGCGGAATACCACATGTCCTTCCACCTTGGCAAATAGGGTATGATCTTTCCCCATGCCAACGTTGGTCCCTGGGTGAATGCGTGTACCCCGTTGCCGCACAATGATGCTCCCTGCGCTGACAAGTTGCCCACCATAGGCCTTGACCCCCAAACGTTTCGACTCGGAATCACGTCCATTGCGGGAACTCCCGCCTGCCTTTTTATGTGCCATGTTTTAACCTCAAACTGCTGTCGTAATGGAACCGATTTGCAGTTCCGTATAATTCTGCCGATGTCCCTGATGTTTTTGGTAGTGCTTGCGGCGACGCATTTTAAAGATACGCACCTTGTCATGACGACCATGACTAACCACCGTTGCCACAACCTTTGCCCCCTCTACCAAAGGGCGCCCGACGCACAAGGTTTCACCATCTGCAACCATCAGTACCTGATCGAGACCTATCTCAGAGCCAACTTCTGCTTCAATTCGCTCTACTTTCAACTTCTCTCCGGACTGAACGCGATATTGCTTACCGCCCGTCTTGATGACCGCATACATGGGATTCACCTTGATAAATTCACAGAACATGGAATTTTAATCCCATACATCCATCCTGTCAAGCAATCGCTTTAAACCCCAAACTGGCCCCATGATTCTGCAGATTGGTTGACAACGATGTAAGAAATCCATTGAGGGTCGCTTGACCCTGTGTCGCTCCAAAAGTAGACAGCAGGTTGTGAAACTCCTGTTGCAAAGCTCCGTGAGACGGAACATTCGCAACTCCAGCTTGCCCCCCGATCACTGAGGAGGTCGACATGGAAGATGGATTCGCCGTAGAAAGCGTCTGGATCAAACCACTCAGGCGGTTTTCCAGAGAGCCTGGAGCAGAGAGGTACCCAGTCGATACCGGTCCCTGCACTGCACCGCTCGGTTTTGCGGTATTCGTTGAAACCGCATTATTTGCTCCATACAAGGATGAGAAGAGCGCCTGCACGAAGACGTTCAACGCCTGTTCCGGCGATGTCCCAGACGAATGGGAATTTGCAGAACTCGTTGCGGAGGAGGAAGATACGGCAAGGGCTCCCGACTTCGCAGAACCTGCGTCTATGACTTGATGCAAGGACTGTACCACGGAGGACATAAGCGTTCCTCCCGTAAATCCTGATACTGCTGCTCCATGACCCTCCCCTTCTCCACGACTGCCTCCGTGTTTTTTGGACAAAGCAGAAGTAAGGACGCTACCCGTAGCAAGCGTTGCTCCGATGCTACCACTCATACCGCTCAATAACGACATGACAACCTCCCACCCTAAACTCTCTCCAAGCGATGATGATAATCTCACACATCAGGTTCCGATAGCCCAAATACCAAAGGTTTTCTATGTCATTTCTTCCAACACAGGATAACGGAGATAACCGGAGGATCCCTCGCCCTCCGAAATTGTCAGAGTGGAGCGAGGAATAAAAGAAAAGGTCCTCTTTACTTGACTAAAGCCAGTTCCTTGGCGAAGCGATCCTTACCGACTGCCATCTTGGCAGATTCTTCTGCTGCTTTTTGCTTGGCTGCCTCAAGATTGACTGGTTTTCCAGCCTGGATCACGGCCACCATACCCAAGGTCTTATGGACAAAACACTCCACCAGATAAACCCCTTCCTTGTCCAGTTTGACTGTGATTTCCGAATCAGGTTGCGCCTTCCAAGGCTTTGCTCCCTCCGGTTCAAAAATGGAGTAACTGGTGTGACCTGCTTTCTGCATGGGCTTGAAAGTAACGGTGTCTCCCACCGCGACCTTGAGAAATGATGGCTCAAAGACCAGTGTTTGTCCATCGCTTCCCTGCGTCATCATCTTGACTTCATGGTCTGCAGACCAGATACTCACACTTAGGCAGGTCAACAACACTGCCAGCGGAATACTTAATTTTTTCATGGCGGTCCCCTCAGATTTATTATGAACGAATCTGTTGTCGACCGATGGGTTGCACGTCTGTCGACAACCCGCGAGGAATGACTCCTCAAACTTTGGAGTATGAAAATAACTTGAAGGTTCGCACAATCAAAAAATATATGAAGGATCCAATATTTTATGCTTGAAACGATCATAGGCCTACTTTTTCTGGGATCCATTGTTTTTGTAGCCACCACTGGAGAACGCAGAACAGACGAAAAAAACGAAAAGGACACCCCGAAAACGGACGAGAAAGATACTCCGAAAGAAGTTCCCCAAGAAACAACGAACAAATCTTCAGAGACCAAGCAAGAAACAGCAAAACCCGATACCACGTCATCAGGGTTAGAAGCGCCTCCCTGAGCCGTCCGGATATTTTGGGATAATGAATACTGACAAAAGAAATGAAACGATGCTGGATGAAGAAAGTTAACGAAGAAAATGCAGGCAAGATCCCGGTTAAACCTCACACAAGGAGTTTCCCGATGAGCAAGGATGAGATAAGAGCGTTATTGTTGGAAGATATCAATAGTTTTCGCCTAAAAGCGAAGTTTTATGAGTCAATTCGATTATCCGAGGCGGCAGACTATGCCAAAGATCTGGCCTCAAATATCGAATTGGCACTCACAACGATGCCTTCGGATAGTGATTCTGAAATTTACTGAGACACCGGACGGGGTGACCACTGAAGGGGTAATAAACTTTTATGAGTCACCCTTTTGAATGCAATCACTGCGGTAACCCCCGAAATCTGTTCTCGACTCCATGCCGGTTTTGCGGTGACACAAATCCACCCCATCCTCATACCGATTACTGGAAGATAAACCTGGAATACGGCTCTCCAAAAGCGGAGGATGCCTTGGTCATTCTGGATCAATCCATTCATGCGTCCATCTGCGTCGGCCTCAAAGCCCTCGTAGTAATCCATGGTTATGGTTCGTCAGGAATGGGAGGTCGCATCAGAAATGCTGTGCGTCATGAACTTCAGAATAACCGCTGGGCAGATTGCATACAGGAATATATCTATTGCGAGCAACTTCACAATCGCGATGCGATCAAAAACAAGATCCGCTTATCCAACCTATTGGAGGCCAGTCTCGTATCTGAAGGGATACTGAATAATTTCGGGAGTACCTTGCTGCTACTTCACCGAGAAAGACTGATAACGACTCAGTGAAAGATCAGGAATTCCCACCTATTACCGGAAAAGACTGGCATATTCGTTGGCTCTTTTGGGAACCATTCACGAACACGGTAGGCTTTGTCGCTGTTTGAGTCGACCGGCGTATTTTCGGAAATTAAAGGCGTGATGTGTTCCACTCAGCGCGGTCTTGAGGTTGCCCAGCACCACATTGAGCCAGCGGAAGGGCTCGATCTCCGTGCCCGCCTTGCCTTTGGGTGCGATCACCACGCGATGCGCAAAGCCCAGTCGCTCGACCACCTCAAATCCCAGCAGCCCATCGGAGGTCACGGTGCAATCCGGAGCAAGTGCAATGCTGGCCCAGGGCTTCAACGCCGCAAACGAGAAGTTCTTCACCGGGTCGAATCGCACCCGCATAGGCTTTCCGTTGCGCACTTCCAGGGCCACGACGAACGGCACTTTGTTGTCGGAGCCACGGCCGGCGCGACCACCGGTCAGTTCGCCACCCAGGTAAGCGTCATCAATACGGACATCGCCCTGCAAGGGCTTTGTGGCCTCGCGTTGGCGCATGGCTTCCATGATCTTGTGCTTGAGCAGCCAGGCGGCCCGCCACGAGATGCCGAGTTGGCGGCGCAGCGTGAGCGCTGCGATGTTGGTCTTCGACTGCGTGATCAAGTAGATCGCCAAGAACCATTTGGTAAAAGGCAGTCGGGAGTGTTCCATCATCGTTCCGGAAATCAGGCTGGTCTGATGTGGGCAATGACCGCACTGCCATGTCAGCAGGCCTCCACGGCGGAATTGCGAAGCCGTCCGAGCTTGGCAGCGCGGACAACAGAAACCGTTCGACCAGCGTGCTTGGATGAAAGCGGCTTCGCACTGGCCCTCGCGCCCGTAGCGCACGATGAATTCACTCATCGACAAGCCCTTCTGGAACTGGATACTGTTGATCGCCATGGTTCACCTCAAACGGTTTTCGCAAGAGGTCAGCATACTGCATATCTGTACAGTTATCCAGTGCGGACTGAGATAGAGACATAATCAGGAGAAACAAATTTTCTGGATACTGCATTTATCATTTCAGCGATACAGGCATTTGCGTGACCTTCAATATTGATAAGAACACCGCAAACATTTGTGCAATAAAACTTACCATTTCTGTAATTGACATCACCCGCATTTGCGCCGTCGGTAGTCCACGTAATGCAGTTTTCATATAAAAATGTGTTGAAGTAACCTGCGAGGCCATTATTTTTCGTCTGAGATGAAAATACTGGATATGGATTTTTCACTGACGGAATTGAAGGTACTAAAGACATGGACCAGACACTG
>LR025303.1_pt3 | contig 10359 bp, 12 predicted proteins | sample 2322641 | NCBI scaffold set LR025218.1
CCGACAGTTCCGCCCTGCCCACCTACCGGGTCTGTGAACTGGCGCGCCGTTCCGTCACCGTGGCCCTGTCAGGGGATGGGGGCGATGAAAACCTGGCAGGATACCGCCGTTACCGTTTCCACATGGCGGAAGAAAAAATGCGCGCACTGCTCCCCCTGGGACTGCGCCGCCCCCTCTTTGGCACCCTGGGCACCCTGTACCCCAAAGCCGACTGGGCACCCCGTATGTTCCGCGCCAAAAGCACTTTTGAAGCTCTGGCCCGGGATTCGGTGGAAGGGTATTTTCACAGTGTGTCCTTATTAGGGGATCGTTTGCGCAATCAACTGTTCAGCCCCTCGTTTACCGCCAGTCTGCAGGGCTACCGGGCCGTGGAAGTGCTGAAAACCCATGCCCGGAATTCCCCCACCCAGGATCCCCTGTCCCTGGTTCAGTACCTGGACATCAAAACCTACCTGCCGGGCGATATCCTGACCAAAGTGGATCGCGCCAGCATGGCCCATGCCCTGGAAGTCCGGGAACCGCTGCTGGACCACCCCCTGATGGAATGGGTGTCCGGTCTTCCCTCCTCCCTCAAACTGCATCAGGGCGAGGGCAAGTATCTCTTGAAGAAAGCCCTGGAGCCCTATTTGTCCCAGGACATCCTGTACCGTCAGAAAATGGGCTTTGCGGTGCCTTTGGCCAGTTGGTTCCGCGGACCTTTGCGCGAGACGGTGCGCGCCTCCGTATTGGGACCACGCTTGATGGACTGCGGGATTTTCAACCCGTCCTTCCTTACCCATCTGGTGGAGGAGCATCAGGCAGGACGCCGCGATTACAGCGCGCCCCTCTGGTCGCTGCTCATGTTTGAATCTTTCCTGCGACTCTGAGCCATGCGCATCCTTCATATCCTGGATCATTCCCTGCCCCTGCACAGTGGGTATACCTTCCGTACCTTATCCATTCTCAAGGAACAACGGGCCCTGGGGTGGGAAACCTGCCACCTGACCAGCGAAAAACAAACGGGATGCACCGTGCCAGAGTAAACCGTCGAAGGCTGGCACTTCTACCGTACCCCCCCCAGTTTGGGCCTCCAAAGCACACTCCCCCTCCTGAATCAGGTGGCGGTGATGAAAGGGCTGGAACGACGCCTGCATGAGGTTATCGAAAAAACCCAACCGGACATCCTGCACGCCCATTCCCCCGTCCTGAATGCCTTCCCCGCCCTCAAGGTCGGCCGTCAATACCGGATACCCGTGGTCTATGAAGTCCGTGCTTTTTGGGAAGATGCGGCGGTGGATCACGGTACCACGAAGGAAGGCAGCCTCCGTTACCGCCTCACCCGCGCCCTCGAAACCTTGGCCGAAACCTTGGCTTTTCGCCAGGCGAATGCCATCACCACCATCTGTGAAGTTTTGCGCCGGGATATCCTCAGCCGGGGCATTGCCGAGGACAAGGTTACCGTGATTCCCAATGCCGTGGATATCGCCCATTTTCCTCTGGGGGGACCTCCCGACCTGGATTTGCAAAAACACCTGGGACTGGCCGATGCCCAGGTCCTCGGATTCATTGGTTCCTTCTACGCCTACGAAGGGCTGTCCCTGCTTCTGGAGGCCATGCCACAGATCCTGACCACGCTCCCTCAAGCCCGCATTCTTCTGGTGGGGGGAGGCCCTCAGGAAGAAACCCTGAAAGCCCTGGCCCAGCGTCTGAACATTGCCGACAAAGTGGTATTTGCCGGCCGTGTGCCCCATCAGGACGTCCACCGATATTACGACCTCATCGATGTGCTGGTTTATCCCCGACTGTCCATGCGCCTGACCGAACTGGTCACGCCCCTCAAACCTCTGGAGGCCATGGCCCAGGGAAAATCCTTCGTGGCCTCGGACGTGGGTGGACATAAGGAACTCATCCAGCATGAAAAAACCGGGCTCCTCTTCGAAGCAGGCAACCCCCGGGACCTGACCCATGCAGTTCATCGCCTGTTCACCGACCCCACGCTCCGGCATAATCTGGTGCTGGCCGGACGAGCCTTTGTAGAAACCGAACGTACCTGGAAAAACAGTGTCCACCGTTACCTGCCCCTCTACCAACGGTTGCTCGCCCACCCACATCCCTGATGACCCCGATATGCGCCTGCTCACCTTTAGTTCTCTCTACCCCAATGCCACCACGCCCCACCATGGAATCTTCGTGGAAACACGTTTGCGCCAGTTACTGGGGACAAAACCCATTGAAGCCCGGGTCATGGCCCCCGTCCCCTGGTTTCCCTTCACCCATGAACGTTTCGGAGACTATGCCCGACAGGCCAGAATCCCAAAAACAGAGGTTCGCCATGGTATTTCCATCGAACATCCCCGCTACCCCCTGATTCCCAAATTCGGCATGAACCTGGCCCCCTGGGGCATGGCCTTGGCCTGTTTGCCCCTGCTCAGAGCGCAAATCCGTCACGGGCAGGATTTTGATCTGATCGATGCCCACTATTTCTACCCCGATGGCGTGGCCGCCACTCTGCTGGGCCGCTGGTTAAAAAAACCCGTCTTCATCACTGCGCGGGGTAACGACCTCAATCTTCTACCCAAGTACCCCATTCCCCGAGCGCTCATCCAGCGAGCTGCCCGTCACGCCGCCCATCTCATCACGGTTTCCGGTGCCCTCAAACGGGAACTTCTTCATCTGGGCGTCAATGAACATAAAATCACCGTGCTGAGAAACGGGGTGGACCTGTCTCTGTTCCAGCCCACAGAGCGTGAAGAAACCCGCAAGAAACTGGGGATCAATGGCCCCCTGCTGGTGTCCGTCGGCCACCTGATATCTCGCAAGGGTCATGATCTGGTGGTTCGGGCGCTCGAATCCCTCCCGTCTTTCCACCTCCTCATTATCGGGTCGGGTCCCGAGCAAAAAACTCTCGAACGCCTCGTCCAGGAGCGGGGTCTCACCCAACGCGTGCAGTTCAAAACCCACATCCCCCAAGTCGAACTGGCCAAACACTACAGTGCCGCCGATGCCCTTGTGCTGGCCTCGGCCAGCGAAGGTTGGGCCAACGTCCTTCTGGAAGCCATGGCCTGCGGCACACCCGTGGTTTCCACCGCCGTGGGCGGCAGCCCCGAACTGATCACCGAACCCTGTGCCGGCAGACTGGTCCAGGAACGCACCCCGGAGGCCCTCAGTCAGGCCATCATCGATCTCTTCAGCGCTCTTCCCCACCGGGAAGACACCCGGAAATTCGCCAGTCGCTTCAGTTGGGATGAAACCAGTGAGGGACAAATGGCCCTGTTTCAGACAATCCTCTCCCGCCACTAAGCGCATAACAACCGGAATCATTTTGACAGCATATTATGATGTCATTTTGATTTTCAACCTCATCACTGAATATCCCCTGCATGGGACACCCATTCCGGAATGCTCAAGGTAGCGGTAGTCGGCATCAAGTTCGCCAAGAGCAAGGTCAAGGTTATTTCCATTAGCTGTTGCCGGAGTCATGCTTCGTGATAAAATATTCTTACCATGTAAGAGAGAAGCGTTATCATGCGAACCGTTACCGTTTCCGACAAGGGCCAAGTCGTCATTCCGGTTGAAATCCGTCGTCGTCTAGGGATCACCCCTGGCTGCCAGCTCGATTTCAGCCTGGAAGGCCATGTCATCCATGCTGAGGTGAAGCGTCAGGTTGCTCAAACCAATGCCGAAGACGGTTTTGGCATGCTGGTTTGCAAGCGGCCGGGCAAACGCCATCTTGCCGATTTTGATGTCGCCCTTGCCATGCGAGACGCCGAAGATGATCGCGCTTGATACCAATATTCTGGCGCGTTTTTATGTGGATGACCCGGCTGACCCTGAGGCAGCAAAACAACGTCCGATTGCACATCGTCTTCTGACCGAATCCCACCAAGTGTTCGTACCACTGACCGTGATTCTTGAACTCGAATGGGTCTTGCGCGCCTTTTATGGCTTTGATGCCCATGATTTCATGCGAGTCGTCAAACACATACTTGGTCTACCCAACGTCAACGTCGAAGAATGGTCGCGTATCACCAATGCCTTGGCCTGGCACACAAAGGGGATGGATTTCGCTGATGCTCTTCATCTACTGGCCAGCAGTCACTGCACTGAATTCATGAGTTTCGATGACCGTCGATTCGCACGCCGCGCCAATCGGTTGGGAACCAGTCCGACAGTCGTTGTCCCATCCAAATAGCAAAAGCGTGAGGGGGGATATCAGGCCCGCACCTTCAACCCGTATCCTGTAGATAGAAAATTACCTCGCCTGAAGGCTGGGGTTTCGTGGGGATTCTGATGAATACAGTTGAACTGAACGCTCCCACCTTGATTCGGAAACGCATTGAAGCAAATCGAATTGCTCAATCCACCGGTCGGTTTGACTTTGCGAAGAATGTCGCCGCACCTGCCTTGGCAAAGGCGTTCAACGCAAAAAGGGTATGGCTTTTTGGGTCGACTGCAAGAAACGATGCGACTTCTGATTCCGATATTGACCTTCTGGTTGAGGGGGGGGCTGGACTGACCGCGAAAGCAAGGTTGTCACTTGCGTATGATGTCGTATGCAGTCTTGATGGTCCATGCGGTTGTGATGTCATCATCCTGACTGAAAACGAGATTGCGGAAAAAGCACCGATCTCGTTTATCAGGTCTGTCCTGTCCGAAAGGAAATTGATCTATGGCGAATAATTCCAGGCTTTCGAGCGCAGCGGCGTGGTTTGCTTATCGTCCTCTCCGTAAATCTCCGGCGTAAACGCCGAAGTTTTACGGAGAGGACGATAAAAGGAAATCACCGGTCATCTTCACCAGAATACGCACCGTGCTACCCCCATGTCGATGCTGACAAAATCACCCTGCGGAATCGGTTGCTCGACTTCTCTTAACGATCTGGACTCATCCCCGCCAGCAGTGGGACGTTTTCAACCCAACTTGCGATGATGCTATTATTAATGTAAATTAACATCATATTTGATGAAAGCGAGGACTATCTCATGCGTACCACTGTCACTATCGACGATGCACTCTACGAAAAGGCCCTGGAAATGGCCGACCCAAATATGGACAAATCGGATATTTTCCGAGAAGCAATCAAGACATTCGTGCGCGTGCAGGCAGCCAAGCGTCTTGCAACTCTAGGCGGCATGATACCCAAGATTCAGGATGTACCGCGTCGCCGTGAGGAGCCAGTCGTGCAATGAGCGTACTCATCGACACCTCGGTGTGGATAGACCACTTCCGCAACGGAAATGATGCGTTGATTGACTTGATCGGGCTAGACCTCGCGCTGACTCACCCAATGGTCATACTCGAAATTGCGTGCGGGACCCCCCCAGCGCCACGCATCCAGACACTGGATAACCTTGGCCTTTTGCAACCTTGTAACCAGGCGAGCATGCGTGAGGTAATGGAATTCATCGAGCGGGAAAAACTGTATGGGCTTGGGTGTGGGTTGGTGGACATGACACTACTGGCATCCACACTCATTACACCAGGTGCTGAGTTGTGGACTCTTGACAAGCGCCTTGCGGACTTGGCTGGGCGCTTCGGCGTGGCCCACCGGCCGACGCTGCATTAGGAGCCGCCACTGACCGCTTGCGCGACAAGCCTCGGTCGTCACCCTCTTTCAGAAAATTTTCTCCAAAAAACTTTACACCCTGTAGGATTTATGGTGCAATGACAACACTGGATCAGGAGAAGTCTCATGTTAGATATTCATAACGAACGCATCACCCAACCAGCGTATCACTTGAGCCATCCCTATCGCCATGCCTTGCGCCGTCCCATGCACCCAAAGACCCTGAAACACTTTCTGGAAGACCGGGGACACCTTGCTTCCTTATGTTTTTTCTTTACCCTTGGTTGCATCTACTGGTTAAAAATCATGCATGCCCAGTGACGAATCCGCGCGACGCGGATGCGCTGGCCTAACCGAGCAGCACGCCCGGAGACATGCAGTGGAATGGTGAAGTTGCTCATGATTTTTGGCTTACATACACTTAACGACCATGACAGTGTCAGGCAATCTGCACGTAAACGTGTTTGCCGAGCACGTTGGCAGCAGCCTCGATCTGGTCGAGTTTTGAAGCATGACGCAAATCGAACAAGCGATCAACTTGCGGCATATGCCATCCCAAGCGGCGGGCGAGTTCCGCCTTCTTGATTCCCTGATCGGTCATCGCTTGGTAAATGCCCAGCTTGGCACATTCCAGCGCCGATGGCCGCACGGTCTTTTGTCCAGCCGCCGGCTGACTGGCGACGGGTAGCGATTTGCGAGCATCGACATAAAACGACAAGCCCGTTTCCAGCGCATCGATTGCGTTCAGCAGGGCTTCATCCTCATCGGCACCGAAGGTGATGGCTTCGGGCACATCGGCAAATGTAACCAGCATGGTGCCGTCATCGGGGGTCAAGGTCACGGGGTAGTCGAACATCATTTTCTCCTTCACTTCACAAACCAAGCTGTCGTCTAATCGCGGCTTCCAGCCCTTTACCAAGTTCGGCGGTACCGTGCATGGGGAGGGAAGACTGCTTGCCATTCAGAAACACCTTCAGGTGCGAGCCTTTACCGGGCTGGAAAGTCGCGCCCTGTTGCTCTAGCCATTTCTTCATCTGCTTGGAGTTCATGTGCGAAGCCTAACAGAAGTGTTGTGTTTGTCAAGTGGAATACGACACTTCTATTGTTTTTCGCGGTTCCTGATTATGTCTCTATCTCAGTGCGCACCATCAGTTTCTTTCCAGAACAATGAGTTGCACACATGAGCGCCACGGAAAGTCTTGCCACCATCGCTGCCAGGTTGCGGGCCTCAACTTTCAAAAAAGAAGCACTCAGGCAAGATGGCCGGAGCGATGTAGTCTGCGTCTTGGGCAGACACGCCACATGCGAAGAAGCTCTCGCGCCACTGACGCGCGACTGCCACGATCTGGTGGATTTCCCTGCGGGCCTCTTCGGCTGACAACCCGAAACGACCTGACTGCGATAGCAAGTTGTAGACACTGGCCGTGCGGCCGTAGTTGCCCACGGTCAGTGCCAAGTCGCGTCGCTCCAGGCTAACCACAGGTGAGGGCACCAGGTCGTAGGCGGGCGATAGGCGCCATCCCTTTGGCCGGCGCAGCAACGCGTGGTTTCGCGGGTGATCATCGTTGTTGGTCACTGCGGCGTTGAAGACCATGCGCCGGAACAGTTCAGCGCAATCGGCTTCGGGCTTGTCGGACCAGCGACGAAGGCTGTCGGCCAGCAGCGGATAAGACCAGCGTTCACGGCTCAGATAACTGTCGTCGCAGTCGAGCACCGTGAGTCCACTGACCAGTCCAAAGCGCAGATAGCCCTTGTCCGTGTGTTCACGATCGAAGCGCTGCAGCATCAACACATCGCTGTCGCCGACCGCCTGCAGGCGTGCCTGCGTGACGTTCAGGCCGCAGCGGCGTGCGAGGTCGAGAGTGGCGTACTCGATGCGCTGCAGGTTGCAGCGATCATCTTTGGCTGGAAACTTGCCCAGCCACAGACACTGCGCGTCCTCAATGGTGGCTTTGGGTCGGGCACCACCCATGCTGGTGCCGGGATCGAGTTGCTCCAGCAGATGCACGGGCACTGGCTTTCCGTCTTCGATGGCCTGAGCAGCGGCAATCAATTCGGCGATCTGGTGCGTGCGGTTGTACTGCCGCTTGGGAGCGGGTGGCTCGGCCTTGAGACCGAAGCTCAGATAGCCAGCGCCATCCTGCGGGCCATGCAGCAGGTAGTCGATTTCATGTAAATCGCCGGCAGCGCGTTCGAGCTTGTACTCAATGACCCGCCGTCCCCAAGCATCCGGGCTCGCATCGCGCAGCGCACCGGGAATACCCTTGAGTTGGGTGAACTCATGGACGGTTTTATCCAACGGCAGGCGGTACGGGTCGAGTGCAACCGCTTCGGCACGCTGGAGATAACGATCACCATAGCGAAAGCGCCCGATCTGCGTGCCGTCGGGCAAGGTCTGCACTTTCAGCAGCGCCGCCGGCACTGTATCCAGGGTGCCGGGGAGTTGGACGTAGACGTAGGCTTCGCGTTCAGAAGTCATAGTCGTTGCTGATCTTGCGTGGCTTGCCCACGCGGGTAGGACGACGCGAGGCTTCGAGCGCCTTGCCGTGAACATCGGTGTCGGGGTCGGCCACGGCGTCCAGAGATTTTTCCAGACCGAGCGCCCACAGCACGGTGAAGCAGACGCCAATGGCTGTACCGGGCTTGCCGAGTTCCAGTGCCGTGAGCGTATTGCGGTTGATTCCTGCTTTACTGGCAAGGTCCACCACTGACCAGCCGCGACGAATCCGCGCGATGCGGATGCGCTGGCCTAACTGAGCAGCACGCCCGGAGACATGCAGTGGAATGGTGAAGTTGCTCATGATTTTTGGCTTACATACACTTAACGACCATCATAATAGGCAAGTTATGGTAATCCCGCAAGATTAATAAAGCCTATTTGATTAAAATAATAGGCGCAAATCACATAAACGGCTAGTTAAGCAGGCAAACAGGCTTCCGCGTGTATTGCTGCGCTTGCGTTCTCGGCTTTACGAATATCGCCTTGCGTGGACGGAGACTCCTGTTTGTGTCTGAGCCGACCTTTGGTCGACTTTGGTCTCCCGAACTTTAGGTCGCTTGCAACCGCACCTCACCACCATGGAAAAGCAGTTCGCAGGGACGGAGCGAAGCCTCGCAAAATCCTGGCTTGCCGCCACCAGAAACGATAAAATTGTTTTGGATTCTATCTCATTCTTCGCACCGACCCGCCTGCTAGCCTTATCCAATGTGGTATGAGCCTGAAGGATGGCTGTATTTCCAACGAGGAATGAGCCTGAAGCGAATAATCTGAGGTCGATTGAAGAAGTGGGTTGATCATTGCAAGGATGATGATCAACATGAACGAAACACGGCTTTGCAGTACGCGGTAACTGAGCGGCGTTGTATTCAGGGAGGATTGACCCCGGCATACTCCGATCATCAAGGATAGATGATCGGGAGGGGGTTACGAATGGCTGTGCTGGGTGAAACGATACAGATCGGAGCGCAGGGGGTTGTCTGCGAAGTGCGCTTTCCAGCAGCGTGGGGTCAATTGCCCGATATCCCTGGCCGGATGCTGTCCCACCCGTTGCAACACATCCACCAGGTAGTCATAGGGATTGATGTCGTGCAGCCGACAGGTGGTGATCAGGGACTGGGCCACTCCGGTCAGTTCGGCACCCACTTCGGTCCAACAGAAATTCCAATTCTTTTTCCCCATGGGGATCACCCGCAGAGCCCTTTCCAAATGGTTGGTGTCCGGGGGAACTTCGGGGTCATTCAGAAATACCCGCAGCCCTGCCTCCCGTTCCCGCGCGTAGCCCATGGCCTCCGTCAGGGGACTGCTGGGCAGGAAGTCCTGCTTGCGAAACTGCTCCTCGATCCAGGCAAAGAAGGACTCCACCACAGGCTTGCTGTGCTTCAGTCGGTGGGACTGCTTCTCCTTCCCCGTGAGTTGTGCGGCGCGGATGTCTTCCTCCACGCGATAGATCTGGCCGATCAGATTCAGCGCAATTTCAGCACGCTCTGGTTCCACGCCGCGGGCATTATGAAACTTGCGTCTGCTGTGAACCCAGCATTGGGCATGGGTCAATCCCAACTGGGTTGCATATTTGGCATAAGCCCCATAGCCATCCGTCAACAGGACTGCATCTGCTGGGGCATGCTCACTCTGGAGGGCCTGGGCCACCCGCTTATGCTGGCGATCCGGGTAGAACAGGAAACAGATTTCATCCTGCTCCCCATAGACGGGCCAGAAATATCCCGTCTTCATCTGCCCCTGATCGGTGCGTCCGGCTTTGACTGGAGTTTCATCCATGGTGATGACCCGAGAGGTGCGAATGGATTCCAGTTGAGCCTGGTGAATGGGGCGCAGCAGTTCCAGGGCAGCGTGAGTGAGTTGGGTCAGCCAGGGGCGGCTGACGGTGACCCCGTTACTGCCCAGACGCTGATGCTGGCGATACAGGGGCTGGTGATACAGGAATTTATCCACGACCATGCCCGCCAGGAAACTCACATCGGCACGGCTGTTATCCAGGACGCCCTGGGGGGCCGGAGCGCAGACCAGAGTTTGGGTTTCCTTGAGTTTGATGACGGGACGCACATACTTGAGGATCACATAACTGGCAGGACGTTGGGCCAGGCGGTGCGAGACCTTCTCGCTGACGATCTCGTACTGCGCCGGATCCAGCCCCTCTGCCTCTTTGCAGGGCAGGGTGATGGTTTCCACGGGGAGTTTGGATTCGTCGAAGAACAGTCCGTCTTCAGTGGGAGGGGTGGGCTTGGCGGGTTTGTTCCGGGAATGGGCAGCGACGGTCTGGGTGTCCGGGGCAGGAGGCGGAGTATTGCCTTCCCCA
>LR025301.1_pt2 | contig 10343 bp, 10 predicted proteins | sample 2322641 | NCBI scaffold set LR025218.1
GTTTTCACGGAGTGCCGCAGTTCACTCTCCACAAGGGCGATCCCTATTATTGCGAATGCCTCAAGACTGGACGCTTGTTGGCGCAGGCCCTAGGCCTCGAACCCCATCAGTATCGAATTTCCTTCCAGTCTCTCTTCGGGCGGACAGAATGGGTCAAGCCTTACACCGCCCCGTTGGTGGAGCAACTGGCCCGGACGGGCGTACGTCATGTTCAGGTTCTGTGCCCCGGTTTTCCTGCCGACTGCCTAGAAACCCTGGAGGAGATCGGCATGGAGGTGAAAGCCACTTTCCTGAACCACGGCGGCGAGGTCTATCACTACATTCCTGCGCTCAACGACGATCCCACCTGGCTGGACAGCCTGACGCGCATTGCTCTGGACAACCTGGGGGGCTGGTTGCCTGCTCCGCTGCCCACTGCAGAGGAACAGGCAGCACAAAAAAATCGGGCACTGGAACAGGGCGCGCCACAGTGACCCCTTGAAATCGGCCTCCTTGGCCCCATGTACCGCCAGTGATCCACAACTCAGCCCTGGGAGTCCGGCATGTCCACCTCTGAACCTATTGATTCTTCCTTTTCCAACTCTGAAAATCCATCCCCTGCCAGTGCAGACAGTGCACCCGCCCTCTCCCCACCCGAAGACTGGCAAGCCGCCCTGACCCAGGCGGAAGAAGCCCTGCGTACCAAGGACGACGAGTGCTTGCGTCTGCGCGCCGACATGGAGAACCTGCGCAAGCGCACCGCCACCGAATTGTCCCAGGCACGTAAGTTTGCCCTGGAAAGTTTTGCCGGAGAATTGCTGGCCGTCATGGACAGCCTGGAAGCCGCCCAACAGGTCAAGGAAGCGTCTCTCGACAGTTACCGCAATGGAGTGGAACTCACCGCCCGCCAACTGACCAGTGTCTTTGACAAGTTTCACATTCAGGCCATTCACCCCGAAGGACAGCGTTTCGACCCCAACCGCCATCAGGCCATTGCTTCCCTGGAGCACGACGAAATCCCGGCCCAAAACGTCATCAGCGTCATGCAAAAAGGCTTCATCCTGCATGAACGGGTTCTACGTCCGGCTTTGGTTACAGTTTCGAAGGGAAAAGCGGGATCCCCCTCTTGAATCCGTAAAAATCATCCCGATTTAAGGTACAACCATAAAGTATTCCCCACCAATTTTTGAGAAGAGGCTAATAACATCATGGGAAAAATCATCGGAATCGATCTGGGTACCACCAATTCCTGCGTGGCCGTCATGGAAGGCGGAAAACCCAAGGTCATTGAAAACGCAGAAGGCGCACGCACGACCCCCTCTATCATCGCCTACATGGAAGAAGGCGAGGTTCTGGTGGGCGCGCCTGCCAAACGGCAGGCCATCACCAACCCCAAAAACACCCTCTTCGCCGTCAAGCGCCTGATCGGTCGGCGCTTCGAAGAAGATATGGTACAAAAGGATATCCACATGGTGCCTTACTCCATCGTCAAGGCCAGCAATGGGGATGCCTGGGTGGAGGTGCGGGGCAGAAAGATGGCACCGCCGGAAATCTCTGCCGCTGTCCTGCAAAAAATGAAGAAAACTGCGGAAGACTACCTGGGTGAAGAAGTAACCGAAGCCGTCATCACGGTTCCGGCCTACTTCAACGACAGTCAGCGCCAAGCCACCAAGGATGCGGGACGTATCGCAGGACTGGACGTCAAGCGCATTATCAACGAACCCACCGCTGCCGCCTTGGCTTTCGGGATGGACAAAAAGGAAGGGGACCGCAAGATTGCCGTTTATGATCTGGGCGGAGGAACCTTCGATATTTCAATCATCGAAATCGCCGAAATCGATGGCGAACACCAATTCGAAGTGCTTTCCACCAATGGAGACACCTTCCTCGGCGGGGAAGACTTTGACCTGCGCGTCATCGATTACCTGGCCGACGAGTTCAAGCGTGAAAACGGCCTGGACCTGCGTAAGGATGTGCTGGCCCTGCAACGCCTCAAGGAAGCCGCAGAAAAAGCCAAAATCGAACTGTCCTCGGCACAACAGACCGAAGTCAACCTGCCCTACATCACAGCCGATGCCAGCGGACCCAAACATCTGGTGGTCAAAATCACCCGCTCCAAACTGGAAAGTCTGGTGCAGGAACTCATCGACCGCACCATGAAGCCCTGCGAAACGGCTATCAAGGATGCAGGCGTGAAGATCAGTGACATCGCTGACGTGATTCTGGTGGGCGGGCAAAGTCGTATGCCCAAGGTACAGGAACGTGTCAAGGAACTCTTTGGCCGGGATCCGCGCAAGGATGTCAACCCGGATGAAGCGGTAGCCATCGGAGCAGCCATCCAGGGTGGTGTCTTGAAAGGCGACGTCAAAGATGTATTGTTGCTTGATGTCACGCCTCTGTCCCTCGGCATCGAAACCCTGGGCGGAGTTATGACCCGTTTGATCCAGAAGAACACCACCATCCCCACCAAGGCGTCCCAGGTCTTCTCCACCGCCGACGACAACCAGTCGGCGGTGACCATCCACGTCCTGCAAGGGGAACGAAACATGGCCAGCGGGAATAAAAGCCTGGGGCAGTTCAACCTGAGCGATATTCCTCCTTCACCCCGAGGCATGCCACAGATCGAAGTGACCTTCGACATCGATGCCAACGGGATCCTGCACGTGAATGCCAAGGACAAGGCCACCGGCAAGGAAAACAAGATCACCATCAAGGCCAACTCCGGTCTGTCGGAAGAGGAAATCCAGCGCATGGTGCAGGATGCCGAGGAAAACGCGGAAGAAGACAAGAAAAATCTGGAAGCAGTGAATGCGAAGAATGGTCTGGAAAGTTTGGTCCATAATGTCACCAAATCCGTCAAGGATCACGGCGACAAACTTTCAGCCGAAGAAAAATCCAGCATCGAAAGTGCACTCAAGGATGCAGAAGATGCACTCCAGTCACAGGATACAGCACGCATCACCGCCACCACTGAAAAACTCTCCGAAGCCAGCCATAAATTGGCTGAAAAGATGTACGCAGCCGATGCAAATACGGGTGGTGCTGGTGTCCATGCCCAAGAACCCGGCGCTGCTGGCAACAAGGAAGACCATGTTGTAGATGCCGAGTTCGAAGAAGTGAAGGACAAGAAGTAAAGAACCTTCCCCTGGGGAAGTCAGGTTGTTGGGGAGGGGGTGAAAACCTCACTCCCCAATGATTTATTTGAGAGGAATCATGAGCAAACGCGATTTTTATGAAGTCCTGGGAGTCAACCGGGATGCATCCGAGGATGACATCAAAAAGGCCTATCGCAAGTTGGCCATGAAGCATCATCCGGATCGAAATCCGGACAATGCCAAGTCAGAGGCTCAGTTCAAGGAAGTCAAGGAAGCCTACGAAATCCTGTCCGATGGGGACAAACGTGCCGCTTATGACCGTTATGGACATGCGGGCGTAGATCCTCAAATGGGTGCAGGTGCTGGCCCCGGGGGCGGTCCGGGGATGGGCGGGTTTTCCGATGCCTTTGGCGATATTTTTGGCGATATTTTTGGTGGGGGTGGTGGACGAGGCAACCGGACCGGAGGCATGTACCGGGGATCCGATCTACGCTACAACTTGGAAATCGGCCTGGAAGAGGCGGCTCGGGGTACCGAGACCCAGATTCGCATTCCTGCCCTGGAAAACTGTGGTACCTGCAAGGGCAGCGGTGCCAAACCGGGAACCAGTCCGAGCACCTGTTCCACCTGTGGGGGACAGGGTCAGGTGCGCATGCAGCAAGGATTTTTTTCCATCCAGCAAACTTGCCCGGTCTGTCACGGAAGTGGCAAGACCATCACCTCGCCCTGTCCCGACTGTCATGGAGCCGGGCGAATCCGCAAACACAAGACCTTATCCGTCAAGATTCCTGCTGGCATCGATCATGGTGACCGCGTTCGCCTGGCTGGAGAAGGCGAACCGGGACAGGCCGGGGGTCCGGCGGGTGATCTGTTTGTAGTCGTCCAGATCCGTCCCCACCCTGTATTCCAGCGCGAAGGAACGGACCTGCATTGCGAAATGCCTATCAGTTTTGCGGTGGCTGCCCTGGGGGGAGAAATCGAAATCCCCACCCTGGAAGGTCAGGCCAAACTGAAAATCCCTGCTGAAACCCAGACTGGTCAGGTTTTTCGCCTGCGTGCCAAGGGGATCAAAGCACTGCGCGGAGGCAGCCAGGGCGACCTAATGTGCCATGTGGTAGTGGAAACTCCAGTCAAGTTGACCGAGGTTCAAAAAGAGTTATTGCGCCAACTGGAACAAGGAACCCGTGGAAATGACACCCACAGTCCCCGCACCAAGAGTTTCATGGACAAGGTGCGCGACTTCTTCCAAACCTAAGTGCAACGCTGTTCAGCCCCCGTCACGGCAGGGGCTGAACAATTCAGGAGCGCCGCCATTGGGTAGTCCCTTCCTTGTCTTCAAGGACGATTCCCTCCGCCAAGAGGGCCTGACGAATCTGGTCGGCGGTTGAAAAATCCTTTCGCGCCCGCGCCGCTTGCCGTTGCGCCATCAATATTTCGATACGTTCCTGGTCCTCATCCCCTGCCTGCACAGTCAAACCGGCCCCCCTCTGAAACCATTCCACCGGAGCACTGCCCAGCAGTCCCAGTACCTCAGCCAGAGCGCGCAAGCGTTGGGCCGCCCCCACTTCGCCCCGGTGGGCATCATGGGCCAAACCAAAGAGGACTGCCACGGCTTCCGGAGTGTTCAAGTCATCGTCCAGCGCACGCTTGAAGGCCCCTTCGGCCACCCCATTCCAGTCCGGGACACTGCCCATAACCGTGGGGTAATCACGTAACACCGTGTAGAGGGTATTCAATCCCTGCCGGGCATCCTCCAGATGACCATCGGTGTAATTGAGAGGACTGCGGTAATGACCTCGCAAGAGAAAGAAACGCACCACTTCCGGATGAAATTTTTCGAAAATATCGGCCAGAGTGAAGAAATTGCCCAGAGATTTGGACATTTTTTCATCATTTACCCGTAGAAAACCATTGTGCATCCACACATTGACGAAGGCGTGCCCATGGGCCCCCTCACTCTGGGCTATTTCGTTTTCGTGATGTGGAAATTGCAGGTCGTGACCACCCCCGTGTATGTCAAAATGGGCACCTAGAAAGCATTCGCTCATCACCGAGCATTCGATATGCCAGCCCGGTCGCCCTTCCCCCCAAGGCGAAGGCCATCGAGGCTCGCCGGGCTTGGCGCTCTTCCACAATACGAAATCGAGGGGATCGCGCTTGAACTCATCCCGTGCCACACGCTCACCTGCCCGCAGATCCTCAAGGGACTTGCCGGATAACTTGCCGTAGTCGGGAAAGTCCCGCACCGAGTAGTAGACATCCCCATTCTGCCCCGAGTAAGCCAATCCTTTCTGAATCAGTACTTCAATCAACCGGATCATGCCCGGAACATGTTCAGTGGCACGGGGTTCATGGGTTGGTGGCAACACCCGCAGACGGGCCAGATCTTCCTGCATGGCCAGAATCATGCGCTCGGTCAGAGCCTGGATGGGTTCCCCATTCTGTGCTGCCCGCTCGATGATCTTGTCATCTATATCGGTAATATTGCGCACATAGGTAACTGCATAACCGGTTGTCCGCAACCAGCGGTAGAGCACATCAAAATTGACGAGCATGCGTCCATGGCCCAGGTGACAACGGTCATACACCGTCATGCCACAGACATACAGGCGCACCTGACCAGGCTCGATGGGGACAAAAGGTTCAGTCCGACGGGTAAGGGTATTGAACAGATTCAGCATGAATATAACCGCCAACTCAAAAAAATCGATAGATCCTGACAAAAGGTCTAGTCAGCAACGCGTTGAATTGATAGAATTTGGGGTTACACAATTCGCCTCCCATTTCAACCCATGATGCTCCGGTTTCTAATCCTTTCCCTTTCCCTCGCCTTGTGGTGCGAGCAAGGGGTGTGCGCAACCGGCACCGAAAGCACCGGATCGGGCACGGCCCCGGTGCTGCAAACCTCGCAGGAAAGCAACGATGCGCATCCTAGCACATCCTCTGCCCCGCCGTCAGAAGCCCCCTTGCCGATCCATGTCCCTCTGGCAATGCAATCCCTGTTACACGACCATCATCCCCAGCAAGCTCTGGCCTTGGCCAACCGTTCTCTGGAAGAACAACCCGATGAAGGCGATGTTCTGTTTCTCAAGGCCATCGCACTGACCCAGTTGAATCGCAAGGGTGAAGCCATCCTCATCCTCAAGAATCTGACCGAGCGTTTTCCGGAAATGGGTGCGCCCTATAATAACTTGGGTGCCCTCTACGCCGCTCAGGGACAACTCGATGATGCGCGCGCCATCCTGGAAAAAGGGGTGGCATCCCAACCCAACTACGCCATCGCCTTTGAAAATCTGGGCGATGTCTACCTCGCGCTGGCGCGTCGTTCCTACGCCCAGGCCTTGAAACTGAATCCCACGAATCGCACCTTGAAACTCAAGGCCGACAAACTTAACTGATGGAGTTCTCTATGGTCCGCCTCAAAACCAATTTTGGTGATATCGTTCTCACCCTCGATGTTGAAAAAGCTCCTAAAACCACGGATAACTTCCTGTCTTATGTGCACGATGGTTTTTATGACAATACTATCTTTCATCGGGTCATCGATGGCTTCATGATTCAGGGAGGAGGGTTTGCGCCGGGCATGAAGCAGAAGGAAACCCACGCCCCTATCGAAAACGAGGCGGCCAACGGTCTTTCCAACCTCTGTTATACCGTTGCCATGGCCCGCACCTCGGACCCACATTCGGCCACCGCCCAGTTCTTCATCAACGTCAAGGATAACCATTTCCTCGACCACACTGCCCCCAACCGCAATGGCTTCGGCTACTGCGTCTTTGCTCAGGTCACGGAGGGTCAGGACATCGTGGATCGCATCAAGGGGGTGCCCACTGGCAACCGTCTGGGACATAGCGACGTACCTCTGGAAGATGTCCTCATCGAACGTGCGGAGGTCATGTAACTCACCGTGTCCCATTCCCTTTTCATCGCAGACCTGCATCTCTCGCCGTCTTCACCCAAACTCTTCCAGAAGTTTCAGAACTTTCTGGAAGGGCCGGCACGCGAAGCCACGGCCTTGTATATCCTGGGCGACCTCTTTGAAACCTGGGTGGGCGATGACGATATCCCTTCGCCCTTCAACCAGAAAGTGGTGAGTGCCCTCGCGACCTTGACCCAGCAGGGGACTCAACTGTTCTACCTGCACGGAAACCGTGACTTCCTGCTCGGTAACAAGTTTGCCAAAGCCTGTGGCGCAACCCATCTGGCAGACCCCACCATCCTCATTCTGGAGGATGGGGTTCGCACCCTGCTCACCCACGGCGACCAGTTGTGCACGGAAGATGAAGCCTATCAGGCGTGGCGCAAACAGGTCCGTTCGGTGACTTGGCAGCGCAAAGTCATGACCCTGCCCATCGAAGAACGGTACAAGATTGCTCAGGAAGCCACCACCATGAGTACCCAGGCCAAAAAGAAAAAAACCTTGGCCATCATGGACGTAACCCTCCAGGCCGTAATCGAGTTATTGCGCAAAAATGATTACCCGCGTCTGATTCATGGTCATACCCACCGTCCTGCCCGCCACACTTACCGACTGGACGACAATACCTGCGAACGTTGGGTTCTCACTGACTGGAACAGTCGCAAGGGAGGGTACTTGAAGTGTGATGAAAACGGCTGTCAGGCCCTCCCTTTCTGAGTAGGAGTGTCAGGGTTTGAAGCGGTAACCCAGCCCACTTTCTGTCAGCAGGAAGTCAGGGCGGGCCGGGTCCCTTTCCAGTTTCTTGCGCAAGTTTCCCATGTATACCCGCAGGTAGTGAGCACTTTCCACATGGGTAGGACCCCAGACTTCGCGCAATAACTCGCGGTGGGTCAACACTTTTCCGGGATAAGCGAGCAGATAGGCTAACAAGCGGTATTCGATGGAAGTCAGGTGAATGCTCTCCCCTTCCTCGGTCATGACCAGGCGCTTGACCCTGTCCACCCGAATTTTCCCAAACCCGATCTCGGATTGTCCCGCTTCTCCAGATAAACTGTGGCGCCGAAGTTGCGCGCGTACCCTTGCCAGTAATTCGCCGACGCCGAAGGGTTTGGTCAGATAATCGTCGGCGCCCGCATCCAGCGCGGCGATCTTGTCCTCTTCATTCGATCGTGCGGAGAGGATGATAACCGGTACCTGCGACCAACTGCGCAAATCCTGCAGCACTTCCACCCCCTCCCGGTCGGGCAGTCCCAGATCCAGAATCACCAGATCAGGTTTACGGGTCGCGGCTTCGATCAGTCCACGCTCGCCGGTCACCGCCTCGATAACCTGGCAACCTTCAGATTCCAAGGCTGCTCGCACGAAACGACGGATCTGCTTTTCGTCTTCCACCAAAATCACCACGGTCTCACTCATCCCTCGGCCTCCGGCGGTACGGAAAGGTCAGGAGGTGTGCCTAGGGGAAGGGAGAAGGTAAAACGGGAGCCCTGGGGAACTCCATGTTCTGCCCAAATCCGACCCTGGTGCGCGGTAATGATCGCCCGACAGATGGCGAGCCCAAGCCCCACACCCGACACCGCCGATTCGGCGCGACCTCGAGTAAACTTGTCGAACAAGGTATCCTCCGTTCCGACGGGAAAACCCTGCCCGTCGTCACAGACCGAAATATCCAGGGTCTGGTCCGTACACTGGGCCCGGATGACAATATGGGCCTGGGGCTCCGTATATTTCCCGGCGTTCTCCAACAGATTGCATAATACACGTTCGATGAGGACGGCATCAAATTCGACGAAGGGCAAGTCTTCCGGCAATTCCACGCGTACCTCCCGTCCAGCCAATGCCCCCGTCGAGGCTTTGAGCGCACTGCCGATTACCTCTTCCACCAACTGCCATTCCCTTTTCAGTTTCACTTCGCCGGATTGCAGACGTGCCATATCCAGTAGATTGTTCACCAAGGCGCCCATACGCACGGCTTCATCATGAATCGCCTGGACAGTCTCCTGCTGAGGCACGGACAAAGATTCCAGGCCCAAGGTATCGGACAACCCCACCAGCGCCGTCAAAGGCGTCCGTAAATCATGAGACAGCACCGACAGTACCGAGTTGCGCAAGCGTTCCGACTCCATCTTCACCAAAGCTTCCTGAGCCACATCTACATAATGGATCCTTTCGATGGCAATGGCAGCCAGAGAGGCAAAGGTATCCAGCAAGCGACGTTGTTCCGGCACTTGTAACCAGTGACTCTGGCGGGGTTCGATGGCCAGCACCCCGCGCGTGCGCATGGGTGCCTTGAGAGGAAGGTAAAACACCGGGGAAGCTGCCAGAGTATCGGTTCCCAAACCAGCGGGTTCCCCATGATCGAAAGACCATTGTGCGATGCCGGTATCCACTGTCGTCAAGACCCCTTCGGCCTTCACCGGGTCTTGCAGATGATTCTCGTTATCCATCAAGAGTAACCCGGTTTTTGCCCCCAGAACATTGTCCGCAAAGCGCACGCAAACCTCTGCAATTTGTCCGGGCATCAGGGTGGCAGACAGATCCCGGGCCGCCTCGTACAGCGCCCGGGCTCGTCGTTCCCGATTCATGGCCACCCGGGCCTGATAACGCAGGTTAGCCATCAACTGGGCAATCACCAGGGCGACGCTCAGCATGACCATAAACGTAAGCAGGTATTGCACGTCACTCACTGCAAAGGAAAAGCGGGGGGGGACAAAAAAGAAATCAAAGAATGCCACGCTAAGAAAGGCCGCCAGCACCGCCGGTCCTCTTCCCAGGCGCAGCGCCACACCCATGACCACCAGCAGGAAGATCATGACGATGTTGGTCAGTTCGAGCCAGTGACGCAGGGGCGTCGCCAGGAACGTGACGAGCACGCACAGGGCCACACTTTTCGCATAGGAAGGCCAGCGCGAATACTCCTGGGTAAAGAACAGTGTCTGAGCCTTCCCGTCAGGCTCCCCCGGATTGCGCTGGTTACGGGCGACCTGAATGACATCCAGATCCGTAGCCAACCGTCCGATCCGTTCGGCAAAGGATCGACGCCATAGGTGACGTTCAAGGTCCCGCCCCACCACCACCTTGGTCAGGTTATGTTCCCGGGCATAGGCCACCGTCACCGCCGCCGCATCTTCTGCGGGCAGGGTGGCGGTTTCTGCCCCCAGATCCTTGGCCAACTTCAAGGTCTGGAGAATCTGTTCCCGGACTCTTTTAGGCAAACGCTGAAGCCGGGGTGTTTCCACATAAATTGCGTGCCACGTCACTTCCATTTGAGCGGCCAGGCGGGCCGCATTGCGAATCACCCGTTCGCTACCCGGCCCCGGTCCCACGCATACCAACAAGGATTCGCGCGT
>LR025381.1_pt1 | contig 10191 bp, 11 predicted proteins | sample 2322641 | NCBI scaffold set LR025218.1
GACGTGCGTTTTGGTTTAGAGAACGCTCTTGACCGTGGCGGCCACCTTGTCGGCGGTCAGACCAAAGTACTTGAACAGGGCACCGGCGGGGGCGGATTCCCCGAAGGTATCGATACCCACCACGGCACTACAGCCATACTTCCACCACAGCGCCGTACAACCCGCTTCCACCGCCACCTTGGGCACATGTTTGGGCAGAACGGAGGCGTGGTACTCGGCGTCCTGCCGGTCAAAGACCGAGGTGGAGGGCATGGATACCACCCGTACGGCGATGCCTTCTGCTGCCAGAAGTTTTTGCGCTTCCACGGCCAACCCCACTTCCGAACCGGTGGCGATGAGAATGGCCTGCGCCGCTCCGTCGGCTTCCTTCAGAACATAGCCCCCCTTGCTGATCTCGATGATCTGCTCAGGCATACGGGTCTGGAACGGCAGGTTTTGACGGCTAAAAATCAGGGAACTGGGTCCATCCTTGCGACGGATAGCCGCATCCCAGGAAACCGCCGTTTCCGTGGTATCACAGGGACGCCAGACATCCATGTGCGGGATCAGACGCAAACTGGACACATGCTCGATGGATTGGTGCGTCGGACCATCTTCCCCCAGGCCGATGGAATCGTGGGTGAACACGAAGATACTGCGAATCCGCATCAGCGAGGCCATGCGCAGGGCATTGCGACTGTAATCCGAGAAGGTCAGGAAAGTGCCGCCATAGGGGATGAACCCGCCATGCAGGGCCAACCCGTTGAGGATGGCGCTCATGCCGAACTCCCGCACCCCGTAACTCAAGTAATTTCCGGGGGTGGTGGCATTCATCGGCTTGCTGCCACTCCAGTTGGTCAGGTTGGATCCCGTCAAGTCCGCCGATCCCCCAAAGAACTCGGGCAGGGCGGGACTCAAGGCTTCCAGGGTATTCTGACTGGCCTTGCGGGTGGCGATGCTTTCTGCCTTGTCCCGACACTTGGCCACGAATTCCAGTGCTGCCCGTTCGAAGTTGGCAGGCAGATCCCCCTTCATGCGGCGCGTGAACTCTGCCGCTTCGCTGGGGTAGGCCGCCTGGTAGGCCGCAAAACGCTGGTTCCATTCAGCCTCCTGAGCCTGCCCGCGGGCTTTGGCATCCCATGCCGCATAAACTTCCGCAGGAATTTCAAAGGGACCATAATTCCAGCCGAGCATCTTTCTGGTCGCGGCGATTTCCTCATTGCCCAAGGCGGCACCATGCACATCGTGGGTTCCCTGCTTGTTGGGACTGCCCTTGCCGATGATGGTCTTGCAGCAAATCAGGGTGGGCTTGGTACTGGTTTTGGCGGCCTCGATGGCCTTCGATACCGCCTCCACATCATGTCCATCAATGGGCCGAACCACGTTCCAGCCATAGGCTGCAAATCGTCCAGGTACATCTTCCGAAAACCAGGGTTCTACATGACCATCGATGGAGATGCCATTATCATCCCAGAAGGCGATGAGTTTATTCAGCCCCAACGTCCCTGCCAGCGAGCAGGCTTCATGGCTGATCCCTTCCATCAGACAACCATCCCCCATGAATACGTAGGTATGATGATCCACAATGGTGTGACCTGGCTTGTTGAACTGTTCTCTCAACAGGCGTTCGGCCAAGGCAAAGCCCACCGCATTGGTGACGCCCTGACCCAGGGGGCCGGTGGTGGTTTCCACCCCCACGGTGATGCCATACTCCGGGTGTCCAGGGGTCTTGCTGTGCAATTGGCGAAAAGCCTTGAGTTCGTCCATGGGCAGATCGTAGCCCGTGAGGTGCAACAGGGCATAGAGCAGCATGGAAGCATGACCATTGGACAAGACGAAACGGTCACGGTCCGCCCAATGAGGGTTGGTGGGATTATGTCTCAAATGCTGTCCCCATAGGGCCACGGACATTTCTGCCATGCCCATGGGCGCACCGGGGTGGCCGGAATTGGCTTTTTGCACCGCATCCATCGCCAGTGCGCGAATGGCATTGGCCATCGTTGCCGTGGAGGTTGTACCTTGCGTCATGATGAAATCTCTTGTCGATAAGTTTAGGATAGAAAGAAGGTTTGGCGCGCCGGGGTCTTAACGCACCTGGGGCTTGAGTTCGCCCTTGGCATAACGATCCCCCATGACTTCCAGAGAGATCGGCTTGATCTTGCTGGCCTGTCCGGCACTGCCAAAGGCTTCGAAGCGGGCCTTGCAGATACCCATGGCGGCCTTGCGGGCTTCGGCCAGGAACTTGCGCGGATCGAATTCTTCGGGCTTCTTGAACATGAGTTGACGCATGGCTCCGGTCATGGCCAAACGGATATCGGTGTCGATGTTGACCTTGCGCACGCCATACTTGATGGCTTCGACAATTTCTTCCACGGGCACGCCATAGGTTTCCTTGATGGTTCCACCGTTGGCACGGATGATCTCGAGCCAGTCCTGGGGAACAGAGGAAGAGCCGTGCATGACCAGATGGGTGTTGGGAATCCGGGCATGGATTTCCTTCACGCGCCAAATGGCCAAGGTATCGCCTGTGGGCGCCTTGGTGAATTTGTAGGCTCCATGGCTGGTTCCGATGGCGATGGCCAGAGCGTCCACTTCCGTTTGACGAACGAAGTCCGCTGCCTGTTCGGGGTCGGTCAACAACTGGTCATGGCTCAACTTGTCATCGGAGCCGTGTCCATCCTCTTCACCCATCATGCCGGATTCCAGGGAACCCAGACAACCCAGTTCACCTTCCACCGAAACGCCCACGGCATGAGCCATTTCCACCACGCGGCGTGTGGTACCGACGTTGTACTCGAAACTGGAGGGAGTTTTCATGTCTTCCATCAGGGATCCGTCCATCATCACGCTGGAAAAACCGGAGCGGATGGAACGTTGACATACCACAGGGCTGGCCCCATGGTCCTGATGCATGCACACGGGAATATCGGGATACATTTCCACAGCGCCTTCAATCAATTTGCGCAGGAAAGGTTCACCGGCATATTTACGGGCACCGGCGGAACCTTGCATGATGACGGGACTGTTGGTGGCTGCGGCGGCTTCCATGATGGCCTGGATCTGTTCCAGGTTATTCACGTTGAAAGCAGGCAAACCGTAACCGTGTTCGGCGGCGTGATCGAGCAACTGACGCAGGGAAATGAGAGCCATGATGTATCCTCGGAATATGGATGGGGTTAGATGGAGGGTGAAGCCAGTGGAGGACGTACCCCCAACTGTTGAAGCAGTTCCGGAAAACTGTCCAGCACACGGTCAGGGTTGGCCATGGCTATGGGTTCTCCGTGATTATATCCATGATTGAACGCCCAGATTGTTACACCGGCACAGCGCGCGGCCTGGACGTCGTTGCTGGAGTCCCCCACAAAAAGTGCGTCCTGTGCGCTTAACCCCGCATCCACCAGGGCTTTTTGGAGCGGCTGAGGACTGGGTTTTCCTTCCGGGGTATCTCCGCCTCCCACCAAAATGTCGATGGCCTGGGCCAGGCCCTGACTGTCCAGCAAACGTTGGGACAAGTCCCGATCCTTGTTGGTCACAACGGCCAGTTGGCAGCCTGCCGCACGCAGGATTTCCAAAGCCTCGGGTGCCCCAGGGTAAGGCTGGCTATGAACGCCGGTCAGGTCATGGTAGACCTGCAGAAAGCGCGGATAAAACTGGTCATACAACTGTGACGCCCGTTCTTTGTCCTGCCCCGTCACCTGTTGCGACACGGTTGCAAACAACCAGGCAGTGCCTTTTCCAATCCACTCCCGAATCAACTCCGGGGGCAAAGAATCAAAACCTGCCTCGGCCAAAGTTTGATTCACGGAGTGGGCAATTTCCATGGCGGTATCCACCAAGGTGCCATCCAGATCGAACATGATCAGGCGCGGCAGGGGAACTCCCTGTGCCATCAGCAGGCAGCCTTACGTTTGTAATCGATCATCTTGAGAATCATGGGCGTGAAAATCAATTGCATGGCCAGACCCATCTTGCCACCAGGAACCACCAACGTATTGGGACGGGTCATCATGGCATCGTGCAACATGGACAGCAGATAAGGAAAATCAATGCCGTGGGGATCAGAAAAGCGGATCACCACCATGCTTTCATCCGGACTGGGAATGTCATTGGCAATGAAAGGATTGGAGGTATCCACCGTGGGCACACGCTGAAAGTTGACATGGGTGCGCGAAAACTGGGGACAGATGTGGTTGACGTAATCGGGCATGCGGCGCAGGATCACATCCATGACGGCTTCCTGAGAATAGCCCCGCAATTTCTGGTCACGATGGAGTTTTTGAATCCACTCCAGATTGATGATGGGCACTACGCCCACCAACAGATCCACCTGGGCCGCCACATTGATCTTGTCGTCGGCATAGCCCCCATGCAGCCCTTCGTAAAACATCAGATCAGTACCCGGCTCGACGTCCTGCCAGGGGATGAAGGTACCCGGTTCCTGCTTGTAGGGAGCCGCTTCACCGGCATCGTGCAGATATTTACGGACTTTACCCAACCCGGTGGCACCATAGGTCTTGAACAGGGTCTCCAACTCTTCGAGAAGATTGGCCTCGGGACCAAAGTGGCTGAAATTACGATTGCCCTTGTCTTCCCGTTCTTTCATCTGCGCTTTCATTTCGGCGCGATTGTAACGGTGAAAGGAATCGCCTTCCACCAATTGGGCCGTAACCTTCTCGCGGCGGAAAATATGTTTGAAACTGTTCATCACGGTGGTGGTACCAGCACCGGAAGAGCCCGTCACGGCAATGATGGGATGTTTGCGGGACATGATCGATGACCTCTTGTGCAATTATATTGTAAAGTTTCTCAAGCCCGGAACAGACCACGCTCGCTGAACAGCGGGGAAGAAAAGGGTTCTCCCTTTCCTTCGTCGTGTTCCTGATGATACTGGATCGCCCGTGCCACCTCGTGACTCGACCCCAGAATGACCGCAATGCGTTGGTGAATCTGGGTGGGCACCACTTCCATGATGCGTTCCCGTCCGGTGCTGGAAAGCCCCCCCGCCTGTTCCACGATCATGCTCATGGGATTGGCTTCGTACAGGAGACGCAGACGACCCGGTTTCAAAGGTTCCTTGGTGTCCTTTGGATACAGAAATATCCCGCCACGAATCAGGATACGGTGCACTTCCGCCACCATGGAAGCAATCCAGCGCATGTTGAAGTCACGCTCGCGCACGCCCGTCTTGCCCGCCTTGCATTCGCTGATGTAACGGATGACCGGGGGTTCCCAGAAACGTTCGTTGGAGGTATTGATGGCAAATTCGTTGGTATCCGCCGGAATTTGAATGTCCGGATGGGTCAGAATGAAATTGCCCACTTCCCGATCCAGGGTAAAGCCATGAGTTCCTTTGCCCACCGTGATGACCAGCAAAGTTGCCGGGCCATACAGTGCATACCCCGCCGCCACCTGTTCGGTTCCGGGCTTGAGGTAATCCTGCATCTCGGGTTCTTTCCCATCAGGGGCACGGAGAATCGAGAAAATGGAACCCACCGAAACGTTGCCGTCGATGTTGGATGAACCATCCAGGGGATCAAAAATCGCCAGAAAGGGTCCGCGCTTATGCGGTGCGCGCACGGGAAAGGGATCATCCATCTCCTCCGAGGCGACCCCGGCCACCAATCCACCCAATTCGAAGGTGTTCACAAACGCCGTATTGGACAGGACATCCAGTTTTTTCTGGGTCTCGCCCTGCACGTTGGTGGTATCCATGCTGCCTGTTGCGCCGCCCAACGCCCCTTTGGAACTCAGGGCAGAAATGGCTTTCACCGCAGCAGCCACATCCACCAGCAAGGCGGCCAAATCGGCTCCATCCTTGGTTCCGCTGACATTTTCAATCAAATACTTGGATAAGGTCTTGCGCCCCAGATGCATGGTATATTCTCTCCGTCAATCAAGCGTTGCCGCATTATTTTAGCCCTCGAGAGACCCAGAAACACAGGATTTCCCCGAGGATTTATGGTTTTCTGTCGATGATATCCCGAATCCAGTATAAGAAACCCTAAGTATTTTTTATCTGGATCATAAGAAATGTTTAACATTCAGGATTCATCGTCCCATAACCGTAGTATGACGCAACTTTATCGCGTTGCACAACTCCGATACGCTTCAACAAACAAAAGAGCCGGGATTTCCCGGCTCTTTGTGTTCTTTCGGCTCCCCTCACCGGGGTACGGAGGCAAAGGTCATTTATGCCATACTGAATTGTCCAGCATAAAAATGAGAATGGCCGGTCCTACGATTCCAATGATTTCCATCCATGTAACGCTCATCGCAACCCCCTCGTCTCGTTGTCTGCGCTCTGATGGTACCGCTCCCCTGAGCATGTCCGGCGCATGGTTGAAAGATAAGGGAGATACAATGATTTGTTTTTGATTTAAATCAATTTTTATCCATTCTCCACAGCCTTTGCAGAGAATCCCGAACCCCAATGAGGCAAGCAGGCAGTCAGCACGGCAGAAAACAGGATCACGGCCCAGGATAGGTGAATCCACGCCAGAAAAATGGGTAGGGCAGCAAAAGCCCCGTAGATCAGGGTATAACTGGAGAGGTGGGCCACAAACCAGGTAAAACTGCTTTTCATTATTTCAAACAACAAAGCCCCCAATACGCCGCCAAAGAGGGCATGTCGACGCCGCACCGGATGATCGGGTACCTGGTAGAACGCCAGTGCCAATCCTGCCGCCATAACCAGAAAAGACAGCCACTTGAGAACCAGATGAGTCAGGTGTGCGCCCTTCCCTGCCCAACCGACGGACATCTGCACCAGAAGCGTCATTCCCCATAGCCCCAACCCAAACAGCAGGGGCCCCAGAAGGATCAACACACCATAAATTGCCAGGCGGGTATGCAAAGGACGACGGGGCGCTGTCCCCCAAATGGCGTTGAAAGTATGATCCACCGTCAGAATCAGCGAAAACACCGTCCCCATCAGCATGCCCAGTCCCAGGTAAGTCAATTGGGCAGCATGCCTGGTGAACTGGGTCGCATAAACCGTCACCAAACGGGCCGCCACATCAGGCAGCAGATTGGCCAGCAGAAACCCCCGCATGACCTTCCCAAAATGCCCAAACTCGGGGAAAAGGGAATAAATGTCGATACTGAAGGTAATCAGCGGCACCAGCGCGAAGAGCGTGGTGGTGGTGAGGCTGGATGCCGACTGCATGCAGCGGTCCCGCTGAAACTTGCGCCCCACCATGAGCATGAACTGCCACAGTGCCCGTCCCATGATCCTCACACCAGGAGCCTAGGCCACGTTAAGTTCCTGCCGTATGGTTTCTCTCACGACATCCGCCAGAGTTTGCCCGGCAGCAACCTGCTTCAAGGCTTCATTAATCAGAGTTTGATAATTTCCACCCGTCATTTCCGCCCTGACTCTGAATAGGCCAGCACGTCATTATCTATGCGCATGGTAATCCGCGTTTTCCCGCCCGACTCTGCCTGAAGCTTCGCCAGAGCCGGAATGTCTGATGCCGGCTTTGCATCAGAAAAATCCACGTCCGAGTACTTCTCATGCATCGTGTCAGAACTGTTCTTCATATCGTTTCCTTTGCCGTTGATTTGCCTTCCATGTCGAAATCAAGCGGATGGAATCGCCTCGTTGTGTCCATACCGCAATGAGGATTCTGTCTTTCGCTCCCATTCCCAAGGATATGAAGCGCTGCTCTCCCTGTGCGTCCCGGTCTTCTTTCGTGAGGACGTAAGGATCAAGCAATACAGACTTGGCCTCGTCGAATGTCACCCCCTCATGATTGATCGGGTTGGACACGGCTTTCCTCTGGTCGAACTCGATTTTCATGTGTTAAATAGTACATACAAATATGCATACGGTCAACCCGACTTCTTTGATACAGCAAGTCAAAAAAGAAACAGGGCCCGCCCCATGATCCTCATACTTGCGGGTTGACCCGTTCCGTATGCGCTTGCAATTTGTTCAAGGCATTCAGATAGGCCCGCGCAGAGGCCACCACGATGTCCGTGTCCGCCCCCAACCCATTGACGATGCGCCCATCCTGAGCCAACCGGACGGTCACTTCGCCCTGGGATTCAGTGCCACTGGTAATGTTGTTGACCGAATAGAGTTGCAACTCGGCACCACTTTGCGCCACCCGCTCAATGGCCTTGAAGGAAGCATCCACCGGGCCGCTCCCTTCCGCTTCCGTGGTCTGTTCGTCTCCTCCCAAGGTCAAAACCAGGCGCGCACGGGGAGATTCACCCGTTTCACTGTGAGCCATCAGCGAAACCAATGCATAGTGATCGTTCTGGCCTTCTCCGATTTCTTCTCCCACCAAGGCCTGAAGGTCTTCATCAAAAATCTCATGTTTTTTGTCAGCCAGTACCTTGAAACGCTGGAAGGCAGCATTGAGGGCGACTTCCGAGTCCAGCACGATGCCCAACTCCTGCAAGCGGGTACGAAATGCGTTGCGTCCCGAATGTTTGCCCAGCACCAACTTGTTGGCCTTCCAACCCACCTCTTCGGCACTCATGATTTCATAGGTTTCCCGATGCTTGAGGACTCCGTCCTGATGAATCCCGGATTCGTGCGCAAAAGCATTGGCCCCCACCACAGCCTTGTTGGGCTGCACCGGAAAACCCGTGATGGTGGACACCAGACGGCTGGCTGCCACGATCTGGGTGGTATCGATACGCGTGGTCAGGCCGAATACATCCCGACGGGTACGCAACGCCATGACGATCTCTTCCAGTGCGGCATTCCCGGCACGCTCTCCCAATCCATTGATCGTGCATTCCACTTGCCGGGCTCCCGCCAGCACGGCGGCCAATGAATTGGCAACAGCCAAACCGAGATCATTGTGGCAATGCACCGAGAAAACAGCCTGATCGGCATTGGGAATGCGGTTCATCAAATCGGCAATGAGTGCCCCATACTGAAAAGGAATGGCATAGCCCACGGTATCCGGGATATTGATGGTGCGGGCCCCCGCCCGGATCGTGGCCTCGATCACCCGACACAGAAAATCCGGTTCGGAACGGACCGCATCCTCACAAGAAAATTCCACATCGTCGGTGAACTGGCGGGCCAATGTCACAGCCGACACCGCATGCCCAAGCACCTGCTCCGGCGTCATGCGCAATTTGCGCTCCATGTGCAGAGGGGAAGTGGCGATAAAGGTATGAATGCGTTTTGACGGGGCAGAGGCCAACGCTTCAGCCGCACTTCGAATATCCTTTTCCTGGGCACGGGCCAACCCGCAGATGGTGCTTTCCCGGATCGCACTGGCCACGGCCTTGACCGCTTCAAAGTCGCCGGGACTGGCGGCAGGAAAACCCGCCTCGATCACATCCACACGCAAACGCTCCAACTGGCGGGCAATGCGAACCTTCTCTTCACGGGTCATGGAAGCGCCGGGGCTTTGTTCGCCATCGCGCAAGGTTGTATCAAAAATTTTTAAAGTATTCATGGTCTCGTCCTTGAAAGTCCAGAGACTTTCTTTCATGGCGGAGAACCCCTCGGGGGAGGGGGAGCGGTACACAGCGATGGGAAAAGAAGGATTTTAGCGCGCAAGGCGCAGCAGCAGGAGGGATCCCGTGCAGAAAAAAAGAAGAGCAAAAGTGAAATTTGAGTTCATGGGGTGATTCTACGAAAAAGTCAGAACCTCTGTCAAGGCATCCGGCGTGGGAAACCACCGGAGTTGCTGGTGACATCTCCCCTGCTACGCTTTTTTTCAGGAGAGTTCCAGGCGGCGCTCAATGCGTCCAATGCGATCGGCTAACTTGTCCAGCGTGATCTGTTGCCGGGCATCTGTTTCCTCGCCCAAGTTGATCTCGCGCCTCACAAGGTTCATGGCCTGCTCCAAACCAGACATGCGGTGTTTCAGATCGCCCATATCCTCGGCAATTTGATCCACGCGTCCCCGGATATGACGCAAGTGTTCCAACACCAAGTTTTCAATGTCGTCAGTCATTGGTCGATTAACCTTTGCTGTCCTTTGGCATCCAATTCTCCGCGATCCGCCACGTCATCAGGTGTATTGATTGCCGCAAGTACGATACCTGAGGATCGTCTGATTGTACGACAAAAACAGAAACAAATCCAAGAACTATCCGATCTAGGACAACACTCTCGTGAACCGTTCTAACAGACCTGCAGTTTTGGCGCTGCCATTCCGCCAGCGCCCAATTATAGGTGAAGCGTGCTACACCAATTCCGCGCCGAAGCGCAACAACCGGTCCTTGTGGGTGATGACCAGC
>LR025442.1_pt3 | contig 10069 bp, 8 predicted proteins | sample 2322641 | NCBI scaffold set LR025218.1
AATGGTTCGGCTGTAGTCCTTGGGATCATGCAGGCCATCACCCGCCTGCAGTTGCCACTGGTGGTAGACGCCTGGTTGGCGATTGCCCAGAATTCCGTGGGTCCTCGGGCTTATCGCCAGAACGAAATCGTGACGACGTTGGAGGGAACTACCCTGGAAGTGGTTCATACCGATGCGGAAGGACGAATGGTTTTGGCGGATACCCTGACCTTGGCTGCACGACAGAAACCTGACTTGATCGTGGACTTTGCTACTTTAACCGGGAGTATGCATACCGCATTGGGAAGCCGGTACAGCGGGTTGTTCACCACGTCGGAGGTACTTGCCCGTCTGGCGGAAGAGGCGGGAAAGAGCAGTGGTGAGCGTGTATGGGTATTTCCTCAGGACGAAGACTATGATGAGGCATTGGAAAGTTCGGTGGCTGATCTCAAGCAGTGTACTTTGGAGGGGGAAGCCGACCACATTCTTGCTGCCCGCTTTTTATCGCGCTTCACGGCACAGTTGCCTTGGGTCCATGTGGATCTCTCCGCTTCGCTCCATCCTGAGGGGCTGGGTGCCGTGGCGACGGAAGTGACGGGCTTCGGGGTGCGCTGGGGGGTTGAATTTCTGGACAAGTGGATACAAAATCCTTTATAATCTCTAGGATTGAGTAGGGTGGTGTCTCTGCAGTGGGCCTCGGGCCCTTTTTTTATTTGTGTGATTTTAGGGAATAGGTTACCGAACGAACATGGATCTCGTGGGATTAGTGGAAAAAACCGTGACAGGACTGGGCTATGAGTTTGTGGAACTCGAACGCGCAGGTCGAGGTTTGTTGCGTGTTTTCATCGATCATTCCAATGGGATTGGTGTAGAGGATTGTGCTACGGTCAGTCATCAATTGACCCGTCTGTTCGGTGTGGAAGAGGTACCCTATGAACGGCTCGAGGTATCCTCCCCCGGCTTGGACAGACCGTTGAATAAAACCGCCGATTTCGAACGGTTTTTAGGACGGGAAGCCAAAGTCAAACTGCGCATTCCTTATGCAGGTCAGAGAAATTTTTCGGGGCGTCTTGAAGCAGTGACTGAACAGACCCTTACCTTGGCAACCTCGGCAGGGTTGTTGGATATGGCGCGCGAGGATATCGAACGTGCCCGTCTCGTGCCGGAATTGTGAGTGGAGAGAACAGAATGAGCAAGGAAGTACTGTTGTTGGTCGATGCGTTGGCGCGGGAGAAAAACGTTTCCCCCGAGATCGTGTTTGTGGCACTGGAACAGGCTCTGGCGTCGGCTACCCGCAAAAAGCATGGGGAGGAAGATATCGATGTGCGGGTCAGCATCGATCGTCATACCGGTGATTTCCAATCCTATCGGCGCTGGCGCGTCGTGGAGGATCAGGAATGGCTGTCTGAATTCCAGGAATTGCCTCTGTCACAAGTCCGTGCAAACAATCCGGAAGCGCAAGCCGGGGAGATCATCGAAACTTCTTTGGAGCCCATCGAGTTTGGGCGTATCGGGGCACAAGCTGCCAAGCAAGTGATTTTTCAGAAAATCCGGGATGCGGAACGGGAACAGATTCTGGCGGATTTTCTGGAACGACAGGACAATCTGGTCAGTGGTCTGGTCAAGCGTCAGGAACGTGGGAATTACATCGTGGAATCCGGTCGGGTTGAAGCTCTGTTGCCCCGCGATCAGTTGATTCAACGGGAAAATTTGCGTATTGGAGATCGGGTGCGTGCCTACTTGCTCCGGGTCGAGCGGGGAGGGCGGGGACCTCGAGCGGGGAGGGCGGGGGCCACAGGTGATACTGTCCCGAGTGGTTCCGGAATTTCTGATCAAACTGTTTGAACTGGAAGTGCCGGAAATCGAAGAAGGGTTGTTGGAAATCAAGGCTGCGGCTCGTGATCCCGGGATCCGCGCCAAGATTGCCGTGCATTCTCGGGATCGACGTATCGATCCCATCGGAACTTGTGTGGGGATGCGGGGATCACGGGTGCAAGCCGTGATTTCAGAACTGGGAGGAGAACGCGTAGATATCATCTTGTGGTCGGAAGACCCCGCTCAGTTTGTGATCAATGCGCTGGCTCCTGCGGAGGTCAATTCTATTCGCGTGGATGAAGAGGCCCATAGCATGGACGTGGTGGTGGACGAAGATCATCTGGCGCAGGCAATCGGCCGGAATGGACAGAATGTTCGATTGGCTTCGGAATTGACAGGTTGGTCTCTCAATATCATGACCGAAGATCAAGCCCAGGAAAAAGACAAAGAGGAAACGCTGCGCTTGCGCAATTTGTTTGTAGCCCGCCTGGATGTGGATGAAGAAGTGGCAGACATTCTGATTCAAGAGGGATTTTCCAGTTTGGAGGAAGTCGCTTATGTACCTAAACTGGAGATGCTGGCGATTGCTGCCTTCGACGAAGATACAGTGAATGAGTTGCGGAGCCGGGCGCGCAATGCTTTGCTGACAGAAGCGATTGCCACAGAAGAAAAGGTTGAACATGCAGTGGAAGATTTGAGACATATGGCGGGAATGGATCCCGAAACTGCGGTTTTATTGGCTTCAAAGGGAATTCATACGGTGCAGGATCTGGCAGATCTGGCGGTGGATGAACTGGAAGAATTGACGGGACTGACGCAAGAACGCGCCAGCGCCCTGATCATGGCGGCGCGCGCTCCGCTGTTTGAGTAATCAGGAGACATCAACCATGACGCACTCCACCGTGACGGATCTGGCTACAGAATTAAAAATGACGCCCTCGGCGTTGCTCGATCAATTACAAGCGGCGGGTATTCAAAAAACGGCGCAAGACACGCTGACCGAACGAGATAAGGCCGTTTTGCTGGAACATCTACGCGAGCAGCATGGTCGCGCAGAGCCAAAAACACGGATTACCCTGACACGACGTCAAACCAGCGAAATTCGCAAGGCAGATAATACGACGGGTAAGGCACGCACCATACAGGTGGAAGTTCGAAAAAAACGCGTCTTGATCAAACGGGATGTGGCAGAAAATCAGCCAGAAGATGTTTTGGAAGTTTCTGAAAGCATTCCCCCTGTCATGGGGAGCGAGGAAGAGACATCGGATGTCGGGATGGAATCGTCACTGCACGAAGAAGTGCAGGTCACAGAATTGCCTGAAGTTCAGGACACGGATCTTCCCTTGCCGCTGATTTCGGAGAGTGAGGAAGATAATAAGAAGGAAGAAGAAAAAGAAGAAGAAGAAAAAGAAAAAGAAGAAGAGAGTCAGGGCGTGGACACGGTGGTGTCAGTTCCTGATTTGGAAGTTCCTCCGGAAGAAGAAGTTGTTTCCGTACCGACTCCTGCCGAGCCTCCTCTGTCACAACGGACGCTCCGTATTTCGCCCATCGATGAGGAACAGCGAGCCATTCGAGAAATGGAAGCACGTCGTCAGGCTGAATTGCGTTCCAGGCAAGCGGCTGATGCACTGGATAAAATGGAACGGGTACGGATCCGCAAGGAGACCGAAGAAAAGGCCGAGGCTACCCGAGTGGCCGCTTTAGCGGCCAGCATCAAGCCAGTGGTGGTGGAGCCGTCCCGTTCTGAAAAAACAGGAACCCTTCATCGACCTGCGGTGGTGGCTGCAACCACGGATGCGGGCGGTGTGCGTAAACCGGCAAAGAAAACAGAAAAACAACCGGCCACGGCTTGGACCGATGATGGCGCCAAACGTCGAGCACTCAAGACGCGCGGAGAAACCGGGGGGACGGGGTGGCGTGAACCTCATGGTCGGCATGGTAAGGGACACAAGGGGGATTCCTCTCAATCCCATGCTTTTTCGGCGCCCACTGAGCCCATCATCCATGAAGTTCTGGTGCCTGAAACCATCACTGTTGCTGTGCTGGCACAAAAAATGGCTGTCAAGGCCGCCGAAGTGATCAAGACGCTGATGAAAATGGGCATGATGGTGACCATCAATCAGATACTGGATCAGGAAACGGCCATGATCGTGGTACAGGAATTAGGTCACATGGCCAAACCTGCCAAGTTGGATGATCCGGAAGCACTGCTTGCGGAAACTGGGACTGTCCATGTAGATGCGATCCTTGAACCCCGTGCTCCGGTCGTCACCGTTATGGGACATGTGGACCATGGCAAAACCTCGCTTCTCGACTACATTCGTCGGACCCGTGTGGCCAGTGGTGAAGCAGGAGGGATTACCCAGCATATCGGGGCATATCATGTGGAAACACCGCGCGGCATGGTAACTTTTCTGGATACCCCGGGGCATGAGGCATTTACAGCGATGAGGGCTCGGGGTGCCAAGGTTACGGACATCGTGATTTTGGTGGTGGCAGCAGACGATGGAGTCATGCCCCAAACCATTGAGGCCATCCACCATACCAAGGCGGCACAAGTGCCTGTGGTGGTGGCAGTTAACAAAATGGACAAACCCGATGCAAATTTCGATCGGATCAAGAATGAGTTGGTCACCCAAGGGGTGCTTCCCGAGGAGTATGGCGGTGATGCACAGTTTGTTGCTGTTTCCGCAAAATCCGGCATGGGAATCGATGAATTGCTCGAATCCGTACTGCTTCAGGCCGAAGTTCTGGAACTGAAGGCTCCTCGCAACACCCCCGCCAAAGGGATCGTCATCGAAGCTCGTCTTGACAAGGGACGCGGTCCCGTGGCGACAATTCTGGTGCAATCTGGTCAATTACGGCGTGGGGATATGGTTTTGGCCGGGGCAGCATATGGGCGGGTACGGGCCATGTTGAACGAAGCAGGACAGCCGGTGGATAGTGCCGGACCTTCGATTCCCGTAGAGATTCAGGGATTGACCGAAGTGCCCGTGGCCGGTGAAGATGTCATGGTTCTGAATGACGAACGTAAAGCGCGAGAAATCGCCCTATTCCGTCAGGGTAAGTTCCGTGACGTGAAGTTGGCCCGTCAGCAGGCCGCGAAGTTGGAAAACATGTTTGAGCAGATGGGAGAAGGTGAAGTCAAGACCCTGTCGCTCATCATTAAATCTGATGTGCAAGGGTCCTACGAAGCACTTTCCCAATCCTTGCTCAAGTTGTCCAACGAAGAAGTCCGGGTCAATATCGTCCATGCGGCGGTGGGCGGGATTACCGAGTCGGACGTCAATCTGGCTCTGGCCTCCAAGGCCGTGATCATTGGCTTCAACACTCGTGCGGACACGACGGCGCGTAAGTTGATCGCTTCGGCGGGGGTGGATGTGCGGTACTACGACATCATTTATAACGTGGTGGACGAAGTCAAGGCCGCGCTCTCCGGGATGTTGGCGCCTGACCGAAAGGAAAATATCCTGGGATTGGTGGATATTCGCGAAGTGTTCCGTATCTCGCGAGTGGGAACTGTGGCTGGATGTTATGTTCTGGAAGGCGTGGTCAAGCGGGGTGCCCAGGTTCGATTGCTGCGGGATCAGGTGGTGGTTCACACCGGCGAACTGGACTCTCTCAAACGCTTCAAGGATGATGTTCGTGAAGTCAAAACAGGCTTTGAATGCGGTTTGTCCCTGCGTAACTATAACGATCTTCAGGTGGGGGATAAATTGGAAGTCTTTGAAATCGTAGAAGTCGTGCGGAGTCTGTGAGTTCGGTATGAAACATTTTCCGCGCCAGATACGGGTGGCCGATCAGATTCAGAAAGAGTTGGCTGATTTGCTCCGACGTGAATTCAAGGACCCGCGCGTGGGCATGATTACCTTCACAGCGGTGGAGGTGGCGGGGGATTATGCCCACGCCAAGGTTTATGTCAGTTCGCTTCAGGGGGAGGAGGTATTGGCCCGTTCCCTGGAGGCATTGCGCGATGGAGCGGGGTATCTGCGTCATCACCTGGGACGGCGTCTGACCTTGCATACCCTGCCTCAGTTGCATTTTTTGGCAGACACTTCGGCGGATCGGGCCTTCGTTCTGACCAATCTGATCAATGCCGCGCGGGCGGCCGATGAAGCATTCCCAAAATCCTGAACGCTCGGAGCGGCGTGCGCTCACCGGCGTCATTCTGTTCGACAAGCCGTTTGGCTTATCGAGCAATCATGCCTTGCAGCGCGTGCGCCGTCTTTTTCAGGCGCTCAAGGCAGGACACACCGGCACTCTGGACCCCCATGCCACGGGATTGCTCCCTCTTTGTTTTGGAGAAGCCACCAAGTATTCAGGGTGGATCCTCGATGCACCAAAGACTTATCACGCCACCCTGACTTTGGGCCAGACCAGCAGTACGGGGGATGGAGAAGGTGTATTGAATCCCGGGCGCCCGTTTCTGGGGAACGAGATGACCCTGAATGCCACACTTGATGGGTTTCTGGGCACTCAAACCCAGTTACCCCCCATGCATTCGGCCCTCAAGGTTCAGGGGCAGACGTTGTATCAGTTGGCCCGCGCCGGTAAGGAAGTGGAACGTACCCCTCGAGCTATTCATGTTCATGAGATACGTCTTCTCTCTTGGCAGGAGGATCAGGTGGTTATCGAGACCAAGGTTAGCAAGGGCACCTACATTCGGGTCTTGGCCCAGGATATCGGTATTGCCCTGGGGTGCGGTGCCTACCTGAGTGGTTTACGGCGGACGGCCACCGGTCCCTTTGACTTGAACGAAGCGGTGACCCTGGAAAATCTGGAGGGAATGACTCAAGCCCAGCGTGATGCCTGTCTTCAACCAGTGGACAGTCTGCTGGCTGGATTGCCACGCCCCGATCTGCCCCTGACACAGGGGCGTTCCCTGAGTCAGGGGCAGATCGTCATGGGGAATTTCCCCTGGCCAGAATCGCTCTATCGGGTTTATGCCAAGAATCAATTTTTGGGATTGGCCGAGCCGGATGCCACGCACAGCAACTTGGTGCCACTACGCATGATGGGTGACTTGCCTTCCTTGTGTTTTCAGGAATCTGGTACCCTGTGAGACCTCATCCCCCCTCCTCTTCATCTTCCGTACCCCATGCGTTTGCAGCAGGAGATTGGCGTGCCATTCGTGGGCTGATGCCGTATTTACTGGCATTCAAGGGAAGGGTTGCCTTGGCGTTGTCCTGTCTGGTGCTGGCCAAGGTGGCCAATGTGGGCGTACCCTTGCTGCTCAAAGAGATCATCGATCGTCTGGCACCCGGAAAAGGGGTACTCATGGTTCCGCTGGCCTTGGTCCTGGCCTATGGGGCATTGCGCTTTTCGACCACCCTGTTTAATGAGTTACGGGATGGGATCTTTGCCAAGGTGACACAGCGTGCCATTCGAAGCATTGCCCTGTCTGTGTTTCAGCATTTGCATGCCCTGAATTTGCGTTTTCATCTGGAACGCCACACAGGGGGGCTGTCCCGCGACATTGAAAGGGGCACGCGCGGCATTGAGAGTTTATTGCGCTTCACCCTTTTTAGTATTTTTCCTACCCTGGTGGAAATGGCCATGGTGGCGGGTATTCTGGCCTGGAAATACGATATCTGGTTTGCCTTGATTACCTTGGTGACGTTGGTGATTTATATTGCGTTGACGGTGGTGATCACCGAATGGCGCACCCATTTCCGGCGGCGCATGAACGAACTGGATTCCAAAGCCAATGCCCGCGCCATCGACAGTCTGATCAATTATGAAACGGTCAAATATTTCGGGAATGAGGCCTGGGAAGCGCAACGCTATGATCAGAACTTGGCTCGCTGGGAAGAGGCAGCGGTCAAAAGCCAAACTTCTCTGGCTTTGCTCAATGGAATTCAAAGTCTGATCATCGGGGTGGGCGCAGTCGCACTGATGCTGCGGGCAACGGCAGGGGTGTCTGCCGGACGCCTGACCGTGGGTGATCTGGTGTTGATCAACGCTCTTTTATTGCAACTCTACATGCCCCTGAACTTTCCGGGGGTGGTGTATCGCGAAATCAAGCAGTCCTTGGCGGACATGGATCGCCTGTTTCGATTGTTGACGGTGGAAACTGAGATTCGTGACTGTCCCGATGCTCAACCCTTGAAAGTTGGGGGCGGTGTCGTTCGTTTTGAAGCGGTGGACTTTGCTTACGACGAACGACGCGCCATTCTGCATCATGTGGATTTCGAGATTCCGGCGGGACATAAAGTGGCGGTGGTTGGGTCGAGCGGGGCCGGAAAATCTACGCTGTCTCGTCTTTTATTCCGCTTTTACGATGTGCAACAGGGGCGCATACTGATCGATGGTCAGGACATCCGCCAGGTCACCCAACAGTCCTTGCGTGCCGCGATCGGTATCGTGCCTCAGGACACGGTATTGTTCAACGATACGATCTATGCCAACATCGCCTATGGACAACCTGACGCTGCCCGCGAGGACGTTCTGCGCTGTGCTCAAACCGCTCATATCCATGCATTTATCGAAAGTTTGCCCGAAGGGTATGAAACCCAGGTGGGGGAACGGGGTCTCAAATTATCCGGGGGGGAAAAGCAGCGCGTCGCAATCGCTCGTACCCTGCTCAAGGCTCCGCGTATTCTGGTATTCGATGAGGCTACCTCGGCACTCGACTCTCACTTCGAGCGGGAAATCCAGGAAGAGTTATCCTCCATGGCGCGGCACCATACCACTCTGGTGATTGCTCACCGTTTATCCACCATCATCGATGCTGATCAGATCATGGTCATGGAAGCGGGGAACATCCTGGAACGGGGCACACATCTCGAATTATTGTCCAGGAATGGACGATATGCGGAGCTATGGGCCCTGCAGCAGTCGGAAGAGGTTCAATCCGGGTAAAAAGCAGAGCAGAAAAACCAACGGCTGGACACATCAGGTCACCAGACCAGTGACCCGGATTTAAAGGGCAACGCCCGATTTTTGAACGGGTTTGGCCGACAGCAATCCCAAAGTGGTCTGATCCTGGACTTCCAACCAACGCCGTACCCGATTGGCATCAGAAAAGCGGGCATGATGACCACGGGAATCCAGCAGGACGATGATAGTGGGACGCTGATGGATGGTGGCTTGCATCACCAGACATTGTCCCGCTTCGTTGATGAAACCGGTTTTGGACAGACCGATTTGCCAGCCTTCCTGAGCGACCAAGGGATTGGTATTGTGCAAGGTAACCAACCGCCCCCCCCGACCGATGGGAACCTGAATCTCGGAGCGGGTAGTGATCTCGTGAATCAGGGGGACTTTGACGGCAGTACTTACCAGCACGGCCAAGTCCTGGGCCGTAGCGACATTGGCGCCGTTCAGTCCACTGGAATCTTCAAAATGAGTATCCTTCATGCCCAACTTCTGGGCTTGCAGATTCATCTGTTGAACAAAGGCCGCGGTGCCCCCAGGAAAGTTCCGGGCGAGGGCGGCGGCGGCACGATTTTCAGAGGCTACCAAAGCCATGCGCATGAAATCGAGACGGGTCGCCTGAGTACCCACGCGCAGGTGGGAATGACTGTAACGCAACGTATCCACATCTTCCTGACTTACGGTCAGGATTTCTTCCATATTCTGATGATTTTGAATGACTACCAGTGCCGTCATCAACTTGGTGATGGAAGCGATGGGGTGGGTAGGTTCGGGATTTTTGGCATAGACAACTTTCTGGGTCTGTTCATCCACGACCAGAGCCGTGACCGACAGGAGTGCTATGTGCCGGGGGTCTGGATCGACGGGGGCCCCATGATGGTGGTGATGCAGGTGGTGGTGTACCTGTGCTTCTGCCAATGGAACATGGGCGACGAAGAGGGCCATGAACCCTGTGAGGACCCAAGAGCGCAAAGCAGAAGAGGATAAAAACATGGGTGAACTCCAAGGTAGATGATACATTTCAACGATACAAAAAAAAACCTTGAAATGCAAGGGGATTATCCTGATTTACCCAACTTTTCCCAGATTTTTTCAAGACGGGGTACGGAAACGGGGTGAGGCGTTTTCAGTGATTGGGCAAAGAGTGCACAATGCAACTCTTCCAGCAGCCAGCGAAACTCTTCCAACTCCGGACTGGGTCCCCGCCGCTGGAGGGTATCTGTCCAGCGCCGTTCCAGGCGCGTCAGATCGGTATTCTTGCGGATATCTCCGGCAAGATCGCGGGGTAACTTCTCCAGACGAATTTCCATGGCGTGAAGGTAGCGCGGAAAATGGGCCAGTTTGGCGGGGAGGAGTGGTGCGCAGCGTGGTGAAATTCATCAGACGTTGACGACGATGC
>LR025396.1_pt1 | contig 10042 bp, 9 predicted proteins | sample 2322641 | NCBI scaffold set LR025218.1
CTTGATTGATCAGGTGGGGAGATTCCATGAAAAAGCCCGTCATCCAAAAAAGGCTGACGGGCTGTTGACTGCGGACATATCGAGTGTAATGTCTTTGACTCGGATTTACAGACTGTAGTACATCTGGAATTCCAGAGGGTGAGTGGTCATCCGGAACAGGGTGACTTCTTCCATCTTGAGAGCGATGTAGGCATCGATCATGTCACTGGAGAACACGCCTCCACGGGTCAGGAACTCGCGATCCTTGTCCAAGGCGGCCAACGCTTCTTCCAGGGATGCCGCAGGAGCAGGAATCTTGGCATCTTCCTCAGGGCTCAGATGGTACAGGTCGCGGTCGGAGGCTTCGCCAGGGTGGATTTTGTTCTGGATTCCGTCCAGACCGGCCATCATCAGTGCCGAGAAAGCCAGATAGGGGTTGGCGGTGGGGTCCGGAAAGCGTACTTCAATACGGCGGGCCTTGTCGCTTTGTACAAAGGGGACGCGAATCGCTGCTGAACGGTTACGGGCGGAATAGGCCAATTTGACGGGGGCTTCAAAACCGGGAACCAAGCGCTTGTAGGAATTGGTGCTGGGATTGGTAATGGCGTTGAGGGCTTTGGCGTGCTTGATGATCCCGCCGATGTAATAGAGCGCGAAGTCGGAGAGACCGGCGTAGCCATTGCCTGCAAACAGGTTTTTTCCATCTTTCCAGACAGACTGGTGAACATGCATTCCGGAACCATTATCACCGACAATGGGCTTGGGCATGAAAGTGGCGGTTTTGCCGTAGGAATGGGCCACATTATGAACCACATACTTGAGGATTTGAAGCCAGTCTGCGCGTTGTACCAGGGGAGCAAATTTGGTACCGATTTCGCATTGACCCGGAGCAGCCACCTCATGGTGATGTACTTCCACCGGAACCCCCATATCTTCCAGTGCCAGGCACATGGCCGAGCGGATGTCCTGGAGAGAATCCACGGGAGGAACGGGGAAATAGCCGCCTTTGACTGCAGGACGGTGACCCATATTGCCGCCTTCATAGGATTTTCCGGAAGACCAGGGAGCTTCTTCGGATTCCACCCGGACGGAACATCCGGACATGTCCACATGCCAGGTGACAGAATCAAACACAAAAAATTCAGGTTCAGGACCAAAGTAGGCGGTGTCACCGATGCCGCTGGACTTCAAATAGGCTTCTGCCCGTTTTGCCAGGGAACGGGGGTCACGATCATAACCCTTGCCATCGGAAGGTTCGATTACATCGCAGGTCAGGATCAGCGTGGACTCATCCAAAAAAGGATCGAGGTTGGCGGTGTTGGGGTCGGGCATCAAAAGCATGTCGGAGGCCTGAATTCCTTTCCAGCCGGCGATGGAGGAACCATCAAAGGCATGACCTTCGGTAAACTTTTCCGGGCCAAAACTGCTGACAGGAACGGAAACGTGCTGCTCCTTGCCGCGGGTATCCGTAAAACGAAAATCGACGAATTTGACTTCGTGGTCCTTGACCATCTGCATTACATCGGCAACTGCCATTTCTTCTCTCCTGTCAGAAAATTTGAGGATAGTACAAACCCATTGGCGTCCTGAATCCCTCTCACTCAACCCCACTGAGGATAAGCAGGTTACATGCCAAACCCTTCCAATCTATTTCAGCATTGTGCCATAAGGAAAGAATAATAGAACATGATTTTTTGATATCCTTCGGTTCGCACCATTATGGTGCTTTTTAGATAAAACGCACCATGAAAGTGCATCTTTGCGCGCAAAAATTGTCTGCGCTTTATCTGATGAATGGGACGGGTTTTGGTTACAATACATTTTGATCCATTGATGAGGTATTTCATGTCCGGAATAGCCGAATTATTGAAAGTTGCCCAACAACGAGGGCGTGAAATTGGATTGTCCTATGCAGGGGCACTGCTTCCCACCGAGGCTTTCGAACTGTTGAATCTGAATGCTCAGGCGGTACTGGTGGATGTTCGTACGCAAGCGGAGTGGGATTGGGTCGGATCTGTGCCCGGAGCGGTACATGTGGAATGGCAGTCCTATCCCATGGGTGTGCGCAATGAATCGTTTCTGGATAGTTTGCGTGAACGGGTTCCTGAAGGGGCGTTGGTGCTTTTTTTGTGCCGTTCCGGTGCCCGGTCCCACGCAGCGGCAGAAGCGGCCACCTCTGTGGGTTGGACAGGATGTTATAACGTTCTTCAGGGTTTTGAAGGGGACCGAGACCCACAGGGGCACCGCGGCCATCTGAATGGGTGGCAGGCTGCCGGGTTGCCTTGGAAACAGAGTTGATGGATCGATACGGGGTGATTGGGCATCCGATTCGGCATAGCCGTTCTCCCGACATTCATCAACATTTTGCCCTTCTGACAGGTCAGAACCTCAGTTACGAACGGATCGAAGGAACGCCAGACGGTTTTGAAACCGAGGTCGTCCGTTTCTTTGCGGCGGGAGGGCTGGGTTTGAATGTGACCCTACCCTTCAAGGAGCGCGCCTTCGCTCTGGTTGTGCAGAGGTCCCACCGTGCTCAGGTGGCGCGTGCGGCCAATACCCTGGGGATGACTCCAGAGGGAGTGCTTTGGGCCGACAATACGGATGGTGAGGGATTGGTTCGTGATATGACCCTGAATCTGGGCGTGAATCTCAAGGGTTCACGGGTTCTGATTCTGGGTGCTGGTGGGGCCGCACGAGGCATTGTGCAGCCCTTGTTGAAGGCAGGGATCGTGCAGTTGGATATCGCTAACCGGACTGTGGTGCGGGCGCAGACTCTGGTGCGCGAGTTGGAGTCACTGTCCAACGAAGTTTCCTGTCGTGCATTTTCTTGGTCGGAGATACCGGCCCATGGTTATGAAGTGGTGATCAATGCCACGTCCACGGCGGTGGCAGGCGATCTGCCTCCACTTCCGGCGGTACTCTTTGACCAGAGGACCCTGGCTTATGATTTGGGCTACGGAAAAGGTCTGACCACCCCCTTTTTGAAATTGGCCAGGGAAGCAGGAGCCGGTCAGACGGAGGACGGATTGGGGATGCTGGTGGAACAGGCCGCCGAATCCTTCTATTTGTGGCGAGGTATACGTCCCCCCGGCGCAGAGGTGTTATATGCGCTGCGCGCCGCATGTCACTGAACCGAGCAATTTGCCTCCCGGTTCACCGCCTCAAGTCATGGGCTCGGTCAATGGAGGCTCGGTCAATGGAGGCTCGGTCAATGGAGGCTCGGTCAATGGAGGAATGGTTTTGGGGGCACGAGGGCGACGGGGACTCTTGGGAGAAGAGGCGGTGACTTTTTCTAGAGAAATAATGGGCGGTTGCGAGGGAACTGCGCGTTTTCTGCGCTGAGCAGCCACAGGGGAGGCGGAAGAAGTCTTCTTGACAGAGGTTCGGCGTGTCTTGCCCTCGGCCAACGGTGGAGTGGTAACCTCTACTGGTGCAACAACTCGACGAACGCGCTTGGCGGGTAGGGCGACCTCTTTTTCGGGGAGCGCAGGTGTTTCCTTGGGGCGGCGAGGCTTTTCGGCAGAAGCCAGGGTCCCCGCTGATTTTTTCTTCCGGGTGGACGGAGACGGCTTGGAGGGAACCGTGACTTCGGCAGGTGTGGATTCCTCAACGACGGCATCCACCAGCGTGACTACAGAGAACGCTTCCCCGAGGGTTTTCGAGGCTTTGACCTTGCGCGCTTTTTTCTCCGATTTTTTTAACTTCTTGGTGGATTTGTTTTCCGCCTTTTTGGCTTTCTTGCCTTTTTTCTCTTTCCCTATGTCTGAACTGCCCTTGGATTTTTCCTTTTTGGCAGCCTTTTTCTTATTCTTTTTGAGCACCAAAAGCGCTTCGGACTCGGGAGACTGCAGAGCAGAGGAGGATTTCTTTGCGGCGACCATGATGAACTCCTGCATGAGAAGAGTAAAGGTCATTGTAGGCCGAATTCCCCTTTTCGTATAGATAGAGGCGAAGAAAAGGGGCGTGAATCAGGACAATTCATGTTGGATCAAGTCTGCATAGGTTTCCCGGCGGCGGATCACGGTGGTCTGGGACCCATGGACCAGTACCTCAGGGATGAGCGGGCGAGCATTGTAACGAGAAGACATGGAGGCACCATAGGCGCCGCAGGAAAGAATGGCCAGCAGGTCACCCGCCTGTACGTCCAGTGTACGTCCTGTACCCAGCACATCACTGGATTCGCAGACGGGACCCACGATATCCACTTTTTGATCCGTTTTTCGGGGCGCATCGACGGGCACGATTTCATGCCAGGCCTGGTACAGGGAGGGTCGCATCAAATCGTTCATGCCAGCATCCACAATCACCAATTGACGTTCCGGAATGGTTTTCAGGTACTCCACACGAGTAAGGAGTAGACCGGCATTACCGACGATACGTCGTCCGGGCTCAAAGAGCAGGCGTCCCTGGAACTTGTTGAAACGCGGTTTCAATGCAGTTGCATAGGCGGAAAGGGAGAGCGGGTCTTCATCACGGTAACAAATACCTACGCCGCCTCCCAGATCGATGTGCTCCAAGGGGATACCTTCTGCGGCGAGTTGGTGCACGAGTTCGAGAATTTTATCGGTGGCTTCAAGAAAAGGTTCCAGCGTGGTGATCTGGGATCCGATATGACAGTCGATTCCAACGATTTTCAGGTGAGGAAGTTTCTGTGCTTCCCGATAAAGGGCCAACGCAGTGGTTGCGGGTACGCCGAATTTGCTGGTACGTAATCCTGTGGCGATGTAGGGGTGAGTCCGCGCATCAACCTCCGGATTGACCCTCAGTGAGATGGGTGCAGTCATTTCCAACCGAGTGGCACGTTCGGATAGTCGCTGGAGTTCGGCGGCGGATTCCACGTTGAAACAGAGGATACCCGCCTTCAATGCTTCATCGATCTCCCGTTCGGACTTGGCAACTCCTGAAAATACGATGCGGCGCGGATCTCCGCCAGCCTGCAGCACGCGGAATAATTCTCCACCGGACACGATATCGAAACCGGCACCCTGCGCGGCGAGGAGACGTAGAAGAGACAGGTTGGCATTGGCCTTGACGGCATAGCAGACGAGGGTATCAAAGGATTGAAAGGCATCCCGGTACTCCTGATAAGACTGGAGCAGGGCGGATTGAGAGTACACATAGCACGGAGTCCCGTAGCGTTCGGCAATCTCGTTCAAAGAAACCGACTCCAGCATCAGGGTGTTATTGGTGGGCGCACGGTATGGGCCAAAAGCAGTAAGAGGTAGGGACATGGCGATTTGCGTCAAGGAGAGTTTTGGGGTGCGGCAGGATTGGGGGAAGGAGAAGAGGGAGAAGTTCCCGAAGGTGCAGGAGCAGGGATCGTGGGTTCCGAAGACGGTGTTGGCGCTGGCACGGTGGCTGAAACCGGCGTTTGTCCGGGCGGCAAATAGAGCCCTCCTTTGAGTCCGCACCCCCACAGGGGCAGGCAAAGCAAACCCCACAATGTCCAGCATCCTGAACGTATACCCCTTGCCCGTGGAGGGCAGTTACTCTCCTGCATGATCCCAGCGCTGCCGTGCTTCCTGAAGGGCTGAGCGGACTCGTGTCGGTGCCGTTCCGCCAGGAATATCGCGACTGGCCACCGAACCTTCCAAAGTCAGCACTGCATGAACATCGGATCCGATGATGGAAGAAAAGGTTCGGAGCGTGGTCAGGGGCAGATCCGCCAGGTCGCAGCCTTCGGATTCCGCATGGCGTACGGCACGTGCCACAATTTCATGGGCATCCCGAAAAGGAGTTCCCTTCTTGACCAGATAATCAGCCAAGTCAGTGGCAGTGGAAAATCCTTCCTGCGCTGCTTGCCGTAAGGCAACGGCATTAACCTGCACATCTCCCATCATTTCGGTATAGATGATCAGGGTTTGAGACAGCGTTTCCACGGTATCGAAAAGCGGCTCCTTATCCTCCTGATTATCCTTGTTGTAAGCCAGGGGTTGTCCCTTCATGAGGACCAGTAACCCCATGAGATGCCCAATGATACGTCCGGATTTGCCGCGCACCAATTCAGGGACGTCAGGGTTGCGTTTCTGGGGCATGATCGAGGAACCCGTGCAGAACGCATCACCGATCCGGACGAAATTGAAGCGCGGGCTCATCCACAGGATCAGTTCCTCAGACAGACGGGACAGATGGACCATCAGCAAGGAAGCCGCAGCACAATATTCAATGGCAAAGTCGCGGTCAGAAACGGCATCCAGAGAATTGCGACAGAGTCCTTCGAATCCCAGTAACTCGGCCACCCGTTCCCGTCGGATGGGGTAACTGGTTCCCGCCAAGGCCGCAGCACCCAGGGGAAGTTGGTTGACTCGTTGGCGGCAGTCTGTCAGGCGTTGACGATCCCGACCCAGCATTTCCACATAGGCCAGCAGATGGTGGGCAAAGGAAACGGGTTGTGCCACTTGCAAATGAGTGAACCCAGGCATAAGCGTATCCACATGCTGTTCGGCCAGACAGATCAGGGCGCATTGAAGGGCGCGCAGTTGGACCTGGTGCTGATCGATGGCGGCACGTAGATAGAGACGGATATCTGTGGCCACTTGATCGTTGCGCGAGCGCCCGGTATGAAGTCGTTTGCCCGCATCTCCCACCAGTTGGGTGAGCCGTTTTTCGATGTTGAGGTGAACGTCCTCGTCGTCCAGCGTCCATGGAAACCGATCCTGTTCCACCTCTTGGCGAATGACGGCCAGACCGTGTTGGATCGCAGAAAAATCCCCCTCTGTCAGGATGCCGACTTCGCACAACATCTGGGCATGAGCCAGAGAGCCCTGAATATCATAGGCTGCCAGGCGTTTGTCGAAAAGCACCGAAGCCGTGTAACGCTTGACGGTTTCAGCAACAGGGACACTGAAACGTCCAGACCAGGATTTTTGCGGCGGAGTGTCGGAAGAGGTCATCGAATGCTCAACAGAATGTGATGTAGCCATTATAAATCAGACCGCCCCCTTTACCTATCAACCGAAGGGAATCAAACAGGAAAAACCCCCTTCAGACCAGGTCTGAAGGGGGTTTGGCGCAACGCTCCGGAATGGAACACCGGAGAGAACCACAGGGAAATTACATGTCCATGCCGCCCATGCCACCCATACCGCCCATTCCCCCACCGGGCATGGGGGATTCTTCCTTGGCCAGTTCCGCCACCATGCAATCGGTGGTCAGCATCAAACCGGCGATGCTGGCCGCATTTTGCAAAGCAAAACGGGTAACTTTGGTAGGATCGACCACGCCCATGGCAACCAGATCACCATACTCACCGGTTTGAGCGTTGTAACCGAAGTTTCCTTTTCCTTCCAGTACCTTGTTGACCACAACGGAAGGCTCATCGCCACAATTGGCAACGATCTGACGCAGGGGTTCTTCGATGGCACGTTCCACGATCTTGATGCCAGCATCCTGATCGGCATTGTCACCCTTGAGCGCGGTCAGGGTAGAACGGGCACGCAACAGCGCAACTCCGCCCCCAGGAACGATTCCTTCTTCCACTGCTGCGCGGGTGGCGTGCAGAGCATCTTCCACGCGTGCCTTCTTTTCCTTCATTTCTACTTCAGTGGCGGCACCTACCTTGATGACTGCAACGCCACCCGCCAACTTGGCCACACGTTCCTGCAGTTTTTCCCGATCGTAGTCGCTGCTGGCTTCTTCGATTTGCTTGCGAATCTGGGTCACGCGGCCCTTGATGGACTCTTCGTTCCCGGCGCCATCGATGACGGTGGTTTCTTCCTTGCCTACTTCGATACGTTTGGCACGGCCCAGTTCATTCAACGTCACTTTTTCCAGTGATAAACCGACTTCTTCTGCAATCACGGTTCCACCGGTCAGAATGGCGATATCTTCCAGCATGGCCTTGCGCCGATCACCAAACCCAGGAGCCTTGACGGCGGTGGTTTTGAGAATGCCGCGAATGTTATTGACGACCAGGGTGGCCAGAGCCTCCCCTTCCACATCTTCGGCGATGATCAGGAGCGGACGCCCTGACTTGGCCACTTGCTCCAGTACGGGCAGCAGATCGCGGATGTTGGAGATTTTCTTGTCGTGCAGGAGCACGTAGGGATCTTCCAGCAAGGCGATTTGACGATCCTGGTTGTTGACAAAGTAGGGAGAGAGGTAGCCGCGGTCGAATTGCATGCCTTCCACGACTTCCAGTTCATTTTGCAAACCGGAGCCATCTTCCACGGTAATGACGCCTTCCTTGCCCACCTTGTCCATGGCTTGGGAAATGATCTCACCGATGGAGTGATCGGCGTTGGCGGAAATGGAACCCACCTGAGCGATTTCGGTATTGGTGGTACAAGGTTTGGAGAGTTTCTTCAACTCTTCCACAATGCCCACGACAGCACGGTCGATCCCGCGCTTCAGATCCATGGGGTTCATGCCGGCGGCCACAAACTTCATGCCTTCCTTGACAATGGACTGAGCCAGAACGGTTGCTGTGGTGGTGCCATCGCCTGCGACATCGGAGGTTTTGGAAGCTACTTCCTTGACCATCTGAGCGCCCATGTTTTCAAACTTGTCCTTCAGTTCGATTTCCTTGGCGACGGATACGCCATCCTTGGTGATGGTGGGAGCGCCGAAGGAACGCTCGAGTACGACATTCCGACCCTTGGGTCCGAGAGTGACCTTGACTGCATCGGCCAATATGTTGACACCCACGACCATCTTGGCGCGGGCACTATCATGAAAACGAACTTCTTTAGCTGCCATCTTTATAGACTCCTAAATTTAACGGGATGGACCCAGAGGGTCCAACCGATTCGATTGAAAATGGGGAGGCTTAGGCCTCGACAACACCCATGACATCTTCTTCACGCATGACCAGCAGTTCCTCGCCGTCTACTTTGACGGCTTGGCCTGAGTATTTGCCAAACAGGACACGATCGCCCACTTTGAGTTCGAGGGCGCGCAAGGTACCATCTTCCAGAATCTTGCCTTTGCCCACGGCCAAAACTTCTCCTTGATCCGGCTTTTCTGCAGCGGAATCCGGGATAACGATGCCAGAGGCGGTCTTGCGTTCTTCTTCCAGGCGTTTGACAATCACACGATCATGCAAGGGACGAATTTTCATACGACGATTCTCCATGTTGAGAAAATAATTGCTACAGGATTAGCACTCGTCAAGTGCGAGTGCTAACAGTGTATGGGCGCCTTCGAAGGTTTTCAAGGGGACAGCTATAAAAATCCTTCCAAAATCCTGCGGCCTTCGGACGTTTTTTATATCCAATTGAGTAAAAAGAAATTATAAATAAATTTGGCAGGATTGTCGGGGGAATGTGGATTCTGATCTGGGGTGGGATGTCCTGCGCTGACCCTGTGCCTTTCCCCCCCGTTTCTCAGGAACTTCCTCAAACCCTGCGTCAGGCACTGGCTCAGGCCGGTGTCCCGGCTTCAGAGGTTTCAGTCGTGGTCTGGGGGGTCAACGAACCTCGTCCCCGCCTGGCTTGGGAGGCTCAAACACCGCGTAATCCAGCTTCCGTCATGAAATTGGTGACGACCCTGGCGGCTCTGGAAAATTGGGGTCCTGCCAAAACCTGGCGCACGGAAGTTCGCGTGCCTCGTTTGGATGCACAGAGGGGACAGGGCCCTTTCGGAGTCATCGGGGTGGGAGATCCGGGATTGACCCTGGAGCGTTGGCAAGAACTTTGGCGTCAAGTTTATCAACAGGGGATTCATCAACTGTCAGGACCGATTCGTTTTGATCAGAGTGGTTTTTCCCCCACGGAGTTATCCCCTGAAATCTTCGATCAGGAAGGTTTTCGAGCCTATAACGTTATTCCCCATGCCCTGCAGGTGGGACAACAGACCCAGTGGTGGTTCATTCGTCCCGGTGCACGGGTTGGCGAACCGCTCCAGATCTGGTCGGAATTTCCTTTCCCCCAGATCGTGCTAAGCAATCGGACCCGCACCGTCAGTGGTCCCTGCCCTGCCCTGTGGCGTTCAGGATTGCACTATGCCATTCGTGCCAAATTTCCGGCACAGGCGATGCGATCCCATCCCGATAACTCTCTGGATACAGGGGTGATTCTGGAGTTGACGGGGACCGTGCCACAGGATTGCGGGGTTCAGGTCATGG
>LR025408.1_pt1 | contig 9904 bp, 9 predicted proteins | sample 2322641 | NCBI scaffold set LR025218.1
CATCCTGGTCCCAAACCAGGCGCGCTACCAGACTACGCTACGCCCCGAAAGGTGGTCACTATACGGATAAACCATCATCACGTCAAGATGTGTGTGTCAGGGATGTAAAAAAACCCGTGACATGATTAAAAGAGATTGAACATTAGGGTGAACTAATGCGATGATAGCCGCTCTTGTACACACTTATTTAGAGAAGCCATGTCTGCGTTGATGTTGGATGGAAAGAAATTGGCAGCCGAATTGATCGATAATTTGGCATTGCAAGTGGCTGCGCGTGTACGGCAAGGGAAATCCATGCCTGCGCTGGCCGTGATTTTAGTGGGTTCAGACCCTGCTTCCAGTATCTATGTGCGCAATAAGCGACAAGCGTGTGAGCGGGCAGGTATTCGTTCATTGATGTACGATTTGCCTGTGACCACGACACAGGAGGCCTTGTTAGCACTGATCGGTGAATTAAACCAGGATGGCGCGGTGCATGGTATTTTGGTGCAGTTGCCTTTGCCGCCACACATTGATTCAACGCTCGTGCTGGAGACGATACTGCCGCGTAAGGATGTCGATGGATTCCATCCTTACAACATTGGTCGTTTGGCCGTTCGTTTGCCGGATTTGAGATCGTGTACCCCGTATGGCGTGATGCGTTTGCTGGCCCTGGCACACGCCGATTTGAAGGGGAAGCACGCGGTCGTGGTGGGGGCATCCAATCATGTTGGCCGGCCAATGGGCTTGGAGTTGTTGTTGGCGGGCTGCACAGTAACGACCTGCCATCGCTTTACGGTGGATTTGGCCGCGCATGTGGCACGGGCGGATATTTTGATTGCTGCAGTCGGGAAACCGGGTCTGGTCCGTGGTGAATGGATTAAACTGGGCGCGACGGTGGTGGATGTGGGGATCAACCGGTTGGAAGATGGTCGCCTGTGCGGCGATGTGGCGTTTGATGCGGCGGCCGAACGGGCTGCGTGGATTACGCCGGTACCGGGTGGCGTAGGCCCCATGACTGTGGCGATGCTGTTAGAAAACACGATGCTGGCAGCGAGCAAAGCGGACGCTTTATCGGGCTGACTGATCTTTTCACGATGATGGCGCTTGCTCACGTTTCCTTTGGGTTTCGCCCGTCTGAGCCGCGCTGGTGACAGCGCGCAAAGATCACCTCAACTTGCTTCCGGCAAGAGCAGCCGGGTCAGCAAGGCGCCTTCCAGCCCGGGCGGCAGCTGAATTCGTACCTTGTGCCCGCTGCCAGGTGCTTCGGTAACGCTGATGTTCAAGTGATTGCGCATTGCCGGTACCGCGATGATTTGATTGCCACTGGGATGAATAATTTCTAGCTGGTCACCGACTGTAAAACGGTTTTTGACTTCAATGTCCGCCCAAGCGTGGTTGCTTGCTTCATTTTGATCGCTCACATAAGCCAGCACATCTCCAACATACAGGCTGCGCTTGCTTTCCGAGTGACCACGCAGGTAGTTCTGATATTCGTGCGTGCTGTGGCGCTGGTAAAAACCGGCGGTGTAGCCGCGGTTCGCAAGGCCTTCCAGATCGGCCAGCAGGTCGGTGTTAAATGGACGCTGTGCAACGGCATCGTCGATGGCTTGCCGATAACTCTGCGCCGTGCGCGCGACGTAGTAACCCGATTTGGTGCGACCTTCTATTTTAAGCGAATCGATCCCTATTTCAATTAAGCGACCGATGTGTTCAATGGCACGAAGGTCTTTGGAGTTCATGATGTAGGTGCCGTGTTCATCTTCAAGAATCGGCATCAGTTCATCCGGTCGGCTTTGTTCAGAGATCAGATACACCTGATCGGCCAAAGGATGGCGCACTTGCTGACCGCAGTCAGTCATGGCGTTGCCTGAGTTCATCATCGACTGTAAATCAATGTCCAGTTTATGCACGTCGCCACTCTGGTCGGTGTCCGCCTGATGTACTTTGTAATCCCATCGGCAGGAATTGGTGCACGTGCCCTGGTTAGGGTCGCGATGATTAAAATAACCCGACAGCAGACAACGGCCTGAATAAGCAATGCACAGCGCACCATGAACGAAAACTTCAAGTTCCATATCGGGGCAGCGTTGGCGAATTTCGGCGATTTCGTCCAGAGATAACTCGCGGGACAGAATGACGCGGGTGAGCCCCAGGGATTGCCAGAATTTCACGCTGGCAAAATTAACCGTATTGGCTTGCACGGACAAATGGACAGGCATTTCCGGCCAGCGTTCACGCACCATCATGATCAAACCAGGGTCGGCCATAATCAGCGCATCAGGCCGCATGGCAATGATGGGCGCCATGTCGGCCAGGTAAGTGTGAATTTTAACGTTATGCGGCATCAGGTTGCTGGCGACGAAGAATTTTTTACCCAAATCATGGGCTTCCTGAATGCCAATTTCCAATTGCGCAAGTTGAAATTCGTTGTTGCGTGCGCGCAAAGAATAACGGGGTTGCCCAGCATAGACCGCATCGGCACCAAACTGATAAGCCAGGCGCATTTTTTCTAACGTGCCTGCTGGTGCCAGTAATTCGGGTGTACGCAAGTTCATGCCGTGACCTTTTGGGCCAGGCTTGCCGCCAGGCCGATGTAGCTGGCTGGCGTCAGAGCCAACAGCCGCTCGCGATCCGCTTCCGGTATAGGCAGCTGGCGGATGAAGGTGTGCAGACTTTCGCGACTGATGCCGCCTTTGCCGCGAGTCATGTCTTTGAGCTGTTCGTAAGCGTTGGTGATCTGATAACGGCGCATCACGGTTTGTATGGGTTCGGCAAGCACTTCCCAGCTGTGTTCGAGATCTTCATCCAGCTTGGCCGGATTGGCCTCCAGCTTGCTCAAACCGCGCAGACAGGAATCGTACGCCAGGAGCGAATAACCTAATGCAACGCCCACGTTACGCAGCACGGTGGAGTCTGTTAAGTCGCGCTGCCAACGTGAAATGGGCAGTTTTTCTGCCAAATGGCGCAACAGTGCATTGGCCAAACCCAAATTGCCTTCCGAGTTTTCGAAATCAATGGGGTTGACTTTATGGGGCATGGTGGACGAACCGATTTCACCGGCTTTGAGTCTTTGCTTAAAGTACCCCAGTGAGATATAACCCCAAATATCACGATTTAAATCAATCAGTACCGTATTTGCGCGACTGATGGCGTCAAACAGTTCAGCCATATAATCATGGGGTTCAATTTGTGTTGTGTAGGCGTTAAATGTCAGACCGAAATCGGTGACGAATTTTTGGGCGAAAGCTTCCCAATTAAAATCGGGATAGGCCGCAAGGTGGGCATTGTAGTTGCCGACTGCGCCATTTAACTTGCCCAGCAAACTGACTTCATCGATTTGCGCGCGCTGACGTTTTAGTCGCCAGACCACATTGGCCATTTCTTTCCCCAGTGTGGTGGGTGTGGCGTGTTGTCCATGGGTGCGTGATAACATGGGCTGTGCGGCATGCTCGTGTGCAAGTGCCGTCAAACGGGTAATCAGCATGTCGAGGGTGGGCAACAGGACTTGTTCCCGTGCGGTTTTGAGCATGAGGCCATGAGACAGGTTGTTGATATCTTCCGAAGTGCAGGCGAAATGGATGAATTCTCCCGCCCTGGCGATTTCGGGGTTGCTGGCGAAATGTTCGCGCAGAAAGTATTCTACGGCCTTGACATCATGATTTGTGCTGCGTTCTATGGTTTTAATGCATTCTGCATCCATGTCATTAAATTGTTGGGACAGGCGATCCAGATCCGCGATGGTGGCGTCGCAGAATGGGCCGATTTCCGGCAGGGCAGGCTCGGCTGCCAAGGCTTTTAGCCACGCAATTTCTATCATGACGCGGTGATGAATGAGGCCAAATTCACTGAACAGAGGACGAAGCGCATCAACTTTCGTTGCATAGCGGCCATCTAAAGGGGATAAGGCGGACAGTTGTGAGGAATGCATGGTTTCGAGTTTTGTGCGAGGAAGTAACGCTTCTTATTTTACAGGAAACCACCAGCAGTGGGATAATCTCACGGAATAATCAACGAAGACCTTTGCGTAATGACGAGGCTTGTTTAATAAGTTGTTTTTAATCATTTGGTTATCCTTCACCCGCTTCGGTTTCTTGTTTTTTCTGTATTTGAACGGCATCTGTCTGTTCTTGCAAAAAATCCGGTTTAACTGACAGGTGACACTGTATATGTTTAAAATCGGGAGGGGATCAGATGGCGGTATTTTGTTTTTTGCTTTTTTTATCAAAGGATTTTGAGTCATGACACGAGCCACCAAAGCCACTTTGACATTCGACAATGGCGCGCCACCGATAGAGTTTCCGGTGTTGTCAGGCACAATGGGGCCTGACGTCATTGACATTCGCAGCTTGGGGCAGCATGGTTATTTGACCTATGATCCAGGATTCATGGCCACAGCCAGTTGCGCCTCCCGCATCTCCTATATTGATGGCGATGCGGGGTTGTTGTGCTATCGCGGCTATCCGATTGAGCAACTGGCCAGCCAATCCACTTTTATGGAAGTGGCCTATCTGCTGCTCTATGGCGAATTGCCCAATGGCGGGCAAAAATCGGTGTTTGAGGAAGAAATGCGGCGCAATGCAATGCTGCATGACCAGATTCACACCGTGTTTCGTGGTTTTCGGCGAGATGCACATCCTATGGCGGTCCTGGTGGGGGTTACCGGCGCGTTATCAGCGTTTTATCATGACTCTACCAATGTGTTCGATGCGGAAAATCGTGAGCAATCGGCGCTGCAGTTGATCGCAAAAATTCCGACTGTCGCGGCAATGTCTTATAAATACAATATGGGCGAACCGTTTGCATACCCGCAGTACCGTCACCATTACACGGAAAATTTCTTGCACATGATGTTTTCGACGCCCTGTGAAACCTATCAAGTGAATCCCATTCTGGCGCGTGCCCTGGATCGCATTTTAATTTTGCATGCGGATCATGAACAAAATGCATCAACATCTACCGTACGTCTGGCCGGTTCATCTGGCGCTAACCCCTTTGCGTGCGTTGCTGCGGGCATGGCTTCATTGTGGGGGCCCTTGCACGGTGGCGCGAATGAGGCGGTGTTAAAAATGTTGGCGGAAATCGGTGATGTGTCGCGGATCCCTGAGTTCATCAAACGCGCCAAAGACAAAAGCAACCCTTTTCGTTTGATGGGATTTGGTCATCGCGTATATAAAAACATGGATCCGCGTGCGGCGGTGATGCGGAAAACCTGTCATGAAGTACTTGATGAACTGGATCTGAATGGCGACCCCTTGTTTCAAATCGCTCTGGAATTGGAACGCATTGCTTTGCAAGATGAATATTTCATCAGTAAAAAGCTTTATCCGAATGTGGATTTTTATTCGGGTATCGTGTTCCGGGCATTGGGAATACCTGAATCGATGTTCACGGCGATTTTTGCGCTGGCGCGCACGGCGGGCTGGGTGGCGCAATGGAATGAAATGTTGTCTGACAGCACGCATCGGATCGGTCGGCCACGCCAGCAGTACACAGGTGCCATGCCACGCGATTATGTGCCAATCAATCAGCGTTAGAGCGTGATACGTTAACAACAATTGCTTGTTCGATTGCGCCAATCTGTGCTATCCTCGCAGGGATTGGCGCAGTGGGTCTTTTAATGTGCTCGCAATAGCGGGCCGCCTGGCGTCAAAATTCGCACAGCCGCTCATTCTTGGGTGTTTTTGGTAGAGTGATACCTTAAATAGATGGTGGCTGGAGGCTTAACCCTGGAGAAAATTGTCATGTCCGTTACAATGAGACAAATGCTGGAAGCCGGTGTGCACTTCGGTCACCAAACCCGCTTCTGGAATCCGAAAATGGCACCTTATATTTTCGGTCACCGCAATAAAATTCATATTGTTAATCTGGAAAAAAGCCTGCCTTTGTTCCAGGATGCACTGAAGTTTGTGCACAAATTGGCGGCCAACAAAGGGACCGTGTTATTTGTGGGAACGAAACGCACAGCACGCGAAATTGTAAAAGAAGAGGCTGAGCGTGCGGGCATGCCCTATGTGGATAACCGCTGGCTGGGTGGCATGCTGACCAATTTCAAAACGGTACGTCAATCTGTCAAGCGACTGAAAGATCTGGAAGTTTTGTTGGCGGATGACGTGGCAAAATTGCCAAAAAAAGAAGCACTGATGTTGCAACGCGAACTGGATAAATTGACCCGTAGCCTGGGTGGTATTCGCGATATGGCTGCACTGCCAGACGCGATTTTTGTGATTGATGTGGGTTACCAGAAAGGCGCCGTTGTCGAAGCCAATGCCTTGGGTATTCCGGTGATTGGCGTGGTGGACACCAACAACAGCCCCTTGGGTGTGAATTATATTGTCCCCGGTAATGATGACTCTAACCGTGCGATACGTTTGTATGCACGCGGTGTTGCCGATGCAGTGCTGGAAGGTCGGAGTGAATCGCTTGGTGAAATTCTGGGTGAAGGTGAAGAATTTGTAGAGATGGATGAAATCGCAGAAAACACAGATGCGGTATAATGCCGCACATTGATTGATGGAAGCGCGGTTCATCTGAGCCTGAAAAAGGGGGGGCAATTTTTGCTCCCTTTTTTAATGGTTCGTATTCCGGGCTTGTTGTCTGTGGCATCATTTTAAAGTGCAATCAGTGTATGCCGTGATTAAATGGTAGTGATTTTTTTACCAAGCGGTGTGATGCGCTGGTTGATCTAATTGAGTAATGAAGTTGATGGGAGTTGAAGAATGGCTGAAATTACAGCAGGTATGGTCAAAGAATTGCGTGAGCGCACTGGTTTAGGCATGATGGAATGCAAAAAAGCATTGACTGAAACCGGTGGGGAAATGACGGCAGCGGAAGATTTGTTGCGGATTAAAAGTGGTGCGAAGGCCAGCAAAGCAGCCGGACGTGTTGCCTCGGAAGGTATTGTTGGTGCCTGGATCAGCGTGGATGGTAAATCAGGTGCACTGGTTGAAATCAATTGCGAAACTGATTTTGTTTCACGAAATGAAGAGTTCCTCGCTTTCGGAAAAGCGCTTGCAAAAGCGGCGGCGGAACATCAAATTTCTGATGTGGCGCAACTGATGACGATGACAGCGCCTGAAGGTAGTCTGGAAGCAATTCGTCAGGCACTGATTATGAAATTGGGTGAAAACCTGAGTGTACGTCGCGTTGCCTGTTATCGCACCGATGCCCAGCTCGCTTTGTATTTGCATGGCAGCAAAATTGGCGTGATGGTGGATGTGCTCGGTGATGAAGCTTTGGGCAAGGATCTTGCCATGCACATTGCTGCCAGCAAACCGGTGTGTGTGTCGAAAGATCAGGTTGCACCCGCGTTGATCGAAAAAGAGCGTGAAATTTACGCTGCGCAGGCAGCTGAATCTGGTAAACCGGCGGACATCATTGCTAAAATGGTAGAGGGTCGGGTTGCCAAATTTCTGGCTGAAGTGACTTTGCTGGGACAAGCCTTCGTCAAAAATCCGGATCAAACCGTGGAAAAATTGCTGGCTGAACGCAAAGCGCGTGTCAATGGCTTCACGCTGTTTACTGTGGGCGAAGGCATAGAGAAAAAATCGGTGGACTATGCTGCTGAAGTGGCGGCTGCGGCGAAAGTCTGAACATGCCGACACCTGTTTACAAACGCATTCTACTTAAACTCTCTGGCGAAGCCCTGATGGGCGATGACAGTTATGGTATCAATCGCGACACCATTGTCGGCATCGTCAATGAAGTGAAGTCCGTGATTGATATGGGTGTGCAAGTGGCGGTTGTCATTGGTGGCGGCAATATTTTTCGGGGTGTGGCACCGGCTGCGGCGGGTATGGATCGCGCGACGGCAGATTATATGGGGATGCTGGCCACGGTGATGAATGCCTTGGCCTTGCAGGACGCATTTCGGGTTGTCGGCGTGGCCAGTCGCGTGCAATCGGCATTGAATATCGAGCAGGTTGCCGAACCCTATATACGAGGTAAGGCCATGCGTTATCTTGAAGAAGGGCGTGTGGTTATTTTTGGTGCTGGAACCGGCAATCCATTTTTTACTACGGATACGGCAGCCGCTTTGCGCGGTATGGAAATGAATGCAGATATTGTGATTAAAGCCACCAAAGTAGATGGGGTCTATACGTCAGATCCCGTTAAGAATAAAGATGCCGTGCGCTATCAAACACTGACTTTTGATGAGGCGATTCATAACAACTTGCAAGTCATGGATGCCACGGCATTCACTCTTTGCCGGGATCAAAAAATGCCTTTGGCCGTGTTGGGGATTTTCACACCGGGGGCGTTGGCCAGTTTTGTTTGTGGCGGCAATGTGGGCACGATCGTGCGCTGTTGAAAAGGAAATCAGGATGATTGATGAAGTTAAAAAATCCGCTGATCAACGTATGCAAAAAAGCCTGGATGCTTTAAGAGTCGATTTGGGAAAAATTCGTACGGGCAGGGCGCATACCGGCTTGCTGGATCACGTGATGGTGGATTATTATGGCACTCCGACGCAAATCACCCAAGTGGCCAATATCAACTTGATGGATGCGCGTACGATCTCCGTGCAGCCTTGGGAACCCAAACTGACTGGTGCGATTGAGAAAGCGATTCGTGATGCGGATTTGGGATTAAACCCCTCCAGCCAAAGTAATGTCATTCGTGTGCCGATGCCCGCACTGACCGAAGAACGTCGACGTGATTTAATCAAGGTAGTTAAAACTGAAGGCGAAAATGCAAAAGTGGCGGTGCGTAATGTGCGCAGGGACGCGAACGAGCAGTTGAAAAAGGCGCTGAAGGATAAGCTTATCAGTACTGATGATGAACGTCGGGCGCAGGAAGAGGTTCAAAAGCTGACTGACAAGTATATCACTGAGGTTGATAAGGCGTTGGCTGTTAAAGAAGCAGATCTGTTGGCAGTTTAAACGGTGCCCAATTTCAATAGCTCCACTCAAGAGATCCCCTTGCACAGTAGCGTGCCGAGACATGTAGCGATTATCATGGACGGCAATGGTCGTTGGGCAAAAAAACGGTTTTTACCTCGTATTGCAGGGCATAAACGGGGGGTGGACATGGTGCGCAAGGTGGTGAAAGCCAGTGCTGAGCGCGGCATCAAATTTCTGACCTTATTTGCTTTTAGTTCTGAAAACTGGCGCAGACCCGCAGATGAAGTCGGTTTGTTGATGGAATTGTTTTGCTATGTCTTAGAGCACGAAATAAAAAGACTCCATACGATGCAGGTGCGCGTTAAAATAATCGGGGACATGTCCCGGTTTGATGTGCGATTAATGCATTTAATAAAACAAATTCAGGAGGTTACTTCCGATAACCAAGGTTTGACTTTAACGATCGCGGCCAATTATGGCGGGCGTTGGGATATGCTGCAGGCGTTCGAACGTATGTTAATCGATCAGCCTGATCTGGCTGGTCGGGCTATTACCGAACAGCATTTTTCGCCCTATCTGAGCATGTACTACGCGCCAGAACCCGATCTGTTTGTGCGCACAGGCGGAGAACAACGAATTAGCAATTTTTTGTTGTGGCAATTGGCCTATACGGAATTGTACTTTACGCCATGCCTGTGGCCTGATTTTGATGAAGACGCACTGGATTTGGCGATCACTTCTTTTCAACAACGAGAGCGTCGTTATGGGCGCACCAGTGATCAGCTCACTTAGCTGGCTTTATTTTACAGGACTCTACCACACGACATGCTTGCTCAACGTATCTTGACCGCCATCATACTCCTGGGTGGTTTGTTGCTCGGATTATTTCGATTGAATGAGACGGGCTGGGCAATCCTGATGCTGCTCCCTTTCGGTGGTGGCTTATTGGAGTGGGGAAAGTTGTCCGGTTTATCTGTCCGTATGTCAATGGTGTACACCGTGTTGGCAATAGCGCTGAGCGGGTTGTTTTATTATTCGCATGAATTTGTCTGGTTGTATGTTTGTGCTGCATTGTTGTGGCT
>LR025402.1_pt5 | contig 9014 bp, 7 predicted proteins | sample 2322641 | NCBI scaffold set LR025218.1
GTCAGATTGATGCGGTGATCGGTAATGCGCCCCTGGGGAAAGTTGTAGGTACGGATGCGTTCGGACCGGTCGCCACTGCCGATCAGGGAGCGGCGAGTGGCAGCGACCTGGGCATGCTGTTCCCGTTCCTGTTTGTCCCGCAACCGTGCGGCCAGCACGGCCAGAGCCTGAGCCTTGTTCTTGTGCTGGCTGCGGCCGTCCTGGCATTCCACCACCAACCCGGTGGGCAGATGGGTGATGCGCACCGCCGAATCGGTCTTGTTGATGTGTTGCCCCCCTGCTCCGCTGGCCCGGAACGTGTCGATGCGCAAGTCTGCGGGATTGAGGGCGATTTCCCCCACTTCATCGGCTTCCGGCAGAACGGCAACGGTACAGGCCGAGGTATGGATGCGTCCCTGGGTTTCGGTGGCAGGGACCCGTTGAACGCGGTGCCCTCCCGACTCGAATTTGAAGCGCGAATAGGCGCCCGCTCCCTCGATGCGAAAGATGATTTCCTTGAACCCTCCCATTTCTCCGGGATTGTGGGAAATGATCTCGGTGCGCCAGCCCAGTCGTTCGGAAAATCGGGAATACATGCGAAACAGATCACCGGCAAACAGTGCAGATTCATCGCCGCCGGTGCCGGCCCGGATTTCCAGAAAGATATTTCGCCCATCGTTGGGGTCGCGGGGCAACAGGGCTGTTTGAATGGCTGCTTCCAACTGTTCGAGACGGCGTTTGCCCTGTTCGGTTTCTTCGTCGGCAAAATGACGCCATTCGGGATCTTCCTGTCCCAGCGTGGCGGCAGCTTCCAAATCCGCGAGGGTATGCCGGTAGGCATCGTACAGTTCCACCACCGGTACCAGTTCGGCGCGTTCGCGCGTCAATTTTCGGTACTGGTCCAGTTGTTGTGTGACATCCGGGGCCTGGAGGCAGTGATCCAGTTCGATCAGGCGCGTGCGCAGGGTTTCCAGGCGGTGCAGCAATGAATCTTTCACGCGGGGTTCTCGGGAAATAAATGGCGAATGGCATCCACCAGTGACTGGCGGGTAGAGCCGCGCGTCTGGTTGAGGGCTTGAACCGGATGATGGAGCCACTTGTTCATCAAACTTTGGGATAACTGTTCCATGACCTTGGTGGGTTCGTCTCCCCGGTTCAGGGCGCGCAGTGCCTTTTCCAGTTCCAGTTGGCGGTAGTGCTCCGCCTGTTCGCGCAGGGAACGGATGGTGGGTACCACGCTGCGGGCCGCAATCCAGCCCAGAAAGTCTTCCACATGCCGGGTAATGATGGATTCGGCCTCCTCCACGGCCAACTGGCGCGAATCCTTGTTTTCCTGGGTGACTTTGCCCAGATCATCCACCGTATACAGGAAGACATCCTCCAGGCGCGCGACTTCGGGTTCGATGTCGCGGGGGACGGCCAGATCGATCATGACCATGGGGCGATGTTTGCGTTCCCGCAGCGCCCGTTCCACCATGCCCTTGCCGATCAGGGGCAGGTGACTGGCAGTGGAAGACACGATCACATCGTGCTGGGCGAGGGCCAGGGGAAGTTCGCTCAGGGGGAGGTAACGCCCTCCGAGTTGTTGGGCCAGGGCCTGACCCCGTTCGGGGGAACGGTTGGCGATGGTGACGGCACGGGGATGGCGTGCCAGAAAATAGGTCGCCACCAGTTCGATCATCTCCCCCGCACCGATGAACAGAACCTGTTGCTCGTTCATGGGACCCAGTACGTCGGCGCTCAATTTGAGCGCCGCTGCAGCCAGGGAGACGGTCCGTTCCCCAATGCCGGTTTGACTGCGCACCGCCTTGGCCACGGAGAAGGTGCTTTGAAACATTTTATTGAGCAGAGGGCCCAGGGTTCCGGCCTCATCGGCCAGGCGGACCGCCTGTTTGACCTGTCCCAAAATCTGGGTTTCACCCAATACCATGGAATCCAGGCCGGAAGCCACACGAAAAGCATGATGGGCAGCGGCACTGCCGTCGAGGTGGTACAAATATTGGGACAGGTCGAAACCCGTCAACTCATGATGATCCGCCAGCCAGTCGGCCACCGTTTCCGGATGGGGGGTTTTGCAATAAATTTCCGTGCGGTTGCAGGTGGACAGGATTACCGCTTCCTCGGCGGGGGTGGCATAGAGCAAGGCACTCAGGGCCGGTTGCAGGCGTTCCTGCGGGAAGGCTACTCGTTCGCGTACTGCCACCGGTGCGGTCTGGTGGTTCAGGCCGAAGGCATGGAGTTGATGAGCAGAGGAATCAGACAAGGGCGTTCCCGGAATCCTGATAGTAACCGTGCATTATAACTGTTCCCGACTTTCTGGTCAGTGCGCCGCAGGCGGTTGCACGCCGTGCGGATAAAGTAACCAGAGTTGCCCTGCCTGTTTCATGTGTCCGGCCGCTTCTTCGGCTTCGACTCCAAAGCCCCAGAAAAAATCTGCGCGGACCGCACCACGAATGGCACCTCCTGTGTCCTGGGCCATCATCAGTCGATCCAGGGGCTGGTTTCGGCCTGGCCAGGTGGTGCTCAGAAAGACGGGCGCGCCCAGGGGAATAACCTGAGTATCCACCGCCAGGCTGGCCTGACCGGTCAGAGGAACGCCCAGGGTTCCCAGGGGGCCGGGCAGGTCCGGCGGAAGCAGACGAAAAAAAACGAAACTGGGGTTTTGGTTCAGCACGGCCTGGAGATCCTGGGGGTGTGAGCGCGCCCAGGCTTCGATGCCCTGCATCGAAGCCTGGGCCAGGGATAATTGTCCCTGTTCCATCAGATAGCGGGCAATGGAACGAAACGGATGGCCATTTTGATCCGCATACCCCACATGCAGCCGTCGTCCGTCTCGCAACTGGACCACCCCGGACCCCTGAATCTGGAGGAAGAACAATTTGACCGGGTTGTCGACCCAGAGAAGTTCGTGACCGGTCAGGGGCCCATCCTCGAGGTCGATCTCGGCGCGGGAGAAATACGGGACCACCCGGTTGCCCACCAGTCGTCCGCGCAGGTGCCGTCCCTTGAGGTCGGGGGCCAGGTCGCCCAGATCGATGGTCAGCAGATCTGGCGGTGGGCCATAGAGAGGAAAACGGTAGACTGCGGTACGCGTCAGACTGCCCTGCAGAAGGGGTTCGTAATAACCGGTGATCAGACCCTGAGGGGATTCGTCCGGGTTGAGGATCTGCCAGGGGTCAAAGGAATGTTCGAAGAACCGACGCATGGTGAGGGCATCAAAGGGGCCCAGGGCAGTGGCCTGTTGGCAGAGGGAGGTCCAGGGTGCATCCTGGGACAGGCGGGTGCAACTTTCCAGAAAGGCATTCCAGGTGGCCGGACTGAGCCCACTGTCCCAGTGGGGTAACTGGCTGAAATCCGTACGGACCAGGTGTCCTGGCGGGGGCAGCGCAAGGTTTTCCGCCGGGGTTGAGACGGTTTTTACCGGTTGGGGGCAGGTCGGAGAGACGGGCGCGCAGACACCGGGCCGGGGCGCGGAGGCGGCAGATTGTGGGGCAGGAGGCGGGGTGGCACAGCCTGCCAGCAGGAACGGAACCAGAATACAGGCAGAAATCAGAAGGCGCGTCATGCGCATAGCGTACCATTACCGGGCTTCGGCCTGTTAGAATGTCATCACTTTAATCCGTTTCCGTGAATCAAATTCCAAGGAGTTCCGTCATGACCTTTCGCATTGCCCCCAGTATTCTCTCCGCCGACTTTGCCCGTTTGGGGGAGGAGATATCCCAGGTGATGGCCGCCGGTGCAGACATCGTTCATTTTGATGTCATGGATAACCACTATGTACCCAACCTGACCATCGGCCCCCTGGTGTGTTCGGCCATCCGACCCTATACCCAGGCGCCCATCGATGTCCATCTGATGGTCAAGCCGGTGGACCGCATCATTCCGGACTTTGCCAAAGCGGGGGCCAATATCATCAGTTTTCATCCGGAGGCTTCGGAGCATGTGGACCGCACCCTGCAATTGATTCGTGATCAGGGGTGCAAGGCGGGTCTGGTGTTCAATCCGGCGACTCCGCTCAATTATCTGGATCATGTCATGGACAAGGTGGATCTGATTCTGATCATGTCGGTCAACCCAGGTTTTGGCGGGCAATCCTTCATTCCTTCGGCGCTCGATAAATTGCGCGAAGCGCGTCAGCGCATTACCGCCAGCGGACGGGATATCTGGCTCGAAGTCGACGGTGGGGTCAAGGTGGACAACATTCGCGCCGTGGCCGAGGCAGGCGCGGACACCTTTGTGGCGGGTTCGGCCATTTTCAACACCAAAGATTACAAGGCCACCATCGATGCGATGCGTGCCGAACTGGCCCGATGACTGAAACGGCATTTGCGGAAGGAGGGGAAGCCGGATTTAACCTGATTCCCCTGGTACGGACGGTTCCTGCCGATCTCGAAACCCCGCTGGCGGTTTACGCCAAATTGGCGAACCGTCCTTTTTCGTTCCTGCTGGAGTCGGTACAGGGGGGGGAACGTTTCGGTCGTTTCTCCTTCGTGGGATTGCCCGCCCGAACCCGTTTGCAGGTAACCGGTTACCGGGTGGAAGTGATCACGGAGGGGGTCGTGGTGGAAACCGTAGAATGTCCGGATCCGCTGGTTTTCATTCAGGACTTCATTGATCGGTACAAGGCCGCGCCTGCGCCGGATCTGCCCCGCTTCCACGGGGGCGTGGCCGGATATTTTGGTTACGATATCGTGCGTTATATCGAACCTCGCCTGTCCGGCGGCTGGAAACCCGATGACGTTGGCGTGCCCGACATTCTGCTGTTATTGACCACGGAACTGGCAGTCATCGATAACCTGTCCGGACTCCTGCATCTCATCGTGTATGTGGATCCCGGTCTCCCGGAGGCACGGGCGCGGGGAGAAGCACGTTTGGCGGAATTGCAGGAAGCCTTGCGGGCGGGGGTCCGTTTGCCGGAACCTGCGCCGGATAACCTGATGACTCCCTTGTCGGATATGTCTCCGGACCAGCATCGGCACATGGTGGAGCGGGCCAAGGCTTATATCGAGGCGGGGGATGTCATGCAGGTGGTACTCAGCCGGCGGATGTGCCAATCCTTCGAGACTTCGGCGCTGTCCCTGTATCGCTCATTGCGTCGATTGAATCCCTCACCTTACCTGTTCTACTACGATTTTGGAGAGTTTCAGGTGGTGGGTGCCTCGCCTGAAATTCTGGTCCGCCTGTGTGCCGGCGAGGTGACGGTTCGTCCCATTGCAGGGACGCGTCCGCGCGGTAAAGATTCCGTGGAAGATGAAGTTCTGGCCCGGGAACTCCTGCAGGACCCCAAGGAAATTGCTGAACATCTCATGCTCATGGATCTGGGGCGCAACGATGTGGGTCGGATTGCCCAGACGGGTTCGGTGAAGGTGACCGAAAACATGACCATTGAACGTTACTCCCATGTCATGCACATCGTTTCCAACGTGGTGGGACGTCTGCGTCCGGGAATGCGGGCGCTGGATGTGTTACGCGCCACCTTCCCGGCGGGCACCCTGTCCGGTGCCCCCAAGGTTCGGGCCATGGAAATCATCGACGAACTGGAATCCACGCGCCGGGGGATTTATGGCGGTGCAGTGGGGTATCTGGGGTTTGATGGCAACATGGACATGGCTATTGCCATTCGCACGGCAGTCATTGCCCGGGGGCAACTCTGGGTTCAATCTGGCGGCGGCATCGTGGCGGATTCGGACCCCGCGGCGGAGTGGCAGGAAACGGTCAACAAGGCCCGTGCCGTGGTGCGGGCGGCTGAACTGGTACAGTCGGGAGAATTTGACTCTCACCGTTGATCTATAACCCTCAGGAGACCCTGGATGAAACGCCCTTATCCGCATATTCCCACCCCTCCCGATCCCCTGCGCCGCAAGCAACCCCTGCCCTGGTCCCACCCCAAAAGAGATCCTGGGGATCTTCAACTGGAACAACGTCTGAAAGCGATCCTCGAACATTCTTCCTATCGGGAACCGGACGAGGACACGGACTTCATCCAGTCCGAATCTGCGCGCGGTGTGCGGCTTCAACTGGATTACGCCAAGGCAGAACAGGGCATGCACGACCAGGGCATCGAGCGGTGTATCGTGGTGTTTGGCAGCACCCGTCTGCGTGAACCCGCCGTGGCGGGAGACGAGTTGAAACGGATCATGGCGCAATGCCTGCAGGCGCCGGACGATCCCCAATTGGAACGGGAACGGCGTTTGGCCGAAAATCGTCTGTCCCTGGCGCGCTATTACGAGGTAGGGCGGGAATTGGGGCGGCTGGTGGGGAAGGTTGGAAACGATGCGGGGGGGGGCCGTCTGGTGGTGATGACCGGGGGAGGGCCCGGCGCCATGGAAGCGGCCAATCGCGGTGCCTTTGAGGAGGGGGCGCCTTCCATCGGGTTGAACATAACGCTGCCGCGTGAACAATTTCCCAATCCGTATATCACGCCGGGATTGTGTTTTCAGTTCCATTATTTTTCCATGCGGAAACTTCATTTCATGAAACGTGCGGTGGCTATTGTGGCGCTGCCCGGCGGTTACGGTACGTTGGACGAGTTGTTTGGCGCTCTGACCCTGATTCAGACCCGCAAGGTGGCGCCGATTCCGGTCGTCCTCGTGGGCGAAGCCTACTGGCGTCGGGTGTTCGACGCAGAATACATGCTGGATCAGGGGCATATCGATGCGGAAGATCTGGACCTGTATTGGTACGCAGAAACTGCTGCCGAGGCATGGGAAGGCATTCAACTTTGGCATCGGGAAAATGGCAGTGCATTGATTTGAAAAAATATGCTAAATTTAAAGAAAATGTTGCCGATAAGGAATTAGAGATGGGAGTTTTACAAATTTTTTTTGCTTTATGACAATATAAAACAGCAGTTTTTGATTACCATGCGTCTTGGTATTTCGGAACGGACGGCTGTTTCTTAGAAAAATATCATGAGCAATTCATGATGGGGGAGAAGTAGGGGGAGTAGGGTTGAATAACAAGAAAAATGTGCTTGTAGCAGGTGGTGCGGGTTATATCGGTAGTCATGTAGTGACGGTGCTCCTTCAGGCGGGTTTTTCCGTGGTGGTGCTGGATAACTTTTCAAACAGCGATCCTTCGGTATTGCAACGCCTGGAAAAAATCACTGGTCAGACCGTTCCCTTCGTTCATGCGGATCTGCGTACCTGCGATACGGTGGTCTCCACGTTGCGCAACTACCGCATCAACTCGGTGATTCATCTGGCGGGGCTCAAGGCCGTGGGCGAATCGGTGGCCAAACCCATTGAGTACTATGGTTGCAACATTCAAGGTACCCTCAGTTTACTGGAGGCGATGCAGACCTGCGGGGTGCATGAGTTGGTTTTTAGTTCCAGTGCCACTGTTTATGGGGATCCTCAAACTCTGCCCCTCGATGAAACTCATCCAACGAGCGCCACCAACCCCTATGGACGCAGCAAATTACACATCGAGGAAATGTTGCACGATGTGGCCCGGGCGTCAGAGAAATGGAAAATCGTCTGTTTGCGCTATTTCAATCCGGTGGGAGCTCATCCCTCGGCATTGATCGGAGAAGACCCGGCGGGAATTCCCAATAACCTGATGCCTTTTGTGGCGCAGGTGGCCTCCGGCAAACGTCCTCTTCTGAGAATCTTTGGCAATGACTATCCAACGCCGGACGGTACGGGGGTGAGGGACTATATCCATGTCATGGATCTGGCGGAGGGGCACCGGTCTGCACTGGATTTCGTGGCGACCCAGCCCGGTTGGCAGGCCATCAATCTGGGGAGCGGACAGGGGCATAGCGTGCTGGAAATGGTTGCCGCCTTTGAAAAGGCCAGCGGCCGGTCGATTCCCTACCAGATCGTGGACCGTCGCCCTGGGGATATTGCCTCCTGCATCGCTGATCCCGCACGGGCCCTGCGCGTATTGCACTGGAAGACGACGCGGAGTCTGGAGGACATGTGCACCAGTACCTGGGCCTGGCAACGATATCGGGAAGTCGGGGTGTGACTTTGGTAAGGGTTTGGGGACTATGGGCCTGCCTGTGGGCAGGCTCGATGCTTGGGGGGGGGGTTCTCGCCGCCGAGGGGGAGGCATCGCCCAATGTGGCGTTTTATCTGGGGACCGATGCGCCTCTGGATCTGCTCCAGGCCTTCGATGAAGTAATCGTCGATCCGGCGGTGTTTGCCTTGCCCTCGTCAGAACGGTATCCTCATACCCGCTGGGCGGCCCGTGTGGAAATCACGCGGAAAGACTATCAGGGCACCCCTGCCGCCTGGTTGGAAAAAACGCTTGCGCCGTTATGGGGGAAAGGGTTTCGTGACTTCTATCTGACCGATAAGGAAAGAGGCGGAGACTCGGTTTTTTCTGCTCCGCCCAGTACCGAAGACCGCTGGCTTTCCCTGGCCCTGACCGAAGTTCATGGCGAATTCAAGGATGCGCGGATATTCTTGCGGAATCATCCACCGGTAGCCGACGCCCGTGGAGATCTTTTGGCCGGATGGGTGGTGGAATCGATCTTTCAGCCCTATGATGCCCTGCAGGGTTGGTTTCTAACCGTGGATCCCCACCGTCTGGATGAGCAGTTGAGCCAGTTGCATCATTGGCAGGAAAAATACCCTGGGGTCCCGTTGATCGACCTTGAACTGGCTCAGACGTATGACAGGGAAAGTCAGCAGGCCCTGGCCCGGAAGTCTGCCCAGGCCGGTTTGATTCCTTATGTGACCAGCCCGGACGAAAACATCGTGGGCATCGGGAAACTGAGGGTGATGCCCAGAAAGATTCTGGTGGTTCAATCGCTGGATCCGGGGACGGCCATCGAGGAAGGAACGGGGTCCAAGATCCTGTCTCTGCCCCTGGACTATCTGGGCTATGACGTTCGGTATGTAAACGTCAACGAGGGGCTGCCGGAAGACATTACGCCCGATCGTTACGCCGGCATCGCAGTTTTTCTGGATAAGGATGTGGCGGATCAGGACAAATGGCGCCTATGGTTTCTGAAGGAGGTACACCGTCACGTTCCGGTGGCGGTATTTGATCGCTTCGGTTTCGACATCGATATTGAGACCGCACAG
>LR025665.1_pt1 | contig 8858 bp, 6 predicted proteins | sample 2322641 | NCBI scaffold set LR025218.1
GTCGACGAATATATACGTTGTTTGGTACAGGACATGATTGAAACCATGAAGGCTGCCGTGGGTATCGGTTTGGCGGCCACACAAGTGGATGTCCACTTGCGTGTCATCGTGCTGGATATTTCCAAGGAACAAAATAATCCCGAAGTGTTCATCAATCCTCGTCTGATCCAGCAGAAGGGACAGCGCGAACACGAGGAAGGGTGCCTGTCCGTGCCGGGTATTTATGACAAGGTGACTCGAGCGGACCGCGTGGTCGTGGAAGCATGGGATCTGGAAGGAAAAACTTTTGCGTTGGAAGCGGAAGGCCTGATGGCCACCTGTCTGCAGCACGAGATGGACCATCTGGAGGGAAAGGTTTTTGTGGATTATCTGTCACTGCTCAAGCAGAATCGGATCAAGGCAAAATTGCGTAAACGTCTTCGAGAAACGCTCTGATGCGCCTCATATTTGCCGGAACTCCTGATTTTTCCGCCACTTCCCTGGAGGCGCTCTTATCTTCCGATCATCAGGTACTGGCGGTGTTGACTCAACCGGATCGACCCGCCGGACGGGGACAGAAGGTACAGGAAAGTCCAGTCAAACAGTGTGCCAGAGCCGCCCAACTGCCTGTGTTGCAACCGTATTCCCTGAAAGATCCGGAGCTCGTGACCGGTTTGGCGAAATGGCCGTCCGAAGTATGGGTGGTGGTGGCCTACGGCATGATACTCCCCCCTGCCCTGCTCACTTTGGCGCCTTTTGGTGCCATCAATGTTCATGCCTCCCTCTTGCCCCGTTGGCGAGGGGCCGCCCCCATTCAGCGCGCGTTGCTGGCGGGAGATCGGGAAACAGGGATCAGCCTCATGCAGATGGAGACGGGGTTGGATACAGGTCCCGTCCTTTTGCAGCATTCCTGCCCCATTGAGAGTCGGGAAACAGGCCAGTCTCTTCATGATCGATTGGCGAAGTTGGGAGCCAAAACATTGATCGAGGGGCTGGATCAACTGGACTATCTGCAGCGTCATGCCCAACCTCAGCCTATCTTTGGGGTGACTTATGCCGATAAGATTCGCAAGGAATAGGCAGAAATTCACTGGGAGTCTTCGGCTACGGAAATTGACAGAAAAATTCGCACATTCGTTACAGGCCCCGTGGCAAGAACCTGGTCTGGCAAGGAAATGTTGCGTCTGTGGGAAGCTGAAATCGAAGAAAAGCCGCTTTCCTTTCAGCATGATCAGCCCGGTACCCTGTGTCACCTCGATCACGGGGGCATCAAGGTGGTTTGTGGAGAAGGTCTGTTGCGGGTGACACGTCTGCAACGAGCCGGAGGGAAGATTTTATCCGTACAGGAATTCTTGCGCGGCAATGCCATGAAAGTCGGTGAGAAATGGGGTAAAGCATGATTGAAATACAACGACTTTCCATTTTTGCCTTGAGCCAGGTACTGGCTGGGAAGAATCTTGACCACGCCTTGACCGAAGCGCGCAAAGCCGCCCAGGGGGTATTGTCGGACCATCAGCGGGCATCGTTACAGGATTGCGCCTACGGAGTCCTGCGTTTCAAAACGGAACTGGAGTTGGTATTGGCCCCTTTGTTTCAAAGGGGTGAACCGGAGATGGCGGCGCGGTTATTGCTGATGGTGGCAGCCTATCAATTGCTGCATACGCGCACGGCACCCCATGCCGTGGTCAGTCATGCAGTTGAAACAGCAGGTGCGTTGGGATTGACTGCGGCCCGGGGCTTTGTCAATGGGGTACTGAGGAACCTGTTGCGCCAGAAGGAAGTACTGATAGCAGACGCCCATGAATCGCTGGAAGGCCGCTATTCTCATCCTGACTGGTGGATCACACGCCTGCAGCAGGATCACCCGACGCATTGGGAAGCCTTATTGCAGCAAGCACAACAACGTCCGCCCATGACGTTGAGGGTCAATCGTCGATTCAACAGCGTGGCCCAATATCAGGCACGTTTGCAGGGGGTCGGTTTGGCTTCTCGACCCGTCGGTCAGGAGGGTTTGGTACTCGAAACTCCCCAAGCCGTGACCCAGTTGCCGGGGTTTGAACAGGGGGCGGTTTCTGTCCAGGATGCCGGTGCGCAATGGGCGGCCCATCTCATGGGACTCCATTCCGGACAACGGATACTGGATGCCTGTGCGGCACCTGGGGGCAAGACGGCCCATATGCTGGAAAGAGGAAATGGATTAGAGGGGTTATTGGCCCTGGATATCGAACCGGGTCGTGTCAAGAAAATGCAGGCTGATTTACAACGCCTGCACCTGACGGCCGAAGTCCGGTGCGCGGATGCGGTCCGAACCGATCTGTGGTGGGACGGGCGGCCTTTCGACCGCATTCTGCTCGATGTCCCCTGCAGTGGCTCGGGGGTCGTCAGACGCCATCCGGACATCAAATGGTTGCGGCGCGAAGAAGACATCCCTGCCTTGGCCCAGCGTCAGTTGAATTTGTTGACTCAATTGTGGCCCACCCTGAAAAAAGGGGGACGCTTGGTCTATGCCACCTGTTCTCTGTTTCAGGAAGAAAATGGTGCGGTGATTCAACGTTTTCTTGAAGGAACGGAAGGGGTCAAGGAAGGGACTTTGAGACAAAATAACGAGATGATGCAAAAAATGGACGAAACAGGATCCGTTCCTCGCTGGGAAAAAGGGCAATTGCTGCCAGATGACATTCATGATGGCTTTTTCTATGCTGTTCTCCAGAAATTTTAGGCGGTTTTTCGCATTTTCTTCGCTTTTATGGGTTTTTTTAGCCCACGCCGAAGGTATCGATATCCAGAGTGCGGAGGTGCAGTGGATCGATTCGGCAAACGTCTCACTGACGACAGACTTTATGGTCAATTTGACTGCGGCTTTGAAAGAAGCTGTGGAACGGGGGATTCCTCTGACGTTCAGCCTTGATCTCGGTCTGATCCAACCCCGTTGGTACTGGTTCAATCGTCAAGTACTGACTTGGCACCAGGAACGGCGTTTGAGTTACAACCCATTGACTCGTGTATATCGTTATTCCATCGGTGGTCTCTACCTGAATTTTTCCTCCCTGGACGAGGCCTTGCAAGCACTGGAAACTGTTAAAGCCGTTCCTGTCCACAGTCAGATGCCGCTTGGCAAAGGCGAGCAGTATCAGGCACAACTTCATATCGAACTGGATACTTCGTATTTGCCTAAACCTTTTCAATTGGATGCCTTATATTCCGGGGATTGGACCCTGACCTCACCGCACCGGGAATGGATGTTCACCCCTTGAAACGGATCCCTGCCCTTCTGGGAATGCGTTCCCTGTGGTTTCTCCTGCCGATCTTTGGTGGCGCTACGACCTTTCTGGTCATTCTGTCCGTAGCGACTGCGAATACCACCCTGTTTGCGGCAGATTATCCCAGACTGCTTATGGGGGGGGCCACCGTGGCCTTGCTGTTGATGGGGTTGATTGCCTATCAATTGGCCATGCTTTATCGCAAATGGCGACAGCAGGTATTCGGCTCGAAACTGACCTTCAAACTGGTATTGTTGCTGGTGGGCATGGCCGTCCTGCCCGGAACCTTGGTTTATGGCGTATCCGTTCGTTTTTTGTCGAGCAGTATTGAATCCTGGTTTGATGTGAATGTGGATAAAGCCTTGACGGCCGGTTTGGGTTTGGGACGCACAGCTTTCGACAGTCTGCTGGATGATCTGGTTCACAAAGCGACGACGATGTCCTCGGTGCTGGCCGATGCGACAGCTCTGGATGAATTTTCTCTCCTGCAGCAGTTGCGTGAACAGTTTGGCGTTCAGGAGGCTACCTTGCTCTCAAAAAATGGGACGGTGCTGGCCTTTTCCAGCGCTCGCAATGACGCCCTGATTCCTGAGGGGTTGACCCTGACGGGAAACATCAGCCATCAGATTCGTGCCCAGCGTCCTTATCGGAATGGTGGGGAATTTACCGGGCAAGGGAGTATTTCTGCGCGTATTGGTTCCTGTTAACCGAATTTCCTTCACTGAGGATTTCAGGATTTTGCAATTGCTGCAGCCTGTTTCCAAAGAGTTGGCGAGCAATGCAGATCAGGTGGAAGCTGCCTGGAGAGGGTATCAGGAACTTCTCTTGGCGCGCCATGGCTTAAAAAATCTGTACCGACTGAATCTTTCCCTGGTCTTGCTGTTGACTTTGTTGACGGCCATCGTCCTGGCTTTTGTGGTTTCCGAACGGTTTGGTGCGCCGCTCAATGCGCTGGCAGCCAGCACTCGGGCAGTGGGCGCAGGAGATTTCAGTATCATGACCCCGGTGAGCAGCAATGATGAACTGGGGGTATTGACGGCATCCTTCAATACCATGACCCATCAGTTACGGGAGGCGTCAATGGCTCGACAGCGTTATCAGCAGGGGTTGACCGAGGCCAAGATCTACCAGGAAAACATTCTCTCAAACCTCTCTGCGGGCGTGCTGGTACTGGATCCACACCTGCATCTCAAAAGTGCCAATTTCAGTGCTCAGCAGATGTTGGGATTGGCGGGATTGGAGGGAATCACTTTAAAGGAATGGGGTTACCGAATGCCCTTGCTGCTGCCTATCATCGATTTTTTGGAAAAGAGTTTTTCCGATTCTTCTGCTCAGGGATGGGAAGGGGATGCTGAGTATGATGGTGAACAGGGGCATCGCAAACTTCATTTCAAGGGATCACGTTTGCCAGAAGGTTTGGGCGCTGATTGGGTTCTGGTATTTGACGACATCACCCAGATGGTTCAAGCCCAACGTTACGCGGCTTGGGGGGAAGTGGCGCGTCGTCTGGCCCATGAAATCAAGAACCCTTTGACTCCCATTCAATTGGCTGCGGAGCGGCTGGAGCATCGCTTGCAGGATCGTCTGAGTGAAGGAGACGCCGAGTTGCTGAAACGCTCTACCCGTACCATCATCAATCAGGTAGATGCCCTCAAAAACATGGTCAACGATTTTAGTGAATACGCCAAGGCCTCCCGTTTGGTGGAAGAGAGTTTATCCCTCAACGAACTGATTCGGGAGGTGCTGGTGTTGTACGAGAATGCAGGAGAGCATATCATCCCCCAATTGGACCCAGACCTTCCGAAAATTCAGGGAGATACCACGCGATTACGGCAGGTTATCCATAACTTGTTGCAGAATGCGCTGGATGAAGGGCGGGACCAAAAGGACTTCAGGGTGAGGGTGATCACCGCTCAGGAAGAGGAATGGGCCAAACTGAGTGTATCGGACAATGGACAAGGGTTTTCTGAACAAATGATTGCACGGGTGTTTGAACCCTATATCACCACCAAGTCCAAGGGGACCGGTTTGGGGCTGCCTATCGTCAAGAAGATCGTGGAAGAGCATCATGGGCATATCCGGGCTTTCAACAGTGTTGCGGGAGGGGCAACCATCGAGATCAGGTTGCCTATGAGGAAGGGGAATCGGGGATGAGCAATTTGATCTTGATCGTGGACGACGAAATTGGCATTCGAGAATTACTCTCGGAAATTTTGCGGGATGAAGGATATGAAGTACAGTTGGCGGCGACTGCCAGCGAAGCACGGGAACTACGGCAACGTCAGCGTCCTGACATGGTGTTGCTCGATATCTGGATGCCTCTGGAAGATGGGGTGACCTTGTTGCGCGAATGGGCCAGCACAGGACAATTGACCATGCCTGTGGTGATGATGTCGGGACATGCGACCGTGGAGATGGCCGTGGAGGCAACACGGATGGGGGCCTACGGTTTTTTGGAGAAACCCATTGCCCTGCCTAAACTCCTGTCTACAGTGGTTCGTGCCATGCAGGCCGGAAAAGAGGTGCGCCAACAGACTTTGTCCAGTCATCAGTTGGGCCGCTCTGCCGTGATGAATGAGTTACGGCAACGTCTCGATCAAATTGCTTCCCAAGCGGTTCCACTGTTTTTGATGGGGGAGCCAGGATGCGGTATCGAATTGATCGCTCGCCACCTACTCAAACCCAATGCGCTCTGGTATGCCCTCGAGGAGATGCATTGGCTGGTAGAAAACCCTTTTCAGCCCTTGCAGGATTATCAGGGCGGGGTTATCTTCATTGCTGAACTGGCGCACTTGAAAGCAGCAGAACAGCAAGGCCTGATGCAACTGATGTCTAAATTATCGCGCTATCACCTGCGCTTGATTTGTGGCAGTGCCCAGCCCCTAGGAGAATTGATTCACAATGGACACCTGGCTGCCGCATTTTTGGCCCAGATGGGCGGAGTGTCCCTGGCCGTTCCCGCGTTGCGTGAACATGCGGAAGACATTCCGGAAATTGCGCTCACTTTTCTCAACCGCATGATTGAAACCGGAGAAATCCCTGTTCGAACTCTGACCAGCGGGGCGCTCAACCTCCTGCGGCAGCAACGCCTGCGGCAGCAACGATGGCCTGGGAATTTACCCATGCTGGCCAGTGCAGTACGAACCCTGGCACTGACGGCTTCCGGGTTTGAAATCACCTTTGAGGATGCCCAGCGATTTATCACGGATTATGAAGGTGAGCCCGGCGAAGAACCTGACACGGTCGATGAAATTAAACGGGCCGTATTGGTTCGGGATTTGGTAACCCTGTACGAGAAGCCCCTGCGTGAGGCTCGAGACGAGTTTGAGAAGGGCTATTTCGAATTCCATCTTAGAGATGCCCGAGGCAATATCTCTCGGGTTGCTGAACGGGTCGGGCTGGAACGGACCCATCTTTACCGAAAATTGAAACAACTGGGAATTCATGGTGTTCTTTACCGTAATGAAAGTGAGCGGGGATAGGGTGGCACAAACCTTATTCGCCATTGACAAGGCATGACAATATCGCCGATACGCCGCTGGTTGATTCTTTCCCACGGGTTTAACATGGATGGAAGGGCGGCCAGTCTGACCATAACGGACAAGATCCCACACCTCAGGGAGGCAGGCATTGAACCCGTCGTACTCAGCGCGGTTACCGGAGTCAGGGATTCGCATTTCGTTCATGAACAATTACTTCCCTGGGGACCCGCCGGCTTCCGTTTTGACCTGCGTCACTTACTGGCCTTGAAATGGGGACGGGGTTGGCGTTATCGCGTGGTTACCGGGTTGACTTCACTGTTTCTGGCCCCATTCATTATCCTGGAACGATTGGTCATAGGGTTGCAAAGTCAGTGGTCCTGGACTCCTGCCGCCCTCTACCGGGGATGGAAAATGATTCGGCAGTATCAACCGGAACTCATCTACTCCACAGGAGGCGCCTATTCGGCCCACTGGGCGGGGTACTGGTTGAAAAAGTTGACAAAAGTTCGTTGGATTGCCGAGGTTCATGATCCCATGGTTTTTCCAGGGACGACCCCTGCCACCCGAAATCTCAGGTTTTGGGCTCGTCTGGAAGGGATGATTTGTACCGAGGCGGATATGACGTGGTGGTTTACCGAGCAGGCCCTGGCCAGCGCATTGAAACGTCATCCGCAATTGGGCAAACGTGGTTTTGCGATATTGCCGGGGGCGGAACCCCCTCAGGTCAAGGCTACCTATCAAAAGGGGTCTCGTTTGCGTCTGGGGCACTTTGGTTCTCTCTCCGAGGTGCGTACGTTGCGTCCTTTTGTGGAAGCCTTTGCGCGTTTTGCCCAATCCTGCCCGGAACAGGCGGGGGACATGGAAATTCATTGCTATGGAGGAAGCATTGATGGGGCAGGTCGAGAGGCCATTCAACGGTTGGGAATACAAAAATATTTCTTCGAACACGGGCGCCTGGAACGGGATCCCCTCTCGGGGCTATCCGGTCGGGAACGTATTCAGCAGGAAATGCACCGAATGGATGGCCTATTGTTGATCCATGGTCATACGGCCGATTGTGCCGAGTACATCCCTTCAAAATTTTATGATTACCTATGGGCGGACCGGCCAGTGATCGGCCTCGTTCATCTGAACCCCCAGTTGATGGATTTGATCGAGAAGCATGGGGGCTACGCCATTGAGGTGGATCAGAGTGGCGCATTGGAAGCATTACTGGGACGCTTGCAGCGGGACTGGGCAGAGGACAGGATGCCTCGTTCTACCCTACCCCCTTTGGGAACCCGACAGGCAGTGGATCTCATCCTGCAACGAAACGCAGAAACTGGGGGGAGTGCCATGAAGTTTCGTCAAGACGGTCTTCTTATGTAGAACTGAGTATCCAAGGCCCACCCTATAATATTTCTTGGAGTTTTATAGTTATCATGAAACTGACAGAACAGTTCAAAGAAGCGAAAATCATAGACATCAAAGTTCCAACCAGCCTGGCTATCTGTAATCCTTCCTTGGTAGCCAGTCAAGAGGGATGGGATGTACTGGTCAGAGCTCTGGATCCGGTTCCTTATCAAGGAGATGATTGTGAATTTTTGAGCAGTGAAAATTGGTTAGTGCGCTATCATCCGGATTTCAGCGTGCGTTCAATTTTCAAGTTGAACGATCTGGATTTTCGTAATTATTGTAGGGAGGCCACTCATGGGTTGGAGGATGGTCGCCTATTTTACTGGAAGCACCAGTTATTTGGTTTATTCAGCGGATTAAGGCGTGAAGGAAATAACTATTTCAATACCATGGTGCTTTCAAGGGTAGATGGAGACCATCTGGTAGATCCTATAGTCATTCCTTCTCCTCATGGGCAAGCGCGTGAGAAAAACTGGATGCCTTATGTCAAAAATGATGAGCTCTATCTGATCTATTCAACACAACCCATGGAAGTTTATCTGTATGCGGGAAAGCTTGAACATCTGGTAAGAGAAGAGAAACAGCACGCCAACTTGACTATCCCTCCCCTAGGCGGGGCCATGCTCTCGGGTTCCTCTCAACTGATTGATTGGGGAGAAACTTCTCTGGCTGTGGTGCATCATCGCAGAAAATCTCCCCTGTTTGGAAAGCTGGTGATGAAGCATGTGACAAAGGATCCAGA
>LR025463.1_pt1 | contig 8855 bp, 11 predicted proteins | sample 2322641 | NCBI scaffold set LR025218.1
GTTTGTTTTTTCGGTCGCACGGCAGTTCTCCTTTGGAATGGAACATGGGAGACCTGAACCGCCTTCTCATCACGCCGGATAACGTACCTTCAAGGCGGCCATGTAGCGGGCGACGCCTTCATCCACATCGAGGAAGGGAGTGTGATAACCCACACCACGAAGTTGGCTCATGTCTGCTTCAGTATAACTTTGGTATTTACCCTTCAATGCATCGGGAAACGCAATATATTCGATGAGTTTCTGATCGGTCATCTCTTCCAGAGTCAACCCCGGTTCATTCTGGCGCAGGGCATTGATGGTTGCCACGGCCATCTGGTTGAAAGGACGACTGCGTCCCGTTCCTACATTGAAGATCCCTGATACTTCGGGATGATCCAGCAGCCACAAATTGACACGAACCACATCCTCCACCGAAATGAAATCGCGCCGTTGTTCTCCATGGGCATAGCCATCCCATCCTTCGAACAACTGAATGCGTCCATGGGGCGGTATTGATGAAAAAAATGGTAGGCCACCGAAGCCATGCGTTCCTTATGTTGCTCGCGATCCCCATACACATTGAAATAGCGCAAGCCAACGCAGGGAGCGGTCAACTCATCACCAGCCAGATAGGGGCGCAAAAACTGGTCAAAGGCCAGTTTGGAATAGCCATAGACATTGAGGGGGTGTTCACAGGCCGGACGTTCGCAAAACACCGTACTACCGCCATACACAGCGGCCGAGGAAGCATAAATCAAGGGAATCGCGCGCGCTTGACAAAAATAAAAAAGTGACCGGGAGAAACGGAAATTGTTGTCCATCATATACCGACCATCATGCTCCATCGCGACCATCATGCTCCATCGTATCCGAACATGCTCCTTGGTGCAGCACCGCTTCAATCTCGAAATCCAGTGTATCAGCTTCCACCTGCTCGATGAATTCGCGTTTGTCCATGTAATCAGCCACGATGCAATCCGCCAGATTGAGGAATTTTCCTGGCGTTTTCAGATTATCCACTGCGAGGATCGATGTTTCACCGCGCTGGTTGAGTTCCTTCACCAGATTGGATCCAATGAAACCGGCTGCGCCGGTGATGACCATTACCATGACATATTCTCCAGTTCATGATGAGTAACGACCGCCGTACCCAATTTGGACACCGCGATCCCCGCTGCCCGATTGGCCCAACGCATGGCCACCGGCAGGGACATGCCCTGCGCAGTCAGTACACCCAGAGTGGCAATCACCGTATCTCCAGCCCCGCTGACATCGTATACCTCCCGTGCTACCGTGGGTTCATGGGTCACCCCTTGAGCCTGATACAGGCTCATTCCTTCCTCGCTGCGAGTCACCAGGAGCGCGTCCAACCCCAGTTCGGTGCGCAGGGTTTGTGCTTTTTCTGCCAGCTGCTGGTCATCATGCCAAGGCCCGGCTACCTGACGAAACTCGGTGCGATTGGGCGTCAACAAGGTCGCCCCGCGATAATGCCGATAATCTTCGCCCTTGGGGTCCACCAGTACCGGTATTCCGGCTTTTCGACATTGGTTGATCATGGAAGCCACATGTTTCAAAGCGCCCTTTCCATAATCAGACAGAATGACCACATCGGCACGTTTGAGACAGTCTCCAAAATCCGTCAACTTATTGAGCAGAGTTTCCTGACGTGGCAATGTTTCAAAATCAATGCGCAATAACTGCTGCTGACGTCCCATGACGCGCAACTTGACCGTAGTGGCAATGGATGGATCGCGATGCAGTCGGGAAATCACGCCCTCCTGTGCCAGCAACTCTTCCAGATGCTGGGCGGCTTCGTCTTCTCCGGTTACCGCGAGCAATTCACACTGGGCGCCCAGAGCAGCCACGCCCCGCGCCACGTTAGCCGCACCGCCGGGACGTTCTTCGGCTTTTTCCACTAACACCACAGGGACAGGGGCTTCGGGAGAAATACGGTTGACCTCTCCAAACCAGTAACGATCCAGCATAACATCCCCCACCACCAATACCCGCCGCTGGGAGAGTTCATGAAAAGGAGGGAAAGGACGCATTTACAACCTCCCAATGCCATGATAGGTAAGACCCGCCGCCCGTACCAGATGAGGCTCATACAGGTTGCGTCCATCAAAAACGACGCGGGCACGCAAGGATAGAGCCATTTGCTCGAAGTCCGGGCTGCGAAAAACTTGCCATTCCGTCACCACCACCAGAGCATCGGCCCCTTCCACGGCCTTTTCAGCGCTCTCCACAAAGGACAAGCCCGCACGCTGTCCAAAAATATGACGGGCTTCTTCCATAGCCACCGGATCAAAAGCCCGCAGGGTTGCCCCCCGCTGCAGCAATCCCTCGATCAAAATCCGTGCAGGCGCCTCCCGCATGTCATCGGTATTGGGTTTGAAAGCCAGTCCCCACAGGGCAAAGCATTTTCCGTCCAGGTTCTTCCCGAAATGGGCATCGATCTTGTCCAGTAACACTGCTTTCTGACGCTCGTTGACGGTTTCCACCGCTTCCAGAATGCGCAGGTCCAAACCATTTTCCGTGGCTGTCCGTTGTAGCGCCTGGACATCCTTGGGAAAACAGGAGCCTCCATAACCACACCCCGGATAGAGAAACTGGTAACCAATGCGCACCAATGCGCGGATCGGAACCAATCCCCTGACGGACTCGTTCGATGTCCGCACCCAGACGTTCGGCCAGAAGCGCCAGTTCATTCATGAAGGAAATACGCGTGGCCAGCATGGCATTGGCCGCGTATTTGGTCAGTTCGGCGGATTTGACATCCATCAGGATCAATTTGTCATGATTGCGCTGAAAAGGTGCATAAAGTGCGCGCATGGTCTCGATACCAAAGGCATCATCGGCTCCCACAACGATACGGTCAGGACGCATGAAATCTTCCACTGCCGCTCCTTCCTTAAGAAATTCCGGATTGGAAACCACGCAATAGGGAATCTTCACACCACGCTGGCTCAATTCCTCCGCAATGGCAGCACTGACCTTCTCCGCCGTGCCAACGGGCACCGTGGACTTATCCACCACCACCTTACGCGCATTCATGTATCGACCAATGGTGCGGGCAGCCGTCACCACATGGGAAAGATCTGCTGAACCATCTTCATCAGGAGGGGTACCCACGGCAATGAACTGAATCAAGCCGTACTCCACACTTTTCTGGATATCCGTCGTAAAGGATAATCGCCCTGCCGCCACATTGCGCTGAACCATGGCCTCCAGGCCAGGTTCATAGATAGGAATGCTACCCGCGCGTAAAATCTCGATCTTGCGTGGATCCACGTCCAGACATAAAACATGGTTCCCCATCTCGGCCAGACACGCACCACTGACCAATCCCACATATCCTGTCCCGATCACGGAAATTTTCATACTGCACTCCTTGCCCCTGAAATCAGGGAATTGAATTGTGCCAATGCCTTCATGGGATCCTCGCTGCGGGTAATGGAACGGCCAACTACCAAATAATCAGAACCGTCTTGTAGTGCCTTGACGGGGGTAACCACCCGCTTCTGATCGCCTCGATCATCCTCAGGCAATCGAATGCCTGGTGTGACCAGGCGAAAGGATGCGGCTATCCGGGAACGCAGTAGAGGTGCTTCCTGAGCCGAACAGACCACACCGTCCAAGCCATGGGACTCCGCCAAACAGGCCAGGCGTTGCACGGCCTCGACCACAGAGCAACCGAATCCCAACGCTGCAAGATCACTGTCCTGAAGACTGGTCAGAATCGTGATAGCAATCAACAGAGGGCGCTGCGGATAGGGTTCAAGAGCGTGCCTTGCTGCTTCCAGCATGGTTCCGCCCCCGCTGGCATGGACATCCACCATCCATACACCCAGATCCGCAGCAGCCCGGCAGGCCTGGGCCACCGTATGAGGAATATCGTGATACTTGAGGTCGAGAAAAATATCGAATCCCCGTGCGACCAAGGCACGCACCAACGAGGGGCCGCAGGCTGTAAATAATTCCTTACCCACCTTAAGTCGACAAATTCCGGGTTCCAGTTGATCCACCAGAGTCCAGACCTCACGTTCCGTGGAAAAGTCCAGCGCCAGAATCAGGGGAGAATTCATATCATTGTCCTTGGATTAACGGGTGACGGCACTGCCTTCGGTTTCCACCTGGCGGCGGGGCGGATAGGAGTCCCAGTTACCACAGGCGGGACAATGCCAATGAAAGGAACGAGCCTTGAATCCGCAGTGGCGACATTGGTAAAAAGCCAGACGCTCATAATGTCCGTGCACGATATCACGCATGCGTTGAACCTCGGCCCGCAATTCAGGCGCCACACTCACCAACTGCGCCTCCAGAAAACGGTCCAGATTTCCCAGCGTGGGGCGTCGTTCCAATTCCGCGCGCACCAAACGCAACGCGTCTTCCACCCCACGAATTTCCAAAGTCAACTGAAACGCCAAACTCAATAAGTCAAGATTAGGATAACGTTCCATCCATCCCTGCATCAAAGTCACCGCTTCGTTCACCTGTCCCAGTTGACGCAGTGCATCACTCAGAGGGCGCGCCACCAAAAACAGATAATCCGGATCCCTTTGTTCCAATTCCTGCCATTGAGCACAAGCCTCTTCCACCCTTCCTGCTTTGAAGGTCCATTCCCCTCGCAGTACATAAGCGCGTACACAGTTGCGTTGCGTTTCCAGAGCCTGTTTCAGAAAATCCTGGGCTTCTTCGAACTGAGACCGGGTATGGGCCAGGATCGCCAATTCACAATAAAAATTGGCGGCCATGTCCCCGCGTCGGTCCTCCCCGGTTTTTTGCTCCAGAACCCGGGCCACCTGAATGGCCCGAGTCCAGTCTTTTTCCGTGACATGGATGTCCAACAAATGATGCAGTGCTGATTCTTCATAGTCGGAGTCCTTCAATCGCTCGAACAAAGGCTCGGCCCGATCCAGCAAACCAGCTTTGAGAAAGTCCAAAGCCAGTTCATAAAGTGCTTCCGTCCGTTGCTGGGGACCAAGGTCTGTACGTTCCACCAGGTTCTGATGCATGCGCGTTGCGCGATCCACTTCTCCACGGCGACGAAACAACCCCCCCAGCGCAAATTGTAACTCGACAGTTTGTTGCTCTGCCCGCGCCACTTCAATAAAGGATTCAATCGCCTTGTCCGGCTGCTCGTTGAGCAGTAGATTGAGCCCCTTGAAATAGGAGGCGGGCAATGCCCGCGACTCGATGAGCAAATGGCGAATATCGACGCGGCGGCAAGCCAACCCAAACCGAAAAAAACCGGGAGTGCGAGTAACCAATAAACTTGAAAATCCATAGGGGGGTGATGATACCTTTTTTGAACGGGAACCGATAGGGCTCTTCAGTCCCGATGAGGTTCAGAAGGCAGTGGAATCTCTTTTGTCGTAGAACCCGAACGACGCAAGCGAGCCAACTCACGCCGTAAGCGCCACCAGACCCGGGTGGTTGCCAACAATCCCAGCAATGCCCCGCCGGATACCGCCAAAAACAAAATAATGATCAAGGGCGCATGCCATTGCAAACCGAACAAGAAATTCACCGTTACGGGCGTGATGTTTTTGAGGCAAAACCCCAAAAGCAACACAAACAGAAATATTCGGATCAGCCAGCGTAAGGTATTCATGGTTCACCCCTCTTCCTCAACCCAAAAAAAAACGGGATGAAAGATTTTAACCCTCATCCCGTTTTCGGTGTCTGCAGATTTTCCGGAGTCACCGCCTGTTTTCTGCGCTCAATCACCCACTGGTTTGGTGCTTGCCATGAGATCGACCCGATCACGCAATTCCTTGCCCGGCTTGAAATGAGGCACGAATTTTTCTGGAACGTGCACCTTTTCTCCGGTTTTTGGGTTTCTTCCCTGGCGAGCGGGACGATGATTCAAACCAAAACTTCCAAACCCACGAATTTCAATACGCTGTCCATCCATCAAACATTGACCCATGGAATCCAGCAGGGTCTTCACCGCCATCTCCGCATCACGGGCCACTAACTGTGGATAGTGACTGGCCAACAGGTCGATCAGTTCCGATTTGGTCATCGTTCCGTCCCTCAGCTTGCATTGTCCGGGTTGGACAATTTAGCTTTCAGCAAGGCACCCAGACTGGTGGTTCCCGCATTCATCGGACTTTCTGATGCCAGACGTTGCAGGGCCGCGTTTTCCTCCACGGCGTCACGAGCCTTGATGGACAGGTTGATGGAACGGTTCTTGCGGTCCACATTGAGAATCACAGCTTCCACACTGTCTCCCTCATTGAGTAGACTGCGCAGATCTTCCACCCGTTCACGGGACACTTCAGAGGCTCGGAGATAACCTTCGATTTCATCTCCGAGATCGATTACGGCACCCTTGGCATCCACTGATTTGACCTTGCCCTTAACCAGGGTTCCCTTGTCATTGGAGGCCGAGAAATTGCTGAAGGGATCACCAGACAACTGTTTGATTCCAAGAGAAATTCGTTCCCGATCCACATCGATGGACAGAACCATGGCTTCCACTTCATCACCCTTGCGATAATTATGAACGGCCTCTTCCCCTGTTTGGTTCCAGGACAGGTCGGAAAGATGGACCAATCCATCAATGCCCCCAGGCAAGCCAATGAATACGCCAAAGTCGGTGATCGACTTGATTTGCCCACGAACCCGGTCATTCTTGTTGTGGTTCATGGCAAAGTCTTCCCAAGGATTGGCACGGCATTGCTTCATGCCCAGGGAAATCCGCCGACGTTCCTCATCGATTTCAAGGATCATGACTTCCACTTCATCACCCAGTTGAACCACCTTGGACGGATGAACGTTCTTGTTGGTCCAGTCCATTTCGGATACGTGCACCAACCCTTCGATCCCCTGTTCGATTTCAACGAAAGCACCATAATCGGTTAAGTTGGTCACCTTTCCAAACAGACGGGTACGTTCGGGATAACGACGGCTCAGACCAACCCAAGGGTCTTCACCCAGTTGCTTGAGACCCAGGGAAACCCGATTCTTTTCCTGATCGAATTTGAGGACTTTAGCTTCCACTTCATCGCCCACTGCCAACACTTCGGAAGGATGCTTGACGCGCCGCCAAGCCAGATCTGTAATGTGCAGCAATCCATCGATCCCACCCAGATCCACAAATGCGCCATAGTCGGTGATATTTTTTACCAGACCGCGCACGATGGATCCTTCTTTCAAGGTATCCAGTAAACTTTGACGATCGGCACCTTGCGAGGCTTCCATCACGGCACGGCGAGAAACCACCACGTTATTGCGTTTTCGGTCAAGTTTGATGACCTTGAATTCCATTTCCTTGCCTTCATAAGGGGTAGTGTCCTTGACGGGACGAATATCCACCAAGGATCCCGGTAGGAAGGCACGAATGCCATTCACCATTACCGTCAATCCCCCCTTGACTTTGCCCGTTACCATCCCCATGACCAAGGCACCTTGTGCCAAGGCATCATCAAGGTCAAGCCAGGCGGCCAGACGTTTTGCCTTCTCGCGGGAGAGGCGAGTGGATCCGTAGCCGTCTTCGAGAGCATCGATGGCGACCTTGACGAAATCACCGACCTGAACTTCCAGTTCACCTCGGTCATTCTTGAATTCTTCGATGGGGATCAAACTTTCCGACTTCAAACCGGCATTGACCACCACGGTATTGGCATCGATACTCACCACTTCAGCCGTGATGACTTCACCAGAACGCATTTCCTGGTGTGTCAGACTTTCTTCAAAGAGACTGGCAAAACTTTCGAAGGATTCCACTTGGGACGTCATGTTCATGTTCATTAGACCTTGAGATCAGCCTACCGCCTCGTAGGGTTTATATTGGATTTGTAGCGGTACAACTTCTCCACTTTCCGGAAGCGCGGAACATCTATCGTGGAAAAGAAAACCCTCTGTACCACTACCCCTCATGCTGGGCATTCACAGAATACCAAGCCAGAATTTGCACCATCGCCTGATCGATACTTAACGCGGATGTATCGAGAATCAAGGCCCCCGTGGGGTCCAAAGGCGCCACTGCTCGTGTGCGATCCCGCTCATCGCGATTTCGCAAATCACGCACAACGTTCTCCATTATGACATCAACTCCTTTACTGATCAACTGGTTAAATCGTCGTTGCGCGCGTACTTCCGGTGTTGCCGTTAAAAAAACCTTGAGTAAGGCCTGGGGAAATACCACAGACCCCATATCCCGCCCATCGGCAACCAGTCCGGGTAGGCGCAAAAAATTCCGCTGTCGTTCCAGCAAAGCAGTTCGCACCGCCGGAAAAGCCGAAAGTTTAGAAGCCAAGCGGCCACAATCCTCCGTTCGAATCGCCTCAGTCACCATGTCACCCGCCAGGTAGATGTCATTCCCAGAGAATTCCACCGGCAGTTGGGCAGCCAGTTGACCCAAAGTTTCTCCCAAAGTTTCTTCGCCAGCCGCCGCCAATCCCTGGCGTACGGCCGCCAATGCTGTCAGTCGGTATAGTGCGCCACTGTCCAGATAATGGAATCCTAACTGTTGGGCGACGCGTTGGGCAACGGTCCCTTTCCCGGATGCGGAAGGTCCATCGATCGTGATGACAGGAATCATGAGGCGTTCAAATTCAGTCCCGCCGCACACGCCAGGGACACGAAGCCGGGAAAAGAAGTCGCCACATTGGCACAGTCCCGAATTTCTATGGGCCCCTGAGCACACAATGCCGCCATGGAGAAACTCATGGCAATCCGGTGATCACCGTGACTCTCCACAGTGCCGCTCCCAAATCCCTGTCCTCCTTCGATGATCAAACCATCGGGCAGGACTTCCGTGTAGATCCCCAAGGCCTTCAGACCATCCGCCATGACCTGAATGCGATCGCTTTCCTTAACTCGTAATTCAGCAGCTCCCCTCAAGATGGTGCGCCCCTCGGCACAGG
>LR025452.1_pt1 | contig 8661 bp, 8 predicted proteins | sample 2322641 | NCBI scaffold set LR025218.1
AAGGACCTTCCTCAAGAAGGTCCCAGCGATCCTATCTGCCTTCCAGAAAGCAGGTTCGTGTTCAGGCGACCTTGCGTGCGCTCCAGATCTTTTTCTTGCATTTGCCTCCGCCCAGGGGAACCAGTCCGATGGCGAAAATCTCCACCGTATCCCCCTCGCAGATCTCTTCACGCAGCAGGGCCCGTTGCAGGTCGGTTCCGGTATGGCGCACGGTTTGCACTTCATCCTGCACTTCTGCAAAAAAAGTGCGGGATTTGCGTCCCGAAGGATCCGTACGTTCCACAAATCCAGTACGTTTCAATAACCCCCGAAATTTTCGTACCTCCGGTGCCTTGACCAGATTGGGATAGACCTTTTCCGTACTGGCCAGAGGCTTCTTGCGCTGAGCATCAGCCGCGCGCACATCCGCCAAAGTCATTTCCACCACTCGCCGACGTTTTTGCACCTCGCTCAGAGGCGGGTCCTGAACGGCCACATCAGGCAGCATTTGCCACGGCCGTTTTTGCAGCAATCCATCCGGAACTTCCGCATCCACCAGAGCTTGTGCTTCACCTACCGTCTGATCGAGCAGACGCAACAATCCCTGATCCTGCAGGGAAGCAAAAGCCAGGGTCACCTCCCCCAACTCGATTCTTCCCCATGGCCGAGTCGGCAAATTCCCCTGATGGGGAAGAGATTGCATTTGTACCACTGCAGCACCTGCACGTAAACGCAAGCGCCGTTCCACCTGAATCCCATAGCGCCGCCGCAATTTGGTGTAATCCAACCACAGGGAACGGACTACCCGCCCTGTTTCCGGGTAACACCGACATACCACACTGTACCCATCCCCATAACGGATGAGCGGTTGTCCCAAATGCACTCCCAACGAAACCACCTCTTCAGGGTGCGGTGCCGGCAAAGCGGGCGGAGAGTCAGTGACCCCTTTTGTTTCAGTCACGCTCTGTTCCTGGTTTTCACGGGCCAGTTGAGCCAGATAAGCCACCCCTTGCCCGCCCCTATGCCATCCACGCATTGCCGCCAATCCTCCCAGATAACCCGTTCGCAACAATCCTGTCAACACACGAATCGCCATGTTCATGATGATGCCTCCATAAAAAAACCGGAGGCACCCTGACCCGCCGATGGCGCATCACGACACCATCCGGTGGTTCATTATTGACATGATGAACCAACCATCGATTCACCAAGGCACCCCACAAGGGTTCGAGAACGCAGTTCTCTATGCCCTTCCAGTCTAGTCCCGCGTGCTTCTCCGACCTGTCCGAATACTGAAAATTTCCGCCTCTTCTCGGACTGCGTTAGAATCGGACTTTTCACCTTTGTGTCGGTGAGCGTAGCCATGCCCTTGCTGCCCGCACCCCTGACCTTTCGGAACGGGGTTCCCTATTCTGAAACCTATGCGGACGTGTACCATTCCCAGGCAGGTGCCGTGGCCCAATGCCGCGCGGTCTTCCTGACGGGTAATGGGCTACCGGAACGCTGGCGGGGACGGGAGTCTTTCCAGATACTGGAAACCGGCTTCGGGCTCGGGCTCAATTTTCTGACCACTTGGCACGAATGTCGCCGTCTGGGCAGCACCGCCCCACGTTTGCATTTCATTTCCCTTGAACATGCCCCACTCAGCAGCGCAGATCTGACCCTTGCACTTTCGGGTTATCCCGAACTGGCGCAGGAAAGCAGGCACCTGCTCAGCGCCTGGCCGCCCCTCACCCAGGGAATACACCGCCTCCATTTTGATGCGGGCAGGGTCACCCTTTACCTGGTGCTGGGGGATATGGCCGACCTTCTGCCCCAACTCACCCTGGCTGCCGATGCCGTGTATCTGGATGGATTTTCACCCCGCACCAACCCGATACCCTGGAGTGAACCCGTCCTGCGCCAAGTTGCTCGCCTGTGCCGGCATGGCGCCACCTTGGCTACCTGGTGTGTGGCCGGACACCTGCGCCGAACCCTTGAACACCATGGATTTCATACCACCCGGGCACCCGGTTTCGGAACCAAGCGAGAACGCCTCAGCGCCTGCTACGATCGAATTCCCGAAGATGCCTGGTGCAAGATCGTGCAACGTCTCGAGCAACCCGCGCTCCAGTTCACCCTGGAACCTCCCCCACAACGCCATGCGCTGGTCATTGGGGCGGGCCTGGCCGGTTGTCTGGTGAGTGCCGCATTGGGTGAACGGGGCTGGCACATCGAACTGTGCGAGAGTCGAAACGAACCGTCACAGGAAGCCTCGGGCAATCCCGCCGGCATCCTGCGTCCCTTTCCCAGCCTGGATGACAACCGCGCCGCCCGTTTGGCACGGGCAGGTTTCCTGACCACCCTGCACTGGTTGGCGAATCTGAAAGGAAAGACGGAAGTCCTTCCCCATGGTCTGAACGGCGTTCTGCGCATTGCCCAGGACGCCCCGGAAGCCGCCCATCTATTCGCCCTGAGCAGGGCACCGGGAAGTGTCGAAGCCTTGCTCCATTGGTTGCCGCGCGCCGAAGCCGAGCGTCTCGGGCACTGTGCAGCCCCCTGGGGCGCCTTGTTTTATCCCACCGCAGGCTGGCTGGATCCGGGCCAGTTCTGCCGTGCCGCACTGGCTCAAACCCCCCATCTCTCGACGCATTGGGGACAACCCGTGACCCTCCAACCCGGCCCGGCCGGTTGGGAAGCCCGAACTCTGTGTGGGGCCCTGCTGGCACAGGCTCCCATCGCCATCCTGGCCGGTGGGGCACACCCTCTCCCGTTAAGCAATGCGCCTCTCTGGCCGCGTCAGCGCCTGCGGGGCCAGATCACTCAGATCGAGCGCTCTCCCGTCCCCATGGGAACCCCAGTCCTCTGTGGTTCCGGCTATGTGATTCCGGACGCCCCCGGTGGCCCCTGTCTGGGTGCGACCTATGACCGCAGCGCAGACATCGCACCCCGTTCTGCCGACCGTGCGGAGAACCTGCAACGCCTGACAGCACTGGGGTGGGATGATGGACCGGAACACTCGGTGGTGCAGGAACGAGTCGCCTTTCGCAGCGTCAGCCGCGACCGTCTCCCCATCATTGGCCCCGTGCCGGGAGCCAAGGGTCTCTTCGCTCTCACCGCTTTGGGCTCACGGGGACTGGTGTGGGCACCCTTGGGAGCCGATCTTCTCTGCGCCTGGCTGGAAGGCGACCCTCTGCCCCTCGAAAAAGACCTAGTCCAAGCTGTGGCACCTGCCCGTTATCGCTGAGCGCGCTTTCCTTCCCGAAGCAACAATTCCCGGGCATGTTCACGCACGGTCGCCGTGACCGTCACCCCCCCCAGCATGCGTGCCACTTCTTCCACCCGTCCTCCCTCATCCAGAACCTGGACCGAACTGGTCATCTCTCCCTCCTGCACGGCCTTGCTGACTTTCAGATGATGCTGAGCGCAAGCCGCCACCTGGGGCAGATGGGTCACGCACAGCACCTGATGGTGGTGCCCCAGCGCAGCCAGCATCTGCCCGACTCGTTCGGCCACTCCCCCCCCGATGCCGCTGTCCACCTCGTCAAAAATCAGGGTAGGAACTGCACTTCCCTGCGCCAGTCGGGTTTGCAGTGCCAATCCCAGGCGCGACAGTTCTCCGCCGGAAGCGATCCGGGCGAGGGAACCCAGAGGTTGGCTTCAGTGGTTGCCTCGGGATCTGCCAAGTGCCACTGCGCCCCCCCTTCCCCTTCCATCCAATCCTCTTTCGGTTGATAATTCAAACTGTTCACTCATTGTACCCGGTTCATGCCTCCCTTATCTGTTTTTGACTTGCGCACACTCCTTGAGCGCGAAGCACACCACTTGGGCTTCAGCGCAGTGCGGGTCAGTCGCCCCACCCTGCGCACAGCCCGCAAACACCTTGACACCTGGCTGACAGCCGGTTATCAGGGGGCCATGACCTGGCTGGAACGGGATCCGGATCTGCGCACCGACCCCTCTCGTCTTTGGCCAGGTACCACCTGTATTCTCACGGTCTCCCTGCCCTATCTCAGCGAGGACCTGACTTCCTGTCAGGATGCCCTGAACGACCCAACCGAGGGCGTCATCGCTCAATATGCTCTGGGGCAGGATTACCACCGACTGATGCGCCGTCGTCTGCATCTGCTGGCCGAAGGTCTGGCTGCGCAGTGGGGGCCTTTTGCATGGCGTCCCTTCAGCGACAGTGCGCCTCTGCTCGAAGTGGAGATCGCCGCCCAAGGGGGACTGGGGTGGCGTGGCAAGCATACCTTGCTGCTGCAGCGCCAAGGTTCCTACTTCTTTCTGGGCGAACTACTCTGCAACCTGCCACTGCCCGCCGACCCTCCGGAAAAGGACCATTGCGGAACCTGCCAGACTTGTCTGACGGTCTGTCCCACTCGAGCCATCGTGGCCCCCTACCAACTGGATGCCCGTCTGTGCATTGCCTACCTGACCATCGAACACCCAGGCCCCATACCCGAATCCCTGCGCCCCCTCTTTGGCAACCGCATCTACGGTTGCGATGACTGCCAGTTGCACTGTCCCTGGAACCGCTTTGCCAACACCTCCCGGGGCGCACGGGCGTTTCTGCGCCGCAAGGAACTGGAAAATCTCAGCCTGCCCGCCCTGTTCGCCTGGAGTGCCGAGGACTTCCAGACTCACCTGACAGGTTCGCCCATCCGTCGCATCGGTCATGAACGCTGGTTACGCAATGTGGCCGTAGCTCTGGGCAATGGACCCGCCACCCCGGGGGCCCTGACCGCACTGGCCCAGCGTCGCAATCATCCCGCCGAACAGGTGCGCGAACATGTGGAATGGGCTTGGCAGCGTCTGCAGAACGGGAACTCCCCGTACCCACCTCAGTCGGAGTAGAATCGATCATCTGGTTACGAGACACAGGCTCATGAGTATCTTTGCACGGCGTAATACCTGGATCCGAACCCTTTTCCTGGTCTGCGCCCTGGGTGGACTGTCCCCGGCCTTTGCCCTGGAGGGCATTCCCGAGACGCCGCACCCCCTTCCTGCTGCGTTGGGCACACTGCCCGAGCCGCATACTTTTCTAATGCCCGACCAGGCCTTCAAGATTTCGGTGGACAATGGCGCTGACCCGGGCAGCCTGATCCTTTCTTTCGTACCCGCTCCCGGTTACTATCTCTATCGCGATCGCATTCATCTCCGCTTGCCCGGTGTCCCCCAAGAGGTTCCCTTACACTTTCCGACTGCGGAGGCCAAACAGGACCCCAGTTTTGGCCAGGTCTGGATTTACCGCCATCCTTTCCAGGTCGCCTTGACCTTGCCCGGCGGCCAACCCGTCTCCCGTTTTTCCATCAGTTTCCAGGGCTGTGCCGATCACGGCATCTGCTACCCGCCCACCACTCAGGATTTTCAGCAGAGCGGGAACCATTACAGCGCGCTTTCCTCAGGCTCGGAAATCTCTTCCACGCCTCCTTCTGCGGACTCCGGGCGCCCTGAGGACTTTGCCAGTTATCTGAAAGGCGCTCGTCCTTTCTGGGTACTGGCCAGTTTTTTTGGTTTCGGGCTACTTCTCGCTCTAACTCCCTGTGTGTTCCCCATGATTCCGATTCTTTCCGGCATCATTGCAGGTCAGGGCACATCGGTCACCAAAACACGCGCCTTTGCCCTCTCCCTCACCTATGTACTGGGTATGGCCCTGACCTATGCCGGGGTGGGCATATTAGCCGGGCTGACCGGAACCCTCCTGTCCAATGCCCTGCAAACTCCACCGGTCCAGATCGCCACCGCCCTGCTTTTCGTTGTGCTGGCCTTGTCCATGTTTGACGTGTACCAGTTTCAGTTGCCCCTCTCCCTGCAAAACCAACTCAACGGTGCCTCGGGGCGCCTGCCGGGAGGTCGCTACTGGGGGGTTGGCTTCATGGGCTCACTTTCCGCATTGGTGATGGGTCCTTGCGTGGCTGCGCCGTTGGCAGGCGGGCTAATTTATATCGCCGAAACTCGCGATGTGGTGATGGGCGGACTGGCACTCTTCACCCTGGCCTTGGGCATGGGCACCCCGCTTCTACTCATTGGCACATCAGCAGGCGCCTTACTGCCTCGGGCCGGTCACTGGATGAGTTGGGTAAAACGCGGCTTCGGGGTCGTCCTGCTGGGGGTTGCCCTGTTTACGATTCTACCCCTGATTCGAACCGCCCCAGCCACCACGAACCTGAACTTCGTGCCTGTCTCCACGGTGGCCCAACTGGATCAGCAGTTGCTTCGGGCATCCGGTCAACACCGTCCCGTCATGGTGGACTTCTATGCCGATTGGTGCACTTCTTGTGTGGAATGGGACCGTACCGTTCTGTCCCGTCCCAGGGTCCAGACTGCCCTGCAGCCGTTCACTCTGGTGCGCGTGGATGTTACCCATAACAGCGCAGAAGATCGTGCCCTGCTGGCACATTTTGGACTTTTTGGCCCGCCCAGCACGATCTTTTTCGATCCCGACGGGCGGGAACTGGAAAATCAGCGCTTGGCTGGTTATGTTCCCGAAGATACATTTCTGGGTTACCTGGACCGGGTAACCCATTGAATCCACTCCCAGCCAGGGCGCATCAATCCAAACGAATGAAATGCGTCCGGTAGTGGCGCAATTCTTCGATGGATTCGAGAATATCCGCCAGCGCCTCGTGTTTTCCGGATTTTTTGAAGGCGCTGTAGACCGCTGGCTTCCAGCGTTTGGACAATTCCTTGAGGGTGCTCACATCCAGGTTACGATAATGAAAATACTGTTCCAGGCGAGGCAGGTAATTGGCCATGAAACGGCGGTCCTGGCACACCGAATTGCCGCACATGGGCGATTCGCCGGGGGGTACGTGGATCTTGAGAAACTCGAGCAGTTGCTCCTCCGCCGCCGTTTCGGCCAGGGTCGAGGCACGAACCCGATCGATGAGGCCAGACCGTTGATGGGTTCCCTTGTTCCAGTCATCCATGGCATCCAGGACCCCATCGGGTTGGTGAATCGCCAGAACCGGCCCTTCCGCCACGACCTCCAGCGCATTGTTGGTGACCACCAGCGCCACCTCGATGACGCGGTCGCGCATCGGGTCCAACCCGGTCATTTCCATGTCCACCCAGACCAGATGGTTTTTATCCTGTGCCATAATCCTTCCTTTTGAGTTGATCAATGCCCCACTTGCCTCCCGACCGTGACGCCCGCTCCATGATACACCGGACACTCTTACTGTGAGTACCTCTTCCCTTGCGGGATGGGTACGCGGGGTCTTTGGTCACCACTACGAAGTAGTGGACGACCAGGCACAGACGTGGAGTTGTGTCCGGCGCGGCAAGCAACATGATGTCGCCTGTTCGGACCGGGTTCGCTTCACTCCCACCAGCGTCACTCAGGGTGTGATCGAAGAAATCGAATCGCGCACCACCCTGTTCTGGCGTGCCGACGGAAAACGAGAAAAATTTTTGGCCGCCAACGTGGACCAGGTGCTCATTGTCTCAGCGGGTGAACCCACCCCTTTTCCGGACCTGATCTCCCGTTGTCTTGTGGCCGCTGAAGCCAATCGGGTCGACGTCTGCCTGCTTCTCAATAAAACCGACCTGGGTCCGGCCACGGCAACCTGGCGTGCCACACTGTCCCATTTTGAATCCCTCGGCTATCCCCTGCTGGAAATTTCCGCCCGAACCACAGCAGACCGGTTGCGCCCCACCCTGGCCGGACGCCACAGCCTGCTGGTGGGACAATCAGGCATGGGCAAATCCACCCTGCTCAACGCCCTCATTCCCGAGGCTCAGGCCGCTACTCAGCGCATCTCTCTAGCCCTGGATTCGGGCCGACACACCACCACTGCCACCCGTGCCTACCCCCTAACCGAGGGTGGCTGGCTGATCGACAGCCCCGGCGTCCAATCCTTTGGCCTGACCTATCTCGACCCTGCCGATCTGGTGGCATTTTTTCCAGAGTTTTCTCCACTGCAAGGCCACTGTCGTTTCCCTGACTGCCACCATCGTCAGGAGCCGGACTGTGCCCTGCGGGACTACGTTGCCGGTCATCCTTTGCGCGCCCTGCGCCTTACCACCCTGCTGACGCTCCAGCAGGAAAATGCCCCCCGCCGCTCAACGCCCACCCAACAGCGCCGTCGCCAACCCCGCACTCACTCCCCAGAGGACGACGGCTCGCCAGATTAGCCCTTCGGCACTGGTCAACTGATCGGCTTCGAGGGCCTCGAATGGCCCGTTTCCTCCGTTTGCCTGTCCTGACCCCAAGGCACGATGCACCACCGCTTGCAACAGTTCCTGGCTGGATAAAAACAGGCGATCCGGATCACGCCAGGCATAAAGCGCTTCTTCGAAGTCACCGACCAGAGCAAAGGTCAGCGCGAGCAGGCGTACCGGTATCCAGTCCAGACCTGCCTGCATGCGCCGATAAAAAAGACCGTCTGGCTCCGCTTCAACCAGCAGTGCCGTGCCGCAATACAGCAGAGGCCCCCATCCGCCGGGCAATAAAAAGAACCAGAACAGGGGGGCAAAAAAACGTTGATAACTACCCAGGATACCTTCATCAAGAACTGCACGAACAGACTGATTCGGCTCGGAATACGGGGGTATCTGCATCCCACCTTGGCGCAGGTGAGCCAAAGGACCGCGCAGATCAATTCCCAACCCCAGCACCAGCAAGGGCACCAACGCCCCCAGATGAAGCCAACCCAATCCGCTTTGTACCCCTGTCATCAACAGGAGAGGGAAGCCCACGAC
>LR025461.1_pt1 | contig 8384 bp, 11 predicted proteins | sample 2322641 | NCBI scaffold set LR025218.1
ATTTTGCCCCGAAGTCCCCAGCCACCGGAACGGGGGGGAATGCTAAAATGAACGGCCCGCCTTTTTTCCGAGAGTCTGCTCCTTGATCAACGACATCCTGCACAGTCCCCTCTGGACCTACTTCGCCACCTATACCTGGTTAGACCTGTTGCTGACAGGAATACTGCTGGCTTCCATCCTGTTCGGCTGGACTCGCGGCATGGTGCGGGAATTTTTCAGTCTGGTCAGTTGGCTGCTGGCCTTCTGGGTGGCCCACACCTGGAGCGAAAAGTTAGCCATGCCTTGCACCCCTGGATCTCCCAGGAGGTCCTGCGCTGGGTTCTGGCTTTCCTGTTGATTTTTGCAGGAGTTCTGATTCTTGTCCGGTTGATCAGTACCCTGCTCCAACGCATCGTCAAAAAAATCGGGCTGGGTTCTCTGGACGGCCTGCTGGGCGCACTGTTCGGTCTGCTGCGCGGAGGATTGCTCCTCCTGGCCCTGCTCCTGCTGGCCGGGTTGACCCCCTTGCCCCGTCAGGCCGACTGGAAAGAATCGCGCCTCCTGCCCTATGCCATGCCGGGCGTCCACCGGATTCTGAGTTGGTTGCCCCCTGCCCTGTCTCAACTCTTTCACTATTGAGGCGAGGATACCCGCATACCCTGCACTCCCAACTGATTCAGCCGTTGCAGGGCAGAACTCAGGGCAGATTCGCTGGGGAAGGGGCCAATGCGTACCCGCCAACGGGGGGTCCCCGCAGACTCCAGGGAGTCGATGTGGGATGGAAATCCCAATTTGAGCAATTTTTTTTCCAGTTGAGTCACCCGTTCCTGATGGGCAAATACCCCCACCTGAATCCAAATTTCTGTTCCTGCTGCTGCAACCTCTGATTTGTTGGCTTCTCCCCTCGCTATGGCGGGAAGGGCGTCCACCGTTTTGGCCTTGACGGTCTCCGGTTTTCTCACTGGCGTTTGGGTGATGGGTTTCTGTACGGGAACCGCTGCCGAAGGAGTAGTCTCTTTTTCGACAGACAAATCCACCAGTTCTTCCGTGGTCACCACGGGGTTCGTTGCAACGGAGGATCTCACCCCGACACTTCCTGAGGCGGTTCCTGTCGGCGGTGCAGAACCGTAAAGTTGCGGCACCACGGGGACAGCGGGCGCAATGGAAGGGGTTGGGCTAACGTTTCCCTCTTTGGGCGCACGCGCCTGATCGAGCAGCAGGGGAACGCCCACAGCCGTCAACGATGCCAGCACCCCCACCCCAATCAGGCGCTGGCGATGACGCTGACGCATCAACTGAAGGTCGGGATTGTTTTCCATGCAGTCAAAGGGCAGATACTTCCTCGGGATCGATGGTCAGAATACTCAACAGATTGGCAATGCGAGTGCGCTGCTGACGTCGATCCATAATCATGTCGATGGCGCCCTTGGCCAGCAAAAACTCGGAACGCTGAAACCCATCGGGCAATACCTCGCGTACGGTCTGCTCGATCACCCGCGGTCCGGCAAAACCGATCAGGGCATTGGGTTCGGCAATCACCACATCCCCGATCATGGCAAAACTGGCCGATACTCCGCCCATGGTGGGGTCTGTCAACACCGAAATGTAGGGCAGACGTGCTTCGGCCAAACGAGTCAACGCGGCACAGGTCTTGGCCATCTGCATCAGGGAAAGCAGTCCTTCCTGCATGCGCGCTCCCCCACTGGCCAGAAAACACACGAAGGGGCATTGGGAATCGAGGGACGCCTGGACCGCGCGCACAAAGCGCTCCCCCACCACGGACCCCATGGACCCCCCCATGAACTCGAACTCGAAGGCCGCCACCACGATGGGCATTCCCTCAAGAAACCCCTGCATCACCACCAAAGCATCTGTTTCAGCCGTATTGGTTTGAGCCTCGCTCAGTCGTTCGGTATAGCGCCGACTGTCCTTGAATTTAAGGGGATCGATGGGCACGATTTCCGCGCCCAGTTCCACTCGTCCTTCCGGGTCCAGAAAACCATCCAGACGAATGCGTGCCGTAATACGCAGATGGTGCGCACACTTAGGGCAGACATGCAGGTTGGCCTCGAGATCCGTACGATAGAGTACCGCCTCACAGGAAGGGCACTTGACCCATAATCCTTCAGGCACCGATCCCTTGACATTTTTCTTGTCCCGCTTGATGCGCGGGGGCAATAGTTTCTTGAACCAACTCATTGGGCACCGTCCATGGCAAGACGAAATTGGCGCATCAGCGCCTCTGCTCGGCGGGGCACCTCGGTCGGTGTACTGGCCTCGATTTCTTCAACCAGACGGGACCCGACCACCACCGCATCTGCAACTTCCGACAAACGTCGGGCCGTAGCCCCATCGCGAATACCAAAACCCACCCCCACCGGAACCTTGGCATAGGAACGAATGCGAGCAACCTGGGTGGCCACCGCTTCCACCTCCAGATGTCCCGCACCGGTCACGCCCCGCAAGGAGACATAGTACAGATATCCCGTGGCAAGTTGTGCGATTTCACGCATGCGCTGCTCCGTTGTGGTGGGTGACAACAAAAAGATGGTATCGATCCCAACCAAGGTCAGCGCAGCTTTCAGGTGGCGTGCCTCGAGGGGGGGATAGTCCACCACCAGCACACCATCCACGCCGGCGGCCCGAGCCTGTAAGGCAAAGGCATCCAACCCCAGGCGTTCGATGGGATTGGCATACCCCATCAATACCACCGGGGTCATACCGTCTGTTTGACGAAACTCGGTCACCACGGCCAGCACATCGGTCAGGGTCACTCCGTTCTGCAAGGCACGCTCGCTGGCGCGCTGGATGGTGGGACCATCGGCCATGGGGTCGGAAAAAGGAATCCCCAGTTCCAGAATGTCGGCGCCCCCGGACACCAAGGCCTGCATGGTGGGAACAGCCGACTCCAGTAAGGGGTCTCCCACGGTGAAAAACGGGATCAAAGCCTTCCGGTTCAAACCGGACAAGTGTGCAAAAGTGGATGCAATTCGCGACAAAATCAACCTCTCCTAAAGATGCAAACCACTGCGTTCGGCCACCGTCGCCATATCTTTGTCTCCACGCCCGGACAGGTTGACCAGAATGATCTGATCCCTCCCCAGCGCAGGGGCCATTTTCATAGCTTGAGCAACGGCATGACTGGATTCCAGAGCCGGCAAAATTCCTTCCAGGCGACACAGGGTATGGAAGGCTTGAAGTGCTTCCTCATCGGTGATGGCCACATAGGACGCCCGGCCGTTGTCCTTGAGCCAGGCGTGTTCCGGCCCCACGCCTGGATAATCGAGCCCCGCCGAAATGGAATGGGTTTCGATGATCTGACCGTGCGCGTCCTGCAGCAAATAAGTACGGTTGCCATGCAAGACTCCAGGCACCCCGGCGGACAGGGAAGCGGCATGACGTCCGCTGGACAAGCCGTCACCCCCGGCTTCCACCCCGATCAAACGAACCGACTCCTGCAGGATATACGGGTAAAAAATCCCCATGGCATTGGACCCCCCGCCCACACAGGCCAAAATTACATCGGGCTGACGCCCCACCAACTCGGGCATCTGAGTCAAACACTCGCGCCCCACCACGGCATTGAAATCGCGCACCATGGTGGGGTAAGGATGGGGACCTGCCACCGTACCGATGATATAGAAAGTATCATCAATATGGGTGACCCAGTCACGCATGGCTTCGTTCAAGGCATCCTTGAGGGTTTTGGAACCACTTTCCACAGGCACCACCTGGGCGCCCAATAACTTCATGCGGTAGACATTCTGGGCTTGGCGCCGCACGTCCTCTGCCCCCATGTAGACCACGCATTCCATGCCATAACGCGCCGCCACGGTGGCCGTCGCCACCCCATGCTGACCAGCACCGGTTTCGGCAATAACTCGCGGTTTACCCATGCGCCGGGCCAGCATGGCCTGACCAATGGTATTGTTGACCTTATGGGCACCGGTATGGTTGAGATCCTCGCGTTTCAGATAGATCTGCGCCCCCCCCAAATGTTCGGATAACCTTTTGGCATGATAAATCGGGCTGGGGCGCCCCACATAGTGATGCAACTCATGGGCCAACTCGGCCAGAAATTCCGGGTCCTGGCGGTAACGCTCGTATTGCGTCTTGAGTTCCTCGATGGCGGCCATCAAAGTTTCGGATACGAAGGTCCCCCCATAGGGACCAAAATACCCTTCCTGGTCCGGCAAATCATACACGTTCATCACTTCTCCCTGTCAAAACCATCGGCCTTCGCCACCGCTTCCAAAAAATTCTGCACGCGCAGGCGATCCTTGCGTCCTGGTGCCCTCTCCACGCCACTGCTCACATCCACGGCCCAGGGATGTACGGTCCTGACTGCTTCCCCTACGTTATGGTCAGTCAAACCACCGGACAGCACCAGAGGGCAGGGTAACTGACGGGGCAACACTGACCAGTCGAAGGTCTGCCCAGTACCGCCAGGGATCCCCGGAACGAAAGCATCCACCAGAATCCCCTGGGCCTTTTCATGGCATGCCGCGAATTGTACCAAATCAAAGCCCTCGTGAACGCGCGCTGCCTTGATATAAGGCACCCCATAGCCCCCACAGTCCTGGGCCGACTCTTCGCCATGGAACTGGAGGCAGTCCAAAGAAACCGCCGCCAGGGTCTGTTCAATGGTATCTCGGGAGGCATCCACGAACAGTCCCACCACGCTGACAAAGGGGGGCAAAGCCGCCCGGATGGCCTGCGCCCGATCCAAACCGAGGGCGCGAACACTGGGAGGGTAAAATACCAATCCCACCGCATCCACCCCGGCCGCCGCCACTTCCAGCGCGTCCTCCACCGTGGTCAAGCCACACACCTTGACGCGGGTTCTCATTCCTGGCGCCCCCTCGGCAAATTCCATGGTTCATCATACTTCACTGCGCTCAGACAAAGGCCCTCCGGCGCAAAGGTCGGCGCAGCCCGGCTACGATCACCCTGCCGTAATAATTCTGCCATCCATTCCGGGGACGCCGCACCACTGCCCACCTGGATCAGGGCACCCACCAGATTGCGCACCATGTGCTGGAGAAAAGCATCCGCCTGAAAAGTAAAATGAAATTCTTCTCCCACCCTCTCCACTTCAGCCCGCAACAGCGTCTTGATCGGCGTTTTGGCTTGACACTCCGCCGCGCGAAATGCGCTGAAATCATGGGTTCCGAGTATCCATCCACACCCCGCGCGCAATTTGTCCAGGGTCAGGGGACGATGCGTCCACCCCAACACGCCGCTGGCATAAGCCGGACGTACCGGATGACTGAGCAGGCGATAACGATAGGTGCGTGAACGGGCCGAAAAACGCGCATGGAAAGGTTCAACCACCGGCCAGGCCCATAGAACCGCAACCGTAGACGGCAAATGGGCATTGGTGCCCCGCACCCAGGCCTGAAGGGAACGCCCCACGGACGTATCAAAGTGAACCACCTGACCGGTGGCATGCACCCCCCGGTCGGTACGCCCCGCCGCAATCACGCCAATAGGTTCTCCCGCTACCGCCGCCAGTGCACCTTCCAGCACGCCTTGCACCGTCAGGTCCCGGAGCTGACGCTGCCAGCCATGAAAACCACTGCCCTGATACTCCACCCCCAAGGCAATTCGCCCCATCACTCAACGATCCAGCAAAAGACGCAACATGCGGCGCAGCGGTTCGGCAGCCCCCCACAACAATTGATCGCCCACCGTGAAGGCCCCCAGATACTCGGGCCCCATGGCCAGGGTATGCAAGCGTCCCACAGGAACCTGCAAGGTGCCACTCACCGCCGCAGGGGTTAAAAATCGTTCGCTGGCTTCACGTTCGTTGGGAATGACCCGTACCCATGCATTGGCCTCGGCAATCCGCGCCTCCACCTCGGGCAATGGCACAGAACGACGCAACTTGATGGTCAGTCCCTGGGAATGGCAACGCATTGCCCCCACCCGCACACACAAACCATCCACGGGAATACTGCCCGGACTCCGGAAAGGGGGCAGACCCAGGATCTTGTTACACTCTGCCCCACCCTTCCATTCCTCTTTGCTTTGGCCATGTTCCACGGGCACATCGATCCAGGGAATCACACTTCCGGCCAGGGGAACCCCACGAAAATTCCCGGTGGGCAACGTAGCGGACCGCAGAGTTTCAGCAACCTGGCGGTCGATATCGAGAATGGCCCCTGCCGGATCATCCAAGGCCGTGGCCACCGCGCCGTACAGCGCGCCCATCTGCTGAAGCAATTCGCGCATGTTCTGGGCTCCGGCCCCGGATGCCGCCTGATAGGTCATGGCCGAGACCCACTCCACCCATCCTGCCTGAAAAAGCCCACCCAGAGCCATCAGCATGAGACTAACGGTACAGTTGCCCCCCACGAAATCTCGCACCCCTGCCGCCAATCCCTGTTCGATGACCGGGCGGTTCACCGGATCGAGAATGATCAAGGCATGCTCCTTCATGCGCAGCGTGGACGCCGCATCGATCCAGTACCCAGTCCAACCACGGGCGCGCAAGGCCCCATGCACCTGCTGGGTATATTCCCCACCCTGACAGGTGACGATGATATCAAGAGCCGCCAGGGCATCGATATCATGGGCATCCTGCAGCGGCGCTGCCGTCCCTCCGAAATTCGGGCCCACCTCCCCCGCTTGCGAGGTGCTGAAGAAATGTGGTGTAAAGTGCGCGAAATCTCCCTCTTCGCTCATGCGCTGCATCAGCACCGACCCCACCATCCCCCGCCATCCCACCAGCCCAACGGTTTTCATGAATAGTCTCCTCAGTGGGCACGCAGGGCCGTCGCCACTGCATCGCCCATTTGACCTGTAGACACGATTCCTTCGCCGGCCTGGGCAATATCAGCCGTCCGGATACCTTGGGCCAGTACGGAACGCACAGCCTCTTCGATCCGTTCTGCCAGATCTGATCGATGCAGGGAGTAACGGAACATCATGGCAACCGACAGAATCTGGGCCAGAGGATTGGCCTTGCCTTGCCCGGCAATATCCGGGGCACTACCGTGAATGGGTTCATACAAGCCCTGGCCACGGGCATTCAGTGAGGCCGAGGGCAACATGCCGATGGACCCCGTCAGCATGGATGCCTCGTCGGAGAGAATATCCCCGAAAAGGTTGCCGGTGACGATGACATCAAACTGACGGGGATGACGCACCAGTTGCATGGCCGCATTGTCCACCAGCATGTGACTCAAAGTCACCTCGGGATACTCGGGAGCGATTTCCGTCACCACGTCACGCCACAGTTGCGTGCATTCCAGTACGTTCATCTTGTCCACGGAACAAAGCCGCCGCTGGCGCCGCATGGCCGCCTGAAAACCCCAGTGAGCCACACGCCGGATTTCCGATTCGGAATAGACCATGGTATTGAATCCTTCCCGTTCACCCGCCCCATTGGTACGGATCCCGCGCGGCTCACCAAAATAGATATCACCCGTCAGTTCCCGCACGATCAGGATATCCAGGCCGGAAACCACCTCGGGACGCAAAGTGGAAGCCGCCACCAGTTCGGGAAAGACCTGGGCGGGGCGCAGGTTGGCAAATAGGTCCATGGCCTTGCGCAAACGCAGCAACCCCCGTTCAGGACGCTGTTCCCGTGGCAGGGTATCGTACCGTGGACCGCCAATGGCGCCAAACAGGACGGCATCGGCCTGTTCACAGAGAGTCAAGGTGGAGGGTGGCAGGGGATCGCCGGTCTGGTCCACCGCCGCCCCCCCCACCGGGGCCACGTCCAGTTCCAGGGAAATTCCCTCGGCGCGCAGAACTTCCAGTATCTTGATGGCCTCGGCCACGATCTCGGGTCCAATGCCATCTCCAGGCAATACGGCGATTTTCATGATTCCTCCTGAACGGACCCTGTTAAGGCCCCACTCCACTGTCAAAACCGGATATTATCGCATAGCCCGCCCGTTCAGGGCTCAAAACTCAGGGATAGTCCTGGCGCGTGGGACGAATCAGGATATCGCTGACATGAACATGGGGCGGACGACTGAGGATATAGTGAATGGCCTCCGCAATATCTTCTCCCACCAGAAGAGGGCCGAAGTTACCCTTGAAGTTATCGACCATTCCTTCCGAATACCCCGCTCCCTCCTGAAAACCACTCAGTACCAGGCCGGGTTCCACCAAACTGACGCGGATGCCCTGTGGCCCTACTTCTCGACGCAATCCCTCCACCAAAGCGTGCACGGCAAACTTGGTGGATCCATACACGGCGCTGAAGGGGGAAACATGGCGCCCCACCACGGAACCGATCACCACGATGTCGCCGCCCCGACGGGGATAGTCCACCTGCGGACGCAGATGATGGGCCGATTTTTGCATGAGAGACAGGGTGGCCGTCACATTCAATTTCAGAATTTCTTCGAAACGGGATAGATCAACCTCGGTCACAGACCCTCCCAACCCGC
>LR025468.1_pt1 | contig 8284 bp, 7 predicted proteins | sample 2322641 | NCBI scaffold set LR025218.1
AGCTGTGTGAAAGTCAGGAAGTTGGGCATTACGGTAATGTTTGATGTCAACAGGCCAACCCGTCATCTGGGCAATCCAGCCCAACCACAGCAAGGTGGTCAGAAGCCCGAAAGTCAGCATGCCGAACCAATCCAGTGCGCTGGTGGCTCCCCGTCGCAATCCGTCCAGTCCACCTGTCGCCAGCAAGGTAAAAGGAAGGAGGAGGGGAAGGGCATTGCCTTCACGGGGAGAAGTGCATAAACCCAGAACAAGTAGCCAGAGCCCCAACATCAGCAACAGAAAACGGGTCTGAGGTTTTTCCCAGGTTCGTTTTCCTCCGGTCCATAGTACCCCCAGAGCCAAAGGGGCTGCTGGCCAGGCAAACCAACTGGAAACGACCAGATAGTATAGGGGGGAAGCATCGGCGACCAGCCATGTCTCTGGATGCAGGAAGGGGCCGAACAACAGGGGTTTCCAGAGAACATAGGTGGCGGGATGATCAAGCGCCAGAAGGGTAGGCCAGATGACCAGAAAGGGAATGGCTCCTATGGCCCAGAAAAGTGTAAAACGTCCTGCCTGAGGAGGACGAAATTCATGAATCAGAGCGGGGGCTAGAATCAACAGGGGCAAGAGCAAGGGGAACGCCAATGTGCCCTGGGACAAAAACGCCATGCCGAATCCGATTCCCCCCATCAACCCCCCCCGGACGGTTTGAGTCCGTCCCATGGGAAGAGCGGCCACGACCCATGAAACACCCGTCAACCAGGACAAATCTGTACTCATTTCATGGGCGCGGATGACCAACCCCACGCTTCCGATGAAGATCAGGATGGCTAATCGAAGGGTTCTGGGACCGTAGAGATGACGGGCGGCCAGGGCAATCCCCGCAAAGGTTCCCACCATGAACAATCCACTGGCCAGACGTGCTGCATCGTGAGGAGGCACGAGATGGAAGGAAAAGCGTACCAGAATCGCCCCCAGCCAATAGTACAGGGGAGGGTGCGCAAGGTAGGGTTCACCCGCCAGGGTAGGAGATAACCAGGATCCTCCACGCAGCATTCCGTGGATAATCCCTTGGCTGACGGCTTCATCGTACTTCCAAGGGGTATGTCCTGTCAGGCCCGGAAGAAGCCAAGCGAGACAGATGAGAATAAAGAGTACGATCTTTAGAGGTGTGGCGGTCCCGTCGAAATTGAGGGTTTTATCGATTAACGATCCGGAAGCCACAGTGATCCCTTTGCATTTCCACCCCCAAGTCTCAATGATGAGGCTTGGGGGGATGGATTACTTGCGGGCGTATTTTTGACGGAATTTCTCGACCCGACCGGCAGTATCCACGATTTTCTGTTTACCGGTATAGAAGGGATGACAGGCTGAGCAGACTTCCACGGAAAGGGCTGGCTTGCCCATCGTGGAGCGGGTGATGAAAGAGTTACCGCAACTGCAGGTTACGGTGAGGTCATTGTAGGCGGGGTGAATATCAGCTTTCATGAGCGTTCCTGTACGTGAGCCGGGGTATACGGCACCAAACCCGAAATTATGCACCAAAACTAGATTCTATGCAAGTCATTGGCGGGCGGTTAACCGCGCCGCATGGAGTCGAAGAAGTCGGCATTATTCTTGGTGGCTTTGATCTTGTCGAGCAGGAATTCGATGGCTTCCATTTCATCCATGGGATAAAGCAGTTTGCGCAGTACCCAGATCTTTTGCAAGACGTCTTGCTTGATGAGCAACTCTTCTCGTCGGGTTCCCGAACGGTTCACGTTGAGTGCCGGGTAAATGCGTTTTTCTGCCATGCGTCGGTCAAGATGGATTTCCATGTTTCCCGTGCCCTTGAACTCTTCGTAGATCACGTCGTCCATGCGGGATCCGGTATCGACCAAGGCGGTGGCTATGATGGTCAGCGACCCTCCTTCTTCGATATTGCGTGCCGCGCCGAAGAAACGTTTGGGACGTTGCAGGGCGTTGGCATCCACACCACCCGTCAGTACCTTGCCTGAGGAAGGAACCACCGTGTTGTAAGCACGGGCCAGACGGGTGATGGAATCGAGCAGGATGACGACATCGCGCTTATGTTCCACCAGGCGCTTGGCTTTTTCGATCACCATTTCGGCAACCTGGACATGGCGGGTAGCGGGTTCGTCGAAAGTGGATGAAACTACTTCACCTCGCACCGAGCGTTGCATTTCCGTGACTTCCTCGGGGCGCTCGTCGATCAGCAATACAATCAGGGTAGCATCGGGATTGTTGGCCGAGATGGAATGAGCGATATGTTGGAGCATCACTGTTTTTCCACTCTTGGGACTGGCCACCAGCAAGCCCCGTTGTCCCTTGCCGATGGGGGCGACGATATCGATGACACGCCCCGTAATATTTTCTTCGGCACGGATGTCCCGTTCCAAGGTCATGGGCTGAGTGGGAAAGAGAGGCGTCAAGTTCTCGAATAGGATTTTGTTCTTGGCATTTTCCGGAAGTTCGCCATTCACCGAATCGACCTTGACCAATGCAAAGTAACGTTCCCCTTCCTTGGGTATTCGGATTTCTCCTTGAATGCTGTCCCCTGTATGCAGGTTGAAGCGGCGGATCTGGGAGGGGCTGATATAGATATCATCCGGACTGGACAGGTAGGAGGTTTCTGGCGAACGAAGGAAGCCGAAGCCGTCCTGAAGGACCTCCAGTGTGCCTTCTCCGTAAATGCTTTCGCCTCGTTTGGCTTGGTTCTTGAGCAGGGCAAAAATCAACTCCTGCTTGCGCATACGATTGGCGCCTTCAATTTCGAATTTGGTAGCCATGTCCACCAATTCGGTGACATGGTGGGTTTTAAGATCAGAAAGGTGCATGGATCAGGTATCAGAAAGGGAAATGATTCGGTGGATGTGCACTGGGGGCCCCGCAGGAGCGAGGTACAGAGCGAGTTTGGTGAGGGTGGTGGAGCATTATACACGTGCGCCACCTGAGTGATCTCAGGGGCGCAGAGTAACGCGTTTAGAGGTGACTGTCAATGAATGCGTTCAATTGTGACTTGGAGAGTGCACCGACCTTGGTGCCTTCTACGCTTCCATTCTTGAACAGCAACAGGGTAGGAATACCCCGCACGCTGTACTTTCGTGCCGTTTCCGGGTTGTCGTCCACATTCAGTTTGGCGACCTTGACCCGTTCGCCATAATCTTTCGCGGCTTCTTCCAGTATGGGGCCTATCAATTTGCAGGGACCACACCATTCAGCCCAAAAGTCCAGTAATACGGGAATGGGAGACTGCAGAACGTCCTGTTCGAAGGAACGGTCGGTGACATGATGCACATTACTCATGGAAAACCTCAACCAGATTGGGATGAAAATTTTTACAACGTCAAGAACGACCAAAAATCATTGGGAGATCCGTGAAGATATCCTAAACCAAAATTCGGCGAAACGCAAAACCAACCTTACCGGTTCTTGAACAGATCAGTTAAAATCACATTCTTTTCGTCGGTGGATCATTCTAACCAAGGAGACTCTATGACTTATGTAGTGACCGAATCCTGCATACGCTGCAAATATACGGATTGTGTGGATGTCTGCCCGGTGGATTGTTTTCGGGAGGGGCCGAATTTTCTCGTGATCGATCCGGACGAGTGCATCGACTGTACCCTTTGCGTGGCTGAATGTCCTGCCGAAGCCATCTTTGCTGAGGATGACGTTCCTGAAAACCAGCGCGCTTTCATCGCCATCAATGCGGAACTGGCCAAGAACGAGCGCTGGAAACCCATTATCGAGCGTAAGGAAGCCCCAGTCGATGCGGATGAGTGGAAAGGGGTGATGCCCAAGGCACATCTGCTCGACCGAGGGTGACCCACCTCGTCCGAAAGGCTCGTTTTGATTACTGCTCGGGCTTGCGTGCGATCATACCGATGAGCGCCGAAGGGCCGTGGTGTCCTGAGCCTTCACTGAGGGTATCTTCATACGCTTCCAGATATTCGATGGTGTAATCCTTCCATGCTTGGCGCAAGATTTCTTCCGTATAGAGGTTTTCTACGGCAGAAGGTCCCCCGGTTTTATATTCCAGTTGCTTGGGAGTATACCCCTGCAACAGTATCTGTCCTCCCGGTTTCAGCAGTGTGCGAATTTGTTCAAACTGGCGCTGACGCAAGACCGGAGGAGCAAACTGGATGAAAATTCCCACTACCCAATCGAACAGGTCAGGGGTCTGAGGGGTTCGCCACTCCTCCGTCAGCATGTCACCACAACAAAAATCCACGGTCACCCCGCGCATTTTTGCCAATCGACGTGCTTTTTCCACTGCGACGGCAGAAATTTCCACAGCACTGACCTGTAGTCCCTGGCTGGCCAACCACACGCTGTTACGACCTTCTCCATCGGCTACGGACAGGACTTTTTCGCCTGGGATAAAACGCTCCTTCTGGTTGACCAGAAAGTGATTGGGTTCGGTGCCAAACAGAAAATTTTGTCCTACTTCTTCATAGCGGGTACTCCACATCCTGTTTTGTTCTGCAACAAAGTCATCGTTCATGGTCAGGGTCTCGTTAAAAAAGTTGGTTTCTTCAAAGGAACTCCATCATTTTCCCTAATAACGGGCTTCTTCGGTCCTCTATCGCCGGATTTCGAGAATTCTATATGAATATCATTCATGGTTCGAATTTCTGACCTGGAACAATCCCTTCGGTTTTATTGCGATGCACTGGGTTCCTATATTTCCCTGCACATTTTTAGCAGCATCTGAAGCCGTAGTGTGCGGTGTCGCACAGACGCCACAGGGGGGAGTGACGGACAATCCCGGAAGAGATGGAAGTAGTGATCGTAGCGGGATTTTTGGTCAGTGGCCGAAGAGTCCAATCGCACAGGAGCAACATAGTAATTGTGCGGATATACAACCAATTACAATTTATTAGGGGTGTATTGATGAAAGCTCAAAAAATATTATCTGTCCTGCCATTGGCAGTGATCGGCGCGTGTTATGGCGCTTCGGCATGGGCGACACCTTTTCTGGGCTCGGATTTGGCAAGTTTTACGGTTCTGGGTTCCTCGACAGTGACCAATGTACCTACGAGCGCTATTGACGGGAGTGTGGGTGTCTGGTCAAGCGGGGGGGCAAATGCAATCACGGGCTTTAACTCATCCCCCGGCGTTGCCGTGTCAGATCCACAAGTGACCGGAGGTACGGTACAGGCAGGCGGGTCTGTGGCGCAGTTGGCCCAGTCTCAACTCACTTACTGCTCTCACAAATCTTGGTTCTCTGGGGCCAGGTACCACCCTCTCTGCGGATCTGACAGGACTCACGCTTGGGCCGGGGGTTTATACCGTTCCTGCGGGAACGACCAATTTGTCGGGGGCGCTCACGCTTAACGGTGGGGGTAATGCCAACGCGGCCTGGGTTTTTGAAATGCCGAGTACCCTGATCACCTCGTCCAACTCGGTCGTGAATGTGATCAATACCGGTTCAGGTGCTGGCGTGTATTGGGATGTCGGTAGTTCCGCGACCATCGGTACAAACACGGCATTCCTGGGGAATATTCTCGCACTCGCCAGCATCACCATGAACACCACCGCAACAGATCTTTGCGGTAGAGCCTTGGCGAGCACTGGTGCCGTAACTTTGCAGCAGAACAGCCTGTCCGGCGCTTGTACAACAGGCGTGATGGCAGGAACCAGTGGTCTGAGTGGCGGCCTTTATTATACTTCTGGCAGTAGTGCAGCCACTTTTCTCCCGTACGCCTCTGTCAATGGGACTGTTCCAGAACCCGCCACACTGCCGCTGTTGGGGCTGGGGTTCGTGGGGCTTGGATTGACAAGTTTACGTTGGCGTGGTTGAGGTAAATTCATCAAAAATTATTTTCGGTGGAGAACGCCCGTTCACGGTAATAACTGGTCAGACATTTTGTCTGATGAAGAACTTCCGTTGCGCTCAGAATTATTTAGCGCAGAGCAGATGGCGCAGCATGGAAAAACTTGTGCAGCATCGCACCGTTTGGCTTCGGGGTATGGATCGGATCAACTTCTGGCCCGGCTGACGGAAAACGAGAGCGCGCTGGTTGGCGTGTGCAACTTGCTGACGGGGGCGGTAACATCGAGGCGCCGTATTACGCCAGCCGGGGAATGGTTACTCGACAATTTCCATCTCATCGAAGAACAGATCAGAACAGCCAAGAGACACCTGCCGAAGGGGTACAGTCAGGAACTTCCCTGCCTGGCATCCGGCCCATCGGCTGGGTACCCGCGGGTATATGCCATTGCTCTCGAGCTCATTGGGCATGGTGATGGTCGGGTTGATACGGAAAGTCTCTGTAATTTCGTGACCTCCTACCAGACCGTTACGGACCTCAAATTGGGTGAGTTGTGGGCTATCCCGATCATGCTGCGATTGGCAGTCATCGAAAATCTCCATCGGGTCAGCATACGGATCGCCGCACGGTGGCATGAGCGAGACAGGGCTGATTCCTGGGCGGACAAGATGACGGAGACCGCAGAGAAGGATCCGAAAAGTCTGATTCTCGTGATTTCCGACATGGCACGTTCAAACCCACCCATGGTCAGTCCGTTTGTCTCGGAACTTGCACGCCGATTGCGTGGACGAGGGCCAGCTCTGGCTTTGCCCCTGACCTGGATTGACCAGAGTCTCTCCGAATCAGGACAGACCATCGATCAGTTGGTACAGTCGGAAAACCAGCAGCAAGCTGGCGATCAGGTTTCCATCAGCAATTGTATCGGCAGTCTACGGGTTCTGGTTGCGATGGACTGGCAAGAATTTGTGGAGAACATGAGTGTCGTTGAGCAGATCCTTCGTGAGGACCCTGACGGTGTCTACAGCAGGATGGATTTCTCCACCCGTGATCGTTATCGCCACGCAACAGAAAGGATAGCGAAGAAAGGTCGTCGCACGGAAAGGGAGGTGGCTTCCATAGCCATCGATTTGGCGCGCACCAGTAGTGTATCCACGCTTGTTGAGCGTGCGCGGCATGTCGGCTTTTATTTGATCGACAAGGGAGTGCCGAAGTTGGAGCGTGCGGCCGAAGTTCGCTTTTCCAGATTTGAAACCTTCACGAGAGCGGTGCGTCGGCACCCCTTGTGCCTCTATCTGGGCGGCATCGCTCTGATCGCAATGACACTCACGGGGATCTTGTCATTTCAAGCAGTTGCCAATGGAATGCCGGTTTGGATGCTGGCGCCCCTCTGTATTCTATTGCTGCTGGTTTCCAGCCAACTGTCCGTGGCCTTGATGAACTGGCTGGCAACATTACGGGTAAAGCCCGAAGGGTTGCCAAAAATGGACTTCTCCAAAGGAATCCCTCCGGGCTTCCGAACGTTGGTGGTAGTTCCTTCACTCCTGACGAGCGTTCAGGATATCGAGAAACTGGTTGAAGCACTGGAAGTCAGATTTTTAGCAAACCGCGATGATCACCTGCATTTTGGCCTATTGACGGATTATTGTGATGCACCACAGGAATTTCTCCCGGAAGACAGTTCCCTGGTACAACGGGTACATACGCGAATAATCGAACTAAATGAAAAATACAGCAGTGTCGGTGATGGAACCAAGAGCAATATTTTCTTTCTGTTCCATCGTCCGAGACGATGGAACCCGCAGGAACGGATCTGGATGGGTTACGAACGCAAGCGTGGCAAACTTGCGGACTTGAATGTTCTGCTGCGCAGTAGCGAGTCGGGTGTTTCCGGGGATACTTTTTCACTCGTCGTCGGGGATGTCTCGATTCTGTCCGGTGTGAAGTTTGTCATAACTCTCGATGCAGATACACAGTTACCGCGCGATGCTGCATGCCAGTTTGTTGCAACGATGGCGCATCCGCTCAACCATGCTCACTATGATGAAAAAAAACAGCGCGTGACGGAAGGCTACGGCATTCTGCAACCGCGTGTGGCGATCAGCATTCCCGGAGTGAACCGATCACATTACGCCCGACTGTACGGAGGTGAACCCGGGATTGACCCCTACACCCGCGTCGTTTCCGACGTCTATCAAGACCTTTTCGGAGAGGGTTCGTTCATCGGCAAAGGTATATACGAGGTCGATGTTTTCGAGCGCGCACTCAGTGGACGCTTTCCGGAGAATCGTATCCTCAGCCACGATCTTCTTGAAGGGTGTTATGCGCGGGCAGGGTTATTGAGCGATGTACAGTTGTATGAAAGTTATCCATTGCGTTACAGCGCCGATGTAAGTCGCCGTCACCGCTGGATACGCGGAGATTGGCAGATTGCGGGATGGCTGCTGCGCTATGTGCCCAAAAACCGGGCGGGTGACACCCGTTGCAATCGAAAGAATAGGCTATCTCGATTGTCGCAATGGAAATTG
>LR025473.1_pt1 | contig 8271 bp, 5 predicted proteins | sample 2322641 | NCBI scaffold set LR025218.1
CCCGTCTCTAAAGAACATTGATAATCAGCGCACCACTTTCATCCAGGGAGACTTGCAATTGGGGACAGCGGGATAATAAGCGTTGCTGTCTGGACAATAATAATGGATCTGTTGTCCATTGCTTGGTGTCATACCGCTGGGAGTCGACAAATTTTTTCCGGCAGGCCCCAGATTGGCATTGGGGTCCAATTTGGTCACCCGGGTGGCCCCTCCTCCTCCCAATACCTGAACTCGATCACCCACATGAAAAACTTCATCAGCCCCTTGAGTGACGGCAATAACATAACCACTGTCTAGTCGAATCGTAATTTCCACTCCGTTTTCGGTGGATAAGGCATTTTGAGCCGCATTGCCCGCTGCACCGGCGGCCAGTGCACCTAAAATTGTTGCTGCCGCATTGCCATTCCCCGCCCCAACGGTACTTCCCAGCGCAGCTCCGGCCACACCACCGCCCAAAGCACCCAGAATGCCGGGATCATTGCTTTGGATGCGAACCTTGTGCACGCTTTCCACCGTTCCCAGACGAACCGATTGTTCCCCGCGCACTTCTGTGCTGGTGTAGTCGCTGCCCCCCAAACCGGGGGATGAACAACCAGAGGACAGCGCCAAGGTCAAGGAACAAAGGGCGAGCGTCAAATATTTTTTGTGCGTCATGTTGAGTGATCTCTCTTGCGAATTTGTACATTCATCATTGTAACTTGCCAGTATGGAGTTTAACCGCGAGAAATGGTTCCGCACATCCCGTCTATGGTAATCTGTCAGTCTTTTCTGAAGGGTACCTTAAATCCATGGCTCAGTATGTCTATAGCATGAACCGAGTGGGAAAGATTGTCCCACCAAAACGGCAGATTCTCAAGGATATCTCTCTGAGTTTTTTCCCGGGGGCAAAAATCGGGGTGCTTGGACTGAATGGTTCAGGAAAGTCCACAATTCTCAGAATCATGGCGGGTATCGATCGGGACATCGAAGGTGAGGCTACGCCCCAACCAGGGCTTAAAATCGGTTATCTCCCCCAGGAACCCCAACTGGATCCCGAACTCACCGTCCGTCAGGCGGTGGAACAGGGTCTGGGTTCGATCATCGAAGCGCGTGCAGCTCTGGAGGCTGTCTATGCGGCTTATGCTGAGCCTGACGCGGATTTCGATCATTTGGCTACCGAGCAGGCTCGTCTTGAAGCCATTCTTAGCGCAACTGATGGGCATAGTACAGAGTTACAAATGGACATTGCTGCCGATGCTCTGCGCCTTCCTCCCTGGGATGCCCTGATTGGCAACCTGTCTGGCGGGGAAAAACGTCGTGTGGCTCTGTGTCAGTTACTGATCTCCAAACCTGACATGCTGTTGCTGGATGAACCCACGAACCATCTGGATGCAGAAAGCGTCGATTGGCTGGAACAGTTTTTGCAGCGTTTTCCAGGAACCGTGGTGGCAGTGACCCACGATCGGTATTTTCTGGACAATGCCGCCGAGTGGATTTTGGAACTGGATCGTGGCCACGGTATTCCCTGGAAGGGTAACTACAGTTCATGGCTTAGTCAGAAAGAAGACCGTCTGAAGCAGGAAGAGTCTCAGGAATCTGCCCGTCAGAAAGCAATTCACAAGGAACTGGAATGGGTTCGTCAGAACCCCAAGGGTCGTCAGGCCAAATCCAAGGCCCGCCTGGCCCGCTTCGAAGAACTGAATTCGCAGGAGTATCAGAAGCGTAACGAGACCCAGGAAATTTTTATTCCTGTGGGTGAACGTTTGGGAGATTCCGTCATAGAACTTGATGGAGTCACGAAATCCTTTGGTGACCGTCTGCTTCTGGATAACATCAGTCTGACCATTCCGCCCGGTGCCATCGTTGGCATCATTGGTCCCAACGGAGCCGGCAAATCCACGTTCTTCCGCATGATCGTCGGTCAGGAAACCCCGGACTCCGGTACGATCAAATTGGGTTCTACTGTAAATCTTTCCTATGTGGATCAGTCACGGGAAACTCTGGACAGTGACAAAACCGTCTGGGAATTCATTTCCGGAGGTTCAGATCTGCTCACTGTGGGCAAGTATGAAACTCCGTCCCGTGCTTATATTGGACGTTTCAATTTCAAGGGAGCGGATCAGCAAAAGATTGTAGGGAATCTGTCGGGAGGGGAACGGGGTCGCCTGCACCTGGCTAAGACCCTGATTCGTGGGGGGAATGTGCTGCTTCTGGACGAACCTTCCAACGATCTCGATGTGGAAACCCTGCGTGCCCTGGAAGATGCCCTGCTGGAATTTGCCGGAGCCGTGTTGGTCATCTCCCATGATCGCTGGTTTCTGGATCGAATTGCCACCCATATCCTGGCCTTTGAGGGAGATTCGCAAGTAACCTTCTTTACCGGCAACTATCAGGAATACGAAGCGGATAAAAAGAAACGTCTGGGGGAAGATGGGGCACGGCCCCGTCGCTTGCGCTATAAACCCTTGCACGGTTGATCCTGCAGGAGACCGATCAATTCCTCGGTGCTGAGGGTGCTGGTTTCTCCAGCGCCCTCCAGCAGACTATCTGCGAGGTTGCGTTTACGTTCATGCAGTGCGACGATCTTTTCTTCGATGGAATCCTTGATGATCAATCGATAAACCGTCACGGGGCGAGTCTGCCCCATGCGATGGGCGCGGTCCGAAGCCTGATCCTCTACCGCAGGATTCCACCAGGGATCCATATGAATGACATAATCCGCTGCGGTGAGGTTGAGCCCTACCCCACCGGCCTTGAGACTGATGAGAAAGATATCATCCGTTCCTTCCTGAAAGGATCTGACACGTTTGGATCGTTCAGCGGAGGGAGTGGATCCATCCAGATACTGATAGGTAATATGATGTTCTTCCAGGGATTGTCGAATCAGGGTTAGATAATCCACGAACTGACTGAAGACCAGAGCCCGGTGCCCACTTTCCTTCAACTCTTCCAGAATTTCCATGAGTGCGGTAATCTTGGTGGAAATCCAGGGTCGGGCAGGGAGAATTAGAGCACCATGGCAACAGGCCCGACGCAACTTCATAATTCCTGCTAATACCTTGATTCTATTGGGCTGTTCGTCACCCGGCAAGGTTGTGTTCTCCAGTGCTTCGAGACGGACTGCTTCGTACATGGCCTGTTCCTCTGGGGTGGCCTCCAGTTGTAGCGTGACTTCCGTACGTTGTGGTAATTCAGTCAACACCTGAGACTTGGTACGCCTCAGGATGAAAGGTTGAATCAGGCGGCGCAATTGTTCCCGTGCTTCCACATCCCCATGGCGTTCGATGGGGTAGGAAAACTTTTCCGTAAACGTATCCAGGGACCCCAACAGGCCGGGATTGATGAAACGAAACAGATTCCATAATTCTCCGAGGTGGTTTTCGATGGGAGTTCCCGTGGTCAACAAACGAAAATCCGCATGAATCTTCATGGCCGCCTGTGAGCGCTTGGTGCCTGGATTCTTGATGGCCTGGGCTTCATCCAGCACGCAAGTGGCCCAATGATGGCTTCCAATCATCTCCGTTTCTTGCTGAAACAGGGTGTAACTCAGAATGACCAGGGAATTCGGGCCCAAGTCCGCCAGTTGGTTTTTTCCACCTACGCAGAGCCACTGAAGGTTCAGCGTGGGAGAAAAACGTTGGGCTTCCTGTACCCAGTTGCCGCAGACTGAGGTGGGCGCAACCACCAAAGCCGCACCCAGAGGGGCTCGGTAAAGAAGCAAGGCCAATGTTTGAAGTGTTTTGCCCAACCCCATGTCATCTGCCAAGCAGGCCCCTGCCCCAACTTCGGCGTGGCGTACCATCCAGGCAAACCCTGACCGTTGATAATCCCGCAATTCTGCTTGAAGCGTGGGGGGGATCTGGGGTTCCCATTGACTCAGGGATTCATGTCGCGACAGTAAATCAATCCAACGCTGATCGGTGATTGCGGAATTTTCCTGCTCGATCAGTTCAGACAGATGGGGCGCTGAAAGTGCATGAATTTGAAGTTCTCCTGCTTCTTCCTGGGCCAGACTGGCCAGTCCCCGAATTCGATTCAGCAATCCTTCACTCAAAGCAATGAATTGCCCATCCGACAAAGCCACGAAACGACAATCCGCATGTTTTGCCGCTGCCATGAGGGTTTTGAGTTCCAATACGGTATGGGCATCCACACGCACGCCTCCAGAAACCTTGAGCCAATCTCCCTGAGAATTGATCTGAAGCGCCATTTGAGGAAGTTGGGCTTCTCCACGGATACGTAAACTTTCTCCTGCCGGCCAACGCAGGTACACGGTGGACTCCCCCATGGCCTTGAGCAATGTCAGGATTTCACAGGCAGCGGCAGGGTGGCGACTGGTTCCTGTAAAGGGAAGGTCGGCAGGGACCAACCAGGGAAGACAGGCTTCGAAGATCTGTTGGGCGCGAGTTCTTTCCAGTTCCAGAGCGCGCTTCACACCGTGCAGCATGGCATCACTTTCACCCTCGATACAAATAGTATGCCCTGCTCCAGGAATAAAGGATTCCCGGGCCTCTCCCAGAGGGTAAACCACCAAAGCAAGACGAATCCCTTCGGGATGAGGAGACAGGAGTGCATAAAAGCACGGAGAAGCCTCTGTCAGTGATAGATTGGCCGGGACGGGAGGAACCCCATGTACCAGAAAACGGGGAGTCAGGGTCTTGAGCAAGGCAACGACCCGTTCCTCCTGAGGAAGAGGGATCTGTTGCCCAATTTCCCCTAAAATATCACGTAGACGGATTTCTTCATCGCTCAGTCCATAAAGACGCAAACGGTGGGAAGACTCTTGTTCGATCCATAAATCTTCACCCATGGGAATCTGTGGTTCCAACTGTAGATGCCAATGGTGACGGTCACGTCCGCTGATCAAAACGAAACGCCCTGCCACAAGTTCCACGGTTTTTTGGAGGTCATGTCCCCAAAATATCAAGGGGTGTCCCATCAGCAAGCGCAGAGCCTGCGGAACAAAAAAACGTTTGTCGTGGGGCTTTTGATCCACCAGTGTATTTCTCAGATACGCAATCACGGTTTTATCCTGCTCTGTGACGCTTTCTAATTCCTGGGTGATGTTAATGAGTCGCTGAAAGGTAATGGCTTTGCTGGCTCCCCATGATCCATGGATCTGACGTTTCTGTTCCCGCGCTTCAAGGAGAAGATTGCCTGTATCGGGATGGCGATGGAGCGTCCAGTAAAAGCGCTGTTGACGGACCGGTATGAACGTTTCGCCCAACTCTTCCCCCAGTCGCTCCAGCGCACCTAGTGCCCGCTCCCACAGAGGTTGACGACGAATGGCGGAAACCAGCGTAAGAGAGCCCATTTCCTGGTGCAGATGGGTAGCATGGAGCGCAGGACTTCCCATTTGCATGCGCTCCAGAAGTTCCCAGGCTTCCGCCGCAATCCATCGGTATCCGTGGGATTCTGCACGACGTGCCAGTTCAGTCAAACGTATCGTGTCGATCCGTTCTCCATCCCCATCCACCCACCAACAGGCCAAGGCCCGGAACAATTGCGCCAGAGACTCCTTCTCGCCAATTTCCGCGCGATCCTCTCCAAGCGTTGCCTGAACAGACTGAGTTGCGTGGGCGACCTGACCCAGACAGGCATAAATGGAACTCATACCAGTTCCATTGCGAATCACCAGGGCAATATGCTGGGAGGCTCGTTCCAATGCTTTTGGATCACCGCTGGAAATCAGGGAAACTACATAGGCAATTCCTCCCAGTCCACTCATGCCCTGTTTGCGCAGATCCTGAGGTTTCCGGCAATCTTTTAATACTTTTTCGAACAGTGGAATGGCAGGCTCGGTTTGTCCTCGCAAAACCAGAACCAATCCTTCGATGCAGTGCGCCAGGGGAAAAGGGCGTCCCCGCACCAAAGTCAGTGATTCCTCCAGGTGTCCACGCAAAATCATGGGTTCGCAGAGTACACTGGCAAACCATTGCCGTTGTTCTTCGGGAGCCAGACGCGCCTGTTCTCGTAACCAGGTAAGGGGGCCTTTGCAGGGTTCCAGACGATTGGTTCTCAATGCAAGAATGGTGGCGGCAATGGTGAGAGCAATTTCATGGGGCAAAGAATCGAATTGCTGAGCCGAAAAAGGTGCGTCAAACAGAGTCAGATAGGGATTGCGCAAGCGCCATTCAGAGGCAAAGTAACTTTGCAGCGTTTGAGCCAACTTGGAGAAATCCTCAAATCGACGGGCGTACAATGCCAAGCGTAAATCTCGTACCCCTTCGTTGAACTGGCGCACAAAATAACCAAAGCGGTAATCGGCAATCTTGAAGACCTGGCGCACTGTATCCAGCGCCAAGAGGATTTGAGTTTCATCTTCCGGCATGCGGAGGATGACTTCGCTCAGCGTCGGAACACAGGCTAATCTACCCTGATTCAGGATCAGTTCATTTTTTTCCAGGAGATATTCGATCAAGGGAGTAGTATCCGAGACCGGTAAATCGCTGCGCTGGCAAAATACTTCCCAGAGGGTATGGATCTGGTTTCTGGTCAGAGAGAGATAGGATAGAGAAACCAAACGCAATAAACAGCGTGCGGGATCAGAAACCTCCAGAATCGGGGCGTCCAAAAAAGGGGCAGAGGCAGAGGAAGTCGAGTTCAAGTGAGAAATCCTGAAGGAGGCCAGCGTGTCATGATCCTGTAACTCATTCTTGCAATTCTATGATGAAATTCAATCTGGTGCCAAGTATCCTCCGGGAAGGTTGCGAGAAGAATGAACGAAGGGTAGCATGGTAAGGTTTTTTTGGAGTGATAGATGTCCCAAGCCTTGATTGAAATCGAAGACCTGCACTTCAGTTATGGTGCAAGACCCCTCCTGAAAGGAATCAGTTTCTCAATTCAGGAGGGGAAAATTTCTGCCATTCTAGGCACCAGTGGTTCGGGCAAGTCCACTCTTCTGCGCCTTGTGGGAGGGCAACTGCGTCCACAGCGGGGAGCCGTGCGCTATTGCGGGCAGGTGGTGCACGAGATGTCTGACCGGGAACTTTACACCATGCGCCGTGAACTGGGGATGATGTTTCAGATGGGGGGGCTATTCAGTGACCTGTCCGTATTTGAAAACATTGCTTTTCCCCTACGGGAACATACTCGCCTTGCACCCCGTCAAATTCGGGATCTGGTCCTCATGAAATTACAAGCCGTGGGACTGCGCGGCGCCCGGGATCTCATGCCGGCCGAACTCTCGGGAGGAATGGTTCGGCGGGTTTGCCTGGCCCGTGCCGTGGCACTGGATCCCACCCTGGCCATCTATGACGAACCCTTTGCCGGTCTGGATCCCATTTCCCTCAACGCCGTGGCCCGCTTGATTCGGGAACTAAATGACAGTACCGGAATCACATCGATCGTGGTCACTTACGACGTCAGCGAGTCTCTGAAGGTGGTGGATGATATATTTTTACTTTCAGAGGGCGTCGTTGTCAGTCAGGGTACGCCTTCTTCACTCAGTCAGAATACTCAAGATGCTTATGCCTATCAGTTCATCCATGCCGAGGCCGATGGCCCCGTGCCTTTTCAATGGCCCGCGCCTCCGCTGGAACAGGATTTTCGACCGTCATTGTTTTGATCTCCCTTCTCGTTATCGGGTGACATTGCGTCCTTCTTTTCGTCACGCTTCACTTTACAATTGAGATTCCGACCACGATGGCCACTGTTGCTGCCCCTCCCCCTTCTTTGCCACCTAAATTCGCCAAAGGAAAGAAATGGTTATGGCTGATCGGCATCGTCGTTTTCTTACTGATGTTAGGCCTGTTCCGTCACTTTCGCCAGAATGCTCATGACCCGAAAACCCTCAGGCAACCTGCGCCCACCCCCGTTTCACTGGCTACTGCCCATCAGGCCGACTTTCCGGTCTGGCTGACCGGACTGGGTACGGTCACGTCCGTGTATACCGTCACTCTGAAAAGTCGCGTGGATGGCGAGTTGATGAAGGTTTATTTCAAGGAGGGAGACCGGGTTCACCAAGGGGATCCCATCGTTGAAATCGATCCCCGCCCCTATCAAGTCCAGTTGGCTCAGGCCCAGGGTCAACTGATCCATGATCAGGCCTTGCTGGAGAATGCGCGAATCGATCTCAAACGATACGAGGAACTGATCAAAACGGGCGCCATTCCGGATCAGATATTGGTCACACAGCAAGCGCTGGTGCACCAATACGAGGGTACGGTCACCTCGGATCAATCTCAGGTGGACAACGCCAAACTCCAATTGATTTATTGCCATATCACAGCCCCTGTGAACGGGCGTCTCGGCATTCGACTGGTGGATCAGGGCAACATGATCCTGGCCGCT
>LR025566.1_pt2 | contig 8135 bp, 6 predicted proteins | sample 2322641 | NCBI scaffold set LR025218.1
GTGACAGGGCATTTTGACTATGATACCCCCGTGGCGGGGTTGAGGGTACTGGATCCCTGGCATGTGCGCGTGCACCTGAAAACCACCGACTACGACTTTGGGCATGCCATGGCCCAGCCGGTCATGGGCATTGTGGCCCGGGAGGTAATCGAGGCGTATGCCGGGGACACGGCGTCCCATCCGGTGGGTACCGGACCCTATCGCCTGGGACAGTGGTTGCGCTCAGCGCGCATTGAATTGATTCGTAATCCCAACTACCGCTCTGAAATCTGGCATTTTTCTCCCGGAAAGGATCAGGTAAATCAACGTCTGGTGGCACAAATGGAAGGAAAAACGCTGCCCCAGATCGATCGGATCGATATTCAAATCATCGAGGAAGCCCAGTCGGCCTGGCTCAGTTTTGGTAAGGGAGAGTTGGACATTCTGGGGATTCCTGCCCAGTTTTCTCCCCTGGCCCTGAGTGGGGATCAATTGCGTCCGGAATGGGTTCGGCGCGGGATTCATTTGGACCGGATCGTGGAACCCGCCATTGCCTACTATTTCATCAATCAGCAGGACCCCTTGTTGGGGGGCATGGCCCCCGCCAAAATTGCCCTGCGGCGCGCCATTTTTCTGGCGATGAATGATGGAGAAATGATGCGGGTCATCGACAAGGGCCAAGCGATTCGGATGACTTACCCGATTCCGCCAGGCGTGGCGGGCGCCGATGCCCAGTATCAGAGTTTGTTGAATTATGACCCCGAACTGGCCAATCAACTGCTCGATGCCTATGGTTATCGACGGGGCAGGGATGGTTATCGTCTTCAGCCGGATGGAAAACCCCTGGAAGTTCAGTACACCACAGGGCTTTCTTCGCAGGATCGTGAATTGGATGAGGTGATGAAAAAATCCCTGGACCGCATCGGCCTGCGGTTTTCCAGCAATAAACTCAAGTTTCCGGACATCATCCGGGCAGAACGCCAATGCCAGGTTCAGTTTCGCTTGTCGGCCTGGATTGCCGATTACCCGGATGGAGACAATTTCATGCAACTCTGGTACGGACCGCATACCCATGAGAACAATGCCAGTTGCTATCAGGATCCGGAATGGGACCGGCTGTACGAGCAAACCCTCACCCTGCCCGATTCCCCCCGGCGAGATGCCTTGTACCATCGTTTGGCGCGCCGCCTGGAACTGTATGGGGTGACCAAGGTCAGTACGGCAGCCTTGCGCAATGTCCTGTCCCAGCCTTGGGTCCTGGGTTACCGGACGCATCCGATCTTGCCTTCGGTATGGAATTACCTGGATGTGGAGGAGAGGAATGACCGAACTCCTTGACGAGAAAAAAACATGAGTGGATTACTGTTTCTGGTTCGGCGCCTGGGACAGGCTCTGCTGACTTTGCTGGGGGTGATCCTGCTGGTCTTCGTCCTGTTCAATTGGGTGGGGGGAGACCCTGCCACGATCCTGGCGGGCAAAATGGCCAGCGCGCAGGATTTGGCCAACGTGCGTCACCAACTGGGCCTCGACCGCCCACTCTGGCAACAGTTTCTGGACTTTGTCGGGCAGGTTTTGCGCGGAGATTATGGGGAAAGTTGGGCCACCCATGAACCTGTCTCCGCCATTTTCCGCTCCCGGTTGGGACCTTCTCTGACGTTGCTGATTCCCATGCTGGTTCTGGAAACGCTGGTGGCCGTTGCCGTGGCCCTGCTGGTGGCGGCGTTGCGGGGGTCCTGGCTGGATCAGGGAGTGCGCATGGTGAGTACGGTGGCCATGTCCATCAGTTTATTGGTCTACATCATCGTAGGACAATACGTATTTGCATACCTGTGGGGATGGTTTCCAGTCAAGGGGTGGAGCGATTCCGTTCTGACCAATTTGCGGGTCTACGCGCTTTTGCCTGTGTTGCTGGGCCTTTTTGTGAGTGTTGCGCCTTCGATCCGGCTCTATCGCTCCTTCATACTGGAAGAGATCGATCAGGATTTTGTGCGGACAGCGCGTGCCAAGGGATTGTCGGAAATGCGCATTCTTTTTGTGCATGTTCTGCGTAACGCGGCCATTCCCATCGTGACCAATGTTCTGATGGGATTGCCCGGATTGTTGACGGGCGCTTTTCTTCTGGAGCGGTTTTTTGCCATTCCTGGCATCGGACGGGAAATCATTCTGGCCGTGGAACGTAGCGATTTTCCCTTGATCAAGGCAATCACCGTGTATGTAGCTATGGCCACCCTGGCAGTCAATTTACTGGGCGATCTGTGTTACCGTTGGCTGGACCCCCGGGTACGTTTGGAGTAGGACGGAATGACGGTGCAAATTTATTCATCGATGGGTTCGGAGAATGCCTGGAGCCTCGCCCTGCGCCGCTTATGGCGTGACCCGGTGGGACGTATTTCCCTGGGGGTGGTGGTTTTTTATCTGGTGCTGGTGGGACTGGTGCTGATGGGTTGGCTGGGAACGCACTGGAATGACCCGGTGGCAGTCAATTATGCACCGCCGACGTGGTATGCCACTGCTGCGAATCGGGTGACCTTGCCGGCTGAAGAGGCCTGGGATCGTACCCAGGTCATTCCCCTGTATGGTTGGACCGATCCGCTGGAACCGATCTGGAGTGAGGCGCGGGCAGCCGCACAGCGGATCCAGTCCGAGCCTGTATCCTATCGCTTGACCCTGCCTTTGGGTGCGGATAAATGGGGGAGGGATGTGGGGCAAAAGGTGCTCAAGGGAACCCAGACCTCGGTTTGGGTGGGGCTGGTGGCGGCTTTTGTGGCCACCTTCATTGGAACCGTCCTGGGCGCTCTGGCGGGTTATTACGGGCGGGGCGTAGATGACCTGTTGAATGGTTTTTATGGGGTATTGACCTCCATTCCTTACCTGTTGCTGGTTTTTGCGGTGGCTGCCGTATTTCAGCAGAAGGGGGTGGGTACCCTCATCCTGATTCTTGGCCTGACGGGGTGGACGGGAGTTTTTCGCCTGGTTCGCGCCGAATATCTGAAGCATCGCACCCGAGAATACGTTCTGGCTGCTGGTGCCTTGGGCGCTTCCCACGGACGACGGGTGTGGGTACATATTCTGCCTAATGTCAGTCATGTGGTTTTGGTTCAGTTTTCTCAGAATCTGGTGGGGTTTATCAAATCGGAAGTGATTCTGAGTTTTCTGGGATTTGGCGTCCCAGTCAGTTCGGTGTCCTGGGGCAGCATGTTGAACGAGGCGCAGAATGAACTGATTCTGGGTAAATGGTGGCAGTTGGTGGTCACCACGGTGGCCATGGCTATTTTTGTCACCGCCTTGAGTTTATTGACCGATGCTCTGCGGGATGCGCTCGATCCGAGGTTGAACTCGTGAGGCCCCAGCCTTTGCTGGAGGTGCGCGACCTTGAGGTGGCGTTTCGACGTACTGGAGATAGTCCCCTGGTGGTGGTGCGTGGCGTGGATTTTACCGTTCCCCCCTGTTCCACGGTTGCCCTGGTGGGTGAGTCGGGAAGTGGAAAATCGGTGACTGCGCTCTCCATCCTGCGCCTTCTCCCGGAATCCCATGCCCACATCCATGAACGCAGTCGTATTTTGTGGGAGGGGCGCAATCTTCTGGAGTTTTCGTCTCAGGCCATGGGGGCTTTGCGCCCGGGGGCTTCGCGCCGGCGTTCCCTGGGGATGATCTTTCAGGATCCCCAAGGTGCGCTCAACCCGGTTTTTACCATCGGAATGCAGTTGGGAGAATCCGTGCGCCGCGCGGAAGGGATTGGGTCCGCACGGCAGGTACGTCAACGTTCCCTTGAACTTCTGGCGCAGGTGGGCATTGCAAATCCTGCGGCACGGCTGTCCGCCTATCCCCATCAACTGTCCGGGGGGCAGCAGCAACGGGTCATGATTGCCATGGCAATCAGTACCCATCCCCAGTTGCTGATTGCCGATGAACCGACTACGGCCCTGGATGTGACCGTGCAACGTCAGATCATGACCCTGTTACGGGAACTGCAACGGGAACTGTCCATGGCCATTCTGTTCATTACCCATGATCTGGCGCTGGTGGGAGAAATTGCCGAGGAGGTGGTGGTGATGCGCCAAGGGCGAGTGGTGGAGCAGGGGCGCTGTTCCGAGGTTCTGGTGGCCCCCCGCCATGGCTATACCCGTGCGTTGCTGACCTGTCGTCCTACTCTGGGCAATTTGCCTGCCCGTTTGCCCATGATCGACGACCAGGGGGATTTGACGCCTGCCCGGGCCTCTTCCGGTCCTCGCTCGTCGGGTCCGTTGCCAGTGGTGCTGGAAGTGGAGGGGGTCAGCAAGTCCTTCGTGGTGCAAGGAGCAGGCTGGCGACGTTCCCGTTTTCAAGCCCTGGAACCCCTTGGGTTCACTTTGCAGGCCGGGCGTACCCTGGGCGTGGTGGGTGAATCCGGTTCCGGAAAATCCACTCTGGCGCGGATGGTGGCGGGTATTCTGATTCCCGACACGGGACAGATTCATTTTCCCGGGAGGGGAGCCCCCGGCAGAAGCGGAAGGGCAACCCAGGTTCAAATGGTGTTTCAGAATCCCTTTGCTTCCCTCAACCCGCGTTTTACCGTTGCCCAGTTGCTGACTGAACCCCTCATGCTTCAGGGGGTGGGGACCGGTGCGCGCGAACGGGTGGAATTGGCGGTGCGCTGGTTGGAGCGCGTGGGTCTGAACGAACGGGCACTGAACCGTTACCCCCATGAATTCTCCGGTGGACAACGCCAACGGATTGCCATTGCGCGTTGCTTGACGGTGAATCCGCGCGTGCTGATCTGTGACGAATCCGTTTCCGCTCTGGATGTGTCAGTTCAGGCTCAGGTGTTGAATCTGTTACGGGATTTGCAGGACGAACTCAATCTCAGCCTGCTGTTCATTTCCCATGATCTCGCTGTGGTCCGGTTCATGGCGGATGAAATCCTGGTTTTGTACGCCGGGCAGGTCGTGGAACGGGGGAAAGCAGAAGAGGTTTACGCACGTCCACGACATCCCTATACCCAGCAGTTGCTCAAAGCCGTTCCTCAGGGCATTCCCCTCTCCGCTCAAGGAGAAGAATGAGGGGGGGAGGAAGTTGGGTGACGATCTCGTCCATGGGTTTTGTGAAGTGCAGGATGCGTTCGGGTGGTGGAAGTTTGCGTCGCGGTTTTGGCAGAGGAACCTCGGGCCGGTTTTGAATGGCCTTTGCCACGGAGAGCATGGGCCCGACTGGTTTTTTTATGGGCCTGTGGGTTGCGCGCAGGCGGATGCTTCGTGGGCGGCGTGGAGAGCTCGGCTTCCGGGGGGTTGGCAGGAAGATCGGGGGGAGGCGCAGGAAGACCGTTTTCTGCGGTTTTTGAAAAGGGAACCAGAATGACGCCGCCGCTGGCAATTCTACGGTTGGCCGCAATGCCGTTGATGCGTTTCAGTTCTTCGCCGCTCATTCCATATTCGTGGGCCACATGATCGATGGCTTCGCCCCTTTGCAACTGGCGGGTTTGCCAGGATACCAGGATGATATCCGGGTCATCCAGGCGGGCGATGAACGAATTGGCGGCGGATACAGGAACCAGAATCGTCGTGTTTTGATGGGAATCCAGTTGAATCAGAGGGCGGTTGAAACCGGGATTCAGCATCAGAAAGTCTTCCACGCTCAGTCCCGCCAGTTGAGCGGCTACTTTGGTATCGATTCGCTTGTGGGTGGTAATGGAAGAAAAGTAAGGTTCATCAGGAATGGGAGGAAGAATGAGACCATAATGTTCTGGAGACAGAACGATGGTTTTGGCGGCCAGAAGACGGGGGACGTAATTGCGGGTTTCATCGGACAAGTTGAGGTGGGCAAAGTCGGTGGGTAACTGGCGAGCCTGATTGTAGGCAATTTCGCGGCGAATTTTTCCTTCACCGCAATTGTAGGCTGCCAGCGCCAGGTCCCAGGAGTGGAATTCGTCATACAGGCGTTGGAGATAATCCAGGGCACTGTAAGTGCTGGCGACCACATCCTTCTGACCGTCATACCACCAATCCTTGTGCAAGCCGAAGAGACGGGCCGTGGAGGGAATGAACTGCCAGATGCCCGAGGCTTGGCTGCGTGACAGGGCGTGGGGGTTATAGGCACTTTCCACCACAGGCAGCAGCGCAATCTCTGTGGGCATGCCCCGCCGTTGTACTTCACTGGCAATGAAATACAGATACATCCGGCTACGGTTGAGGGTCCGTTCCACATAATCCGGACGGGCGACAAACCAGGCAATATGTTTGGCCACTAACTGGTTGTCCCGGTCATCCGTCAAGTCGGGCAGAGCGAATCCGCTGCGGATCCGGTCCCAGACTTCCCCCGGAGGGGCCTGATCACTGGCTTGTGGAGGTAATTCAGGATCGGTGGGCAGGTCGAGGTCATCCATGTCGGAATTCTGCGGTGTGGCTTCCTCCATGAACGCAGGGGTGGGCGAAGGTGTGGTGGAAGGAAGTGGATCCTGGGCCCAGCCGGGACCCATCCAGAAGAACAGAGCCAGAAGTCCCAGAATTCTGATCAACACTGATTCTTCCAGGCACGTAGAACCGTGAAACGGGTCAAGGGGTCGGTGCCCACGGGATGGCCCAGGTAATGATCCAGTGCCGGGGTCAAGGCGATGTCGGTACTACGCAGGAAGGGATTGGCACGTCGCTCGCGGCCGATCTGGCTGGGCAGGGTGGGTTCTCCCTGTTCCCGTTGAGCCCGAGCCTCCCTCGCCCAGTTCTGGAGTTCCTGATTGTGCGGGTCTACCTTCAGGGCAAAATCCAGGTTACGTACCGTGTACTCATGGGCACAGTAGACGGCGGTTTTGTCGGGTAGGGCAGCCAGTTGAGCCAGGGAGTGAAACATCTGGGCAGGAGTCCCTTCAAAGATTCGGCCGCAGCCAGCGGCAAACAGGGTATCCCCGCAAAAGAGGCAATCCTGCCCCACATAGGCCACATGTCCCAGGGTATGTCCGGGAACTTCCAGTACGGTCAGGGTCAAACCCAGAGAGGTCAGGGTGATTTCGTTTCCTGCGCGAAGGGGATGGGTGGTGCCCGGGATGGATTCTTCTGCAGGGCCGTAAACCGTCAGGTTGGGGAAGAGGGTACGCAATTCCATCACCCCGCCGCAATGATCGGCGTGGTGATGGGTGAGAAGGATGCCCTCCAGTTCCAAGTGACTACTCCGAAGGGTGGTCAGGACGGGGGCGGCGTCTCCAGGGTCGACGATCCATGCTTTGCGGTTATTGTGGATCAACCACAGATAGTTGTCGGCGAAGGCAGAGATCGGAACAATAGAAAAAGATTTAGGCATTTTCCACAAAGAAGCAGATTTGGACTACAATTTTGTCATGGAACAGAGAAACCTGCACGCTTGGCTCGAAACACCCTTGGGACAGTATGTGCTCCAGATGGAGCAGGATATGCTGGATCAGGCGGTGGCGAACCTGTTTGGCTTCAATGCGCTGCAAATCAGTTGGCCCCATCTGGATGGATTGCGCACCAACCGGATTCCGCATCATATCTCTTTGAGCACACGTCTGGGGGGAACCATTCAGGCCGAACCCTGTGCCCTGCCTCTGGCTTCTCAGAGCCTGGATCTCGTGGTCATGCCCCATGCTCTGGAGTTTGCCGAACATCCCCATGCCCTGTTGCGGGAGGTGGATCGAGTCATGCGCCCTGAGGGGCGGTTGGTGGTCGTGGGCTTCAATCCACGAAGTCTGTGGGGCGTGCGCCAGTTGTTCACTCTGAATCGACGGGTCTCTCCCTGGTCGGGACATTTCATCAGCCTCTCCCGTCTCAAGGACTGGCTGGCCCTGCTGGGCTTCGAGATGGATGGGGGGCGATTTGGCGCCTATGCCCCCCCTTTCACCAGTGCTCGCTGGTTACACCGTTTCCGCTTCATGGAACTGGCGGGTGATCGCTGGTGGGGGGTAGGCGGCGGTATTTATCTGCTGCAGGCGGTCAAGCGAGTGCATGCCATGCGCCTGATCATGCCGCGCTGGCAACCTCAGAATGTGGTGGAACCTTCCTTGGCTGCTGCGGTGCGCAGCGCGGGGGTCCGTCGGCAGGGGGTGCAACCAGAGGCGCATGATAACGTGGTCCCTCTTCTGCCCCGTCCCAAGGCGGTGCCGGTATCGCCCCAATCATGAGTGTGGTTCGGATCTATACGGACGGGGCGTGCAGTGGCAACCCCGGACCGGG
>LR025488.1_pt1 | contig 8097 bp, 9 predicted proteins | sample 2322641 | NCBI scaffold set LR025218.1
CATTTCTCATTCGATTCGATCAGCTTGTGAAGGAGGGGTGAGCGGATGGTGGGCGTTTTTTTGGAACCTTTGGCGCAGGACCGATCCCAGCGCCAATAGGGAGGTGCTGAAAAGCACGGCGCCTGCATACCACCAACTGCCATCGTCCAGGGCGATGGGGAGTACCCCGGCAGAAATCGCGGGGGCGATGGGGGAGCGAAGGACCTTGATGAAGAACAGGGCCGCTGAAATTCCCAGTCCCAGCGACAGGGGGCCATAGCCCCACTGGTGTTGCAGCCATAAACCCACCACCGCTGCCAGAAAGGGAGTCAGAATCAGCAGGATGGGAGCGCTGGCCCACTTTCCCTGGGGACGCTTGAAAATGTCGTAGGATAGAGCCGCCAACTCTGGAAAAAGCACATGGGAAATCCCGCTGATCAGGGCGACTTCTGCAATGCCTCCGATATAGCACAGGGCCAGGAGTTCTCCCATGTCAGTGCATCCTTTCAGTCTTCAACGGAGCCTTCACCATTTTTTGAAGGCGGGGTTGTGGGGGGAGGTTTGTCTCGGACCGAGGCAAACTGGGCATCATAGGTTTTACCCACGATGTTGGCCAATACCCCGGTGGTCCAACCGAAGGTCAGCAGTCCGGACATGGTGATGAACATGGACAGTTGGCGCCACCCCATGGGCAACAATACATCTCCGTTTCCCAGCGACGTATAGGTTTCACCGGCCAGATAGAAGGCTGTACGCATGTCCGGAACGGCCTGCATGAAGTGCAGGATCAAGGCCAGGGAAAGGATTTCCGTCAGGTGGGTCAGCAGGATCAGGAAGACCAGGTAGAAAAAGTAGATCTGTCGGCGCAACTCATGATTTTCCCGGGCAAAACGCCACCAGTGGACTTCGAAGCGGTGCATGACCTGATACATGCCGAAACTGTGAATGAGCATGCAGAGCAGGATCATGACCAGCCCCAAACCGATCTCCAGAAACGGGTGGACATCGGTGATCAGAGGGGCGGGGTTCAGGGCAACCATGGAGTGAACATCAGGAGTGGCATCCCTCTGGATTATAGCGAGATATGACCGTGCACTCCAGAAGATCTGGAAAATGCATAAAAGTTTCACAGAACTGCAATATTTGCGACACGACCCTGTCACAAAGGAATGGGAAAATACACCCTGAAAATAATAAACGGGCAAAGCCCCGATCCATTCACATTACTGACAGGAATACATCATGTACAAGAATTTTCGTCTGAAGCCGCTCATCTCCGGACTGTTTCACGCCTCCATGCTGACGGCCTTGCCGGGAACCCTGTGGGCTTACGATCTGGGCTCGGTATCCAGCGGTGCAGGCAACAGCAACGAAGCCATTCCGCCTGCCGAGTCGGCCTCGGCCAACGCCCCCACCCAGGGATCCCTGACCGCCACCGAACCCCAGTCCGTCATCAACCGTAACTACATCGAGAATACCCAGACCGGGGCCTCCACCTATGTGGATAGTGCGGCCATTGCACCGGGGGTCTGGGCCTATAGCCCCAACGGTCCCGGAGGCAATGAGAACCCCGCCCTGACCCTACGCTCCTTCGTCGATGGACAATACAATGTCACCTTTGACGGAATTCCCTTTGTCGATGGTGCCAACTTCACACACCATGTCAACAGTTACTTCCTGGCTCAGGATACGGGGGAAGTGACGGTGGATCGGGGCCCAGGACAGGCCAGCACAGTGGGAGATGCCACCTATGGGGGGACCATTGCGGTTCGCTCCAACGATCCTTTGGGGGACCCGACGTCAACGGTACGGAGCCAGATCGGCAGTTTCAACTCGCGCCTGGTGGGGTTTCAGTATGACACGGGGGTGATGCAGAACTACGGGGATGCCAGCGGTTTCATCGACTACAACCATTACCAGACCGATGGTGCCTTGACTAATGACAATGAACGGCGGGGCAACATCTTTGCCAAGTTCATCAAACCCCTCGGTGAAAACACCGCCATCACCGTGGTGGCCATGCAAAATCACACCTACCAGAATGATTCGCCAGGAGCCACAGCACCACAGATAACCCAATATGGTTCTCACTACGGATTGAACCAGAATCCCCTGAGCAGTGCCTACGTTGGGTATAACAACGATAACTTCACTACAAACTTCGACTATATTGGTCTGCAAACCCGCTTTGGCGACTGGAAAATCGACAACAAGGTATATACCACGACCTATACCCACGATGCCATGAATGGATACAACCCCAATGGTACAACGGCCACAGTTCAAGGGGCATACCCTGGGGGGATTCTGCTGGGCGGAGTAAACCCAGGAAATCAGAATATCGCAGGTTTGACCGGAATGACTACCTATACTTCCTATGGAAACATCCTGCGAGCAATCCGGGCCATGGGGAACGATGACCTGAATTTCGGCCTGTGGATTGAACGTCAGGTGCGCCAGTCATGGATCAATAACGTAGATCTTTCCACCGGAGGTACTGGTTCCATTGTCAATATACCGGGCAGTGCCAATGGGGGGAATCAGGCGGAAACCAGTTCCATGAACACCATTCAGCCCTATGTGGAATATGTCTGGCGCCCCACCAGCAAGTGGTCGTTTACCTCGGGACTGAAGTTCAACAATTTCAACCGGACCTACAATTCAGCCTTTGACACCACGGTGGGGGGTGCCTTTGCCTACTCCCATACCTGGGCGGCTCTGCTGCCCTCTCTGGACGCACACTACTATGTTTCGGATAACTGGTCTGCCTATGGGCAAGCGGCGGAGGGGTTCGTGGCGCCCATGCTATTTGGATCGTTCTACAATCCGAACCAGCCGATCCAACCCAACACCTCGGCCGGTCTGTCGTACCTCGCCCCAGAAAAAACCATGAATTACCAGTTAGGGACGGTTTTCAAGAGCGGCAAATTAACGGCTTCCGCAGATGTCTATTACATCACCAACAATAACCAGTCACAGCAAAGCGGAGTAGGAAATCTGGTTACCATCCAGAATATTGGAGCAGTACATTACCAGGGGGTGGAAGGAGAAGCCACCTATAACCTTGGCTCAGGATTCAATGCCTACGGCAACTATTCAAGAAATAGTTACACCAGTGCTCTCCCGATTTTCAACGCCCCTTCCAACACTGCGGCCCTGGGAATGCTCTATGGGCGCGACAAAGCCAATGCGTCTGTCATAGCCAAGGAAATTGGGTCGCGCTGGGGCGGAACAGATATCAACGGAAATGATACACACTTCGGCAGTTACACCACGGTCAACCTAGCAGCAGGGTATGACCTGGGCTCCCTGGGTTGGGCCAAGAACGCAAAAATGGAATTTCAACTGGATGACCTCTTCAATCGGACAGATACGATTGCCTACGCAGGTGCAACCCAAGGGGGAAACGCCTTGTTCTGGACCCTGCCGGGACGGATGTTTAGTCTCAACTTCAGTGCAAGCATATAACAAGGAGCCAACACCATGACGATGCAAGGAATTCAAGCCGCAGCCCAAAGTTCAGGCGGCATGCTTTATTTGATGGCCCTGTTGTTGCTGGTGGCCCTGACGGTCATCATCGAACGGGGTTGGTATCTGTGGCGGGTCCTGACTCAGGGGACCCAACTGATCAAGGAAGTGACCGGGGTGCACAAGGTATCGAAGGAAGCCTTCGAGGCCCTGGTGGTCCAGCATCCGGATTTGCCCCACGCCAAGGTCCTGGAAGCGGCGCTTCATCATAACCTGGAGCATGATTTTGACCGTATTTCCGACAAACTGGAAGAATCCGTCATGCGCGAAGCGCCCCATGTGGACCGCTTCCTGTGGGTGCTGGACACCATCGTGACCCTGGCCCCCCTGATGGGCCTGCTCGGAACCATCATCGGCATGTTCAATGCCTTTCAGGTGCTGGGAGACGTGTCTAACTCACCCACCAAGGTCACCGGCGGCGTGGCGGAAGCCCCGCTGGCCACGGCCTGTGGATTGTTCATCGCCATCCTCGGATTGGTGGCCTTGAACGGGTTGAACAATCGGGTACGGGTGATCATGCACCAGATGGAAACCCTCAAGATGATGTTGCTCAATCGTCTTTATCCCCATTACCATGAGTCCTACGAAGAACAGAAAAAAGTGTTGGCCGGTGTTCGTGCCCGCTCTGCGGCTTGAAGGGAGGGTGAGTGATGGCTATGAATTACTTTGAAACGAAACGTGCCCGGATCGAGATCATTCCGATGATCGACATCATGTTTTTTCTGTTGGTGTTTTTCATCATGATCACGTTACACATGATTCCCTCCACCGGTGTAGCATCCAAAATGCCCAAGAGTTCCACCACCACGGCTCTGGAGCCCCCCAAGGTACTGGTGAATGTGGATGACGAGGGGGATATTACCGTGGAGGGTCAGAAGTTGACGACCGATGCTCTGACGGTGCGACTCAAGGCACAAGGGGATCCGGACAAGGTGGTGGTAACCATTGCAGGCGAAAAAACCACCTCGCTCCAGTCCATGATGAAGGTGATGGATGCCTGTCGTCAGGCCGGGATTACCCAGATCGGTCTGGCTGCCCGCCAGAAGGAGAACCGATGATGAACCTTCTGCGTGCCTTCATCCTGGCCTCTCTTCTCGAAGGCCTGATGATACTGACTTTCTTATACGGTCTCCATCACGAAGTAGACAAGGTGGTAAAGCCTCCGGTCACCCTGATTCAACTGACCCAGGCTCCGGAAGCGCCCAAGACGGTGCCACCCCCCCCCACGCCCAAGCCACCGCCTCCCAAGCCGGTGGTCCATCATACGGTGGCGCATCAGGAACCCACGCCGGTTCCTACGCCCACCCCGGCGCCCGCGCCGCCCCCCGTGGTTCCCACCCCCGTGATTCCGGCACCTGTTACCCCTCCCCAAAAAGTGGCTGAGGCAACTCCCGTACGGCCTCAACATCTGCGTCCTGCAGATATTTCCATCACTTTTGCCGACAAGGTACGCTCAGCGGTGCAAAATGCCGTGGTTTTCCCCATGGCAGCGCGGGCTGCCCATTTGTCTGGGCAAACCAAGGTAACTTTTGATTACAAGGATGGTATGGCCTCTGGCGCAAGTGTGCTGATCACGAGTGGAAACCGGATCCTGGACAAGGCGGCTTTGACCGCCGTTCATGTCGCCCATTTCCCGGAAGCCACTGCCGAGTATGCGGGAAGGGTACTGACCTTCGAGATCTGGGTAAAATTTTTGGGCCTGGATGAGCATGAATGAAGGTACCAACCACTTCGTCTTCTAACTCGTTACCGACCTGCGCGAAAAGCCCCGTCGTTCAAGGCGGGGAGGATGTCAAAGGAACAGAATGCCTGTCACCACAGCAAACAAAAGAAAAGGGAAAGACAGGACATGAAATTCGCGCCAAATTTGACGATCCCTTGCCATCCGCAAGGCGATCAGATTGGCCATGGAACCGACAAATAGTCCGAACCCTCCCGCATTAACCCCATAGGCCAAGGATTTTAGAGAGTCTGTCTCTGGTGCCATAAAAAGGGTTGCAGGTACATTACTCATCACTTGTGACAATAGAATTCCCCATAAAAACAGAACGATATGAGATTTACCCTGACCTAGGCCCGGCAATTGATGCGGATTGAAAAAAGAACTCAGAAACCCAACATCGATGAAGAATAACGTGAATGTCACCAACAAACCCCAATCGAGGAAACGCAACAAGAGCGGACGAAAAATCCCTAATCCGAGCGCCAGCGCTAATGCCCAAGTGGAATGCCCGGTTTCCACCAAGCCCAGAAAAGGAAGATAAAGTCCCAGACTAATCCAAAAAAGCCCCCGTAATACGGTAATAGTATGGTCCTCAAGATGAAGGACAATGGGGCGTCGTGAACTGCCCAACTCCACCAGAAGTGCCAGTCCGGCCAGCAGAACCAATCCCCAGGGAGCCATCATTTCAATAAAACCCGGGAAGGATAAGTGACTTAATTGCCAGAGATAGATATTCTGGGGATTACCGATGGGAGACAACAGGGATCCCACATTGACCCCCAATGCCTCGAAGATGATCAGTCGACGCCAGGAAACTGGCGCCAGTTGTCGCAAAGCCAAGGTAAGCGGAACCACAACGAAAAGTGCGATATCGTTGGTCAAAAAAGTAGAAAGGATTATGGAAGCCCAGGTCAACCACCGTGCCAAGGATCGTTCACTATGAACCCGATCCAGCAAATGTCGCCCTAACTTTGGCAAAATCCGGCTCTGTTCAATTCCTTGCGTCAGAAGCATCAGTCCACCCAGAACCTCTAGCGTCGGAAGGTGTATGCGATGCACCGCTCCCGCCCAGGCGGTAGGGTGAAAAAACCCCATCAAAATTCCGAGAGCAATCAAGAGTTGGAGTAAGGGCTCTTTCAACCAGAGGAAACTCACGGGCGTTTTTGCCGCGTCGGTGACCGGATTGGTCCCATCAGGGAATGGAGGTGGCCCGTCGAAGGCAGGGAGGGTAAAGCCCGCGGCAGATCATCAGAAACGAATTGCCCACAAAAACATTGGGTTTTCTGCGCTAATCCGTCCAATTTCTGTTCTTCATAAGAATCCAGGAAAGAATGCCAAAATAAAAGAGCGCCGGCCAAAGGATGGTTTAGCGCCTGTAGCAGGGCCCAATGTTTGGCTTCATAGGACTTGACGGGGATATTGACCACGCGCTTGTCAGACAACACAGGATAGAAACGCAACAGGATATCTTCATCGAAGGGAGAATCCACCAAAAAAACCCATTGATGCCGTGCCAGACACCGTTGTATCAAAGAAACGCAGGATTCCAGGTCCGTCACACTGCCCGTCGTTGGCAGCAGGTGCAAACCGCCTGATTCCTCCAGGAACCTCACATGTTTTTCCCTTGCCCGACTTTCCGCGCGGGGTTCATGTTTCGCACGGTATCCTAAGTTTTCCAGTACGGTCCACACGATATTTCTCTCCTTGATCAACGGTACGCTCTAGGCACGGATTAATCCAACCATCACTCCCTCGATATGCAGGGCATGTTTTTTCAGGTTCACTTCAATGACTGGATAGTCAGGGTTTTCCGGGCGCAATTCCACCCGCTCGCCCTGACGATAAAATCTTTTTATCGTCACTTCATCCTCTAATCGCGCTACCACGATCTGTCCATTCTGGGCAATGAGGGTATGATGTACCGCAACCAGATCCCCTTCCAAAATACCTGCATTGCGCATACTTTCTCCCTGCACGCGCAGCAGGTAATGCGCCACAGGCTGAAATAACTCTGGCGCAATTGGCTCATAGGATTCGATATGTGCAAGAGCCAGTATGGGTTGTCCTGCCGCCACCTTGCCGATGAGCGGTAACCCGCTGGCTTCCTTGGGTCCTTCTACCAAACGGATCCCCCGTGAAACTCCCTGAACCAGTTCGATCGCCCCTTTACGTTCCAGTGCCCGCAAATGCGACTCTGCCGCATTGGGTGAACGAAACCCCATGGCGGCACAGAGCGCAAGGCGTGTTGGCGGAATACCATGATCCACCATATACTGGCGTATCCAAAGAAGAATTTCCTGTTGACGTGGTGTAAGTTCCTGCATGGGAAGCACTCCGTTCAAAGCAAGTAACTGTAATTATATACAGTCAAAAGAATTATGCAACTCAAAGTTTTGTTCCATGCTATTTTCACGGAGGATACATCATGCCAACTACTGAGTTAACGCATCCTGCTCTCTTTCTTGGTCATGGCAATCCCATGCATGCCCTGGGTCACGATCCCGTCACCGACCAATGGTGTACTTTGGGCAGTCAATTACCCCGCCCACAAGGGATTGTGGTCTTTTCTGCCCATTGGGGCCTCAAACATTGTGCCGTCACCGCCATGGCTCGTCCCCGTACGATTCATGATTTCGGGGGTTTCCCACGCGCCCTCTATCAGATTCAATATCCCTGTCCGGGCAGTCCGCAACTGGCCCACCGAGTCTGCACTCTTTTATCCCCCTGGCCTGTCCACACAGATCACGAATGGGGACTGGATCATGGGGCCTGGTCTCTTCTTCTGCATCTATATCCAGATGCAGATATCCCCGTGATTCAAGTGGCACTCGATCTGAGCCAGTCTCCAGGCTTCCATTACGAATTGG
>LR025373.1_pt2 | contig 8063 bp, 8 predicted proteins | sample 2322641 | NCBI scaffold set LR025218.1
CCCGGAGATCGAGACGACGCCCCCCCGGCAGCGGGTTGGTACGCAATATCGATGGTCACTTGCCGCGCGGGCCCCAGCGTGGTCTGTGGCAAGCCCGCTTCAACGAGATCCAGATGGTCCTGCATGACCATCCCCACAACCAGGCTCGCCAGGCGCAGGGGCAGCGGGTGATCAGCGGAGTCTGGTTATGGGATGAAGCCTGTACCCAGTCGGCACAGGAAGTGGTGGAGACCTTGCGTGCCCCCTCGGCCTATGGCGATGCGGAGGGATGGATGGCCGCCCTCGAGGAATTTCTGGAGACGCACTGGCAGTACTGGCAGGATCAGTTGCGCCAGGGAACCCTCGAAACCCTGACTTTGGTAGCGCTGGAAGGACGCTTCAGCGGACAGGTAGTTCTGCGCCATTCCCAGCGCTGGCGGTTCTGGCGTAAAGTTTTGCCCTTGATGGGGATGCCGGGGGTGCGTCCCCTGCGCGAATCCTGATGGTCAGGGACTGGCTTACCGAGGTATAATCCAAGGCTTTATTGGCGAGAATTTTATTCCATGGAAGCGGAACAACTAAATGCTCTGGAAACCCTTCAACAGGACCTGACTGTGCGTCTTCAGGCCCTGCGGAGGTATCTTTGACTTCGATGCCAAAGTCGAGCGCCTGAACGAGGTCATTCATCTTTCGGAAGACCCGGCGCTTTGGCAGGACAGCAAAAGAAGCCAGGAACTGGGGCGGGAACGCAAGATGCTGGAAGAAGTGGTGGACGAGGTGCATGGGTGTACTCAGGCCCTTGAGGAAAGTCACGAACTTTTTGCGTTGGCCCTGGCAGAGGCCGATGAAGAAACCCTGCAGGCCGTTGCGACGGATCTGGCCAGCATAGACAAACGGGTTGGCGTCATGGAGTTTCGACGGATGTTCTCCCATCCCATGGACTCGGCCAATGGATTTCTGGATATTCAGGCGGGTTCGGGCGGGACGGAAGCCCAAGACTGGGCGGCCATGCTGTTGCGCATGTATGTGCGCTATGCCGAGCGCAAGGGATTCGGGGTGGAAATTCTGGAGGAGTCGCCGGGTGAAGTGGCGGGCATCAAGAGTGCTTCCCTAAAATTGACGGGGAGTTATGCGTTTGGTCATTTGCGAACCGAGACGGGGGTTCATCGCCTGGTGCGCAAATCCCCTTTTGATTCCGGTAACCGTCGCCATACCTCCTTTGCCTCTGTTTTCGTGTATCCCGAGGTGGATGATTCCATAGAAGTGGAAATCAACCCGGCTGATCTGCGTATCGATACCTTCCGCGCCTCGGGCGCGGGCGGTCAGCACATCAACAAGACCGATTCGGCAGTACGTCTTACCCATGCGCCTTCGGGGATCGTGGTCCAATGCCAGAGCGACCGTTCCCAGCATCGCAATCGTGCAGAAGCCATGGCCATGTTGAAATCAAAGTTATATGAAGCCGAATTGCGCAAGCGTACGGTGGAAAAACAGGCCATGGAAGACAGCAAGACGGACATCGGCTGGGGGCACCAGATTCGTTCCTACGTGCTCGATCAATCACGCATCAAGGATCTGCGCACCGGCGTGGAAGTAGGCAATACCCAAGCCGTACTGGATGGCGATCTGGAAGGCTTCATCGAAGCCAGTTTGAAGCAGGGAGTGTGACGGGATGCACGAAGAAGATAATACATTGGTTCAGGAACGGCGCGCCAAATTGCAGGCTCTGCGCTCCATGGGGGTGGCTTTTCCCAACGATTTTCAGCGTACGCACGAAGCGGCTCCTCTGCACGAACAGTATGGCGCGTTGAGCGAGACTGATCTCGAGGTGCGGGAAGTGCCGGTGCAACTGGCGGGTCGTCTGATGCTCAAGCGCCTCATGGGAAAGGCCAGTTTTGCCACCCTGCAGGATGGCACGGGCCGCCTCCAGATTTTTTTGCAGAAGGATCAGGTGGGAGAGGAGGTCTATCAGGCCTTCAAGCACTGGGATCTGGGCGATATTCTGGGGGTACGGGGCGCGCTGTTCAAAACCCGTATGGGGGAATTGACGCTCCGGGTCACGGAGATACGGTTGCTGGTTAAATCCCTGCGTCCCCTTCCGGAAAAGTTTCATGGGCTGACCGATCAGGAACAGAAATACCGGCAGCGGTACCTGGATCTGATTACCAACGAACATTCTCGCCAGGTATTCATCCAGCGCAGCAGAATCGTGCAAAAAGTGCGTGAGTTTCTGGTGGCGCGCCACTTTCTGGAAGTGGAAACCCCCATGATGCACCCCATTCCCGGGGGAGCGGCGGCCCGTCCTTTCGTGACGCACCACAATGCCCTCGACTGCGATTTGTATTTGCGCATTGCCCCCGAGTTATATCTCAAACGTCTGGTGGTGGGGGGCATGGAACGGGTGTTCGAGATCAATCGAAATTTCCGCAATGAAGGGTTGTCCCCCCGTCATAATCCCGAATTCACCATGATCGAGTTCTATGCGGCTTATCAGGACTACCGCGCGCTCATGGACCTGACGGAAGACTTGCTGCGTTTCGTGGCGCAGGAAGTGTTGGGCACCACGGTGCTCGGTTACGGGGGACGGACACTGGATTTGGGACCGCCGTTTCACCGCCTGACTCTGGCGCAGGCTCTGGAAACCTATCATCCCGATTATACGGCCACACGCCTGAATGACCCGGTGGAACTGGTGCAGGAATTGACCCGACTGGGCGCCAAGGTGCCTGCCCGTGCTTCCGTGGGCATTCTCCAACTGGCACTTTTCGAGGAAACCACGGAAGCGCTTCTCTTTGAACCGACCTTCATTGTCGACTACCCGGCGGAGGTCTCGCCCCTTGCCCGGCGCAGTGATACGAACCCTGAAATCACTGAACGTTTTGAATTGTTCGTGGTGGGCCGGGAACTGGCCAACGGTTTTTCGGAATTGAACGATGCCGAGGATCAGGCAGAACGTTTTCAAGCCCAGGTACGCCAGAAGGAAGCGGGCGATCAGGAAGCCATGCACTATGATGCCGATTATATCCGAGCCCTGGAATATGGTTTGCCACCCACTGCGGGCGAAGGTATCGGTATCGACCGTCTGGTCATGCTGTTGACCGATAGCCCATCGATTCGGGATGTCATCCTCTTTCCCCAGATGCGTCAGGAAGTCTCTTGAAGTGGTTTGAACTTACCGTCGGGTTGCGTTATACCCGGGCCAAACGGCGTAACCACTTCATCTCCTTCATTTCCCTCATTTCCATGGCAGGTATTGCCCTGGGGGTGGCGGCGCTGATCGTGGTCCTGTCGGTCATGAATGGATTCCAGAAGGAAATGCGCGAGCGCATTCTGGGAGTGGCTTCCCATGTGCAGATCTTTGGCAGCGGCCAGTCTCTGGCCAACTGGCCCAAAGTGGCAGCGGAAGCCCGACGGGATCCGGAAGTCATCGGTACAGCTCCCTATGTCAATGGACAGGCCATGCTGGCCAATGATGACCTGGTCCAGGGCACGATGGTGCGGGGGATCTTGCCGGAGCAGGAACGCCAGGTGGCTGACCTGGATCAGCATATGGTGGCCGGCCACATGAGCGATCTCAAGCCCCATGAGTTTGGTATCGTGCTGGGTCAGGAACTGGCTCAGGCCTTACATCTGTCGGTGGGGGACAAGGTGGTGCTCATTACGCCCCAGGGTCAGGTGACGCCTGCGGGCATGTTGCCCCGTCTCAAGCAGTTCAAGGTGGTGGGGTTGTTTCATGTGGGAATGTACGAATATGACAGCGGGTTGGCCCTGATTCATCTGAACGACGCCCAGGTACTGTTTCGTATGGGAGAAAATGTAACGGGTGTCCGTCTCAAGTTGAAGGACCTCATGCTGGCACCGAGCGTAGCGCATCGATTGGCGTCGACCCTGACGGTGGATGCCTGGCTGACGGACTGGACCCAGGAACATGCCAATCTGTTCCATGCCGTGGCCCTGGAAAAAACCATGATGTTCATCATCCTGTTGCTGATTGTGGCGGTGGCGGCCTTCAACATTGTATCTACTCTGGTTATGGTGGTAACGGACAAGCAGGCCGATATTGCGATTCTGCGTACCCTGGGAGCCTCGCCCGCCAGTATTCTGGTGATTTTCATGATTCAGGGGGCTTTGATCGGCGTGATCGGCATGGGCATTGGCGTGGGATTGGGTGTGGTGACGGCCCTCAATATTCGGTTCATCGTGCCCTTCATCGAAAAAGTTCTGGGCGTGCATTTTCTTTCTCCCCAGATCTATTTTATTTCCGAACTGCCCTCCGACCTGCAACAGGGCGATGTGCTGAGTATTGCGATCACCGCGCTGATCCTGACCCTGCTGGCGACTCTCTACCCCAGTTGGCGGGCAGCGCGGGTTCAACCGGCTGAGGCTTTGCGTTATGAGTGAGATGCTCCTGCGGTGCCAAGGCGTAACCCGGCATTTCACTTTGGCTGCCGATGAAGTTCCGGTTCTGCGTGGTCTCGATCTGGAAGTTCAGAAAGGAGAACAGATTGCCATTCTGGGGGCTTCCGGCAGCGGAAAAAGTACCCTGCTCCATGTGCTGGGCGGGTTGGATCGCCCCAATGAGGGGCAAGTCTCCCTGTGCGGACAAAATTTGACTGGTTTGAGTGACCGTCAGATCGGGCGTTTACGGAATCGCCACCTGGGGTTTGTGTATCAGTTCCACCACCTGTTGGCCGAATTCTCTGCCCTGGAAAACGTCATGTTGCCGCTGTCCATTGCGCGCATCGATTCTGTTTTAGCCTGCCAGAGGGCAACGGAAATGTTGGAAGCAGTGGGCCTGGGGCAGCGTTTGCACCATCGTCCGGGTGAACTCTCTGGCGGAGAGCGGCAACGAGCGGCGGTGGCCCGTGCCTTGGTGACCCGGCCTTCCCTCGTGCTGGCGGATGAACCCACCGGAAATCTGGATCGTCAGACAGCATGGCACGTTTTTGAACTGATCCTGAGCCTCAACCGCCGCCAGGGAGCGGGGTTGGTTATGGCGACCCATGATCTGGAACTGGCGGATCGTATGGATCGGCGTTACCGCTTGGAAGATGGAGTCTTGAGGGCTCTTTGAGCGGGGTCAGGTACGCCAGGCAGCCGTGACGTCGGGGATGGCTTGCAAGGTTTTGAGCGTACGGGCCAACTGTTCCAGACTGTCGATCTGAACGGTGAAGCGCATGCGTGCCTGCGTCCCATGGGTGTGGGTGTTGACACCGATGACATTGACTTTTTCACGGGTTAAGGCTTCGGAGATATCGCGCAGGAGTCCCTGCCGGTCCTGGCTCAGGACTCCGATATCCGTGGTAAAAGGTTGAGCTGGGGTGTTTTCTCCCCAGGTTACGGGAATCAGACGTTGCCATTGCTGATGGGTAAGGGCAGCCAGGCTGCGGCAATTGGCGCGGTGAATGCTGACCCCCCGTCCGCGCGTGACGAATCCCAGGATGGGTTCGGGGGGGACGGGCTTGCAGCATTTGGCGATGCTCGTGGCGATCTGAGACACACCGACCACCAGCACCCCCTGGTCGCCACCGGAAGGGCCGGGCGTGGTCAGAGGGAGTTTGATTTCCTGTGGCGACACGGGCGGCGCGAGAAGATTGTCCAGTTGGCGCAGGGTGACCTCGTTGCGGGCAAGGGCCACCAGAAAATCTTCCGTTCGGGCATAGCCGACCTGATTGGCTAACTGTTCCTGGGAAAGAGCGGTTTGGCCCGTGCGCGCCATCCACTTGTCGAGGAGGGTCCGCCCATGACTGAGGTCTTCCTCCCAATGTTGTAATTTGAACCATTGACGTACCTTGGCTTGAGCTCGATGGGTTTTGAGATACCCATAGGCAGGGTTCAGCCAGTCGCGGCTCGGACCCCCTTGCCGCACCGTCAGTATTTCCACCCGTTGCCCGTTGTTCAGAGGTTGGTTGAGGGGCGTCATGCGGCCATCCACCTTGGCCCCCCGGCATCGATGACCCAACTCCGAATGGACGTGATAGGCAAAGTCGATGGGGGTTGCTCCCTGGGGCAGGTCGATGATGCGTCCCTGGGGCGTAAACACGAAGAGAGTTTCATCTCCCGGAGGTAGGGAAGTGCCAGTATTCAGGGCGGCTTCCCGTTGCCAATCCAGCATCTGGCGTAACCAGACCACCCGTTCTTCGAAGGAACGGTCTGCCCGCGCGCCTTCCTTGTAGCGCCAATGGGAGGCAATGCCCAATTCCGAATCGCGGTGCATTTCGTGGGTACGGATCTGAACTTCCACGATCTTGTTTTCCGGACCATAGACAGCAGTATGGAGGGAACGGTACTGGTTGCCTTTGGGGCGGGCAATGTAGTCGTCAAATTCGCCCGCAACGGGCACCCATCGCTGGTGGACCAAGCCGAGGACGGTATAACACTCGGGAAGGGTATCCACGATGATCCGCACGGCGCGAATGTCGTAGACTCGTTCCAGGGACAGGTTCTTGGCACGCATCTTCTTGACGATGCTGAAGATATGTTTGGGACGTCCGGTTACGGTGGCCACCAGGCCATTTTCCTGCAGGAGGTCCTGTAATGTCCGAATCAACTGGGTAATGTACTGTTCGCGCTGGATGAACCGTTCGTCCAGTTGGTGCGCGATGGTCTTGTAAGTCTCTGGTTCGAGAGCGCGCAGGGAAAGATCTTCCAATTCCCATTTAAGGAACCAGACTCCCAGACGATTGGCCAGAGGGGTGTAGAGGTCGAGGGTCTGACGGGCCAGTTGACGTTGGGTGGGTTCGTCCAGCGAGGTGGATCGGCGCATCAACCAAACTCTTTCGGCCAGGGCAATGAGCACCACCCGGATATCCTGGACCAGGGTCAGCAATAATTTTCGGATCCCTTCGATATGTTCTTCGTGGGAAGATTTTGGATGATCCTGAATGTCCAGGGTGTTGACGATGTGATCCAGGCGGTGCAGTTCTTGAGTCAGGGTCCAGACTTCCGGGTCCAGATCCAGGCGAGCAGGCAGGGTTTCTTGTCGTGACCAGGGCAGAGCGCGCAGCAGGGCCACCACGATGCACGCCGGATGAGCTTCCAGATCACTCAGCAGACGGGCGCTGGTGAGGGCGCGCTGAAGCGCCCATTGGCCTTCTTCATCGGCAGGATCCTGCGCCGTAATGAGTTGAAAAAGTTGGGCAATCAGAGAGGATTCTGTCAGTTGATAACGCGCATGGAGGCCCAGTCCGGACAATCCGTGGGCCGAACTCAGGGGGCCAGCGTCGGTGCGCGCTACCATGGCAGGATCGAAAAAATGGAATTCATCTTTTCATTATGGGCGTTTCAGTGAGGTCCTTCAAGGGGGGGTGCTTTGGGTTCGGTCTCCGGACAGCGAGATTCCCAGTAATGGGGAAAAACCGCCCGCAGGACGGTTCCCTGGATTTGGTGATCTGCCATATGCAGTTCCAGAGCCCCGCATTGGTCGGTGCGCAGACGCTCGCTGTGCGCCTCTCCATAACGCATCCAGACCACGGGGTTGGGATGCTTGAAACGGTTATGGTCTCCAACGGAGAATAGACTCCAGCGTGGGGCAACGGCCTGCAGGAAAGCCGGAGTCGAAGAGGTCTTGCTGCCATGATGAGGTACGATCAGGACGTCCGCCTGCAATTTCTCCGGGCTGCGCTCCAGCAAGGCCTGTTCACTGCGTGCTTCGATATCGGCGGGGAGGAGGACATGGAGCCTCCCCACCGTGAGGCGTAACACGCAGGCTCGATCATTGCTCTTGAGGGTGGGGTCGGACAGGTCTTCAGGGTCAGGATACAGAATCTCAAAATCCACCCCCTCCCAGTTCCAGTGCATTCCGGCCACGCACGTCCGTGTATGCGGAATACCGTGCAACAAGGGATGGGATGCAGGCAGGGGGGATAGGATCCAGGGTACGGGATAGGCGCTGACCAGGGAATGCAATCCACCGCTATGGTCGAGGTCCCCGTGACTGAGAAGCAGACCGTCCAGTTGCCGAACGCCAAAACTGCGCAGGGCAGGGATTACTACCCGTTCTCCGGCATCCTGTTCGGAACTGACGCGCGGTCCTGTATCGACTACAAGGGTATGTCAGGCAACGCGCAGCACTACCGGCCGGC
>LR025503.1_pt1 | contig 8034 bp, 7 predicted proteins | sample 2322641 | NCBI scaffold set LR025218.1
ATGCGGGAGAACGCCTGGAAGACCGCAATCTCTTCCGTGCAGGGCGAACGCAAATCCTCTTCCAACAGCGCGCGGCCTTCGGCATCGAGTTGAGCGCCCTGGGTTTCCAGCACGTGCTGGCGATAGCGCTCGGTCTCGGCGTGCGGATCGATCCGGCTCACGGTCAGATTATCGAGCGAGGCTTCCAGGGTATCGGTCAAATGGGCCGCAGGATCGGAGGTCGTCAGATGCACCGGCAAGCCACGATGTGCCAGTTCGACCGCGATGGCGGCCGCCAGGGTCGTCTTGCCCACACCGCCTTTGCCCATCAACATGACCAGCCCGTGTCCATCCGCCGCGATGCCGTCGATCAGGTCGGCCACGCCGGGCTCGTCGAGTTCGATCGGGGAATCAACAGCGACGGGTGCTTGTGGTGGAAGGTCGGTCAGCAATTGCCGCAGCGCGTCGAGGCCGACGAGATTGAAGGGCTTGAGTTCTACATGGTCACGCGGGAGCGCGGTCAACGTAGCCGGGATGTTCTTCAGCGCCGTTTGTTCCCGTTCGTGGATTGCTGCGGCGAGTGAGTCGGTAGCGGCTTCGATGTGAGGCAGGATGCCGTTGATGACGAGATGTTGCTGTTTGATGCCTATGGCGGCCAGTTCTTCGTCGGTTCGGGCTACCTCGCGCAAGGTCGCCTGCTGGGCGCGAGCGACCAGCACCAGACGGGTTTGCAGCGGATCAGCCAAGGCTTCAACAGCCGCCTTGTACTGAGTACGCTGCTTTTCCAGACCGGCCAGCGGGCCTAGGCACGAGGCATCGCCCTTGCCGGCTTCCAGGAAACCGCTCCACGCGCCCGGCAGTTGCAGCAAGCGGATGGTGTGGCCGGTGGGCGCAGTATCAAAGATGATGTGCTCGTAATCAGCCGTGAGTGCCGCGTTGGTCAGTAGCGCGGTGAACTCGTCAAATGCGGCAATTTCGGTGGTGCACGCGCCGGACAACGATTCTTCGATGCCCTTCACCACGTCATCAGGAAGCACGCCGCGTACCGGGCCGACCAGGCGCTCCCGATAGGCGCTGGCCGCTGCCTCGGGATCAATCTCCAGAGCAGAAAGACGTGGAACCGCCGGAATCGGTGTGACGCGATTACCGATATCAACACCAAATACCTGCCCAACGTTGGATGCCGGGTCGGTACTGACCAGGAGGACGCGCTTTCCGGCTTCGGCCAATTGAATAGCCGTGGCACAGGCAATCGAGGTTTTGCCGACGCCGCCCTTGCCCGTGAAAAACAGAAAGCGGGAAGGAAGTTGCAGGAATTTCATCATCATTTTCTCCATGTTGTTCAGCAGCAGCCACGCGGGCCGGAGCAGCAACCGCCCGTCGTCGGTTTGGCGGCGTCTGCCGGTTGATCAATGCCGATCCAGAGGGCCAATTCAGCCCGCTTTGGATAACGCCCCGCGAGGGCCACTTCACCATCGACCAGGATCAGTGGCAGCGCATCCTGACCGGAGCGCTGCAAAAATCCTTTTACGGTCGCATTGTCGGCAAACATCTGTGGCTGCTGCGCCAGGTTGTAGCGCTCGATGTGCGCGCCGTTCTGCTTCGCCCAATCGACATCAGCGGCAAAAGTCACCAAGGCTTGGTCAACATCCACGCCGCAGACGCCGGTGCTGCAACACAGCGATGGGTCAAACACTTCGATCTTCTTCATTTAAAATCTCCATCAAGTATTCAAATATCAGTCAAAAAACTACGCCGAAAGCGCCCCAATCCGATCCAGTTCCGCCTTCAAGCGTGTCCGGTCGTGCGCAAGTTGCGCCAACGGCAGCGCGAGGAAGGCTTCGATGCGACGCCGCAAGATACGGTAGGCCGTCGTGAACGCGGCTTCGATTTCCGCTTCGGTCCCTGTGGCATGAGCGGGATCGTCAACACCCCAATGCGCACGCAGTACCGGACCAAGATAAGCCGGGCAGGTTTCCCCGGCGGCATTTGCGCACACAGTGATGACCACATCCGGGGCCAGCGGCAGGTTGTCCCATGATTTGCTGTGCAGTCCGCCCGTGTCGATACCTTCATGTGTCAGGAGCGCCAGGGAACGCGGATGGACCGTCCCGGTCGGCTGACTTCCCGCACTCATCGCTTTCCAGCCTGTCGGAGCCAAGTGGTTGAAGGTCGCTTCCGCCAGGATGGAACGGCAGGAGTTACCGGTACAAAGAAACAGAATATTCATGTTGTCGCTTTCGTTGGAGTGGGTGACAGGGGCGGCAAGAGTTCCTCGGAATACTTCGAGGCGGTACGCAGTTCAAGGCATTGATCGGGGCTACCCGAACAGCATTCTTCGGTGAGGTACGCGATCAAATCCAACATTAACGGGATGTCCGCTCGGTAACGTTGGAAGCGACCCTCCTGCTCAACCGTCACCAAGCGAGCTTGTGACAGCGCCTTGAGGTGAAAGGAGAGGTTGGCCGGCGGTATGTCCAGCGCGTTAGCAATCTCGCCTGCCACCATGCCGTCCGGCCCCTTCTTGACCAACAGCCTGAACACATCCAAGCGCAGGCCCGAGGAGAGGGATTCGAAGATCGATGTTGCGGCTTGTTTTTTCACGTTCAAATAATACTACAACTATCAAAACGATGCAATCATGTCGTCGTGTCCGATTAGGCTATACCCTAACAGCACGTCAGGAAGTAGGCCGTAATCGCGTCAGAATAGAGTGGAATATTAAATTTATTGACACGATCAGTCAAGAGTAATAGATTTCACCCTGACACATTACCCCATTGGAGGCACTTTGCACGGTCAACGCATCGGCTACGTGCGCGTCAGTAGTTTCGACCAGAACCCAGAGCGGCAATTGGAAGGGATTCAGGTGGCGCGGGTGTTTACCGACAAGGCATCTGGCAAGGACACCCAGCGGCCTGAGCTGGAAAGGTTGCTCGCCTTCGTGCGTGAAGGCGACACCGTGGTGGTTCACAGCATGGATCGGCTGGCACGCAACCTGGATGACTTGCGCCGCATCGTGCAGGGTCTGACCAAGCGCGGCGTGCGCATCGAATTCGTCAAAGAAAGCCTGGCCTTCACTGGCGAGGACTCGCCAATAGCCAATTTGATGCTGTCGGTGATGGGTGCGTTCGCCGAGTTCGAGCGGGCTTTGATCCGCGAGCGGCAGCGCGAAGGAATTGCGCTGGCCCGGCAGCGGGGCGCGTACCGGGGCCGCAAGAAGTCGCTGAATGATGAGCAGATCACCGAACTAAAGCGGCGTGTCGCGGCAGGTGAGCAAAAAGCCCTGGTCGCCCGTGATTTCGGGATCAGCCGCGAAACCTTGTATCAATACTTGCGGGAAAACTGACCATGCCGCGTCGTTCGATCCTGTCCGCCGCCGAGCGGGAAAGCCTGCTGGCGTTACCGGATACCAAGGATGAATTGATCCGACATTACACGTTCAGCGATACCGACCTCTCCATCATCCGACAACGGCGTGGGCCTGCGAACCGCTTGGGCTTTGCAGTCCAGCTCTGCTACCTGCGCTTTCCTGGCATCTTCCTTGGCGTCGATCAGTCGCCGTCCTTGCCCCTGCTGAAACTGGTCGCCGACCAACTCAAGGTTGGTGTCGAAAGCTGGGACGACTACGGGCAGCGGGAGCAGACCCGGCGCGAGCACCTGATCGAACTGCAAACGGTGTTCGGTTTTCAGCCGTTCACCATGGGCCACTACCGGCAGGCCGTGCACCCCCTGACCGAGCTGGCCATGCAAACCGACAAGGGCATTGTGCTGGCCAGCGCCTTGATTGAGCATTTGCGGCGGCAGTCGATCATCCTGCCCGCGCTCAACGCCATTGAGCGCGCCAGTGCCGAGGCCATCACCCGCGCCAATCGGCGTATCTACGAAGCCCTGTCCGAGCCCTTGTCGAACGTGCATCGGCATCGCCTCGACGATTTGCTGAAGCGCCGCGACAACGGCAAGACCACTTGGCTGGCCTGGCTGCGGCAATCACCAGCCAAGCCGAACTCCCGCCACATGCTCGAACACATCGAACGCCTCAAAGCCTGGCAGGCGCTCGACCTGCCTACCGGCATCGAACGGCTGGTTCACCAGAACCGGCTGCTCAAGATCGCCCGCGAGGGCGGCCAGATGACGCCCGCCGACTTGGCCAAGTTCGAGCCGCAGCGGCGCTACGCCACCCTCGTGGCGCTGGCCATCGAAGGCATGGCCACCGTCACCGACGAAATCATCGACTTGCACGACCGCATCCTGGGGAAGCTGTTCAACGCCGCCAAGAACAAGCATCAGCAGCAGTTCCAGGCATCCGGCAAAGCCATCAACGCCAAGGTTCGGCTGTACGGGCGCATCGGCCAGGCGCTGATCGACGCCAAGCAATCAGGCCGCGATCCGTTCGCTGCTATCGAGGCCGTTATGTCCTGGGACGCATTCGCCGAGAGCGTCACCGAGGCACAGAAGCTCGCGCAGCCCGATGACTTCGATTTCCTGCACCGCATCGGCGAGAGCTACGCCACCCTGCGCCGCTACGCACCGGAATTCCTCGCCGTTCTCAAGCTGCGGGCAGCGCCCGCCGCAAAAGGCGTGCTTGATGCCATCGAGGTGCTGCGCGGCATGAATACCGACAACGCCCGCAAGGTGCCAACCGATGCCCCTACCGACTTCATCAAGCCGCGCTGGCAGAAGCTGGTAATGACCGATGCCGGTATAGACCGGCGCTACTATGAACTGTGTGCGCTGTCCGAGTTGAAGAACTCCCTGCGCTCGGGCGACATATGGGTGCAGGGGTCACGCCAGTTCAAGGACTTCGACGACTACCTGGTGCCGCCCGCGAAGTTCGCCAGCCTCAAGCAGGCCAGCGAATTGCCGCTGGCCGTGGCCACCGACTGCGAACAGTACCTGCACGACCGGCTGACGCTGCTGGAAACGCAACTTGCCACGGTCAACCGGATGGCGGCGGCCAACGACCTGCCGGACGCCATCATCACCGAGTCGGGCCTGAAAATCACACCGCTGGATGCGGCGGTGCCAGACACCGCACAGGCGCTAATCGACCAGACGGCCATGATCCTACCGCACGTCAAGATTACCGAACTGCTGCTCGAAGTTGATGAGTGGACGGGCTTCACCCGGCACTTCACGCACCTGAAATCGGGCGATCTGGTCAAGGACAAGAATCTGCTGCTGACGACGATCCTGGCCGACGCGATCAATCTGGGCTTGACCAAGATGGCCGAGTCCTGCCCCGGTACGACCTACGCCAAGCTCGCCTGGCTGCAAGCCTGGCATACCCGCGACGAAACCTATTCGATAGCGCTGGCCGAACTGGTCAACGCCCAGTTCCAGCATCCTTTCGCCAGGCATTGGGGCGACGGCACCACGTCATCGTCGGACGGCCAGAACTTCCGAACCGCAAGCAAGGCCGAGAGCACCGGCCACATCAACCCGAAATATGGCAGCAGCCCTGGGCGGACGTTCTACACCCATATCTCCGACCAGTACGCGCCGTTTCACACCAGGGTGGTCAACGTCGGCGTGCGCGACTCGACCTATGTGCTCGACGGCCTGCTGTACCACGAATCCGACCTGCGGATCGAGGAGCACTACACCGACACGGCGGGCTTCACCGATCACGTCTTTGCGCTGATGCACCTGCTGGGCTTCCGCTTCGCGCCGCGCATCCGCGACCTGGGCGACACCAAGCTCTACATCCCGAAGGGCGAAGCCGCCTATGGCGCGCTCAAGCCGATGATCGGCGGAACGCTCAACATCAAGCACGTCCGCGCCCATTGGGATGAAATCCTGCGGCTGGCCACCTCGATCAAGCAGGGCACGGTGACGGCCTCGCTGATGCTCAGGAAGCTCGGCAGCTACCCACGCCAGAACGGTCTCGCCGTGGCCCTGCGCGAGCTGGGCCGCATCGAACGCACGCTGTTCATCCTGGACTGGCTGCAAAGCGTGGAACTGCGCCGCCGCGTGCATGCCGGGTTGAACAAGGGCGAGGCGCGCAATGCGCTGGCCCGCGCCGTGTTCTTCAACCGCCTGGGCGAAATCCGCGACCGCAGTTTCGAGCAGCAGCGCTACCGCGCCAGCGGCCTCAACCTGGTGACGGCGGCCGTCGTGTTGTGGAACACGGTCTATCTGGAGCGCGCAGCGCTTGCGTTGCGTGGGAATGGTCATGCCGTCGATGACACGCTGTTGCAGTATCTGTCGCCGCTGGGTTGGGAGCACATCAACCTGACCGGCGACTACCTGTGGCGCAGCAGCGCCAAGATCGGCGCGGGCAAGTTCAGGCCGCTACGGCCGCTGCAACTGGCTTAGCGTGCTTTATTTTCCGTTTTCTGAGACGACCCCTACTCCAGACACTGTTATCGCCTTTTATCGAGGCTGAGTTAATTTGGTTAATCGCCGCGACTAAGTTATCTGACATACCAGACATTGTTTTTACTATCAAGGCTAACAGAAGAATTCGATAGAGAAGCGAGAGGACTGATTTAAACGGCGCAAGCCCTTGATCTCGCATCGACTCAAGTCCAAAAAAAGCAAAACTTAACGGTGCAATCATTATTATTAACAAGGACTCGATCTTTATTAAAAATATTTTAAATCCAATTAATGTTGCTGTTGCAAGAATCACTACTCCGACCAAACCACCAATTATTGCAGGAATAAACACGTCGGTGATGCCTGTTGCATCATTAATTTTCGCGAGCAAATTTGCAGCTATAACCGTCCCATCGCTGATTATATGCCCGGCATCAAAGCTGCCTGTGCCAGATATAACACCAGCCGTTTGGAAAAATCCATCGACAACCGATTGCAAAAAAGCGGGAGCATTGGTTAAAATGTAAAAAGCAACACCAAACCAAACCATCCCGCCCAACAGTTTTGCTATTGCCGATTGCATATCGGCACCATGCATCATGGCTTTCCAGCCAATAAATAAAAATTGTATTAAACAAAACACGGCCAGCCATTTTTCCGCTGTTGTTTGTAGTCCGCTGGCCGCACCTGTTACCGCTGTTTGCAAACTCGAATCAAGCAAATCTAGAGCGCCAGCGTTTGCGAGCGGCGGGAGAAAAAAAACAAGTAACACCGTAAACAAAAAAAGTTTTTTCATACAACCACCCAAAAATTTAAAGACCGCCCACATTATGACCAGGGGCTGGACGTGGTGTATTTCCGCTTCCCATCATTCCCCGCCCATCAACTTTTTTGTCAGGCGTTTTATTGCATCCAGACATCGCAGCAAATACACAAAGACTCATTAAAACTAAAATAATTTTTTTCATACAACCCCCAAAAATTTAAAGACCGCCCACATTATTGCCAGGAGTGGGACGTGGTGTATTCCCGCTTCCCATCACGCCATATTTAATATTTCCCGCATCTGTTGCCTTTTGCGTCTGTCCTGCCATATAAACGCTTTCCGCCTGCGCCTGCGTTGAGAGCAAATCCCTTAACTTGATCGACTCGGCCAGTTGCGCGGTATTCACCTCGCCCAAAGTCTTCACCGCCGCAACATTGCCATCCGACGCCGAAACTTTGGTTGCGAGTGCCTGGACGGCCTGCATATCGTTTGGGAAATTTTGGCGGTTCAACCCGGCATTAAGCAATGAAGTTCTTAGCACGCCCTGAACTGTATTGTTAATCCCTTGGAAACGATTGGAATAACTGAGCGAAGCGTTTCCTGCCGCAGTGCCGGTGCCAAGAATCTGCGACAGATTCTGATCGATCGACGATGCAGAATTGCTCACCTCGGCCCCCATACTTATCAGTTGCCCGGTTTGGGTGGCCAACCGCTGTACATCCGGCGTTTGAATCGGCAGCGGGTTATTTGTGAGGTTCCTGATCTGCATCTGAACCTGTTGCGCCTCACTGATCTGCGTCATTGTCTGCTGCTGATACGAGCTAATCAGGTTCATGTTCTGCGCGATTTGCATGTATATATTTGCGCCGCCTGTCATTGCCCCCCCAGCCAAGGCCCCATTTGCTGCCGCGAGGCAGCAAACAAGCATTGCAACGCGAAAATTATTTTTCATGATCGACCCCCTGTTC
>LR025511.1_pt1 | contig 8026 bp, 5 predicted proteins | sample 2322641 | NCBI scaffold set LR025218.1
GTTCTCTTTCATGATGCTTTTGACATGGAATTCAACGCCCTAAAAGAGGATCTGCAGGACGAGGTGCTAGCGCACGCACGATTGCTGGCGGAATTTGGCCCGAATCTCGGCCGTCCAACGGTGGATACGCTGAAGGGTTCGCGGCACACCAACATGAAGGAGTTGCGCTTTTCTTGGAACGGCCAAGTCTGGCGGGTGGCGTTTGCATTCGATCCCCAACGGCAGGCCATCCTGTTGGTAGGCGGCGACAAGGGTGGCGCAGACCAGCGTCGGTTTTATAAACGCTTGATCAATGTAGCCGACGATCGCTACGACGAGCATCTGGGCACACTGACCCAGCAGAGCAAGGAGTCCAATCATGGCAAGAAAACTCGATGATGTGATGGCCGCGCTGCCGCAAGAGCGCCAGCAACGGGTGGAAGCGCGTGCGATGGAACTGGCCACGCTGAAGGACCTGCGCCAAGCATCACAACAAACGCAGGAGCAGCTTGCTGCTGTACTAGGCATCGGGCAGGACGCCATTTCGCGTCTCGAAAAGCGTAGCGACATGTTGCTGTCAACTCTGCGGCACTATGTGGAAAGTATGGGCGGCAAGCTTGAACTCGTGGCCCAGTTCCCGAATCGGCCGCCGATGGTCATTGAGCACCTTGGGGTGGAAACAACTTCTGATCGCAAAACTCGCGCAACGGCTTGAGCCCGCGCGCTTGATTGAGCGCTTGCGGACGCCGATTCATATTCGGAATTGCCACGCAGTGTTGGCGTCGACCGAAAACTGACCCACCCTGCCGACTGAATATTGACCCAGGACCGATCGTTGCTTTTTAAAGTCCCCTATAGGGGATCCGTAAATCCCTCGCCTTTAGGCGAGGGGCGTTAACCCGGACACTGGTGAGGTTGAGTAAGTTATTGGATCGGTGTTATGCGGGTCACTTGGTACTGATCCTTCGCAGACTGGACCAGATCAAACTTGATCTTCTCGCCTACGATGATCTGATTGAGTTGTTTCTCGTTCTGCACAGCAAATGTCATGGTCATGGCTGGCCACTGAATACTGGGGATAGGTTCATGGGAAATGGTGATCCGGCTATTTGCCGTATCCACCTTCCGGACGATTCCAATCGCATGATGAACTTTTTTGCTCATCGGTTCAGCCATCGAGTCCGACATTGGCATGTTATTCATATTCATCCCATTCATATTCATGCCGTCGGCATGAGAAAGAGGCGTAACGGACAGCAAGGTGAGCAGGGCAAGCGTGGTTGAAGGCATTGTTTTCATGGTGGGTCATTTCCTTTTGGTTGAGTTGGTCGTGCGGTTGAAAAAGTCCATCGTCTGCCTGGACTGCGTGGCGAACGCAGCAACTGGTAAGCGGCCGGGATGATGAACATGGAAAGCAATGGGGCGGTGAGCATGCCCCCCGCCATAGGGGCCGCGATGCGGCTCATGATTTCGGAACCCGTTCCGCTCCCCCACAGGATAGGCATGAGTCCCGCCAGAATGACCGCCACGGTCATGGCCTTGGGACGTACCCGGAGCACGGCACCCGCACGGATGGCCTCCTCGAGAACCGTACGGGTTAGGGGAACATGGGTCGTCAAGTGTGCATCCAGTGCTTGCCGAAGATAGAGCAGCATGATGACGCCAAACTCGGCGGATACCCCGGCCAGCGCGATGAATCCCACCGCGGTGGCGATGGAAAGATTGTAATGCAAGAGATACAACAGCCAGAAGCCGCCTGTTAGAGCAAAGGGCAAAGTGCCCATGATCAGGATGGCCTCATCGATACGCCGAAATGTGAGGTACAGCAGCACGAAGATGATCATCAAAGTAGCCGGCACAACCATCTTCAAACGTGCATTGGCACGCTTCATAAACTCAAACTGACCCGAATAGGCGACGCTCACCCCTGGAACCAGACGAACATCATGGGCTACGGCCCGGCGCAGGTCCCTCACCACGGAAGCCAGGTCTCGATCTCGCACATCGATATAAACCCAACTGGTCAGCCGTGCATTCTCGCTTTTCAGCATGGACGGGCCTTCAGCATACTGGAGATCGGCTACGGTCCCCAGCGTGATCCACTGTCCACCAGCCGTGACAAAGGGCAATTGACGCAACGCTTCCAGAGTATTTCGATCAGAACGAGGATATCGTACGTTGATGGGATATCGGGCCGTCCCTTCCACGGTTTCCCCCACCACTTCGCCGCCAATGAGGTGTGTGACCACGGACTGGACGTCACGGATGTTGAGCCCGTAACGCGCAGCCCTCTCCCGGTCGATATCGATCGTGATATAACGGCCGCCGGAAAGCCGTTCGGCAAATGCAGAAGAAACTCCAGGCACCGATTTGGCCACTTGTTCCACCGCCAGTGCAACGCTTTCGATGGTGGCGATGTCGGAACCGGAAATCTTTACCCCGATGGGACTTTTGATTCCGGTGGCGAGCATGTCGATGCGATTGCGAATGGGGGGGACCCAGATATTAGAGAGCCCTGGCACCTGAACGACCCGGTCCAACTCGGCCACCAGCGATTCCGGGGTCAATCCCGGACGCCATTGGTCACGGGGTTTGAACTGGATCGTGGTTTCGAACATTTCCATGGGCGCCGGGTCGGTGGCGGTTTCAGCGCGTCCTGCCTTGCCAAACACATGAGCCACTTCCGGCACGGTCTTGATCAGGCGGTCCGTCTGCTGGAGCAGTTCGGCGGCCTTGGCTGCGGATAATCCGGGCAAGGCAGAAGGCATGTAGAGCAGGTCTCCTTCATTCAGAGGGGGCATAAATTCACCCCCCAGTTGTGAAATCGGCCACAGCGTGGTAACCAGAAACCCCAACGCGATCAGCAAAGTGGTTCCAGGGTGGCGCAGCACCGCATCCAACAAGGGACGATAGACTGCGATCAGCCAACGATTGAGAGGGTTACTCTCTTCATTCGGAATATGACCACGGATCAAATAGCCCATCAGGATGGGAATCAGAGTCACGGCCAACCCGGCTGCGCCTGCCATGGCATAACTTTTGGTAAAAGCCAGAGGTGCAAACATTCGACCTTCCTGGGCCTCCAGAGTGAACACGGGAAGAAAGGAGAGGGTGATGATGATCAGACTGAAAAACAGTGCGGGACCCACTTCTACAGCGGCATCGGTGACCACCTGCCAGTGTTCCGGCCCTTCCAGAGCATGCCCTGGGTGCTGCCGATGCCAGGCTTCGATCTTTTTATGGGCATTTTCGATCATGACCACTGCCGCATCCACCATGGCACCCACGGCAATGGCAATGCCGCCCAGAGACATGATATTGGCGTTGATTCCTTGATAACGCATCAGAATGAAGGCGGTGAGTACACCCAGAGGGAGCGAGATGATAGCCACCAACGCAGATCTGAGGTGCCACAGAAAGAGTCCGCAAACTGCCGCTACCACGATAAATTCTTCAATCAGTTTGTGGTCAAGATTTTCCACGGCACGATCGATGAGTTGACTGCGATCGTAGGTGGTGACGACCTCTACTCCTTGGGGCAAACTTTTTGCGAGGGCAGCGAGTTTGGTTTTGACGGCGGCGATAGTTTCTCGCGCATTCTTGCCGGAACGCAGGATGATCACGCCCCCCACCACTTCACCCTGACCGTCCAGTTCGGCAATACCTCGGCGCATCTCCGGACCCAGCCGAACCCGTGCCACATCGCCCAGATACACCGGGATGCCGGACTTGGGCAGGGCCACCGGAATGTGGCGAAAATCCTCCAGAGTTTTTAAATAGCCGGTGGCGCGCACCATGTATTCTGCTTCGCCCTGTTCCACCACGCCCCCGCCAGCCTCCTGATTGCCGTTGCGGATGGCCTCGATCAACTGGTCGGTGGTGATATGGTATGCCGCCAGTCGCCCGGGGTCAGGCACGATCTGGTACTCGCGCACCATGCCACCCACCGAAGCCACTTCAGCCACATTCGGAACACTTTTCAATTCATACTTGAGAAACCAGTCCTGCAAACTACGCAATTCGGCAAGATCGTGCCGGTCAGTCCGATCCACCAGCGCATATTCAAAAATCCAGCCCACCCCCGTGGCATCCGGTCCAAGTGCGGTCCGCGCTCCGGTGGGCAGTTTTCCCTGGATCTGATTGAGGTATTCCAGGACCCGGGAGCGTGCCCAATAAAGATCCGTTCCATCCTCAAACAGCACATAGATGAAGGAATCTCCAAAAAACGAATAACCGCGCACCGTTTTGGCCCCCGGTACCGAGAGCATGGTGGTGGCCAGCGGATATGTGACCTGATCTTCGACGATTTGGGGGGCTTGGCCCGGCCACGAGGTACGGATGATGACCTGTACATCGGAGAGGTCTGGCAGCGCATCCACTGCGGTCGTGCGTACCGACCACACGCCCCAGGCGGTCAGGGCCAAAGTGGCTAGCAATACCAGAAAACGGTTGCGCACGGACCAACGGATGAGATGGGCGATCATTCTGGTTTTCCCGACTTTTCCATGCGTGCCAACACCCCTTTGAGGCTGGCCTCGGAGTCGATCAGGAACTGGCCTGAGACCACGATTTGTTCCCCAGGCTGCAGTCCGGCAAAAATCTCCGTTCTGCCGCCATCTTCGTGGCCCACCGTCACTTCCGCCGGACGAAAATGCCCCCCTTCCTCAGCCACGATGACCACACTCCGTTGGCCTGTGGCAATGATGGCTTCAGAAGGGATCAGCAACCGGTCGGGGCCCAAGGCTTTCTGGAGATGGACCTGGGCATACATGCCTGGGCGCAACCTGCCCTCCAGGTTAGACCATTCCGTCCGGACTTGCAGGGTACGCGTACCCTGTTCCAGAGCTGGCAGTAAGGCACGGATCTGACCTATAAACACGCGCCCCGGCCAGGTTGTGAAAGTGGCCGAGACCGGTTGATTCACGGCCAATCCTGCCGCTTGCGCTTCCGGTACTTCGGCATCCAGCCACACACTGTTCAAGCCATTGATGCGTGCCAAGGTCTGGCCGGGCAGGATGGTCATGCCGGCACGGAGGTCGAGTTCCAGCAGTACCCCGCCCTGCGGTGCTGTTATGGTCACCACGGCTTGTGGTGACCCGGATTTTTCTATTTGAGCCACCAGAGATTCACTCATGCCCAATTGCAGCAATCGCGTGCGCGCCGCGCCCGTCAATCCGGGGTCCCCGGACTGGCGCAGAGACAGGTATTCCATCTGGGCTCCATACCACTCTGGTACACGCAGGTCGGCAAGGGCGGCTCCGGCTGGGATCACATCGTTGGGGGCGCGTGCGTATACCCGCTCCACCAGTCCTCCCGTGCGTGCTTGTACCACCGTCACCAGACGATCATTGAAGGCGAGTATCCCGACGACTTCCAGTCCGCGCGCAAGTCGGCCTTTCTCTACCGTGGCCAGCCTTACCCCCGTGTTCTGCGTCAATCGGGAGTCGATGTGTACGCCACTGTCCATCATGTTTTCCCCGCCATACATGGGAACCAGATCCATATCCATGAAGGGAGATTTACCAGGTTTGTGAAAATGTTGATCCGGCTTCATGGGATCGTACCAATACAGAACGGAGTGTCCAGAGGACTCTGCAATGGGCGTTTTTGCAGGTCGGGTCATGGCGAATCGGTAACCTGCGCCGGCTCCCAAGGCAACCAAAGCCACAACGCTAGCGCCCATCAAAATCGTTCGTGTTGGATTCATGGTTGCATTTCCTCGGACAGATAACTCAACTCTGTTTCTATGGCAGCGCGCCGTGCCGCCAGATCAATGCGTTTCATGCGGGTATCGATGAGAAACTTGCGCGCATCAAGAACCGAGGTCAGCGGTTCCTGTCCTGAACGATACTCTGCCAGAGTCAAATCGACTTTCTGTTGTCCCAGCGGCAACCAGTCTTGATCAATTCGATCGATCTGGCGCACCAATGCGGTCTGTTCTGCCAACAAGGCTTCCAGTTGGGCCATATGATCACGCACCATGCTTTCCCGTTCGGCACTGACGCGTTCGAGTTCTTGCTCACGAGCAGCGATTTGAGGGTTCTGACGGGTCTTGGCAAAGATGGGTAGGTCGAAGGTAAATTGAACCGAAATCATGTCGCCAAAGAGGGGGGCGCGATGTTCATAATCCAGTTCTACCGCCCAGTCGGATTTTTTGGCTGCTTTAGCCAAGTTCACTTCAGCCCTTCCCGAATCTTCCTGGATCCCGAAAATGGCTATATCGGGATGACGATCCAGATTATGTCGTAAATGTTCCGGATTGGGGGTATATGCAGGGGGAGGGCCGGTCAAGGGTTCTGTGGCAATTGCACCCACCCAGCGGGCCAAATCGGCGCGTGCCTTGCTCAAGTCCCGCTCCAGATCGTCGCGCCGGTCCTCCAGAGCGATGGATTCCTGACGAGACTGCAAACTATCGCTCCCCTTGCCTTGCCCTGCGGCTAACCGCGCCGTAACAGCGGTGCTGAGCATATGATTTTCTGCTTCGATCTGGTCCAGAAGAGCCTGCTGCTGCTGTAAAAAATAGACCTTGAGCCAAGCCAGTCGGGTTTGACGCTTGACAGACAACCGTTCAATCTCCAATTCGGCGTCAGCCCGGGCGACCTTGGTATCCGCCAACTGTCGCACGGCCTCGCGCTTGTCGCCATTGGTGACTTCCTGCATAACTCCAACGCGCTGCATGGTCATGAAGTCACGGGTGGTGCTCCAGGCCTCGGAGCCCTGCACTGGCAAGTTATCCACACCCATCACCAGTTTCGGGTCAGGCAATTCCCCTGCCGAGATGCGTGCTGCCTGGGCAGCAGAAACGGTATTTTGGCGGGCCTTCAGTTCCGAAGCGCGGGATTCCGCGATATCCAGGGCTTCCTGGTAGGTCAGTGCATGGCAGGCCGGGGCCCAAGTCGCCAGCAGAATTGCCGGCACGAGTGGCCAGCGAGGGGTAATCCATGATTTGGACATGATGATCTTGTCTCCAACAAGCAACAGAAATTCGTGTCGCGAACCGATGCGACACGACCTGAACCTCACGGTAAATTTGTTCTGGTTGCTAACCCATTGATATATGGCTGATGATAAGCCCGTGCTTATCGGGTTGTCACACACAGTCACTAGATGTAGCATGTTAAGCACCTGAACTGACTTGGATCTATCGTGGCGATCGATGTTCTTGAGCGAGGCGATTTGCCGTTTCCGCGCTCGCTGCCGGAGTTTCAGCGCCTGTTTCCTGACGAAGCGGCGTGCGCGTCCTATCTTGAACGCGCCAGGTGGAACAACGGATTTGTCTGCGCTCGTTGCGGCGCAATCGGCGAACCTTATCGCATCTCCACTCGACCTGGCGTACTCCGTTGCCGGAAGTGTCGCTGCGATACGAGCCTTATGGCAGGCACGGTCATGGAACACACTCACACGCCTCTCTCGGTGTGGTTCTGGGCGGCATACTTGCTCACCAGCCAGACACCCGGCATATCGGCCGTTCAGTTTCAGCGGCAACTCGGGCTGTCGTGTTACGAAACAGCCTTTCAGATTCTTCACAAGCTGCGCGTCGGCATGGTGCGGCCGGATCAAGATCGGATCGGCGGCAATTCCGGTGAACACGTCGAAGCCGATGAAACTTTCGTGGGTGGGCGCACGCGCGGAAAGGGGCACGGCATCCATGATATGGCTCTTGTGGCTTGCGCCGTCGAAGTCCGCCAGCGCAAGCGTAACGGCAGCCTCAACAAGCGCAAGACCGGGCGGTACGCCGGTCGTGTCAGACTCGCGGTTGTGCCCGACCGAAGCGCCAAGTCTCTGGGCGGCTTTATCGAAAACGCCGTGGTGCCTGGAGCACCCATTATCACCGACGACTGGCGCGGCTACTCGAAGCTGGGCGAGCACGGCTTTAACCACACCGCCGTCGCGGAGCGAGGCGATATGCAAATCGCGGAAACCTTTCTGCCCATCGTTCATCTCGTGTTTTCCAATCTCAAAACCTGGCTGCGCGGCACTCATCATGGCGTCAGCCCTCAGCATCTACAGGCGTATCTCAACGAGTTCACCTTCCGCTTCAATCGCC
>LR025278.1_pt3 | contig 7971 bp, 9 predicted proteins | sample 2322641 | NCBI scaffold set LR025218.1
GTCATAATTGGTGGTCATTTCCTTGTGCGTATTTTCGGAATTCTGAACCGTTGTTGCGCTGACAGGTCCGGGCGGTTGCCCCAACTTTACGCCGGGGGCCGTGGGATTGGCTCCTGCCACGGGATTGGCCGGATTGGGGGCAGCATTGGGTGCGGTCAAGGGTGCAGTCGCCGGAACCGGCGGTTGGTTGGTCAGGGCGCCGGGAACCCCACCCACCGGCGGGTGCATTGATATTGCTGGACTCCGCGGTTTGCTGGCTGACCACGGCAGCTTGATTGGGCGGCTGATTGGGTTTATAGGCCTCGGTGGTTTGTTCAGACTGGGTAAAATCCACATCGGCGGTTACCTGGGCATGCACATTGGCCAAACCCACCAAAGGTGACAGAATATCCTCAATACGCTTGATATCGTCCTGCTCGATCTGGTGCACATATTTCAACTGCTCCGCATCCAGAGCCGAATTTTCTCCAGAAGGGGGGGCACTTAACAGATTGCCACTTTGATCCACCACCGTCACATTGTGCGGTGTCAGCTTGGGGACGCTGCTGGATACCAGATGGACGATGGCGTTCACCTGTCCGGAATCCAACGCTCGGCCCGGATATAAAGCCAGCACCACAGAAGCCGTGGGGAGTTCCTGCTCGCGCACAAAAACCGTTGGCTTGGGAATGGCCAGATGGATGCGTGCCGCTTGCACCGCCGAAAGAGATTGCACCGAACGGGCCAACTCCCCTTCCAGAGCCCGTTTGTAATTGACCTGCTCCAGAAATTCGCTGGTTCCGAATTTTTCGTTCTCCATCAACTCGAAGCCAACGGTACCCCCCTTGGGTAAACCTTGCCCCGCCAAATGCAGCCTCACTTCATGAACCTGGTCGGCGGGAACCATCAAGGCTCCGCCTCCCTCGGCGAACTTGTAGGGCACATTCATCTGTTGCAACGAATCGACAATGGCCCCCCCGTCCCGATCCGAGAGATTGCTGTAGAGAACCCGATAGTCTGGTGTAGCTCCCCACAGCCAAAGACCCGTAATCAAAGCCACCAAAGCCGCCAGGGCTACCCCCAGACCCATTTTCTGGCCCGCCGTCAAACGCCCCCACGCTTGATTGAAAAGCGAAGGAGGCGGTGCGTTTTCTACCAGTTCAGCCATGGTGGTCCAGGGAAATACGGAGTGGTCAACCCGTTCATTATGCGTTCTTTCCGTCCCCTCCGTCCGTCAAACAGAGAGGAAAACCCCAAGGTATTTCATTGATCAAATCCACCGGGACAAACCTACACTGTCCTCAGGATGGGAGAGGAGACCAGATCATGAATGTTTCGGCGGTTGACGGCCTGTTGGCGCAGATGCAGGCGGCAGCCACGGCAGCACAGGGGGGCTCCCGCCCGCTCTCCCGTTCCAGTCCCTCTGCCACAGGTGCGGATTTTTCCACTCTTCTCAAACATTCCGTGGATCAGATCGCCCAATCTCAATCACAGGCGGACTCCCTGACTCAGAAATTCACCTCAGGAAGTTCCAATGTCAGTTTGAGCGATGCCATGATGGCCATGCAAAAAGCCACCATCACCCTTCAAACCGGAATTCAGATCCGTAACAAGGTCGTCACGGCCTATACGGATATCATGAACATGCAAGTCTGATCAGGGCAGCTGTTCTCGCTGCCGGCGGGTGATGTAGCGTTGCAGTTGCATGGCAATGCGGGAGGAAAGAGTGATGAAACGACATCCGATTACAGTCAATTCTTCGCCAGAGGGCATGCGTGTCAGCGCAGAATGACGCACTTGAATGTCAAAAACGATCTCGCTTCCATCTTCAAGAGTCAAACGACAGTCCTGCACCTGGTCACCGGGTTTGAGCGATGCATTCTCCACCCTTTCACTGTACAAGGCCACTCCACCTTCACTGATATCCCGTACCGTAAAACGCAAGGGTTCCTGTCCAACTTTCGCTTCCACCTGGCATTTCAACAACCCCGGAGGAAGATACAGCCGAAAAAAATCCCGTCGCTGAAGCCGGGTCAGGTACTCGGGATAGGGTAAATAAAATTGATTCGAATCCTCTCGTCGTTGCAATTCAAGTTGTTTCACCGGAAACTGAATCTTGGCTTGCAGGTGCGCACTCACAAAGAATTTTTCCGAACTGGCCTCGATGCGTTGATTGACCTCGGTGTCGCCTGTTGCATCAAGCCAGAATCCGTCGGTCTCCAAATCCAGAATGACCGTGACGATCACTCCTCCTTCATGGGCTCCGTAGTACAAAGCCACTCTTTCCCCGTGTCGGGCAATATCGCGCAGGATGCCGCGCACGGCCATGGGCGCATCGATTCGAAAGGCGTGTTCCTCATCCGGCGTAAAAGATTCTATGGTCAGGGCAACATCAGGATTGATCATACCAGGGTGTTCTCACTGTGAATGGGTTGTTTACCTTCCAGACGATACAACCAAGCCAGCAATTCGGCAACTGCCAAATAAAGTTGAGGCGGAATATGACTGTCCAATTCCACCTGCATGAGCAAACCCACCAACTCTGTGGACTCGTGTACGAAGACGCCATGCTCCCGAGCTTTTTCGATGATGGCTTGAGCCAGAAGCCCCCGCCCTTTGGCAACCACCTTGGGTGCGGCGCTACTGTTTTGCCCCAGGTAGGCCAAAGCCACGGCCACCTGCTGGGGCGGTGGATTCCCTGTACTCACTCTCCCACCCCCGGCGAAGAGGCAGAAGTCACAACGGATAAATTCGTGACATTGAGCCCACTGGCCTGCATGGATTTCACCAAATCCGATCCATGTTGGGTCAAAGTGGCACGGGTCGATGCAGAGACGGTCCCCAAACGCACCGTCACTCCTCGAGAATCCAGGGTCAGATGGGCTGACACAGCACCCAGCAGCGGCAAACCCAGATGGACTTCCGTATGCCAGGTGGAGGCGGTCTGATCCTGCGTCGAGGGTGAGGAAGACTCCGGCCAAATCTGCCATTTCAAGGCCTGTTGGGGGGTCAGCATTCCTTGCCAGAGTACCCGCCCCGACTCCAGAATACCCAACTGTTGCTGGACCAACGCCTGCAGATGCGCCGGCACTCCGGGGGTGGCCGCAGAGGAAGATGCCGCTCCTGCAACGCCAATTGCGCTCATCGACCCAAGACTGTCCGGTGGTTGCCGGACCAACGCCTGCAGAGGTGCCGGTACTCCGGAGGTGAGCGCAGAAGAAGGTGTTGCTCTTGCAGTGCCATTTCCGCTCATCGACCCAAGACCGCCCGGCAGAAGCGCAGCCTGTGGCTGATTTTGGGGTTCGGCGCGCAACTGCGCGGTGCTTTGTTGCCCACCCACCCATTGTCCTTGGTGGGATTCATAAAACAAACCGCTGGCGGTGAGTGCCTGCTGAAGTGAGTGGGCCAAGGCCACGGAATCCAGTGCGCCGGAAGAGGTCACCAGGGGGGTACGGGACAAGAGTCCCTGAACCGGGTCTTGTGGTGCCTGCATCAGGTCAGACAACATGCGCGCGGTGGTTCCCAGTTGCGTCGTGGTTCCCGCCTCCGGATTCGAGGGGGTATTCACCACCCCAAAGGTCAGGCGGGGTTGCAAGGTCAATACTTGAAGGGTAACGCCTGTACCCGCAGGCAATGACGTCGGCAAAGGCAACTGGACCACTTGCGTGTTCACACGTACTGAATAGAGACCCGATGAAATCTCCGCCAGAAGTACCCCTTGCACCTGTTGCCCCAATTGCAGCGTACTGGTCAAGGCGGCCTGAGAAGCGGGAGGCGCAGGGGGTGCCCCGGAGGGCAAAGGATCGCGGTTCAGCGCATAAGCCTGCAGTGCGCTCAAGAGGTCAGTGGGCAGCACGATTCCACCTCATCCCCTCAACGGGAGGGCGTATAGGCTTGGCGCACCTTTCTTTCCTGGCGCGTATTGCGCAAGGCCCATTGTAACTTTTCCATCCACGGTTGAGTGTTCTGGCGAATACTGGCATCATCCGCCAGAATCTTCAGGATCAGCGCTTTCTTGCGCGCGCGCTCGGATTCCTCCAGGGAACTTCTGGCATCGGCCTGGCGCATGATCTGCACCCGTTCCTGACATTTCTTTTCCAGCGCCACCAACTGATCCCACTGGCCGGAAGCCGCAGCTTCGCGCATCAACCCCATCAGCGAAGACAGGGCTTCATAATTCTGAACGGCGGCTGGGAAAGTGAGATCCATGAGGCATTATACCTTTTTTAGATTTGTTGATAGGCATTCAGGGCCTGACGAACCCCTGCAGATACCCCCTCGTTTCCACGGGCATTCAGCGTCACCACCTTCTCCCGCACAGCAGCAGAAGGATGCGGCGCTGTCTCGGTTTCTCCCGGACGAATGGCCTCCCATCCTCCCCGCAATTCGATCAGAAGTCTGGAGACCTCATCCAGCATGACCACCTCGTTTCTCAGATTGGCTTCGAGCAGGCGCGCACTCATGTATGCGTACAACGCACTCAGATTTTGCACCAATTCCCCCCCCACCGACAGGTTCAAACTGGCCATCAAACCCTCTTCAATAATGGAAATGGCTTGGGAAATGGATTTTCCCTTGGCACCCACCTCGTTGTTCATCAGATGATTTCGGGCCGCCGCGATGGATAGCAAAGCTCCTTGATAGAGCAATAATACGAGTTTATGCGCATCTGCCGAATGGACACTGGAATCGATCCCCACTTCTTCATACTTGTTGAGTTTCGACAACATACTCATGCTGATTTCTCCTATCGAAGTTGGGCCAACTGGGTGGACAGATAACTGCTGGTCTGGCTCATGGTACCGAGCATGACATTCAAGGCCGTGTATTGGGCGGTCAAGGACTGTTGAATACTGGTGAGACGGCTCTGCCAGTTGGTAATCTGGCTGCCGATATTGCTGATGTTACTATTGAGTCCACTGATCTCCGCCGCAATCGGTCCGCTGATGGGATCCAGCAAGGAAGTTGCGAGATTGCTCAGACTGACCGCATAGCCTTGCGAAAATGAAACTGTCCCGCGACTGCCCGTACTGCCCCCATTGATGGTCAGGGACAACCCTGAACTGTTTCCCGCCGTGGAGGTCAACAACTGGCCCGACCCAGTCGCCGCTGCCCCATTGATGCTGCCCGCCACGTCCAGCCCATTGACCTGAACCGGGGCGCTGCCCAATAACCCTGCACTGCCATCCCCACCGGTCACCGCCACGGAAGAGGCGGAACCATAAACATTACTGGTCAAATTCAAGTCGCCACTGGCATTGACGGCGACATTGACGAATACTCCAGCCGCAGACAGAGTCGAATTGCCATTGATGGAGGACTGTAACTGAGTGGCCAGGGCACTGGCAGTGCTGTAAGTTCCGGCCGGAAGAGTCACCGCCACCGAGTTTCCGTCCACGTTCAAATTGATTGTATCGTTGGACCCTGCCGTAATGGTCAGGTTGGGGGCAGCCGAACCGGTCAATTGCCCCTGGGTGGCCACCTGAGTAAGGTTGACGGCGTAGGTCCCGGGCTGAGTACTGGGCGTGGACCCGGCAAATTGAATCAGACTGTCGGTGGCCTTGCCCACCGTACTGAACAGACTGGTGATATCCGAAGGTTGCGTGGCGATGGCCGTATTCAATTGACTGGTGTTCACCGCCATGGATCCGTCTTGCTGAAAAGTTACCCCAATTTCCGCCAGGGTCGAATAAACCGAAGTGGTCCCCGAGATGGGCGTATTGAGAATGCTGCGGATCTGGTTCTGGATATTGTTAACCATGGGGTCGCCGAACAGTGGACCGGCAGTGTTGGTGGAACTGTCATAACTGGCCACTCCCTGAATCGCCGTGTTCAGGGCATTGTAAGCGGAAACCAGTTGGTTGACCGCGCTCGTCACCGCTCCCGTATTCTGGGATACCGAAACTGTGGCGGGGGTAGAGGTGACCCCACTCAGGTTGAAAGTGATCCCTTGAACGGCATTGCTCACGGTATTGGTGCTTTGCGAAATAGGAATTCCATTGACGGTCATCTGGGAATTCAGCGCTGCGCTCGACTGGGTCAAATCCTGAGTCCCCGCCGGATTTTCGCTCAGAAGCGAGGTCAAGGTGGCATCGCCGGAAACCCCGATCTGCATACTGTTGCTCAATCCTGTCGGACCGGTCAGCACCAGATGATAGGGGGTGCTGCTGCCATCATTGACGATGGTGGCAGTCACCCCCATACCGGCACCGTTGATGGCGGCAGCGATTCCCTCCAACGAATTGTTGCTGCTGTTGATGGTCACTGTTTTGCTGCCATTCCCATTGGGCGTGAAGGTTGCCCCGGTGTAAGTCCCTCCGCTCAGGGTCCCACCACTGATGGTTCCAAAGTTGAAGGTCAGGGTGGTGGACGCCCCACTGCCAATGGGTGCCGTCTCGCTGGTCTGCCCTGCCGCCACCAAACTTTGCGCCTGTGCCAACTGCGAAACCGAGACGCTATAATTTCCCGGAGTCGCTGTGGAGGAAGCCGTGGCACTGACGGCGCTGGAACTGGACGTCGTTGAATAATTCTGATACTGCCCGAGGGTCGTCAGGCTCTGAATCGCTGTCTGGAAAGAGGAAACCGCGCCCTGAACCGTATTCAGCGCCGTGATCGTGGATTTGAATCCCGATTGCTCATTTTGTAGTTGGGTTACCGGCTGACTTTCCACCTGCATCAACTGACTGACGATACTCGCCACATCGATGGAACTGGAGGTCATCGAACCGCTGGGAATCAATCCCGAAGTAGAAGAAATTGCCATGATACCTCCCCGAGGTCAGGCCTTCTGGTTCAACAATGTCCCTTTCTGGGGCAGGGCATCGATGGCCTGAGCAATGGCCATCGCCTGGCGGGAAGGGATTTGGGCAATCACTGCACCTGTTTTGGCTTCCACCACCTTGACCACCGGTTCATGGGTGGTTTTATCCACGCTGAAGGTCAAACCACGGTTGAGAAAGGACGATTGATTGAGGGTTTGAACAGCCCCGTTCACCTGCGCAGAATTCGCCGTCCGGTTTGGAGTCACAGGCATGCTGGTCACTGCAACCGCCCCTGCCGTGACGGGGGCCGAATCCCCCGAAACAGCAGGAACCGCACTCGCACCCACGGATATTCCTGTTGAATTGACCGCTTGGATAACCATGATTGAACCTCACTCTATAAGGAGGACGAAAAGTCGGACTGAGAAGGTTTCCCCTGTCCGACTTTCATCCTACCGTGTCGCCCCGCTTACTTCAACAGGGTCAGTACCGCATTGGGCATGGCATTGGCTTGCGCCAGCATGGCTGTACCCGCTTGTTGCAGAATCTGGGTACGGGTCAAGGTCGCCGTCACTGCAGCAAAGTCCGTACTCTGGATCTGGCTTTGAGCTGCCGTCAGATTTTGCGTGCTGCTGGCCAGGTTGCTCACCACCGAGGTCAACCGGTTCTGGATGGCTCCCAGCAACCCCTGAGCACTCAGAACCGTATTGATCGCCCCATCGATGGTGGTGATGGCCTGCTGCGCGCTGGTCTGGGTACTCACATTCATGGCCGCGATACTGTTGACCCCTGAGACGATGCTGGCGGCGGTGGTTCCTGCCGTGAATCCCCCGTAGGAGGTTCCCCCGCCCGACAACACGACCCCACTGGAACTATTGCTGGTCAAGGTCACCGTGCCGTGTACCGCAGACACCGTACCCGTCGTGGGCAAACCGGTATTGGTTTGCGCCCCGAATGTCATCGCGGTTCCCGACGAGGTCAAGGTAATCACCCCGAGGGGACTACTGGAAGCCGTGATGCCGGCCAGTGCCGTGTTGGTGGTGGCCGCCGTATTGAAGGCATTGACAAAGGCCGCGGCTTGCGCAGCCACCCCCGCCGTGGCCGTCGCCGTGATTGTGACGCCGTTGACCACAGAACTCTGGGCCGTCGATGCCGTGACTGCCCCTGTCCCCACGGCCGTATTGGTGGCCGCCGTCAACCCGGTATCTGTTGCCAGTGTCGCGTACGATGC